>Ga0247823_10004133_pt1 | contig 11672 bp, 15 predicted proteins | sample 13C_PalmiticAcid_2_FD_192426 | JGI IMG/M metagenome (GOLD analysis project Ga0247823, IMG submission 192426) | Soil microbial communities from agricultural site in Penn Yan, New York, United States - 13C_PalmiticAcid_Day30 | ecosystem: Environmental > Terrestrial > Soil > Agricultural land...
GGACGTCGGGGCGGATCGCGACCGGGCCGACCATCACCAGCGGGACGTCGGCGGCATCGGGCGCACGGAGCGCGACGGGCCAGCACTGGATCGTGCCGACCAGCGCGCCATCCTCGACGAGCGCGAAGCTGAGAGCGGGCACCGCATCCACGCCCTCGCGGATGCGATAGGCGGTTCGTCCAAAGCGATCGCTTCCGAAAGCGAGGTCGAGGAGATCCTCGACCGCCTGCGGCTCGATATTCGACAATGGAAGTAACTCGACCAACGCGTACCCTTTCGCTAATGCGGCGGCGCTTTAGGGACCGGGGGGGCGCTTGCAAACCCCCGACGGACAGGAATTTTTTGTGACCGATACATTGTGGCTGGAAGTGAACGGGCTGACCGCCCAGGTCCTGACCGGCATCTATTCCGAAGAAACGCTCCTGCCGCAGCCGCTGCGCATCTCGGTGCGCGCCAGACTGGCGATGGCCGATCATTATGATCCGACCACGCCCTTGAGCCGCTCGAAAAATTACATGAATCTGAAATTCGCCGCGACCGACGGCATCCCCAACGATGTGCATTTCGTACTGATCGAAAGCGTCGCCGATCATATCATCGACACGCTGTTCCTGCAGGACGACAAGGTCGAGGAGGTCGAGGTGAAGATCGTCAAGCTCGCGATCGCCGAGGAGGGCGAGGAGATCGGAATCACGATGCGGCGGGCAAGGAAGTGACGCAAAAGCTCGCTCTGGTCACGGGCGGGCTGCACCGCGTCGGCGCCGCGATCGCGGCGCGGCTGGCGCGTGAAGGCTATGCGCTCGCCCTGCACAAACGGAGCGCGGCCGAGGCCGATCCGGTGCTGGCGGAGGCGCTCGCCGAAACCGGGGCGCGCAGCCATCGCTTCGCGGCCGATCTCGCCGATCCGGCGGCGGTCGACGCGCTGATCCCCGCGGTGATCGAGAAATTCGGCCGCGCCCCCGACCTGCTCGTCAACAACGCCGCGCTGTTCGCCGAGGGCGAGTGGGCCGATTTATCGGCCGCGGCGCTAGCCGAAATGATGCAGGTCAACCATCATGCCCCCGTGATGCTGGCGAAAGCGCTCGTCGCGGCGAGCGAAGGCATGCGTCCGGCGATCGTCAATATCGTCGACCAGCGTGTCGTCCATCCGGTGCCCGACCAGATCGCGTACAGCCTGTCGAAATCGGCGCTGTGGCAGGCGACGGCGACGCTGGCCGTCGCATTCGGAAACCGCGCGCGCGTCAATGCCGTCGCGCCGGGGCTGACGATGGCGACCGAGGATTATTCGGCGGCGCAGGTCGAGCGGCTGGCGAAGCTTATGCCCTTGGGCGCGCTGCCGACGCCGGCGCAGATCGCCGATGCGGTCGTCTATCTGGCGCGCGCCGAGGCGGTGACGGGGCAGACGATCTTTGTCGACGGCGGCGCGCATCTGGCGCCGATGGCGCGCGATTTCGTGGCGCTGGAGCGGGATTAGGCCGCCACAACCCACCGTGTATCCCTGCGAAGGCGGGGATCCATCTCCGGCGGGCTCAAACTAGCACCGGTCGGCGATGGGCCCCCGCCTTCGCGGGGGAACACCACAATAGGGCGATCAATAAATATGCACCGCCTTGGTGACGAGATAGCCGTCGAGCCCTTCGGGCCCGCTTTCGCTGCCGAAGCCCGATTCCTTGATCCCGCCAAACGGGGTATCGAGTGCCGAGATCACAAAGCTGTTCACCCCGACCATGCCGCTCTCGATGCTGTCGACGATGCGGTTGATGCGGCGGCCATTTTCGGTGAACGCGAAGGAAGCAAGACCGTAGGGAAGCCGGTTCGCTTGCTCCAATGCCTCGTCCTCGGTGCCGAACGGGCGGATCAGTGCCATCGGGCCGAAGGGCTCGTTGTTCATCGCATCGGCCTCGACCGGTACGTCGGCGATCGCCGTCGGCTGGAAGAAATAGCCGTTGCCGGTCGCCTCGCCCCCCGCGATGACGCGCGCGCCCTTCGCCTTTGCGTCGGCGACGAGCGCTTCCAATGCGGGGATACGCCGCGCGTTGGCGAGCGGGCCCATCTGCGTATCGGCGTCGAGGCCGCTACCGATCTTCACCTTCGCCGTTCGCTCGGCAAAACCCTTCACGAACGCGTCGTAGATACCCTGCTGGACGTAGAAGCGCGTCGGCGAGATGCAGACCTGCCCCGCGTTGCGGAACTTCTGCCATACGACCTTGTCGAGCGTCGCTTCGAGATCGCAATCGTCGAAGACGAGCACCGGCGCGTGACCGCCGAGCTCCATCGTAATCCGCTTCACGCCATCGGCGGCGAGCTTCATCAGATGCTTGCCGACCGCGGTCGAGCCGGTGAAGCTGACCTTGCGGATCACCGGGCTCGCGAGCAGATGGCGGCTGATCTGGTCGGGGTCGCCGTAAACGAGCTGGACGACGTCGCCGGGGATGCCCGCATCGGCGATGCAGCGCATGATCGCGCTGGTGCAGCCCGGTGTTTCCTCGGGCGCTTTCGCGATCACGACGCAGCCCGCCGCGAGCGCGGGCGCGATCTTCTTGACCATCAGATTGACCGGGAAGTTCCACGGGCTGAACCCCGCGACCGGGCCGACCGGATGCTTGGTGACCATCGCGCGCTGGCCGAGCGGACGCTGGAGCACGCGGCCTTCGATGCGTTTGCCCTGCTCGGCGAAATAGTCGAACAGCCCCGCCGCCGAGAGCACCTCGCCACGCGCCTCGGCGATCGGCTTGCCCTGTTCGAGCGTGAGCAAGGTCGCGATATGGTCAACGCGCTCGCGGATGATGCCCGCCGCCTTGTGCATCAGCGCAGCACGCTCGTCGGCGGTCTTGGCGCGCCACACCGGCCAGCCGCGATCGGCGGCAGCGAGCGCTTCGTCGAGGTCGGCGGCGGTTGCCACCGGCAGTTCGGCGATCGTGCCCGCGGTCGCGGGGTTATAGACCGGCCGCTCGTCGCGCCCCTCGCCGCTCCGCCAGGCGCCGTTGATGAAAAGCTGAAGGTCGGCGTCGTAGGTCGCGGTCATGGGTGATCCTTTGCCAAGGCGATGGGGGATGGCGGCGATATAGGAAGCGTCAGCGATAGTTAAAGCTGATGCTGATCCGTTCGCCCTTGCCCGAATGCGGCATCACCTCGTGGCGCAGCCAGCTTTCCCACAGGAAGACGCGGCCCGCCGCGGGTTCGGCGTAGACGAAGGGCAAAAGATGCTCGGGCGCATCGTCGGTGCGCCCCGGTGCGGCCATCAGCATCGCGAGGCGCGGGTCTTCGAGCTTGAGCGCCCCCGATCCGGGCGGCACCGCGACGTAGAAGGTTCCCGAGACGATGCTGTGCGGGTGGATATGTCCGCTGTGCGTACCGCCGGGTTTCAGGATATTGACCCACAGGCTGTCGAGCTTGAGCGGTTTGGCAAGGTCGAAATGACACGCCTTGGCGAAGGCTTTGACCTCTTTGTCGAGCAGCTTCTTGAGGTCGTAAAAGGCCGGGTCGCGCTCGGGCAGGTCGCCGAGGCTCGCGTAGCTGGTGTAGCCCTTATAGCCATGGTCACGGCTCCAGCGGCGCCCAGCACCATCCTCTTCGGCGAACAGGCGGCTGCTTTCCTCCAGCTCTTCGAGCAGGTCGGGCGTGCCGATGTCGGCCTCGTAAAAATTGGTGGCGAAGAGCGTGCGAACGGGCATGATGCGCGCAAAGCACAGCCAATGTGCAAGAGCAAGGGAGACGAGGATGGTCGAGTTTGAACTGATCGCCGACGGATTGCGCTTTCCCGAGGCGCCGGTGGTGATGGACGACGGCAGCGTCATCGTCGTCGAGATCGAGGCGAAGCGGATCACGCGTTGCTGGCCCGGCGGCAGGAAGGAGGTCGTCGCGACCCCCGGCGGCGGCCCCAACGGCCTCGCGATCGGGCCCGACGGCAAGCTCTATTGCTGCAATAACGGCGGGTTCAACTATGTCGAGGCGAACGGCTATCTCACGCCGCACGGCATCGCCGAGGATTATTCGGGCGGGCGGATCGAGCGCATCGATATCGAAACGGGTGAAGTCGAAGTGCTGTACAAGACCGGCGATCATGGCGTCGTGCTGCGCGGCCCGAACGACATCATGTTCGACGCGGACGGCGGCTTCTGGTTCACCGATCATGGCAAGGTCGATTATGCCGCGCGCTGCCACGACATCGTCGGGATTTTCTATGCCAAGGCCGACGGCAGCTTCATCGAGGAAGTGATCTTCCCGAGCTATAATCCCAATGGCATCGGCCTCTCGCCCGACGGGACGAAGCTCTACGTCGCCGAAACCTATACCTGCCGCCTGACGCAGTTCAACATCGTCGCGCCGGGCAAGGTCGATGACAGCGCGGGTCCTGGCGGCCCCGGCATCCCGCTCTATCGCCCCGCCGGTTATAAATTCTTCGACAGCCTCGCGATGGAGGCGAACGGCAATATCTGCGTCGCGACGATCGGCGAGTGCGGGATTTCGGTCGTCGGCCCCGATGGCGCGCTCGTCGAATTTGTCGCGACCGACGACATCTTTACCACCAACATCGCGTTCGGCGGATCGGACCGGCAGGATGCCTATATCACCCTGTCGGGCACCGGCCGCCTGGTGAAGACGCGTTGGGCCAGACCGGGGCTGCAACTGCAGTACTGACCCCGCGCCCGTTGGGGAGGCGAGGATGAGAATCGCAGGAATGGCGGCGTTGCTGATGGCGTCGCCCGCAAGCGCGCAGGGGTTGAACGCCGAACAGGCCGATGCGATCGTCAAGGGCTGCGCCGCGCACGCACGCGCCAAGGGTCAGGGTCATGCGATCGCGGTCGTCGACCTCGGCGGTCATCCGGTCGCGATGTGGCGAATGGACGGCAATGCGTTCGGCATGATGGACTTCTCGCTCGAAAAGGCGCGCGCGGTCGCCGCCTGGGGCTTCCCGACGAGCGGAATGGAAGAGGCCGTCAAAGGCACACCGGGCTTTGCCGACGCGCCGCACGTCGTCCCCGTCCCCGGTGGCATTCCCGTCTTCTCCGCCGACGGCCGCACGCGGCTCGGCGGGGTCGGCGCATCGGGCGAGGCCCCGGCGGACGATGCCGCTTGCGCCGCCGCCGGGATCGCGGCAGCAGGGCTGAAGTCGGAGCGCGCCCGCTGACGGTCAAGGCGCCTCCTGCAACGGGGAGGCTGCGATGCACGAGGAAACCCACGCCGTTACGCGGATCGGCTGGCTGCGCGCCGCGATCCTCGGCGCCAACGACGGGATCGTCTCGACCGCCAGCCTGATCGCAGGCGTTGCCGCGGCGGGCGTTTCGCAATCATCGATCCTTGTCACCGGCACTGCAGGGCTCGTCGCGGGCGCAATGTCGATGGCGGCGGGCGAATATGTGTCGGTGAGCTCGCAAGGCGATGCCGAAAGGTCCGACGTCGAGCTCGAGAAACGCCATCTCGCCGCCGACCCCGAGTTCGAGCTCGAGGAGCTGACTTTAATCTATCAGGAACGCGGGCTCGACCGCGCGCTCGCCGAGCAGGTTGCGGTGCAGCTGACCGAACATAATGCGCTCGACACGCATCTGCGCGACGAGCTGGGGATGACCGACGCGATGGCGGCGCGGCCGGTGCAGGCGGCAGCGGCTTCGGCGGCGAGTTTTGCGATTGGTGCAGCGCTGCCGCTTGCGACGGTGCTGGTCGACCGGGGAGATACGCTGCCCTTCACCGTCTCGGCGGCGTCGCTCGTCTTCCTCGCGATCCTCGGCGCGCTCGGCGCGTGGGCAGGCAATGCGCCGATGCTGCGTCCGGTCGTTCGGGTCACCTTCTGGGGTGCGACGGCGATGGCGGTGACGATTGCGATCGGATCGCTGCTCGGAACGACGGTCGGCTAGCGCCGCTCGAGCCATTCGCGGAGCGCGACGGCGTTGTTCCGCTCCTCATTCTTCGCGGCGTAGAGCAAGGTCACCGGCCCGGCCTTCGCCGCGGCATCGAGCGTGAACAGCGCCGCCTGCACCTCATCGCCGCCAGCGTCGAGTTCGGCAAAATAGTCGAGCCGAAACGCGTCCCACGCCTCGTCCGAATCGGCGGTTTCGCCGTGGAAACGCTTGCGCAGCCCATCGCTCGGCGACAGCGGCTTGAGCCATGCGGCGAGCGCCGCTTTCTCTTTCGACACGCCGCGCGGCCACAGCCGGTCGACGAGGAAACGGGTGCCGCCCTCGGGGCCGGCCGGTTCGTGAATGCGTTTGACCGCGATTGTCAGGAACGTTCCCATCTGTATGACTATCGATCATCCCGCGTTCGCGGGCAAGTCAATCGGAGGGGTCCGGAATGAGCGCAACGAGCTGGGCGATCGACATCGATCGCGATGATATCACGCAAGTTCAATTGATTGAGGAAACGGGCGTACCGCTCGCGCCGGGTCAGGTCCGTGTCCATCTCGACAGTTACGCGATGACCGCGAACAACATCACCTATGCCGTGTTCGGCAAGCCTGCGGGGCTGTTCGGCAATGATCAGGGCTATTGGGATTTCTTCGCCGAGCGCGACGCCCCCGGCCGCCTGCCTGTCTGGGGTTTTGCGACAGTGACCGAAAGCGCCGCCGAGGGCGTGTCGGTCGGCGACCGTTTCTATGGCTATTATCCGATGGCGAGCGATGCGGTGCTGACCGTCGGCAAGGCGGGTCCGGGCGGCTTCAGCGACGTGACGCCGCGCCGCACCACCCTGCCCCCCATCTATAACAATTATCAGCGGATCGAGGCACTGCCCGACTATCGCGCCGCCGATCATGATTATTGGCCGGTGTTCCGTCCGCTGTTCCTCACCGGCTGGCTGATCGCCGACCAGTTCGAGGATGAGGGCGATTATGGCGTCCAGCAGATCCTGATCGCCAGCGCGTCGAGCAAGACCGCAATCGGTCTTGGTTTTGCGCTCGGGCTGCGTACCGACCGTCCCGAAACGATCGGCCTGACGAGCGCGGCCAATGTCGAGGCGCTCGCGGCGCAGGGCATTTACGACCGCGTGATCAGCTATGACCAGATCATGACGCTGAACGCGTCGACCCCCGCGGCGCTCGTCGACATGGCGGGCAATGGCGCGGTGACGCGGACCGTCCACAGCCATTTCGGCAACCAGCTTCAGGCCTCGATCGTCGTCGGCAAGTCGCACTGGGACGCGCAGGCCGATGTCGAAGGACTCCCCGGACCCGAGCGGCAGGGCTTTTTCGCGCCGGGCCGCAGCCAGAAGCGCATCGCCGACTGGGGCGGCGCGGCGTTCGGGCAGAAGATCGCCGAGGCGTGGCTTGCCTTCATGGACGTTGCGCCGCGGCTGACATCGGTCGATAAACGCAGCGGCGGCGATGCGGCGCTCGCCGCCTATCGGGAGATGCTCTCGGGACAGGCCGATCCCAAAAAGGGGATCGTCGTCGTTCCATGAGGGTCGCAAAGAGCAGTCCCTTTCCTCGCCGTACGAAAGGATGGACCATGCTTCGCACTCTCGTTTTCGCGACCTCGCTCGCGCTCCCGCTTCCGGCAGGAACGGCGCTGGCCGAGGCGCCCAAGGCGGCACCCGCGCGCAAGGCCGACCTCGCCGATCGCGTCGCGGGCACCTACAAGGGCGACGTCATCTCCGATGCGCGCGGCTCCTCAAAGAACGGCGTGACGATCACCGTGACGCGCACCGGCCCGAACAAGGTCGAGATCAAGTCGGACTATCCGCGCATCCCGACCGTCACCATCCCGCTCGAACAGGCGATGGACGCGATCCTCGCCGCGAGCGGTCCGTCGGTCTTCCTGCTCGACACGGTGCGCTCGCCCGACCGGCTCGACCTCACCATCGACGACGCGAGCTGGTCGGGCAATCGCGTCGCCACCCCCGCCAAGAAATAAGGTTGTTTCTGCCCGCATGACTTACACCACGGTTATTTTCGACTTCGGCGGCGTCATCACGGCGTCGCCGTTCGAGGCCTTCAATCGCCTTGAGGACGAACGCGGGCTGCCGCGCGACTTCGTCCGCCGCGTCAACAGCGCCGATCCCGACAACAATGCCTGGGCGAAGTTCGAGCGTGCCGAGATCGACGCCGCGGCGTTCGACACCTTGTTCGCCGAAGAGGCGCGCGCGCTGGGGCATGAGCTGGAAGGTGAAGCCGTGCTCGCGGTCATCGCGGGCGCGGTGCGTCCGGCGATGGTCGCGGCGCTCGACACGCTGACGGTCAAGGGACTGCGCATCGGCTGCATCACCAACAATGTTCCCGGCGGCAAGATGGGGATCAAGGGCGCGGGTATGACGCGCAGCGAGGAAGCCGCGAACGAGGTTGCGAGCATCATGGCGCGCTTCGAGCATGTCATCGAATCGAGCAAGGCCGGGGTGCGCAAGCCCGACCCGCGGATTTATCTGATGATGTGCGAGAAACTCGGCGTCGAGCCGGGTGAGTGCATTTATCTCGACGACCTCGGCATCAACTGCAAGCCGGCGGCGGCGCTCGGCATGCACGCGATCAAGGTGACGAGCGGCGAACAGGCGCTTGCCGACCTGTCGGCGGTGTTGAGTATGGAATTACCCTGATGACCGGCCTTTCGACCGCTTAATGGGCACAGATGCGTGTCGCCGCGCTTCAGTTGATGATTTCGCCTCGTTCGTCTGAGAGCAGCGCGGTCAGTCGTTCTCTCCACATCTGTAGTGCATCGGGCGTCAGTCTGGTCCAATGCGTGATTTCGCCAGCGACCTTGAGCGGTGCGCTGCTCCGATACGACCGAGTGGGATTGCCCGGAAATTTCTTGTCGGTCACGTTCGGGTCGTTTTCGAATGCCCCAGTCGGCTCTACGACATAAACACGCGGGACTGCGCCACCTTGGGTGAGCTCAGCCGCGATTTCGGCGGCAAGCCCTGCACCGTCCACAAGAGCAGTGAAGTAGATGTGGTTCATCACCACTTCGGGACGATAGTTAGACCGGTATCCTGCGGTAAGGAAATCGCCCGCGCGCAAGTCCGCGATTGTGCCATGAAAGAACGGTCCCTCGTCCAGCGCGTCGTTCATCGTCATCGTCCTTATCTTGCGAGACTGCTTTTAGTCAGTGAGCCAAGCGGTGCCAACGTGCGCGATCAGTCGAAACTCGCCGTTCGGCTCAAATCGCCGCATCCGCAAGGTTCAGCTTCGCCGCGCGTTCGAAGATTTGCGTAAGCACGGGCTCGGTGTCGGTCACACGCATCGCGACCTGAAACTCGACCGGGGTCAGCGCCGGCATGCCGTCGATTGGAGCGAGCGCGCCGCTCGCCACCTCGCCGCGCACCATCGGTTGCGGGAAGATGCCGATGCCCCCACCCGCCTTGGCGATGTCGATCATCGTCCGCGCATTGTTGCAGAGGTTGAGCGATTTTTGCGCGATGCGCGACGCCGCGATCGCCTCGCGCATGCGGCCGTGGATCGGCGAATGGCTGGCGAGCGACCAGACGGGAAGCGCCGCCTCGCCGCCGGCGAAGGCCGACGCGACCGCGGGGCTGGCGAGCCAGACAAGCTCGACCGCGCCGATCGGGCTGGTTTTCAGCGCCGGATGCGCGATCGGCCCCGCGGCAAAGGCGATGTCGGTGCGTCCGGTGAGCAGCTGCTGGATCAGGTTTGCGGTGAGGTCGATTTCGATTTCGAGCCCGACGCCCGGCATGTCGGCCTTCAATCCCGCGACGAAGGCGGGAAGGCAGCTCGCCGCCGCGATCTCGCCCGCGCCGATGCGCACCACCCCGCTCGCCTCGCCATATCCGCCGCTGCCGAGCAGCGCGACCTGCATGTCGCGGAGCAGCGGATCGCAGTCGCGCACCAGCTTGCGCCCCGCCGCGGTGAGCGACATCGCGCGGCCTTCGCGGCGGAACAATGCGGTGCCGAGGCGCTGTTCGAGCTCGCGCATCCGCGCCGATACCGTCGGCTGGGTGGTGTTGAGTCGTTCGGCGGCCGCCGAAAAGGTGCCGAGCCGGTCGATCCACAGCAGGGTTTCGAGATGATAGAGCGAGACGCGATTGATAGACATCGTCTATGTATAATCCAAAAATCGAACAATTAGAATTGATGGATTAAATGCGCCAAGGTCGCGCGGACACCATTCAGGAGAGCCGTCCCATGGGGAAGAAGCAATATCCCGACGCCGCCGCCGCCCTCGAAGGCCTGCTGTTCGACGGCATGCAGATTTGCGCAGGCGGTTTCGGCCTTTGCGGCATCCCCGAACGGCTGATCGACGCGATCCGCGAGGCGGGCACCAAGGATCTCACGATCGCCAGCAACAACGCCGGAATCGACGGCGAAGGGCTCGGCAAACTGCTCCGCACCAAGCAGGTCAAGAAGATGATCTCGTCGTACGTCGGCGAGAATAAGGAGTTCGAGCGGCAATATCTGGCGGGCGAACTCGAGGTCGAATTCTGTCCGCAGGGCACGCTCGCCGAGCGTTGCCGCGCGGGCGGCGCGGGCATTCCGGGCTTCTATACCAAGACCGGCGTCGGCACGCTTGTCGCCGACGGCAAGGAAGTGAAGAGCTTCGACGGGCAGGATTATATCCTCGAACGCGGCATCTTCGCCGATCTCGCGATCATCAAGGGGTGGAAGGCCGACGAGAGCGGCAACCTGATCTTCCGCAAGACCGCGCGCAACTTCAACCAGCCGATGGCGACCGCGGCGAAGATCTGCGTCGCCGAGGTCGAGGAAATCGTGCCGGTCGGTAGCCTCGATCCCGACGCCATCCACCTGCCGGGCATCTATGTGAAGCGCCTCGTCCTCGGCGCGCCGTACGACAAGAAGATCGAATTCCGCACGACGCGCCCGCGCGAAACCGCGTGATGCGCCGATTCGCCCTTACCGCCGCGCTGCTCCTTGCCGGGTGCGCGAGCGCGCCGGCAGAGGTGGCAACGGCTCCGGCTCCACCTCTGTCGGCCCCCGCACCGGTCGAGGCCGCGAAGCCGCCGGTAGCGCTGCAATATCTCTACGGCTCGCCCGAAGCGGCCGTTGCGGTGCGCGCGACCAATGCGCGGATCGCCGACTATGGCGTGGGGCGGATCAAGCAGCGTCCGAAGGACAGCGTCGTGCTCACGGCGGGTGCGACGATGGATGCGCCGGCGTTCGAGCCGTGCGGCAACAAGCCCTTCGCCGCGGTGTTCGACGCTGACGAGACGCTGATCTGGAACCTTGGCCCGATGCGGCATTTCGCCGAAAAGGGCACCGGCTTCGATCTCAAGGTCTGGGACCAGTGGGAAAAGACCGGCGCGGGCAAGGCCGCCGCGATGCCCGGCAGCGTCGAGATGGTGACCAAGCTCCGCGCCGCGGGAATAACCGTCATCGCCAACACCAACCGCAGCGCCGCCAATGCCAGGGGCAGCGAAGACACGCTGCGCGCCGCCGGGCTCGGCGAGTTCAAGCATGGCGAGACTTTGTTCCTGATGGGCGATGATGCCGGCGGGTCGAGCAAGGACGGCCGCCGCGCCACGATCGCGTCGAAATATTGCGTGATCATCCTCGGCGGCGACCAGCTCGGCGACTTCAGCCAGCAGTTCAACGTCAAGGATCTGCCCGCCGCGCAGCGCATGGCGCTTGCGACGAGCACCGCCGCCACCGCACTCTGGGACAAGGGCTGGTTCCTTTTCCCCAACCCCGTCTACGGCCCGTGGGAAAAACTGGGCTGGGGCGATGCCTTCCCCTCCGACAAGCAATGGGAGCCGAAATAATGGCCTGGACGCGT
>Ga0247823_10004134_pt1 | contig 11672 bp, 10 predicted proteins | sample 13C_PalmiticAcid_2_FD_192426 | JGI IMG/M metagenome (GOLD analysis project Ga0247823, IMG submission 192426) | Soil microbial communities from agricultural site in Penn Yan, New York, United States - 13C_PalmiticAcid_Day30 | ecosystem: Environmental > Terrestrial > Soil > Agricultural land...
CCGCGGGGCGTGCGATCGTCGACTATGCGCTGCCGCCGCGCTGCCCCGGATGCGGGGTGATTGTCGGCGAAGACCGGCAGTTTTGCCTGACCTGCTGGTCCTCGCTCGACTTCCTCGACGGCCCGTCCTGCTCGCAATGCTCGATCCCGTTGCCGACGGCCTTGCCCGGCGCACCGATCGCCTGCGGCGCGTGCCTTGCCAGCCCGCCGCCGTTCGACGGCGCGCCGGCGGCGGTCGCTTATGGTCCCGTCGCGCGCACGGTGGCGCTGCGCCTCAAATATGGACGGCGGACCGGGCACGCGCGGTTGATGGCGCGGCTGATGGCGCGGCAGCTCGCGATGCTGGGGGCGATCGACGACATGCTGCTGGTGCCGGTCCCGCTGCATCGCTGGCGGCTGTGGTCACGCGGGTTCAATCAGGCAGCGCTGGTCGCCGACGAATTGGCGCGGCTGACCGGCGCGGCGCGCGACCATCATCTGCTGCTGCGCGTCAAGTCGACGGCATCGCTGCGCGGCAAGGGACGGCGCGAACGCGAGCGGATCGTCGCGGGAGCCTTTGCGCTAGCAACGGGCGCAAAGGCGCGCGTGGCGGGCCGCCATCTGGTGCTGGTGGACGACGTCCATGCCAGCGGTGCGACCCTGCGCGCGGCGGCGAAAGCGCTCAATCGGAGCGGCGCGGCGCGCGTATCGGCGTTAAGCTGGGCGCGCGTCGTTCCCGATGCACTGATGAGCGGCAACATATTTGACTTTGCTTCGTTGGATTCCGATATGACGAATGAAGGATGACAGGATAGCCGCATGGCCAAGATCGAAGTATTTACCAAATTCTTCTGCCCCTATTGCTCGCGCGCCAAGGCGCTGCTCGAGCGCAAGGGCGTCGAATATCAGGAAATCGACCTGACGATGGACCGCGCCGGGTTCGACGCGATGGTTGAACGCGCGGGCGGCGCCCGCACCGTCCCGCAGATATTCATCGACGGAAAGCATATCGGCGGCAGCGACGACATGGCGGCGCTCGACGCGCGCGGCGGGCTCGATCCGCTGCTGGGTCTGGGCTGACCTTGATCGTTTTCGATCTTTGCTGCGCCGGCGATCACCGGTTCGAGGCCTGGTTCGCGAGCAGCGACAGCTTTGGCGAACAACAGGCGCGCGGGCTGATCAGCTGCCCCGTGTGCGGCGATGCCGACGTCAAAAAGGCGGTGATGGCGCCGCGCGTCGGCGCCAAGACCAACCGGCAGCTATCGGCTCCGCCGCCGGCCACGCCGCCGGGCTCGGCCGAGCCGTCGCCCGAACTGATACGCAAAATGCTTGCCGACATCGCCGCGAAACAGGCCGAAATATTGCCGCAGTCGCGCTGGGTCGGCCGTGATTTCGCCGACGCCGCGCGCGCGATGCACGAAGGGCGCGCGGCTGAGGACTTGATCCACGGCCAGGCCTCGCCCGAAGAGGCTGAGGCGCTCCGCGACGACGGCATCGCCGCGATGCCCCTGCTCGTGCCGATCGTCCCGCCCGAGGCGACCAACTGATCCATCCCGATTGACGCTTTGCAGCGCGCCCCGCTACACGAGCGGCGGCGCACCCGTAGCTCAGCAGGATAGAGCATCAGATTCCTAATCTGGGGGCCGTGGGTTCGAATCCCGCCGGGTGCACCATATTTCAAGCACTTAGCTATGTTTTCTCGCGGAAACCTCATTCCGTGCAGTTCCTCGAAATTCCGCGGATTTCCGTGATTTTCGCATGATCCCTGCAGGTCCATGCAACAAAATTGGAACAAAATAGTAGGAGTTTAATGCAGCATTCTTTGGCGCTCCGTGCCGGAAAATGGCCGCTTCGCGCCCGAAGTCGGAAGCGCGGCAGGCCCGATTGGCCTCTGTAAAGCAGCCATTCCAACGGCTCACCGATGTCCGCCTCCGGTCAGTTTAGTCTGCTCTTTAGGCCCGCTGTATCGCCAAGGCATATGTCACCCGCACGAAACCTGTGGTCAGCCCACTGCAACCACTGCCTCGATCTCGACCAGTGCGCCGAAGTGAAGCGGGCCGCTGGGGACGATCGAACGGGCTGGGCGGTGGGTTCCGAAGAAAGTAGCGTAGGCGCCGTTAACTTCGCCCCAATGCGCGACGTCGGTCACGTAAAGGGTGCAGCGGATGACATCCTCCTTCGCCGCGCCGACGACGCGGGCGATCGCTTCGATATTGCCGAGTGCGAAGGCCACCTGATCGGCGATCGGGACGGCGTCAGACGTGTCCTTGGTCACGCCGAGTTGCCCGGACACGTGGAGCGTATCGCGGTGCAGGACGGCCTGCGCATAATGGCCGCCCGGCGGGGGGGCATCGGCGCAGCGTATCTCGGTCAGCTTCTGGGTCATCTTCAAATCTCCGGATTGTGTCACCAGCCGCCGGTACGCGGCCATTGCGCGATGAACTTGCCGCCCTGCAGCACGTCGTAGGACGCATAGGCGGCGCAGGTCAGGCAGGCGTGGTTCGGAAGGATGCGAACGAGGCTGCCAATGGGCAGGCGATCGAACCAGCTTTCGTCAGGAACCGGCACATTGCCATGCTCCTGGTGCACGACGGTGACCGCGAGCGAATCCAGCGGTTCGAGCGTCACGGCGTCGCAGACGAGGCCATAGCCGGCTTCGGGCATGAAGCGATTGGCGCCGACATCCTTCGACAGCGCGAGCGCGCCGGCATCGAGGATCAGGCTGGGGCCATTGTGCTGGTGCCCGATCACGGTCGCAAGCACCGAGACCGCGATATCCTCCTGCGTGCAGACGCCGCGCGAGAGCTGGGCCAGATCGTGGAACAGATAGATGCCGGCGCGGACCTCGGTCACCCTCTCCAGATGCCCGGCGAACAGGACAGTTGGGGTCGAACCGATGCTGACGATGGGGCAGGGGTGGCCGCGCGCGCGCAGATAATCGGCCGAAGACACCGCGGCGAGGCGTTCGACCTCGGCCAGCGCCCTGACGGGTTCGGGCTCGGCAAAGGCATAGCTATGGCCCGCATGCGACATGATGCCCGTCAGTTCGAGATGCGGCGCAGCGGCGGCGATGGCGTCGGCGATCGCGAGAAGCGCGGGCGATGCGGGTTCGACACCGCTGCGATGCTCGCCGCAGTCGACCTCGATCAACATGCCGAAGCGCGCATCGAGCGCGGCCGCCGCCTGTCCGATCAGTGCGGCCGCGGCCGCGTCGTCGACAATGAACAGCAGCCGTGCGCCGGTTTCACGCTGGATGTGGTCGGCGCGCGCGAGTTTCGCGGGGGCGATCGCGGTCGAATAGAGGATGTCGCGCCACCCCGCGGCAGCGAAATATTCGGCCTCGGCGAGCGTCGAGACGGTGATCGGCCCCTGTTCGCCGTCGGCCGCGACGCGCGCGACGTCGGCCGATTTGGCGGTCTTGAGGTGCGGTCGAAGCGTCACGCCGAGGTCAGCGCAGCGCGCGCGCATCCGCTCGGCGTTGCGCTCGAGCCGTGCGGCATCGAGGATCAGTCGCGGTGTATCCAGTCCCTCGAACATATTCGGCTGTCCCGTCATAGCAGCTCCGCCAGCGGATCGAGCGTGTCCGCGATCAGTAATGGCCGTGCGGCATCAGCGACGAACGGCAGCCCCGCCCGGTTGTGCCAGAAAACGGGCATGCCGACACCTGCCGCGCCCGGAATATCGGCGGGCGAGCCCGCCACGAACAAGGTGCGCGCGGGATCGGTGCCCAGCCGATCGAGCGCCGCGCGATAGGGCTGCGGGTGCGGCTTGTAATAGCCGGTCTCTTCGGAGGTCGCGACGACCGAAAAGGGCACGCCGACGCGATCGGCGGCTTGCCGCCCGAGCAGGGTCGAGCAGTTGGTGACGACGCCGAGCCGGATGCCGCGCGCGCTGAGCGTGCCGAGCACGCGCGGGACTTCGGGCCAGGGCTGGAGCGTGTTCCAGTGCGCGGTCAGCGCGTCGGCAGCGGCGGGCGCAATACCGGCCTCGACGGCCGCTTCGCGCACCAGATCCTCATAGGGACGATAGGCGCCGCAGCCATAGGTCAGCGCCAGATAGGCGCGGCGCCAGCGCAGCCCGTCGGCGGCCGAACCTGCGGCGCCGTTCCAGAGCGACCAGGAATCGAGCAGGGCCGTCAGAAGGTCGAAGACGACAGCTTCGATGGGGGCAATCTGTTTCATTGGCTGAGTTCCGAATCCCGTTTGCCGGCCGGAGACCGGGCACCCGGATCCGGGCGAGGCCCTTGTGTCGGACCGCGACTAACAGGGATGCGATGGCATCGGCCAATGCCTGTTGCTGATGGTTTTATGCCGCTCCGTAAGCATGTTGGCGGGCCGGTCATCGCCGGGCTCCTACGCCGCCGCGAGCCGCCAGAAGGTTTCGGCCGACGGCGACTGCCGGCCGCGCGGCCGATAAAGGCGGACATCGACGGGAATGTCCCACGCCTCGTCGCCGGCGCGGACCAGCGCGCCCTTTGCAAGGTCGTCGGCAATGATGCTGAGCGGGAGCCAGGCGAGCCCCCGGCCGTCTTTTGCCATGCGCGCGAGCACCAGCGTATGCGAGGTGAAGACCGGCGTGAAGCTGGTCGGCATCGCGCTGGCGCCGAGCATCGCCGATACGATGCGGTCCATCCCCGATTCCGCGCCATAGGCGAGCAGGCTGACCGGGCCGCCGCCTTCGCCGACGAGCGGGTGGAGCGGCACGGCGCCGTCCTCGCGCGGCGCGCTGACCGGCACAAGCGCATCGGCGCCGAGCGAAATCGACTGGAAACCCGCGCCGTCGAGGACCGAGGGGGCGCCGGCGTGGAAATAGCAGAGACAGAAATGCGCCTTGCCGTTGAGCATGATCTGTTCGGACGCGCCCATATTGTCGGCGTTGAGCTGGATCGGGATCGCGGTGTCCATCATCGCCTGAAGCTGGGCGAGCCACTGGGGAAAAAAGTTCAGTGCGAGCGCGTGGGTGACGAGGATCTTGACCGTCGAGGCCGAGGTGCCCGCGATTTCCTGCACCTCGCGGCGGCCATGTTCGATGTCGCGCAGCACGGTTTCGGCGATCGCGGCGAAGCGCTTGCCGGCGGGGGTCAGGATCATCTGATGCGTGCTGCGGTCGACGAGTTCGACGCCCAGCCAATCCTCGAGCGAACGGATGCGGCGGCTGAACGCGGGCTGCGTCACGCAGCGTGCCGCCGCGGCGCGCGAGAAATTGCCCGCGCGGATCAGCGCGCCGAAATCTTCCAGCCAGGCCATTTCCATCGTGCAAATCCCTCCGGCTTACGCTGTCCCTTGTAGCCGATCGTGCGTGATCGCCCAGCCTTCCCGTCATGCATGGTTTGATCCATATTCTGCATTGGCCCCGACGTGCGGCGATTGGCAGTCTGTGCTGGTCGAGGGAAATGCCCCGTCGTTCCGGCGCCCGAAAGGGGCCGGTGCGCGAGGGCGGTTTCAGGGGAGTGAGAGAAGATGGGTTCGAACATCCTGCGCAGGCCGTTGCCGCGCCGCAACGCGCGTGTCATCGCATGGACGGCCGCGGCGATCTGCGCAGTCATGGTCCCCGGGGGTTCTCCCGTCGCATCCGCAAAACCTGCTGCGGAGGCGGCGGCATCGACGCTGGTGCCGCGCGACCTGCTGTTTCGCGCGCCGACCTATTCGGAATTGCAGATCAGCCCCGACGGAAAGCAGCTCGCCTTTCTTCGCCCGCTGAACGGCGTCCTCAACGTCTGGGTGGCGCCGATCGACGATCCGGCCGAGGCCAAGGCCGTCACCCGGTTCGACAGCCGCCCGCCCGACGCATTCCAGTGGAGCGCCGATGGGCGCTTCATCCTGATCCAGAAGGATGTGGGGGGTGAGGAGCATTATCAGCTGTGGATCGCCGATACCGCGAAGCAGACCGTCATCAACGCGACCGATGATCCCGCGGTGCAGACGAAGATCGTCAAGGTTTCGAAGAAGCGGCCGGGGGAGATCCTCGTCGGGATGAACGTTCGCGACCGGCGTTATCGCGATATCTATCGCATCGATCTGGCGACCGGCCAGCGGACCGAGGTGTTCCGCAACGCCGCGAATTATATCGATGTCGTCGCCGATCCCGATTTTAACATCCGCCTGGGGGTTCGCGGCAATGCCGACGGATCGTCGACCTATTTCCGGATCGACCCGGCCGGCGCGAGCGAGTTTATGACGATCCCGCTCGCTTCGCTTCGCAATTCCAAGGTCTTCGGGCTCGATGCCAAGGGCCAGATCGCGATGCTCGACAGCCGCGACGGCGACAAGGCGAACTTCGTCTCGGTCGACCTGACGACCGGCAAGAAGACCCTGCTCGCTGCCGCCGTGCGCGCCGATATCGTCGAGCCCCTGCTCGACGAGGAAAGCGGGGCGCTGCTCGCGACGCGTGAAGACCCGCTGGTGAGCGAGTGGACGGTGCGTTCGGACACCGCGCGCGCCGAGTTTGCCGCGCTCGAGGCCGCGGTCGCCGGGCCGTTCAAGATTGCGGGACAAACCCCCGACAACGCACGCTGGCTGCTGCTCGAGACGGTGCCGAACCGGCCCGACCGCTATAGCTGGTGGAACCGCAAGGACCGCACGCTCGTGCCCTTGCTCTCGACGCGGCCCGATCTGGAGCCGCGCGCGCTGGCGCGCCGACTGCCGGTCACGATCGCGTCGCGCGACGGCCTCAGCCTGCCGAGCTATCTGACGCTGCCGACCGGCGCGAAGCTGGGGAAGGACGGCATGCCGGCGATCCCGGTGCCGCTCGTCCTGCTCGTCCATGGCGGGCCGTGGCTGCGCGACGATCTGGCCTTTGATCCGCAGCACGCCTGGCTCGCTGACCGCGGCTATGCCGTACTGTCGGTCAATTTTCGTGCATCGGGCGGCTTCGGCAGCGATTTCATGTCGAAGGGCGACCGCAAATGGTCGGAAACGATGCACGACGATCTGCTCGACGGGGTGCAGTGGGCGATCGACAAGGGGGTGACGGCAAAGGATCGCGTCGCGGTCATGGGGCTCTCTTACGGGGGCTATTCGACGCTCGTGTCGTTGAGCTTTACCCCCGACACCTTCCAGTGCGGTGTCGATCTGGCGGGGCCGAGCAATCTGGTAAAGCAGGTCGCCTTGATGCCCGACTGGTGGAGCTGGCAGCGCCCGCAATTCGTCAACCGCGTCGGCGATCCGACGACGAAGGAAGGCGCCGCCGACCTGATGCGGCGCTCGCCGATCGCACGCGTCGATGCGATCACGAAGCCGCTGCTCGTGACCAACGGCGCGAACGATCCGCGCATCTTTCCAGACCAGTCGCAGGAAATCGTCGATGCGATGAAAGCGCGCGGCAAGCCCGTGACCTATGCCTTCTATCCCGACGAGGGCCATGTCTATGCGAAGGATGCGACCAACATCTCTTTTGCCGCGATTGCCGAGCATTTCCTGTCGAAATGCCTCGGCGGACCGGCAGAGCCCTATGGCGACGATCTGGCCGGATCGCGGGTCGAGCTCAAGGCGGGGGCGGCGTTCGTCCCGGGGCTGGAACAGGCGTTCACGGCGACGGGCAGCGGGGTCACGGCAGGAAAATAAGCCGCGCCGCGGAGCGCTCGCTCAGGGCTCGCCCAGAAAGGTCGCAAACGGCGCGTCGAGCGGCGGCGCTTTTCCGGCGGTCTCGGCAAGATCCATTCGCAGGAAGGCATTCTGGACATAGCGGATGCCCGCCCAGCGTAGCGGCTCGACCTCCCAGTTCGGCGCCTGCTCGCGCAGATAGGGCGCGTGCGGATCGGGCGACGCGCCGGTGACCAACCCGGCGAGTGCGCGGGCCGAGATCGCGCTGGTGATGACGCCGTGCCCGGTATAGCCATAGGCGTGACCGATCCGGCTATTGCCGTCGAAATGCACCGTCGGCAGCCAGTCGCGCGGAACGCCGAGATAACCCGCCCATTGGTGCGTGAATTCGACGCCCTCGAGCGACGGCCACCATTCGAGCAGCCGGTCGCGGATCCAGCCGAAATTGGCATTCTCGCGAAGCGCGGTCTCGCTCATGTCGGAGCCGTAACGATAGGGCGCTCCGCGGCTGCCGAACAGGATGCGCCCGTCGGCGGTGCGCGTCAGATAATTGGTCGTGTGAACATAGGAACTGAGGCATTCGCCGCCGGCCCAGCCGACCTGGTCCCACTGGTCGGCGGTCAGCGGCGCGGTCAGCATGATCGTCGAGGCCATCGGGATCAGCCGGCGGCGATAATCGGGCAGGCCGGTCAGGAACGCCTCGCCGGCGAGCAGGACCGCGCGCCGCGCGCGGATCGTGCCGCCGGTGGTGACGAGCGCGGGCTGCATCCCCGTGCCGGTCTGCAGCACCTCGGTTCCCTCATAGATGCGTACGCCGCGCCGTTCGAGTGCGCGTGCCAGCCCGCGCACCAGCCGGCCGGGGTGGATCGTGCCGCCGACGCGCAGCCGCAGTGCGCCGTGCACCCCGGTCGCATGCACCGCCTCGTGCGCCTGCCCGGCGCCCAGCAGTTCGCAGACATCGGCCATGCCAAGTTTCGCATAGGCGTCGTACGATTGCTGAAATGAGGGGACTTGCCTGGCGCTGCGGGCGAGGGTGAGGACGCCGACCGGGTTGAAATGCGCGTCGATGCCTTCCTGTTCGCAGATGCGCCCGACCTCGTCGACCATCGCCTGCTGCGCGAACAGCATCGCGCGCGCGGTTTCTGCGCCGAAGCGGCGGGTGAGGGCCGCAGGGTTGATCGGAAAGCGCGGCGAGCACCAGCCGCCGTTGCGCCCCGACGCGCCGAAGCCGCAGAACTGCCGCTCGACGATCGCGATCGAAAGCGTCGGGTCGGCCTGCAGCAGGAACCACGCGGTCCATAGCCCCGAAAAGCCGCCGCCCAAGATGGCGACATCGACGGTCTCGTCGCCGGCAAGCGGCGCGCGCGGAGTCAGGTCGTCGCCGGTGCTGGCGAGCCAGTAGCTTCCGACATCGGCGGGGGAAACCGGATCCGTGCGCGCGGTTTCGCCGATCGGTGCCATGCCGGTTCGCCGCTGTTCTAGCGGTTGGCCGGCCGATATTCGAGCGTCACGCTCGACGTCGCGGTCTTGCGGATCTCGTCGGGGACGAGCGTGATTTTCTTGAGCTCGTTGGTCTCGTGCATCATCGTCTGGTCAGCGAGGTTCGGATTGCCCTTGCCATTGGGATCGATGAACAGATTCTGCCCGCCCGCGTCGATCACCGAATAGAGCGCACGCCGGTCGCGGGCGATTTCCATCAGCCCGACCCAGCTTTCGCCGCCATTGTGCGGTGCCATCGTCGGGCCAAGGCGGAGGACCGCCGACAGGCGGCGCTCGGGCGCGTCCTCGGCCATTTGCGGACGGTCGGGGGTTTCGAGCGAGGCGTCGAAATATTTCCAGAAGATCGGCTGCTTCCACTCGACCATATCCTTGCCGGGGAAGCGGGCCTTGGCCTCGGCCAGCGTCGCCTTGATCGTGTCGATCATCACCGCGGTCCGGTCGCGGCCGCCGAAATAGTCGACCGCCAGCGGCGCCCCCGCCGCATCGCCCTGAAAAGCGCGGAGCAGCAGGCTCGACTGGTAGGTCAGATAGCGGTCGGCATCGATCTTGTGCCACCAGTCGCCCATATCGTCGCCGAAGATCACCCGCGGCGCGACCTGCAGCCAGTTGCGATAGAGGGTGAGGCCGGGATTGTCGTAGCGCTGGTCGCTGTCGCGGTCCTGATACAGCCCGTTGAAGCCCAGCATATATTCACCCGCGCGCTTAACCTCGGGGTCGTCGCTCGTCTCGATCGCCTTGCGGATAAAGGGCGCAAAGAAGTCGGGTGCGGCCTGATTGCGGTCGACCGCGCCCAGGGCGTTGAAGATCTTGCCGTTGAACTCGCGCATGTCGAGCAAGGTCAGCGACTGGCCGTTCTTCGCGAGCCGGTCGCCGAGCCAGGTACGGAAGGTCGCGCCGATGCGGGCGTTGTCGCCCTCCTGCGACCAGCCCGTCGCCTTGCTGTTCCACGACATGAAATATTGCTGCCGCGGATTGATCATCTGCGGCTTTTCGGCGGGGGTCAGAAAGCCGGTCCAGTCATATTCGCCGGTGCCGGGCGTTGGCAGGCGCGGGTCGACGCCGGCGGCCTTCTTCGGCAGCGCGCCCGCCTCGAAATAGGCGATCGTGCCGTCCTCGCCGCCATAGCAGGCGCCGAGATTCCAGCCGAGCCGGTCGACGCCCTTTTCCTTGAATTCGGCGAGGCTCTTCGCGCGGCCCATTTCGGCAAAGGCGATCCATGTGTCAAGCTCGCGACCGTGGACGCCCATCTGTTGCGAGTAAGCGGTGCCGTTGTCGGTATCCCAGGCGATCACGGGGCCGTGGATCGTCCACGCGACATCGTGGGTGACGGGCGCGTCATCCTTGACCCGGAAGGTCTCGGTGCGGTGCTCCATCTTCTTCCACGCGCCCTTGTACCAATATTCGTAGCGGTTCTTGGGGTTCAGCTTTTCGGCGAAGGTCGTGCCGGCCTCGCTGCTCCCCGACACGAGCAGCCAGCCATGCTGGGCACCGCGCCCCATCGTCGGCACGCCCCAGCCGGTCGAACCGAAGCCTGCATTGTCGAAGCCGCCACCCTGCAAGTGGATTTCGGGGCCGTCGGCGGTCGCCTCGAGCATCAGGACATTGCCGCTCGCGGATTTTTCGGGGCCGATCACCAGACAACGGCTCGCGCCCTTCACGGGCAGCTGCGGCGCGGTCTGCTCGGCGGCGGAGGCGATGTCGCGGCTTTTGGGTAGCTGGGCGGCGGATTGGACGGGCGCGGGAACCGGGCGCGGCGGCGCGCGGTTCCCGCGCCCTTCACGGGCAGCTGCGGCGCGGTCTGCTCGGCGGCGGAGGCGATGTCGCGGCTTTTGGGTAGCTGGGCGGCGGATTGGACGGGCGCGGGAACCGGGCGCGGCGGCGCGCGGTCGTCGCCCGCCGGGATTGTCGTCGGGGAATCGGGGTCGGAAATCGGCACGACATCGTTGAAAATCTGCCAGGCCTTGTCGGCGCCATAGCGGTCGGTCATCGCCTTCAGAAATTCGAGATTGCGGATCTCGTAGGTGTCGCGGCCAAGCGGCGCGGCGGTGATCAGCGCCAGATATTCGGTGAGCGACCAACGGGTCGGCTTGATCCCCCAGCGGATGAATTCGAGCGGGGTCAGCTTTTCGGGGTCGGCGTTGACCTCGTCGATGCGTTTGTTGATGCCGTCGACCATGCCGCGGATCATCTTCTGATGCTCGGGCGCGAGGGCATTGTAGCGCTGCATCAGGACAGCATCGGACAGCTTGCGGCCACGCATCATCTTGTCGGTGTCGAGCGCCGAGGCGCCCAGCAGCTCGGCGCGGCGGCCCTGCGTATTGTGCCGCGCAAGCTCCATCGCGGCGAGGCGGTCGTGCGCGATCGCATAACCCGCGCCGAACATCACCGCGTCGGACGTTTCGCCCTCGACATGCGGCACGCCGAAACTGTCGCGATAGATGGTGACCTTTTCGGAGGCGCTTCCTTGTGCGTGGGCGGCGGGCGAGGCCACGACCAGCAAGGCGGCGGAACTCCAGAGCAGGGCGGCAGTCGAACGGCGCATGAAAAGTGTCTCCCCGGACAATCTATTTCGGCAGGAATGCCTCGGCCAGCGCGACCCACAGCGCCGCACCCGTCGGCGAAATGCTGTCGTCATAGGCATAGTGCGAATTGT
>Ga0247823_10004136_pt1 | contig 11669 bp, 10 predicted proteins | sample 13C_PalmiticAcid_2_FD_192426 | JGI IMG/M metagenome (GOLD analysis project Ga0247823, IMG submission 192426) | Soil microbial communities from agricultural site in Penn Yan, New York, United States - 13C_PalmiticAcid_Day30 | ecosystem: Environmental > Terrestrial > Soil > Agricultural land...
GCGAAGGTGGGGTGGTGGGCTCCGTGGCGGGTGGGCATCATCCGGACGGGCCAGTCTTGGCAAGGCGATTTGTGGATGCAAGATCCGGAGCCGGGGCCGATTGCCGATTCCCGATCGGCGAGGTTGGGGGCCAAGATGACGGCACTCTCGAAACACTTTCTTTGCGCTCACTCACCGCCCAGCCACCCTCCCGTCATTCAGGCGTTATGCAAAAATGCCCAACTCGGTGCAGCAGCGCGACAAAAAAGCACTGATGAACTAATGGAATCTCGTGACCACCTCGTGACAATTTCTTGTTTGTATTCCCGGCCAATTTTTCATTTTGGAAGCTTCGCTTGTAACTGGGTACCTAGCTGAGCCTAGCAGCCTAGGTATTGACCATCAAGATCGACGGCTTCAGGATCGGGGGTGGCATGCCGGGCTTGGCCCCACCGTGGAAGCCGCCGCCGGCGGGTTGCCACAAACAGCACATCGACGGCCTCAGCCCGGCAGGCAATCGTCATCAAAGGGCGCCACCGAGGCATGCGAGGCCCTTTTTGGCTCGCCGTGTGCCAAAATGGGATTCTTCAGCAGCGCTCTTGTTCTTCGACCCCACAACCCTTAGCGGTTACACGACCCGGATTACCTTGACTCGCTTGAGAACCCCATCAGGCGCATCTCGCACGGAAGCCGGCGCTAAACACCTAGGTCTCGATGTTGTCCCTCAATGACGTGGCAAACCAGATTGAGAAACGATGACACAAAGATAAGGTCCATCCGAGAGGGCGAGACAGCATCTCCGGCCCAGCCCGCTCTGCTGACTGCTGGGCTTCGCTTGCGGTGTCTTGAAAGGAAACCGGACAGGGGCAAGCGGTTACCTAAACCGGGAGGGTGCATGGAGGACCACTCACACCGTCGATGAGGTGCTGCAGCAGCTGCCACCTCGGAGCTTACCCGCGGCCAATCAACAGGGTCCTGCATCGTTTGTGTCACCATTTCAATGCAGGCGGCACTCAATTCGTGGTTTATCTTTTTGAAACTCGTTTGTGCAGCACCCGACATCCAGACATCAGAGTCCAGACGTCAGACGGAAGCCCAATGTGCTGTGCTCATTCAGTTCCCGAGTGCCCAAGCACGATGCTGGACGTGCCTCCTCGAAAACACTCTTCCTGTCCTCTGGCCATGATGACCCCCTCTCCAGTTGCCACCGTCATATCAACCAAAGCTCCAATGAGGAGACCACATTGGAACTCAATAACCTGTTCCCTGGCGGCTTCCGACCGTCCCAATGCCGTGTAAGCAGGCAATGATCTTCAGATGCTCCTTCTCGCCGTGCTCTCCGCCCCGGGATTCCCTTTTCAGGAAATCCGGGGGGACCAGCTATCTCCACAAAATCCGATCGCCACTAGTATCCACAACTCCGCGTCTAGGCCGCGCATCGCTTGACAATGGATGGCAGAACTGCACAAAGAGGGGACACACAATAAGACGGTCTGGGCTATATTGAAGAACCGAAAGAGCCAATTGGAGTGGGCGAGTGCAGGCGGCCGGTCTCAGGGGCAGCTTCACCGGCTGTGCGAATCTCTGCAGGGCGCTCGATGGAGCTTGGGGGATCCGACCTTGAGATCTCGGCCGGTGGTAGCATTGCTCGCCCCGTCATCAAAGCCGGGGATCCTCGATGCCTGCCATGAGGGGCTGGAATGAGGGGATCCGATGAGCGGCTCCCCGCCCTTTGTCATACCTTCCTCGACTCGGCTAGGGCAGGAATGACGCGGTGAGGTGTTCAATTCTGCCCCTCGTATAAGGGGGGTTCGTCCGCTCTGTGCTGTCCTTGTTGCCGTCTGATTTCATCGACTGTAGATCTTGGTACCAAACGCGCCGTGGAACGCCAATCAACAAGCTACTTAAGGGTCTTGCGCAGGTCATTCCACTGGCCCAGGAAACCCCGACAACGAAACCCAACCACCCCTCACCGCAACAACCTCAACATCTCCCCCAACAAACAAACATGTCGTTCCTGATACCCAAGACAGCCTTAACAGCAGCGCCCCGGGCTCTCCTCGCCCGCCGATCCCTGCCGCAGTCCACCCCAACCGCCGCCTTCTCACGAGCCTTCCACCAGACACAATCCCAGCGCAACGACCGCAGCCACCTCCTCCGCGAGTTCAGCCTCAAAGACCGCGTCGTCGTCGTCTCGGGCGGCGCGCGGGGCGTCGGCCTGACGCAGGCCGAGGCGCTGCTCGAGGCCGGCGCCGTGGTGCACGCCATCGACCGCCTTCCCCGCCCCCCACAAGACAGCGACTTCGCGCGGGTGGCCGAGCGCGCCGCCTCGGAGCTGGGCTCGCGCATGAGCTACCACCGCGTCGACGTGCGCGACCAGGCGGCGCTGGGCGAGGTCGTCGGCGGCATCGCGGAGAAGGAGGGGCGCATCGACGGGCTGATCGCCGCTGCGGGGATCCAGCAGGAGACGCCCGCGCTCGAGTACACGGCCGAGGACGCCGACAAGATGCTCGGGGTGAATGTGACGGGCGTGTTCATGACGGCGCAGGCCGTCGCGCGGGAGATGATCAAGCGGAAGCAGAAGGGGAGTCTGGTGCTGATTGGGAGCATGAGCGGGACGGTGGCCAACAGGGGGTTGATTTGCCCGTGAGCTTTCCTGGAGCCCATTTTGCTGATGAGACACCGTGCTGACAAGTAGGAAAGGGCGTACAACGCGTCCAAGGCGGCCGTCCTGCAGCTCGCTCGCAACCTCGCCTCGGAATGGGGCGAGCACGGCATCCGCGTCAACACCATCTCCCCAGGATACATCGTCACGGCCATGACGGCGACTCTGTTCGACGCGGTGCCCGAAAGACGGACGGCGTGGCCCGACGCCAACATGCTCAAGCGGCTGAGCTATCCGGAGGAGTATCGGGGCGCAGCCGTCTTCCTGCTCAGCGACGCCAGCAGCTTCATGACCGGGGCTGACCTGCGGATCGACGGAGGCCACTGCGCGTGGTAAGGCGAGAACAGGTACCCACGGGCGTGGTACCGAGACAAGGTCCGCCAATTCTTTCATATGGCTGGGGTATCCGAACGGTACTGTACATGGAGCAGAAGTTGCGGGTTCCGGTCTTGGTTTTATGGTAGATCCATCCGCGGCCAGCCAGGCCCGGCTCGTAATTTAGGCCTGATTTTGTCTTCCCCGTCATAACCCAGTTCATGATGCTGATGCGGGGGCCACAATGCCCTTTGGGCCCAACCTGGCGACGACGCCGGGCTTGAGCCTTAGGCGTGCCTCAATGTCCGTTGCTGACGCGCCGCCCTGCCGTAACACTAGTATCTGCTTGACCGTGCCGATGTCCAGGAACTCCCTCCCCTTGTCGGTCGACTTGCCCATATTCTCGAGCTCGCGCTTGGCCCGGGCCTCGAGCCGTCGCCGTACTTCGAGGACGCCGAGGGTTGCGTTGCTCGACGACGACGGGAATTGTGGCGTTGAGAAGGACTGCCTGATCCCGGAGGCATCGGGAAATGGCGAAGCTATTGACGAGGGCGAAAAAGTCGGGTTCGGCTGGGCAATGCCCATTTTCCGAAGACGGTCGGCAAAGTCGGGGGTGATGAATTCGGGGAGATCGGGGTCCATTGAATCAGCGCGGATTGCTGGTTGCTCTGTCAGCGCCACTTCATTAACACTCCCAACTTGTTCTCTTCCAGGACTAACCGTCATCCTTGGTGAGAGAAGCTTGTGGCCTGGACCGCGGCTGGGCATCTGTTGAAGGGATGGGGGTCCGTCGCCGCGTTGACCTCGCCGTCCGATTCGCTGCTGTTGGCGACGTTCCTGGAGCGCGTGAAGGGAATTTTCGCACGGTTTGCTGTGTTGCCTTGGACCCGGATGCACCCATCGTGAGGTCTGTTGAATCAGCTGGCAGCTTGTGTTGATGGCTGGACAATGGCGTTTGAGGGCTGCCAGAATTTTGGCGCAGATCTGGAGCTCGGTCATCAAGGTTGTGTCGTCATTGCAGCTCCAGCCACAGTTTGGTGGCTATTGTGGCTGGAATGGTTCTGCGCCACGTCCTGAGAAATAAGGGGAATTTCCAACGGACAACCCTTCAATTCTCATGAATTTCCTTGAGCGCATTCGATAGGACTACGTATGAAAGACTGTCTATGTGCGTTACTGGCTGGATGCGGTTTCAATCCCTCACGGACTCGAAGATGACGCCTCAAAATTCGGGATATCTCACTGGCACCCAGAGCCCGTTGAGAACAGAATGGAAACCCGAATCGATTCCTGAAGGGTCAATTGCATTGTTTGGAACAACAGCAACGTTTATAAGAGCTGCATGCGTTTCTTGGATTCACAATCGCATCTCAAGTCTCCAGCATTGCCCGTTGCTTCGTGAGACTTCTCCGTCACACTCTCGACTGCCTGCCGCTGGAGCAGATCACCGCACTAAAAATAGACGACATTATCACAAAGTGCGGACCGTGGTATCTCATGTCTCGTTTGACTTCAGCTTGAGGCTGGTTACATTCGGCGACCTGTCGGAGAGTTGCGGGAGAGACTCTCGTGGTGCTGAGTGCCGCTGCTCGGCCCGAAGTATCCATCTTATACCGACGGGTGCGTCAACCAAGCACTGCCTCGATGCCGGCCCGTGCCTTAGAACCCGGTCAGCAGAGTATTAGATTACCCAAAGGCACAGGCCCAGTCGAAAGCATCGACGTGCGTTCTGCCTTGGTACCGGCCACGGGAGAATTTGACACCGAAAGGGATGTCGAAATTAACCGTAGATGGCGTTGCGTTGACAGTTTACGCGTCCTGCCTCTCCTATTGGGCTGGATGCCGCTGCAGGGCGGGCTGTTGGTCCTCAAAAGCACGGCGGCTATTGAGACGTAGGCTGCTGTCTCATGATCTGATGTCGAGGTGTCGGCCGTGGACAGAAAGCAAGTACAGGTACACTGCCGAACTCAAGAGTGTCTGGGGAGCTCGAAATTCTCTAAGGGCACTCCCCGAAGGCTCTTGGCTCTCATTGACGAGGGTCCTGCATGTTAGGAATAACGGCGCAACAAGGAACTCGCCACCGCACTCACCGCATTTCCTTGATGGTGCAAAGAGTAGCAACCGGAGAAGAAGATGCTCAGGAAAACGATATGCGGCAAGGCAGGGACGGTCTAGATGTCTAAAAAACGGGATGAGGGGGTACGCTCCCGGTGGCCAAAAAAGGCCCTTACACCGATTCGGGATTGGAGCGCCTTCCTTTCCTCGTCTGGAATTGGATCCATGGATCTTACTGTCAAATGTACAAAAGAGAAAGAAACGAGAAAGAACGAAGGAATGCTAGAAAGAACCTGGAAGAGAAACAAGAAGACGAAAAACACGAACTCGCCTTTTTCTAACAAAATAGTTAGGCTTAATTCAAGGGAACAAATAGGGATGTTACGACCATGTAAGTCGATTCGGTGTACGCCGTTTTTGTCCCGGGAGGAGGTAGGGATGAGACCGGACACAAAAGAGACGTGCTGTGGAGAGGATGGCCTCCGCGGGGTTCGGCGAGTTCGCGGGCATAAAGAAAAGATGAGACTGTAAACAGGTTGCCGTGGCGAAGGGCGTTAAGGCCGCGTTTGAGCCCCTGTGGTGTGCACAGCAGCAGACACTCCTGGAGGCGGCTTTAAGGGAGTCAAAGCTACGGGAGCCATTCGCGCCATGCCATGCATAGGTACCTACCACCCGTATGGTCCGTCAAGCGTGCATGAAGCAGCCATCGGAAACGTGCAGAACCGTTGCGGCCCGTCGAACGTTGCGGCCGATGTAGGAACCCAGATACAGAGTACCAAAGCAGGGTCTCAGACAAACAGATACGGATAAGCCTAAAAAAAAATATTCGGGGATTGGGCGAGAGAGGCAAAGCTCCGGGCAGACTGGCTCGAGACCAGCTGAGACCAGGAACCGGAAGATGGAGCCGACAACACGTGGAGTCATTTTGTCCAACCTTGGGTGGGTCAGCCCACAACGTTGCGGGCACGGGCCAGCCAATAAGAGTCCGCGGCTGCTGCCCCGCCAGTCAAAATTCTGTGTGTGCGCAGAGCCTTCCCCCGCTCGAGGGGACCAGCCCCGCTCCAAGAGGGGACCAGACAGACTGGCGTGCACGACACTCCCGCCTTCCGTAAATCGGCTTTTTCACCTTCAATTCTCTCCCATCGCAACCGCGAGACCGGACCTCCCACCGAGCGAACTGCCGCGGCCAACAGCCTATCTGACCGCGTCCCGTGCCGCCTCGGGAATCCGGGAACCCACTCGCGCGTGACCACCCCGTTGTTTTTCTCTCCCCACCCTCCGGGGCGCCGCTCCGGGCCATGGAGAGCCCCGAGTTTGCGGCTGGCATGCGGAGCCAGGGTCTGAACGGCAGCGGCCCAGCAAAACGCAAACGGAGCACCTTGGACAGCAGCCCGGCCAGCCTCCTCGACCACGACCACGATCACGACCTCGATCTCGACCTCGACGACAGGGCAGACGCCTCGCCTGATGCCAAGAACCGGCGCCTGCCCGGCGTCAAGCGTGCCTGCAATGAGTGCCGCCAGCAAAAGGTAGGGAGGAGTCACATGTTGAGTCACCCGAGTCACCCGAGCCCCCGGGACCCCGGGACCCCTCATCTCCCGCTTTCCACCTCGTACCCGCCCCGGGCCCGGACCTAAGGCCCCCGCACCTTCCGTCCAACCTCCGGCGTCTCCGGTATCTGGTTTCTACTGTCCGGTCTCCGGGGCTTGCCGTTGTCGTTTCCCATCCGGTGTTGTCGTACCTCAAGGCTAATCCCTCTCGTCGTCTTCCAGCTCCGCTGCGATGTCGTTCAGGAACCCTTTCAGAGCTGCTCGCGGTGCAACCGGCTCAAGCTCGACTGCAAGATCGAGTCCAACTTCAAGCGCATCGGCAAGCGTTCCAAGCATGCCGAGATGGAGAAGGAGATCGAGAGACTGCGCCGTGCCGTCCAGCTGGCCAAGACCCAAGGGTTCGCTCTCGACGAGGACGACGAGGTGGTCCATTCTGCCGTCCACTCCGCCATGCAGTCCCAGCTCCAATCGCCCGTTGTCGCCAGCCAGTACACCCATACCCGCAACCCCTCCCTGATGGGGTCCGACGAGGCCGTGTCATCACTGCTGCATCTCAAGCGCGGCGGCTCCTACGCCCTCCCGCGCATTGCCCGCGAACTCGACGACTTCAGACTGACCGAGGAGGAGGAGAACCAGCTGTTCAGCCAGTTCTTCAACTATTACCACCCATTTCTCCCCTTTCTCAATCCTGCACAGACACCGGATCAGTACTACCAACAACATCCCTTGCTCTACTGGTCCATCATCGCGGTCGCCAGCAGGCGCTTTGGGTCCGACCCGAACATCCTTACCAAGCTCTCGAGCCCCTTGACAAGGCTGCTCTGGTCCACCGTCGGAGATGTGCCCCAGAGCTACTTCGTCGTCAAGGCCCTCTGCTTGCTTTGCACATGGCCCCTGCCAACGAGCACGACATCAGCCGACCCCACGCATATTCTCTGCGGCGTCTTGATGAAGACGGCGACGGGCATTGGCTTGCACCGTCCCAACCATACCAACGACTTCTCGCGAGTCGCGGTGGAGCTGAACAAAGAGGGGTTGCACGACCGTATCAAGACGTGGGCCGTCTGTAACATCGTCGCGCAGACCATCGGAACCGGGTACGGCCAGCCAGCATCGACCTTGTACGACTGGACACTGGCGATCCGGCCCGGCGTCGAGGGGCCTTACTCGCTTGGAGCAGAGCTTGAAGCCAGACTGTTGGTAGAGCGGTTCTGTGACAAGGTCTCTAAGGAGATGTACAGCAACGCCAGTGATCCGAGAGGCGTGGCGGGCGACGAACACCGAGCCATGCTGATGCGCGTGTACCGCCGCGAATTCAACGAGCTCCAGGCTTCGATCGTGGCACAGAACCTGTCGCCGACCGTCTATCTCCACCTCAAGGCAGCCTGCCTTCATCTGCGGCTTGCCGGCTTCTTCGACTCGAGCCGTACACCGGGGTACCTTGACGACTTGATGGCGCTGTGGCGTGCCATCACCGGTTTCCTCGACTACATCCTGGACGGGCCAGAGACGTGCCATGAATCATACCAGTACCAATTACGAGACCAGTTTCTCCTGAAATATGCCACGAATTACATCCAGCAGATGCTGGTCGCCGCGGGGTTCGGCTTGCTCAAGCTCATGCGATCCTTCTTCGTCAAGCAAGTCGACTTTGAGCGGGGGCGAACGCTCTTCCATAGGACCATCCAGGCCATCAGGACCGCCAGCGTGGTACAAAACGACCTGGGCTGGAGGCTGGCAGAGCTGATGGTCCAGATTTGGAACGGCGCCCGGATCGAGGGAAGCTCGCCCTCATTCCAGGGCGATGACCCGGAAATCGACGACAGCCTGCAGCTGAAGGTTCGTTGTCGACACAGCATGAGTCTTGTGTTCGACTCGATCTGGCATTGGAGGGAGGAGTACCAGGCCAGAGGCCGAGGCACGCTCGACGGTGAGTACATACCCTCCCCCCCCCTTCCCCCAAACCTCCGCGCCTTGCTTTTTTAGACCCCTCGTATTTGCCTGTTTATCTTAGGTGAACTCGTGCGGGCTAAGATACTTCTTGGTAGCTCTGAAGCAACCCACAAATCCCGATTCGGCTAATGAGTCTTCAGCCTCCTCTACTCATCTAGACACCACCCTCGCGCCGCCATCACACAGTCTCCCCGCCAATCTCGGACTGGCGGCGTCCAACGGTGCTCTGACGCCCAGCGGAGGCTCGGCGATGGGAGGAGGCACGACACAAGGCTCACTTTTGGGATTGAACTACGACAGCAGCAACTACGATTTCTGGGACCCCCAGCACTGGATGCTGGACGGACTGATCGACTTCAACTACACGTTTGTCCCGGTCGAGAGTGTTTAGGATGCGTCCGATGTTGACCCGCCTCATCCCGGCTTGGGGCGGGATTGTCAGATGGGACGAAACCGGGTGCGCAGCACGGCTGCTCGGTAGTATATGTTTTCACTTTTTGTTGAATACCCCTTTTTTCAGCGCATATGGTCATTCGGTTTCATCGGGGTATGGTTCGGGGATGGGGTTTAGGTTCGGGCACGGAAATCACAAAAAATGGGCTTGAGGTTGGTTTTCCGATATGAGCAATAATGTCTATCTAATCATAGACAGTTCCAGATAGTGTGAATGCACGAGATGGTTCCGCAAAGGCACACACAACTTTCGGCCCGTTCGGCATCATGGCACATGGACGGCAGACACGATGCAGCACAGTGCCAACGCGAAGCAGCCCGGGCTGCGAGACAGGAACGTTTGCTATAATAAGTGCTCCCGGCTCGGCCCGCGTGTTTCATGATGTCTGTTGCTCCTCGAGACCGGGAAACCGATCGCTCACATACAGGGTGCGGGGACGAGGCTCGGAGGTTTCAACCCGTCTGTGGTGGTTGAGCCTTGGGCGAGAGAAAGGGCCAACCAACGACGGGGCTCGGGTCTCAGATGCACACCTGAACACGGCAACCCGAAGAAGTCTTGATTGTTGTTGGGTGTGTGTGTGTGTGTGTGCTTGATGCTATTCTTGTCGGGACGGGCCCTGATCCGGTTGGAGTTGCTGCGCATCTCTCTGTGTTTTACCAAGACCGCCTCTCCTCTCGGTCTCCCTCTTTCTCCATCTGTTTCTGTTGGTTAGGGGAGGGGGTTGATTTGGGGGCTTAAACAGACGCGATTGCGGCACAAGCTCTCAGCTCTGCCTCGCAATTGGCGCCCCGGGTTTCCTGGCTGGGCAGATTTTTGGGGTTTCGAAAGGGTTCACGTTATGTGTTGGTTGCGCCAAAACGCCCAACAGCCGCGGTTCCTGAAACACGCGGCTGTGCTTGTTGTTGCTTGTTGCTTCTTGTTAGCTTCTCTTCTCGTCGTTCGACAGCCACCGCAAGTGGGCAGCTCTGCCGCACAACCGCATTTCCGGCCGTTGTGAGGTCCTCTCTAACTTGCTTGGTTCAGCTGCGCGATGCACGCACCACCCCCGCGTTTTGGATGATGGCGTGGTTGCGGTCCCGGCTGCCGGGGCAGAGTCAGACGTTTGTTTCTTTTTTAGACTCTGGGGAGTTCAGATGAAGTTTGTTTCACGTTGGGTTTTGGGGTCACACCCGCGCCGGGACATGCTGCCGTGCCACGGGATGGACAGGGCGTGTGTGTTTCTTCGGGATGCGCCCGGTTGTGGCGTTCATTTGGTTGCTTGCTTGGGGGGGGGTCTGCTTCGAGACTCTCTCTCCCTCTCTCGACAACTTCGGCCTCATCGCGGAGTTATCGCGCCATCACACGGTTGCTACGCCGCCGCCTCTCTCGTCTGGTCTCTTTTACCCTTTTTATCCGTCACTTGTTTCGATTCAGCCACAGGGACGCGCACAATGCGATGCGATGCGTTCGGCCAGGGACAACTGCGTCGAAAAACCCCTGTTTCGCGACAAACCCTCCGAGGGGGGGCCGAAAAAAAAGTTGCCGGGTTCGGGGCCGGCCACCGGAGTTAAGTGTTGAAGGATTTGAGGAATCCATCCTCCAGATTGCGTGGCTGTTTGCTTGGTGCTTGGTGCTCATTTGCTGCGGGCCCCTGGCACGGTGCAGGGCTGCTGCTCTGGCTGTCACGTTGCAGAACGGTGGGATGGGCATGATTGACTGAGTGCTTGGCTGGCTGGGCTGATGGAATTGACAGGAAAACTCGAGTTGCGCAGAAGGTTGGTGGAGTTGGTGCGAGTGCCGTGATGCGACGCGGCGAGGCTGTTCCTGGTCTCTTTGGAGCAGAGCCATGGCAGCAAAAGATGCATCTTTCAGTTTTGTCTCCCTACCCAACTGTTCTTTTCTTTCTGTCCCTTTCTCTCCCATTTTCTCATTCTTTTCTGCCTTTTGGTTTTTCTTTCCTTGCCTCATTTCTTCTCCTAGGAGTTGAGAGCTTGGGCAACGCACGCACTCGTTCCATGACCAATGTCACTTACACCAAGCTTGCCAAGCTCTCGGCCATCAAGGCCCAGACGGCCGCGCCGTTCGCCTTAGTTTCTGTTCTGTCGTTTGGTTCCAAAAAGACGGTGTACATCTGTCTGTGCATTGCAAGGCAATGTTGCATTTGATATCCAGTCGGGTGGCAGTGCCCTGGTTTGGCCTAATTCAGTTTAATGTCCGCATTTGCGATGTCGTCTGATGGTCAATAGAGTTGGGGGCCTCGAGGGGGCCCATCCCATGATGGGAGTTGCGGGCGAGGCTATGCCGGCCCTGGCCGCATCAGGAGCGGCCGCCAGATGCATTCTCTTCCCTTTTGACCACACAAAACGACTCGGCTACCGCACGCATCCACTCCCCTGGAACTGGCGACTTGAGACGAGGCGAGGCATTGCCAAGTGAGGCTTGTCTTCTCCCTGTTTCTGAGGCCGCAGACCGGCCTTGGGCAGTGGCCGCATCGTGGCTGTCGTCACTTGCACGCAGTCCGCAGTGCCCTTGACTCATTCACGGCTCGAGGCTAATCTCCAGAGCCCAAACCAAGGCCCAGACATAGGATCTGCCTGGGGCAGGTCCACCATTCACCACTGCCGCCGTCATGATCAACGGCGTCGCGCGTGGGAGCCTGAACCCTGGCCTGGACATATCCGGGTAGGGCTCAAGGTCTGGGGGTGAAGTTGCTTCCGAA
>Ga0247823_10004137_pt1 | contig 11669 bp, 10 predicted proteins | sample 13C_PalmiticAcid_2_FD_192426 | JGI IMG/M metagenome (GOLD analysis project Ga0247823, IMG submission 192426) | Soil microbial communities from agricultural site in Penn Yan, New York, United States - 13C_PalmiticAcid_Day30 | ecosystem: Environmental > Terrestrial > Soil > Agricultural land...
CGAACAGCAGTGACGCCGCGGTGATGCCGTGCAGCCAGAACCATCGCGGAGAACGGGGTCCACGCACGGCGGCAACGATCCAGACCAGCGTCAACACCGCATATCCGGCGTAAGCACGAACCGGAAAAATCATCGGGTCGAGATGATGCCCGAGGCGGTAAAAGACTTGCAGATACGTGGCGGCATAGCGCGTGGACTCGTCGACTGGAGCAAGCACAATCCGCAGAACGGGGATCATTCCGGGCAACGACAGTACGACGAACACCGCACCGGCGGAGAACAGGGTCATCCATGACGGTAACGTGATCACCTTTCGCCATCGCAGCACGACCGCTGCCATTCCCGTGGCGAGGACGCCCCAGATCCCCACCACCGGGTGAAACGCCGTGCCGATTCCACACGCGGCCGCACAGGTCGTCCACTGCCCATCGGCGAGCTTCGCCCACGCGTAAAAAAGCAGGCCGTAGGTAATCACCTTACTCTCAACGCCGCCCACGAGCCACTCGCCCGACCAGTTGCCGCACGCCGCCAACGTGAGGAACAGCCACACGCTCGTAACGCCGGCCCACGCGGTCTCAGTCAGTCGCTGTGCCAGCGTGGTCCAGCCGTAGGCGAGCACGGCGAGGCCAATTCCGCGGCCGATCCACGCCGCAACCGGCAACGCGCACCAGGTGGTGAACCACCCCAGTGTCGCAAAGAACACCACGTGGGCATCGGCCGATTCCAGAAAGGCGTCGCCAGCACACCACGCTGGCTGCCAGTAGTGCTTCGCCTTGGCGAGATAGTGCGGCTCATTGAGCGCAGGAACCGGCGCGGCGACCGCCGAATAGACGAGATAACTCAGCCAAACGGAGGCACAGTCGAACCGGAAGGCGCGAGACATTGCATGTTCCCAAGCCCCGCCTGGAAACATCCTTTCCCGAAGCTCCGCTTCGACGGAGAAGACGAAGCCGAGCTGCGAGACGGCGATCCCCAGCAGTGCCTGGGATCGAGTGATGCATCGTTACTTGCTTTTCTTGGCGGCTTTCTTCGCCGTCTTCTTGGCAGCCTTTTTCGCCGCTTTCGGAGCCTCGGTCTTCTTGGCGGACTTTTTCGCCGGCGCGGCTGCGGTTGCGGCTCCCTTGCCGAAAGCGCGATCCCAGTTCGACCAGAACTTCGGATTGGTTCCGGTTCGCACGATCGGTCCACTCATTGCTGATTCTCTCCCTGAAATCGAGTGATGATGACGACAAAGCCCGCGTGGGCTAGATGGCGTCGGATTCTGCGATTCGGGGGATGAGTTGTCAAGGTGATGTCCACGACTCAGGAGACCCGCGGTTCAGAAATCGTGGGTCTCCTGAGCGTTTCATCACGACACGGCGGCCTTGGCGAGCTGGACGGCTTCCGCGCACAGACTCTTCGCCACGGCGTCACCGGGGGCCTCGGCGATCACGCGGATGATCGGCTCGGTATTGCTCGCCCGAACCTGCACCCAGCGGTCGGGCCAGTCGAGACGCAGCCCGTCACCTTCGGTGGCCGTCGCATCGCCGTAGGCCTTTCGCAAGGCATCGCATGCGGCCGTCACCCGTTCGCGCGGACAATGCAGCTTGTCCTTGATAATCGTGTATTGCGGGAGTTGATCCACCCAGTTTGACAACGGTCCGGGTCGCTGCGTCAGGCCTTCGAGAACATAGGCCATGCTGACGAAGCTGTCGCGGACGTAGCCGACTTTGGGTTCGATCACGCCGCCGTTGCCTTCGCCGCCGATGAGAGCATTCACTTCGCGCATCTTGGCGACGACGTTGGCTTCCCCGACCGCGGACCGGTGAAACGCGCAGCCATACTTCGCCGCGAGGTCCGCCGTGACTCGACTGGTGGAGCCATTCACAACGACCGGGCCTTTCTGCCCGCGGGAAAGAATGTGGTCGACGCACAGCGCGAGCGTCAGTTCTTCACCGATGTAACGCCCCGTGTTGTCCACAATCGCCAACCGGTCAGCGTCGGGGTCTTCCGCGAAACCAACGTCGGCACCAAGCGTCTGCACTTTCGCGGCGAGATCGTTCAAATTCTCATTGAGCGGTTCCGCCGGATGCTCGAACCGGCCGTCTGGCGTGCCTCCGAGCACTGTCACCGAACAGCCGAGTTCCTCGAGTAACCGCGGTCCCAGAATCGCTCCGGAACCGTGATTCACGTCGAGCACGACTTTGAATTTGCGCTGACGGATTGCCCCGACGTTCACCAGAGACAAGGCCCGATCCAGATGCACCATCGCGGCGTTCGACATCGATTCCACTGAACCAAGGCCGTCCCAGCGCCGCAGTTTCGGCGGTTGTTCCAGCGCCGCGAGGAGTTTCTGACCCTGCGCCGCATCGAACACACCGCCGTGAGACGCAAACGGTTTCAGGCCGTTCCATTCGATCGGATTGTGGCTGGCGGTGATCTGCAACCCGCCGGCGGCTTTGAGATGCGTCACCAGCACGCCGCACGTTGGCGTTGAGGCAATTCCCAGATCGACCACGCGGCAACCCGTCGCCAGCAGTCCCGACAACACCGCATGCTTGATCATTTCCCCGGTGTTACGGCCGTCGCGGGAAAGGACGACCGTGCCGCCGTCGAAAATCGTCCCCAGTGCAGCCGCAAACCGGGTGATGTATTCCGGATCGAGCCCATCGCCGATGATGCCGCGCAAACCCGAGATGCTGAGAATCCGTTCGGTCATGAAACCATCCTTGGTGTGTTCTGTATTTTCGAGAGGGCGATCACGTGGCTTTTTTCAGCGTCGTCATCACGTAATCGTGCAGTCCCTGGGAATCGCCATCGGTGAGGACGTCCACGTTCGGCCGCCACGTGCGAACCGGGCGGCGATCGAAAACGGTCATCCCGCGGGTGATCCGCCCTTCGGTCTCGACATCCACAGACAGCTGCTGCCGCGTGAACAACGATGGACGCGACACCGCGGCAATCGCCGCGGCTTCAGGAAAGCCGAAACCTTCCAACCCGAGGTGCTGATGACACGCCCGCAGACCGAATGACAACAACGATTTGAGCAGCTGCGAGCCGAGCGTGGCCTCGGTGAAATCAAACTGCTGGACGTGGCTGAAGGTCAGCGTGGTTCGGTTACCGACATCGAGCGGAACCTGCGTCTTCGTGAAGGGATGCCGCAACACTTTCCGGGCTGCGTCGGGCTCGAAGCCGACGTTGAACTCCGCCGCGGGCGTCAGATCACCGGGCGCCGTCACGGTTCCGGCGAGAGAAACCAGTCCCTTGAGCCGCGTGGGAAACTCGGCGTCGAGTTCCATCGCCCACGCCATCGTGGTCAGCGGTCCAAGCGTTAAGACGGTCACTTCCCCGGGAAATTCGCGGCTGATTTCGATCATCAACTTCGCGGACGACTTGGCGTGATACGGCTGCACACTGCCGACCGCCCAGTCGCCCAGTCCCAGTTCACCGTTCAGGCGCCGGGTCACATCGGCGTCGTCACCAAAGCGTTCACTGAAGCGCACCAGCTCATACTGTGAATCGGGCGAATCGGCGATTCCCAGGCGTGGTCGCTTGGGCGGATCAATCGCTTCAATGATCGACCACAGATTGGATCCGGCCTGAGCCGCAGAAATCCGTCCGCCCACGCCCGTGACCGCCAGCACGTCCAACTCGGGATCGAGCAGCGCCAGGCAGACCGCCAAGGCATCGCCAACTCCCGGGTCGGCGTCAATGATCACTTTCTGCGGCGCCATTCCATGACCTCCGACATGAATCTGTTCTCACAGCCACGATTCTATCGCACCCAGGAGGAATGAACAAAGCGACGGGCCCATCCACAGGCCCCGTTGTTGGGGATGACTTTTCCCCTGTGCTTCAGGTACAAACGGGGAAATCGATCGATCCTGCCTCCACCCGTTTGGAATTCCGTTGATGCTTGGTGCTCATCTTCCCCCGGCTCAATATCTCCGTCGCGTGGCGGAAGTGTTTGAAACGCTGGATCTCAGCCAGACCGAAGGCCTCGCCGACGACATCTATTCCGCCTACCAAAACGGCAAGTTTGTCTTCATCATCGGCAACGGCGGCAGCGGCTCGAATTCGTCCCATTTCTGCGAAGATCTCGGCAAAAGTACGCTGGATCGGAAGGACTTCACCAACGACGCGGTGAAGCGGCTCAAAGTGCTCAGCCTCACGGATAACACGCCGTACATTCTGGCCTGGGGCAACGACGAAGGCTTCGACCGCGTGTTCGTCGAGCAACTCAAGAACTTCGCGTCGCCGGGCGATGTGCTGGTGGCGATCTCCGGCAGCGGCAACAGCCCGAATATTCTCAACGCCGTAGAATGGGCCAACCGTCACGACCTGGTCACTTGGGGTATCACCGGATATTCGGGCGGGAAACTGCAGTCGCTGGCCAAGAAGAACCTGCACGTGCCGCTGGATGACATGGGGATCGTGGAATGCGTGCACCTCACAGTGTTCCACTGGATTCTCAACGACATTCACGGCCGGATTAACCGCATTGGCCGTCACGCTCCCGCGGTAAAGTAGCGATGCAGATCGTGCATCCCCCGTTGTCGGGTTTGATCCAGATCGAACCGCGTGTGTTCGCCGACACGCGCGGGTTCTTTCTCGAAACGTTTCAATCTCAGCGTTATGCCGACGCGGGATTGCCGCTCATGTGGGTGCAGGACAACGTCTCGCGTTCGCACCGAGGGACCATCCGAGGCCTGCATTACCAGTTCGCGCAGCCGCAGGGAAAACTGGTGTTCGTGATCCGCGGGGCGATCTGGGATGTCGCCGTCGATCTCCGCAAATCCTCACCGACGTTCGGCCAGTGGTACGGCGTCGAACTCAACGATGAGAATCACCGGCAGCTGTACATTCCGCCGGGATTCGCGCACGGGTTCTGTGCGCTAAGCGAGTTCGCGGATGTCCTCTACAAATGCACCACCGGCTACGCTCCGGGCGATGAACGCACGCTGCTCTGGAACGACCCGGCGCTCGGCATCTCGTGGCCCGAGATCGAACCGCGGTTGCTTTCCCCCAAAGATGAACAAGGCGTCTTTCTCTCCCGCGCCGATGTGTATGCTTAAAAGAAGCCGGGGGTTTCTTCACCCTGGGCCTCTTCAAACGGAAACAACATGACCAAGCCACGGTTGGCTTTGACGATGGGCGATGTCGCGGGGATCGGCCCCGAGATTATCGCCCGCGCGCTGACCACCGGCCGCATCCACGAATTCTGTGAGCCGCTGGTGGTGGGTCATCCCGCGATTCTGGAACGGACATGCCGGGAGTTAAAAATCCCCCTGGACGTGGTACCTGTCGCCGATCCAGCGCAAACCGTCACAACCGGCGTTGCGTGTTGGAATCCGAGCGACGACGCCGTTCTGAGTGTCACGCCGGGACTTGTCCAAGCCGCCGCCGGTCGCGCCGCGTACCAGTATCTCGTGGCGGCGACGCGTGCGGCGTTAGCGGGACAGATTGACGCCATCTGCACCGCACCGCTGCACAAGGAAGCCCTGCGACAAGCGGGAATCGACTTCCCCGGTCACACCGAGATTCTCGCAGCGGAATGCGGCGTCGATGAAGTCGCCATGATGCTCTATCTCCCGGCGGGAACGGCCGTGCGCGGACCGAACGGCCTCGGCGTCGCTCACGTGACGTTGCACACATCCATTCGGAGCATCCCCGGACTGCTGAGCATCGGTCGTATCCGCGACACGATTGTCCTGCTCGACAGTTTTCTAAAATCGCTGGGGGTGTCGCCGCGCATCGGCGTGTGTGCCCTGAACCCACATGCCGGCGAGCACGGCCTCTTTGGCGACGAGGAAGGCGAGTTCATTGAACCCGCGGTCCAGTCGTGCCAGGCGCTGGGGCTTCAAGCCACCGGACCGATTCCCGCTGATGCGCTGTTGCGACGCGCCGTTGCCGGCGAGTTTGACGGCGTCGTCGCGATGTATCACGATCAGGGACATATCGCCTTGAAACTGATCGGCTTCGACCTCGCGGTGAACATCACGCTCGGGTTGCCGATTGTCCGCACCAGCCCCAGCCACGGCACTGCCTTCGACATCGCCGGCCAGGGCAAAGCGTCCGCCGAAGGATTCCTCGCTGCCGCCAGAGTGGCTTGCCAACTCGCAAAGAACCAGAAGAACTCACCGACATGATTGAACCTCGTTATCAGGACAAACCACCCGCGGGAATGACGCGGCTGTTTCTCATTCGGCACGGATCGACCGCGCCGAATGAATGCCGGCCGTTCGTGCTACAGGGCTGTGAAATCAACGGTCCGCTGACCGAACTTGGCCGCCGGCAGTCACAAGCTGTGGGACGGTTCCTGTCGCGGTTCAAGATCGACGCCGTGTATGCCAGTTCTCTGCTGCGAGCCCAGGAAACCGCGGCGGCAATCGCCGGGCCGCACAATCTCAGCGTGCAGACGCGGCACGAACTCCGCGAATGCAGTGTGGGCCGCTGGGAAGGCATGTCGTGGGAAGCGATTCAGGCGGAAGACCCGGAAGGGCATCGCACCTTCTTCGCTGATCCGACCACCACGCCGCATCCCGGCGGAGAATCGTACACCGATCTGCTGAACCGCGTGCGGCCGACAATCAACCAATTGCTCGAAAAGCACGTCGGCGAAAACATTGTCGTGGTCGCGCATAATCTCGCAAACCGTGTGTATCTTGCGGAACTCGTGGGCATCGATCTCAAGCACGCCCGCAAACTGCGGCAACTCAACTGCTGTGTCAACCTGCTGCAACACACCGCCGGGCAGACCGAACTGGTGACGCTCAATTCGGCCTGGCATCTGGATGATCTCGGATGAGTCGTGTGCGGGGCATGGTGTTCGATCTCGATGGCACGCTGATCGACTCAGCGCTCGATTTCGATTTGATCCGTCAAGACATGGAATTGCCGCGCGGCCGTCCGATTCTGGAAACGCTCGCCGAGGTTCCCGAAGGCCCGGCGAAAGTCCGCATGCGAACGATCCTGCGAGAACATGAACTTGCGGGAGCCGATCGCGCCACGCTGTTTCCCGGCGTCGCGGACATGCTGTCATTTCTGCGCGAGGAAAAAATCCCTACGGCGATCCTCACCCGCAATTCACGGGAATCGACGGACCGCGTGCTGCAGCGCCTCGGGTTGTTGTTCGATCAGGTTCTCACGCGCGATGACGCCCCGCCCAAGCCCGATCCGACGGGGCTGATCACGATCTGCCAGCGCTGGCGGCTCGCTCCCACCGTCGTGCCGTTCTTTGGCGATTACCGTTTCGATCTCGAAGCCGGCCGCGCGGCGGGAATGCCCACGGTGCTGTACGCCCCCGGCGAGATTCCCGACTACGCCACGCTCGCCGATCACGTGCTGCCATGTTTTACGGCGTTTCCGACACTGTGGAAACAATTCCACGCCCTCGTTTAGCCGCGACCCGGTAGGGGAGCGCTCTCGATGGAAACGCGTTCCGGCAAAGCGCGCTCCCCTGGCGGGTCGCGGCTAAACGAGTGATGACTGAGACTTTCCCATGATGCCCGACCACTCCTTTCGTGACTACCGCGGCCGGCGCGTGACGGTGATGGGCCTGGGTGCGTTCGGCGGCGGTGCGGGAGCTGTGCGGTTTCTCGCCGAGCGCGGTGCGAAGGTAACAATTTCGGATCGTCGGCCGGAATCCGAAATGGCGGCGACATTGCAGGAACTGAACAACATCCCCGGTCTTCAGCTTCACCTGGGGGGACACCTTCCCGAGGATTTCACGACCGCCGAATTGGTCGTCGTCAATCCGGCGATTCCGCCGCACAATCGCGTGTTCGATGTGATGCACGAGGCCGGGGTTCCGTGGACCACGGAGATCAATCTGTTCTGGCAGCACAATCCGGCCCCAATCCTCGCGGTCACCGGCAGCAATGGCAAATCGACCACGACAGCGATGTTGCATAACATTCTGCAACAGGTGGGACCGCGAGCCTGGCTCGGCGGCAATATCGGTCGCAGCCTTTTACCTCTCGTCGATCAGATTACGGCCGACGATGTCGTGGTGCTGGAATTGAGTAGTTTTCAACTTTGGTACCTTCGTCGGCTGCATGTCAGTCCGCGGGTCGCAGTGGTGACCAATCTCAGTCCAAACCATCTCGATTGGCACCCTTCTTTCGCAGATTATCGCTGGTCGAAGCAATCAATCCTGGAATTTCAGCGACCCGCCGATATCGCTGTTCTTAACGCCGATGACCCGGAAGTGCGGTCTTGGACCGCGCCTGGAGTCAAGCGGTACTTCGGGCTGGAGGACGCTATCGGGGATGGTTGGTTTAGCAAGGATGACTGGACATTGATCTGCGAAGATGGCGAGTTTCGCACCCTACCGTTGCCCTCGTGGCTGTCGTTGCCGGGACGACACAATCGGGCTAATGCACTGGCGGCGGCGTGCGCCGCGGCTGCGTGGGGGGCGACCGATGACCACATCGAGCAGGGCCTGCGGACATACAAAGCGTTGCCGCATCGGTTGCAATTCATCGGTGAAGCCGCGGGGCGGATGTTTTACAACGATTCGCTAGCAACAACGCCGGAATCCGCCATTGTTGGTCTCGAAGCATTTTCGCAACCAGTCGTGTTGCTCGCCGGGGGGTATGACAAGCAGGTCGATTTGACCGCGATGGCGATCTCGATCGCGCGTCGCGCTAAAGCGGTTGCACTGATGGGGACGACAGCCGCGGAATTAAAATCGAAGATCGAGAGGACATCCTACGGGCAATGCGTGGTGTCGGAACCGTTGCCGGATTTTCCAGCCGCCTTCGCGTGGGCCGTCGATCACACCGAACCGGGGGACGTGGTGCTGCTCTCCCCCGGGTGCGCGAGCTACGACTGGTTCCGCAATTTTGCCGATCGCGGCGAACAATTCACCGCCGCCGCAAAAGCGTGGATCGCATCGCATCCCTAACCGGCCGTGTTCTTTACACACGCAAGGCGAGATTATCCCGGTGGATGATTTCGTCATACGGCACGGAACCGAGTACCTTCGCGATGTCCTCGGCACGCTTGCCGACAATGCTGCGGGCGGCGAATGAATCGTAGTTCGTTAAACCGCGAGCAATCTCATTCCCTGCGAGATCACACAGCGAAACGACCTCGCCCTTCGCGAACTCTCCTTCCACACTGCGGACACCAATCATCAGCAGCGAGCGGCCCTGGTCGACGATCGCCTTTCGCGCTCCATCATCGAGAACCAGCCGGCCCTTGGGCGGCAGCGTGTAGCCGATCCAGCGTTTCCACGCGGGCAACGCATCCTGTTCGGCGAGAAACAGTGTGCCGACATCTTCACCGTTGAAAATGTCCGCGAGCACATTCGGCCGTTGACCGTGGGCGATGAACACGTCGGTCCCCACCGCGGTCGCTGTTCGCACAGCGTCGAGCTTCGTTTTCATCCCGCCGGTGCCGCGTGAACTTTTGCTCGCGCCGACGAGTTCCAGCAACTGTTCATCGAACTTTTCGACGAGCGGGATGCGGCGGCTGTCGGGCAGAGTCGGATCACCGGTCAGCAAGCCGTCGACGACCGACAGAATGATCAGCACATCGGCGGGGAGCAGGTTGGCGACCATCGCCGCGAGCCGGTCGTTGTCGCCGAGTTTGATTTCTTCCGTGCTCACGGTGTCGTTTTCGTTGACGACGGGAATCGTCGAGAACTCGGACAGTGTCAGCAGCGTGTTGCGAACATTCAGATAGCGATCGCGGTTCTTGAAATCGTTCGCCGTCAACAACAGTTGAGCGGCGTGATAACCAAACTGGCGAAAGTTCACGTCGTACAGGTGAATCAGGTGCGCCTGTCCGGTCGCGGCGGCGGCTTGCAGATGGGACAGATCCCGCGGCCGTTCCTTCAAGCCGAGCAATCCCATCCCAGCGCCGATCGCCCCGCTGGAGACGAGAACCACTTTCCGGCCGCTGGAAACGATGCCGTGCAGTTGTTCGGCGAGCGAACGGATCCGGTTGACGTCGAGCCGGTCATCGGTGGTGGAGAGAACATTCGTTCCGACTTTGACGACGATGGTTTTCGCCCGCGCCAGAACCTGCCGTCGTCGTTCCCCGTCTGCCGTCGTCATCCGTACGCTCCGCTCCGTCAGCACAGACTCACTGCGTCAATCAAGCGTTGTCTGATGTGAAGTTGTAAGGCGTGCATTCTATCGACTTCTCTTCCGCGGAACACGTAGGGTTTGCCGAGTCATCGAGGCGAACCACTCATCGGTTGCACGTTCGCCTCGGGGACTCGGCAAACCCTACAACTTGCTGACAGGGAACACTTCTATATAAGGGGAATTCCCAATTCCGGAGTTGGTGGGCGGGTTGTCGGACGATATGATGAAGGAACAAGGAAGACAGATTCCGTGCCCAGGAGGGGGCCGCACCCGGGTTATTGCCAAAGGACCGGCATGGCCGATCTCTTTCACGAGTGTGGAATTGCGGCGGTTTACCATCTCCCCGAACGCGGAATCAGTCGGTTTCTCCCCCGGGAAAATCCGGTCGACACCGCGCGGTTGATGCCGCGACTGCTGCTGGAAATTCAGAACCGGGGACAGCTCGCGGCGGGGATGAGCGCGTTCGATCCCGACCGGCCCGAACTGCTGCACACCTACAAAGATGTGGGGACCGTCACCGAGGTCTTCCACCTCAATCATCAGAACGAGTATGACACGCTGATGAAGTCGCTCGGCGGCATCGCGGCGATCGGTCACACCCGCTACGCCACCTGCGGCAAAGATGATGTGAACAATGCCCAGCCGTTCGAGCGGCAGCACATCGAAAAGAGCAAGTGGTTCAGCTTCGCGTTCAACGGCCAACTCGCGAACGTGCAGGAATTGCGTGACGAGATTCTGTCGCAGCGCAATTTCCACCTCTCGCGTGATACGGACACCGAGATTCTGCTGCATCTGATTGCGCAGGAATTGTCCGGTGATCGGCGCCCGACGATGAAAGACATTCTGCGTCGTCTGAGCCAGAAGCTCGATGGCGCGTACAACATTGTCTTTTTGAACGCTCAGGGCGACATGTTCGCCGCCCGCGATCCCCTCGGGATCCGTCCGTTATGTTATGCGATCGAAGGCTCGATGTTCGCCGCGGCCAGCGAAAGCGTCGCGCTCGCCAACATGGGTTTCGCACCGTCGAAGATCCGCAGCCTCGCACCGGGGCATGCGATCCTGATTCAGAACGGCCAGTTAACGATCGAGCAGTTTGCAGAAAGCCCCCGGCACGCACACTGTTTCTTCGAGTGGATTTACTTTGCCAACGTCGCCAGCACGCTCGATGAACGGAGCGTCTACCTGTCCCGCAAGCGGCTTGGCGAAGAACTCGCCCGGCAGGAAACGCTGATTCCTGACGCGGACACGATCGTCGTCCCCGTGCCGGACACGGCGAAGGCGGCGGCGGACTCGATGGCGTATGCCCTCAAGGTTCCGTCGCTGGAAGGATTGATCCGCAACCGCTATCTCGGCCGGACCTTCATCGAAGGGGGCGCGAAGCGGGAAGTCAAAGTCCGCATGAAATACACGCCGCTGCCGGAAGTGCTGCGCGGCAAGAAGGTGCTGCTCGTCGAAGACACGATTGTCCGTTCGACGACGATGCAGGCGCTCATCAGCCAATTGAAAGACCCGGAGCGCGGCGGTGCAAAGGAAGTGCATGTCCGCGTCGCGTGCCCGCCGATCGTCGCGCCGTGCTTTTATGGCATCGACATG
>Ga0247823_10004138_pt1 | contig 11668 bp, 12 predicted proteins | sample 13C_PalmiticAcid_2_FD_192426 | JGI IMG/M metagenome (GOLD analysis project Ga0247823, IMG submission 192426) | Soil microbial communities from agricultural site in Penn Yan, New York, United States - 13C_PalmiticAcid_Day30 | ecosystem: Environmental > Terrestrial > Soil > Agricultural land...
CCTGCGCCCAGCGGGTGTTCACGTCGACGGCGTTGGACGACGTGCAGCAGATGTCGGTCTCGGCTTTCACCTCGGCGGTGGTGTTGACGTAGGAGACGACGACCGCGCCCGGGTGCTCGGCCTTCCAGGCCCGCAGCTCCGCGCCGGTGATGGAGTCGGCGAGCGAGCAGCCCGCCCGCGCGTCCGGGATCAGGACCGTCTTCTCGGGAGCCAGGATCTTGGCGGTCTCCGCCATGAAGTGAACGCCGCAGAACACGATCGTCGACGCGTCGCTGGTGGCCGCGATGCGGCTCAGCGCGAGCGAGTCGCCGGTGTAGTCGGCGATGTCCTGGATCTCCGGCAGCTGGTAGTTGTGCGCGAGCAGCACGGCGTCGCGCTCCTTGGCCAGCCTGCGCACTTCGTCCCGCCACGCGCTGTTCGGCTCCACCCCGCTGTAGGGGGTCAGGTCGATCAGTTCCGCGGTCATCGGGCCCTCCTCGTTTGTCCGATTTCCGATCCAGAGGTTTTCGCCTTAGGATCGAAAACATGACGGATGCTACCACCGCACCCCCGGGCATCGCTCACGAAGTACTGGCTGCCGTACTCCAGGTGAGAGCGGGATCACTGCAGGTGGTGCTGTGGGAGCGGGGCATGGAACCGCACGCGCACCGCTGGTCACTACCCGGTGGCAGACTGCGTCCGGACGAGGACGTGGAGGCCTCGATCCGCCGCCAGCTGGCCGAGAAGGTCGATGTGCGGAAGGTCTCCCACGTCGAGCAGGTCGCCGTCTTCAGCGCGCCGGACCGGGTCCCGGGGCCGCGGGTCGTCGCCACCGCGTTCCTCTGCCTCGTGCCGTCCCACCAGGACCCCGAGCTGCCGCCGGACACCGCGTGGCACTCCCTCGACGGCCTGCCGACCACCGCGTTCGACCACGAGACCATCGCCGTGCGTGCCCAGCACCGGCTGCGCTCGAAGCTGTCGTACACCAATATCGGCTTCGCCCTGGCTCCCCCGGCGTTCACCATCTCCGAACTCCGCGAGCTGTACTCGGCGGCGCTGGGCTACCGGGTCTCGGCGACGAACCTGCAGCGGGTACTCGCCAGGCGGGGCCTGCTCGTCCCGACCGGTGAGACAGCTCGTCCCGGCCGGGCGGGCGGCAGGCCCGCGGCGCAGTTCCGATTCGCCGACACCAGGATGGCTGTCACCGATCCCTTCGCTGTCCTACGGCCACCAGCCGGTGACCAAGCGCTAGCGCGCTGACCATGGACCTTCACCGGGTCTCGACCCGGTGAAGGTCCATGGTCAACGCGCTAGGCCGTCCGAACTAACCGTGACTCACCGGAGAGCGGACTGACCCGCTTCGTCGTAGCGTGATGCCTGTGGCCGATTCGCTCCCGTTGTTTCCCCTGCAGGCGGTACTGCTGCCGGGAGCGAACATGCCCCTGCACATTTTCGAGCCCCGCTACCGCCAGCTGACCGTGGACCTCGTCACCGGCACCGTGCCCGACCGCCGCTTCGGCGTGGTGGCGATGCGCCCGTCGTCGGGCCCCGAGGTCACCGACGTCAGCCAGCTGCAGGAGATCGGCTGCTCAGCGGCCCTGCGCCAGGCCAAACGGCTGCCGGACGGGCGCTTCGACATCATCACCACCGGCGAACGCCGCTTCCGCCTGCTCGACATCGACACCACCAGCGCCCCGTACCTGATCGGCGAGGTGGAGTGGGTGCCGGACGTGCCCCAGCAGGGCGCCGCGGCCGCGTCGGTGGCGATGCTCGCCGAGTCGGCCCGCTCCGCCCACCGCCGCTACTGCGAAGCGGCCTGGCAGCGGGAGGACTGGAGCGAGCCCGACGAGGACACCGACACCTGCGAACTCGCCCACGCGCTGGCCGCGGACTGTCTGCTGACCATCGCCGACCGCCAGCGGCTGCTGGAGGAGACCCGGCCGCTGCACCGGCTCCGGCTCATCGGCGAACTGCTGAACCGGGAGGCGGGCCTGCTCTCGACGCTGCGCGCCGTCCCGGCCCCGCCGTCGGAGTTCAGCGCCCCCTACAGCCTGAACTGACCGCTACCACTCGATCGCGGGGCAGCGGTCCATGACCATCCGCAGCCCGGCCGCCGTCGTGCGCTCGAAGGCGGGGATGTCGACCACCGCGAGCTGGAACCACACCGCCTCGGCCCCGATCGCCACCGCCTCGTCGGCGAAGGCGCCCGCGGCCGAACTGCGGCGGAACACGTCGACGCAGTCGACCTGGAACGGGATGTCGGCCAGCGACGCGTAGCCGGGTTCACCCCACACCGTCTCGGCGGCCGGGTGGACCGGGACGATGCGTTTTCCCTTCCGCTGCAGGAACTTCGCCACCCCGTGGGCGGCGCGGGACGGGTTGTCGGCCAGGCCGACGATCGCCCACGTCTCGCAGTCGTCGAGGATCCGGCGGATGGTGTCTCGATCGGCCCACGGCTCAGGTGACATGGCACCAGGATGCCACTTGGTACCGTCACCGCGTGGAAGATCGACTTGTCACCGTCATGGGCGCCACCGGCAAGACCGGGCGGCACGTCGCCCGACAGGCCACCGAACGCGGCTGGACGGTCCGGGCCGCCGGGCGGCGCGCCGCCGCGCACGGCACCTGGGTCCCGTTCGAGTGGGACGACCCGTCGACGTGGGAACCAGCCTTCGCGGGCAGCGACGCCGCCTACATCCTCATCCCGTTCAACCACCCCGGCGCACCCGAGGCCGCCCCGGCCGTCATCGAGGCCGCGGTCGCCGCCGGGGTGCCCCGGATCGCGTTCCTGTCGACCATCGACGTCGACCACGCGCCGGACGACGACCCGACCAAGATCGCCGAGAACACGCTCGCGGGCCTCCCTGTGCGGTCGGCGATGGTCCGGCCGACGTGGTTCCTGGACAACTTCACCGTCGGCTCGTTCCGGGGCATGCTCGAAGCGGGCGAACTGCGCCTGCCCGCGGGCGACGGGCTGTTCCCGTTCGTCGACACCCGCGACGTGGCCGCGGTCGCGGTGGCCGCCATGGCCGACGGCGGTCCCGAGGGTCCCCTTCCGGTGACCGGGCCGGAAGCCGTCGACCACCACGTCGTCGCGGCGGCCCTCGCGGACGCGCTCGGGGTGCCGATGCGCTACGTTCCGGTGTCCACTGAGGAATTCGTCGACCTGTTGTGCGCCAGGGGCTTCTCCACCGGGTATGGGGAATTCCTCGCCGAGGCGCTGATCAAGGTCGCCGACGGTTCCTTCGATCTGCGGGTGTCGGACACCGTGCCCCGGACCGTCGGCAGGCCCGCGTACTCCGTGTCCGACTTCGCCAAGAACCACGCGGCCGCCTGCCTCGGATAGCTCACGCTCACGCCGTCGAAGTCGTCACGACACCGAAGCGGTCGCGGAGTGCGTGCCGGGCCGCCTGGTAGCCGCACATGCCGTGCACTCCCGGCCCGGGCGGCGTCGACGACGAGCACAGATAGACCCCGGGGGTCGGCGTCGCGAAGGGGTTCCAGCGCGGCGCGGGGCGGAACACCGTCTGCCGCGGCGACACCGCCCCCGCGGCGATGTCGCCGCCGACATGGTTGGGGTTGATCCGCTCCGAATCCGCCGCGGTCGTCACGTGCCTGGCGAGCACGACGTCCTGGAAGCCGGGCGCGAACCGGGCTATCTGCCTGGTGACCGCGTCCCCTACGTCCACTGCGGACCCATGGGGTACATGCGCGTAGGCGTAAAGGGTGTGGGCTCCCTCGGGGGCCCGCGTCGGGTCGACCACTCCCGGCTGGACCACCAGGACGTACGGGCGCTCGGCGTGACGGCCCGCGGCGACCTCCGTCTCGACGGCGACGGCTTCGGCGCGGTCTCCGACGAGATGCAGGGTGCCCGCTTTCGCGCAGTCCGCCGCTGCCCACGGAACGGGGCCGGACAGCGCGTAGTCGACCTTGCACGCCGCCGCGCCGTAGCGGAAGCGGCGCAGGGCACGGTCGTAGCGCGCGGGCCAGTCGGCCATGTGGGATAGAGCGCGCGGGGTGACGTCGAGCAGCGTCGCGCGGGCGGGCGGCAACTCGCGCAGGGAGGTGACCATCCGCCCAGTGTGGATCACGCCGCCGCGGGCGGTCACGAACTCCGCCATCGCGTCCACGATCGACTGGCTGCCACCCCGCGGAATGGCCCAGCCCACGGCGTGGCCGAGTGTCGCCAACAGCAGACCGACGCCAGCGGCGGTCAGGCGGCGCGGCGGGGTGATCGCGTGCGCCGCGACCCCGGTCAGCATCGCGGGCGCGACGTCGCCCGCGAACCGGACATTCCACAGTGGACTGCCTTGTTCCGCCAACCGGAGCCCGAATCGGATCGCCGCGGTGAAGTCGGTGGGCGGGCGGCGCAGGTCGGACATCGCCAGGCCGGTCACCGCTTCCCACCGCCGCACCAGCGGGCCGAACAGCCCACGCCACGCGCGGCCGTCGGCGCCCAGACCGTCGGCGGTGCGGTCAAGGTCATGCCAGGCCATGCCCGCCCGGCCGCCGTCGAGCGGATGGGCATAGGACGCCTCCGGCACCAGCATCCGAACCCCGTGCGCGGCCAGGTCGAACGACCGGAAGAACGGCGACGCCAGCGCCATCGGGTGCGCCGCGGAGCACACGTCGTGCCGGAAGCCGGGCAAGGTCGCCTCAGCCGTGCGCGCGCCGCCGCCGATGGTCGCGGCGGCCTCGAACACCTCGACCCGCAGTCCGGCCTTGGCCAAGGTGACCGCGGCGGCGAGTCCGTTCGGCCCCGCCCCCACGACCACCGCGTCCACTGTGCTCATCGCCCGCACCTCTGCGAGCCGTCGAACAGCAACCGCCCGGCCGCCCGCACCCGCACCGGCCACGGCGCGCCCGTCGTTCCAGTCATCCCGCAGACCTCCGTCTCCGGGCACATCGTGGCAGGCGCTAGCCGAACAGGCTCCCGTAGCCGCGGACCGCGCCCGCGTCCACCCGCGCGGTGCGCAGGCAGTGCCACAGGCAGGCCTGGTTGGACGTCACCACCGGCAGCCCGAGATCGGCCTCCAGCGGCGCGATCGTGTCCACGCACCGCAGGCCGTTGCCCGCGATGACCACCCCGTCGGCGTCCGCGGGCACGGCCCGGCGAACCTGTTGGTAGACCTGCTCCGGCCGCACCTCCCACTGCGCGCCCGCGTCCCACAGTTCCCAGGGGCGCAGGTCGCCGCCGACGTCGAACCGGTCCATCGTGACCGGGGCGAATCCGGCGTCGGACAGATACTTCTGACCGGCGGCGACGATCTCGTCCTTGAACCAGGGCGGGACCATCACGTACGGCTTGGCCATGCCCACCGCGCCCATCGCCGCGACCGTCGCCTGTGCGGCGGTCAGCGCCGGGATGCCCTGTGCGCGGACGCTGGCCTGCTCGGCGAAGGCTTTGTCGAACTCCGCCCCGCCGAGGAAGCTGCTGGTGGTGAAGCAGACGCAGATCGCGTCGAGCCGCATCCCACCGAAGCAGTCCAGGCCGCGCGCGATGTCCGGGGACTCGGCGACCACGCGGGCCTGGTCGCCGTACTCCGATGTCCCCGGCCTGCGGGGGCTGGCGAACCGGGCCGCGTTTACCGCCACGCCCGATGGCGCCATGGCCCAGAACTCGGCCTCGGCCACCGGGTCGTGGTCGATCACCAGGATGCCGAACGCGGCACGCCAGCCCCAACTGTCGGTGAGCATCGCACCTCCTGTTTTGACCGCGGCCTATTTGACTGTGTTCCTATTTGACACTGGCCTTCTCCGGTTCGGGAGCGGGCTTGGCCAGCCGGTTCTCGGCGAAGGCGAGCGCCACCAGCACGACGAGCGTGCCGACGATCATGTTCCAGGTGATCGGCTCGCCCAGCAGGGCAACACCGATGGCCACGGCCGTGATCGGCACCAGGTAGTTGACCGAGGACGCGGTCGCGGCCCCGGCGTCGGTGATGAGGCGGAAGTAGATCAGGTACGCGAGCCCGGTGCCGACGACGCCGAGCAGCACGATGCTGAGCACGACCGACACCCGCAGGTCCGGGGTCTGCCAGGCGAAGAACGGGGTGATCGCCGCCTGCAGGACACTTGCCGCGATCACCTGCGTGGTGGATGACACCAGCGGCGGGATCCCCTTCTGCGACAGCATCTTTCGCACATAGACGGTCTGTGCGGCGTAGCACGCGGCGGCGCCGAGCACGGCGAACTGGCCCGGCAGTGAACCGGTTTCCCCGTCCCACGGTTTGATCACGATGACCACGCCGACGAAGCCGATGACGAAGCCGACGATCTTGCGCCACGTCGCCCGCTCGGTGTTCAGCGCGACGGTCGACGCGGCCAGCGTCAGCAGCGGAGTCGCGGCGATGAGCACGCCCGCCATCGCCGCGGTGGTCCGCTGCTCACCCCACGCGAGCAGCAAGAACGGCGCGACCATGCCGAGAATCGCGGTGACGCTGATGTGGCCCCAAACCGCAGGCACACGCGGCAGTCGGCCGCCGGTGAAGCGCAGCACCGAGTACAGCACGGCGGCGCCGAGCAGCACCCGGATCAACACCAGCTGCGCCGGGGTCAGGCCGCCGACCGCGACCTTGATGAAGGTGTAGCTGCTCCCCCAGATCGCGGCGAGGAGGAAGAACAGCATCAGGTTGGTACGACTCATCTTCGGCGGTCCTTATGCGTTGGCTAGTGGGATGACTCATGATGTTGGCCGGGTATCGGCGTGTCCACGGCGTCGCTGCCAAGGCGCGGGGACGGCACTCGTACCGGGTTGTACTTGGCCGTTCCCGCAACGCAGGCAGCGGCGTCGTGGGCATGTCGAGACGCGGTCAACATCATCGGTCATTCCACTTGAGCGGGGATGCTGGCCAGACCGAAGTCGAGTGCCGCTTCGGACAGCTCGTCGTCGGGCAGTTCCCCGGCAAGGTAGCGCTGATAGGCCACCAGATCGAAGTCCCCGTGACCCGAAAGGCCCAACAGGATCGCCTTGCTCGTGCCCTCCTCGCGGCAGCGGATGGCTTCGTCGATGGCGCCGCGGATCGCGTGGGTCGACTCCGGCGCGGGCACGATCCCCTCGGTCCTGGCGAACAGCACGCCCGCCTCGAAGCACTCGTTCTGCCGGACGGACACCGCCTCCATCAGCTTGTCCTCGACGGCGCGGCTGATCAGCGGGGCGATGTTGTGCGCGCGCAGGCCACCCGCGTGGAAGGCGGGCGGGACGAACTTGTGGCCCAGGGTGTGCATGCGGAACAGCGGCGTCAGCCCCTGCGAGTCCGCGTGGTCGTAGGCGATGCGGCCGCGGGTCAGCGTCGGACAGGCCGCGGGCTCCACGGCGATGAGCCGCAGGTCCGGTCCGCCGCGCAGCTTCTCGCGCAGGAACGGGAAGGCCAGGCCCGCCAGGTTGCTGCCGCCGCCCGCCGCGCCGACGACGATGTCGGGGTAGTCGTCGGCCAGTGCCATCTGCTTGACGGCTTCCTGCCCGATGACCGACTGGTGGGCGCACACGTGGTTGAGCGCGCTGCCGCGGGTGTAGCCGTAATCCGGGTTGGCGAGGGCGAACTGCAGTGCCTCGGACTTGGCGGTGCCGAGGCTGCCGGGGTGGTCGGGCCGCTCGGCCAGGATCGTCCGGCCTGCCGGGGTCTCGGTGCTCGGACTGGCTGAGCAGGTCGCCCCGTAGGTCTCCATCAACGTGCGGCGGTAAGGCTTCTGCTCGAAGCTGACCTTCACCATGTAGATCTTGGCTTCCATGCCGAACAGCGCGGCCGCGAGTGCCACCGCGCTGCCCCACTGGCCCGCGCCGGTCTCGCCGACCAGGCCGGTCTTGCCCGCCAGCTTGTTGTAGTACGCCTGCGGGATCGCGGTGTTGGGCTTGAAGCTGCCGGTCGGCGCGACGCCCTCGTACTTGTAGTAGATCCGGGCCGGGGTCCCCAGCGCCTGTTCCAGGGCGCGAGCCCGGAACAGCGGGGTGCAGCGCCACTTGGCGTAGTGCTGGCGGATCGGCTCGGGGATCTCGAACTCGTCGGCGGTGCTCAGTTCCTGTTCGACCAGCGCGGGCGCCATCGTCTTGGCCAGCCCGTCGGGGCCGACCGGCTCACGGGTCACCGGGTCGATGATGGGGGCCACCTCGCCGATGTCGGCGGCCGGGTTGAGCCAGGTACGCGGGATCTCCGACTCGCCGAGTTCGTACTTGATCGGGTCGATCATCTGCGACGTCCTTAGTTGTGCGGGTTCAGCCAGTGGTGCGACGTAGAACGTTGGTGGGGTATCGGCCGGTCCACGGCGCCGCTGACAAGGCGCAGGGACAGTCGCGTACTGGTTGTACGTGGCTGTTCCTGCAACGCGGTCAGCGGTGTCGTGGGCCGGTCGAGACCCCGTCAAGGTTCTATGTCGTGCCACTAGCAGCTTCGGTGGCCAGCGAACCTTCGGCCTGGAACAGCAGCGGGTGCGCCTCGCGGATGCCGGAGACGACCGTCTCGTAAGGGAAGTCGGCGAACTCCCCGCGCATCCGCAGGAACTCCATGTGCTGGCGTCCCTCTTCGTCATAGGGGTGGTAGAGACTGTCCGCGCGGCCGTCGAAGTCGAGCGGGGCGATTCGGTAGACGTGGCACAGCAGCTTGTTGAACACCGGGGTCGCCTTGACCCACTTGCCGTCGAGGAACACCGACGTGAGGCTGTGGAAGCAGAACACGTCGCCGCCGACGAGCTCGCGCAGCCGGGGCGACGACAGGTGGTTGCGGACGTCGCCGTAGACGATTCGACTGGGGATGCCAAGCGCGCGCACAGCCGCCGCGTACACAATGGACTTGTGCACGCAGAACCCCATGCCGCGCTTGATGATCGCGCTGGCCTGGAAGGCGCCGCGAGCCGCGTCCGCCCCGTAAACCTCGTAGTGGATCCCGTCGCGCACTCCGTAGTACAGCGCGACGGCGCGCTCGATCTCGCCGGACGGGTCGCCCGCCTTGCGCAGCGCCTTCTCGATGAACGCCTCGACGACCGGACTGCTGAAGTCCAGGAACTCGGTCTCCCGGAGGTCATCCTCGCTGACCCCGGTGGTGGACTCGATCATGCTTCCTCTCCGTGTCTCACAGGCCGACCATCGCGGCGATGCGCTGCCGTTGCACCTCGGAGGTGCCCGAGTAGATCGGGCCCGCCACCGCGTTGCGCAGTTCCTTCTCCATCCCGTACTCGGCCAGGTAGCCGTAGCCGCCGAACACCTGCACCGCGGCCATCGCCGAGGCCACGTTGGCCTCGCTGACCACGAGCTTCGTCATCGCGATGTCGGTGGTGACGTTCTCCCGCCGCACGAGCTTCGCGGCGGTGTCATAGAGCCACTTGCGCGAGGTCTCCACGCCGATCCGCATGTCGACGATCTTGTTCGACACCGACTGGAACGACCCGATCGGCTGGCCGAACTGCTTGCGCTCGCGGGCGTAGTCCACACAGGACTTGTAGCGGTGCTGCATCTCGCCTGCGTTGATGACGAAGGAGACCAGGATCTCCCACTTCATCACATGGTCGAGTACGAGGAAACCGGACCCGACGCCGCCGACCACGTTCTCCTTCGGGATCCGGCAGTCGTCGAAGAACAGCTCGCACAGCGGCGAGGTCCGCAGCCCCATCTTGGCCACCGGTCGGCCGACGTGCAGCCCAGGGGTGTCACGCTCGACGAGCAGCGCGGTGATCGCGGCGGGACTGCCCGGCTTGCCGGTCAGCGCGTACACCACGTACAGCCCGGCGATCGGGCCGTTGCTGACGAAAGCCTTGCTGCCGTTGAGTACGAAGAAGTCCCCGTCGAGCTTGGCCGTCGTGCGCATGGCCATCATGTCCGACCCGGCGTCCGGCTCGGTGATCGCGTGCGCGCCGATCAGGGAGCCGTCGCAGATCTCGGGCAGGTACCGCGCTTTCAGCCCGGCCTTGCCGAACCGCTGCAGCGCGACCCCCGTGCTGACCATGTGGGTGGACACGGAGAAGTTGAACCCGCCGTCACGGCAGCTCTCGCCGAGTCCCTCCAGGACGTACATCGTGGTCAGCAGGTCCGCGCCAAGCCCGCCGAAGGCCGGGTCGAACGGCAGGCCCAGCAGGCCGGTGTCGCGGACGAGATCCCAGGCGGCGCGGTCGAACTCGCCCGCCTGGTCCCGTTCGACGTGGCCCACGCTCAGCTTGGCACCGAGATCGACCATGCTCTTGCGCAGCGCGCGCTGCTCGTCGTTCCAGTCGATCACCAGTTGCTCCTCGCGCGATCAGTACTGAGAGAACCCGTCGGCGTCGAGGTTGTGCCGCTCGTCGCCGCGCAGGGGTGGGTTGAAGATGCTGATCAGTTCGAGGTCGGCGCCCGGATCGGCGATCAGGAAGTGCGCGTCGTGCTGGTCGAGCGCGTAGATCACGCCCGGCTCGATCCGGTACGACCGGCCGTCGGGGGTCTGCACCTCGCCGAAGCCCGCGATGCAGTAGCAGGCCTCCAGGTGCATCCGGTACTGCAGCCGGGACTTGGTGTTCGCCCGGACCACCGTATGCGCGACGGTGAACCCCATCGCGTCGTCGGCCAGCAGGAAGCGGTAGCTGAGGCCGTTGCCCCAGTCGACGCACTTGACCTCGGACTTGGCGCGCACGATCATCTCAAGCCCTCCTGGGATAACGCGGGGATGTGGGTCGCGACGAACTTCTCGATGGCGTCGACCGAGCGGAAGTCGTCCGGGGTCAGGTCGACCTCCTCGACCGGGATCTCGTAGCGCTCGCCGACCCACCCGATCAGCCGCAGCAGCCCGAGGCTGTCGACGACGCCGTTGTCGAGCAGGTCGAAGTTGTCGGCCAGTTCGTCGGCCCGCACGTCGGGGGCGAACTCGGCCAGGACGAACCGTTTTATCTCAGCGAGCCGCGACATCTTCTCGAACTCCTTCACACACCGATGCCTGAATTGCCGCGCGGTCGACCTTTCCGTTGGGACTGACCGGGAATGGATCGACCGCGATGTCCATAGTGGACGGGACAGCGGTTCGGGGCAGCCGCGCCGAGCAATGCTGCCGCAGCTGAACGCTGTTGAGGGTGGTGTCGGGACGCAGCCGGACCACGGCGTGCAGCCGGTGTCCGGCCACGTCGTCCGGCAGGCCGAGCACGACCGCTTCGAGTACCGACGGGTGGGCGCAGACGACATGCTCGACTTCGAGCAGGTTCGTGCGGACGCCGCGGACCTTGACCTGGAAGTCCGACCGGCCGTCGAGTCGCAGCACGCCCGCGGCGTCGCGGTTGACGTTGTCGCCGGTCCGGAAGTAGACACCGCCCGCCGCGCTCGCGGGCGCCTCGACCCAGCTGCGGGCGGTCAGCACCGGGTCCAGGTAGCGGCCGGACTGAAACGGTGTCGATGTCCACAGCTCGCCCGCGCCCGCCCCGGCGACCAGCCTGCCGTCCTGGCCGACGACGATGGCCCGCACCCCGGCGATGGGCCTGCCGATCGGGGTGGCCACACCGGAGCCGGGGTCGATGTCGTGGATGAAGCTGTCGTTGGTCTCGGTTGACCCGTAGATGTTGCGCAGGCGGGCGTTGGGAAAGGCATGGGGCAGCCGCGCGGCCAGCGCGGGCGGCAGCGCCTCGCCGGTCGAGACCACCTCGCGCACCGCGGGGAAGGCGCGTCCGTCGGCGGCGTCGAGCAGCAGCCGGAAGAACAGCGGGACCGCCTGCACGACCTCGACCTCAGCCTGCTCGACGTGTGGAC
>Ga0247823_10004140_pt1 | contig 11665 bp, 8 predicted proteins | sample 13C_PalmiticAcid_2_FD_192426 | JGI IMG/M metagenome (GOLD analysis project Ga0247823, IMG submission 192426) | Soil microbial communities from agricultural site in Penn Yan, New York, United States - 13C_PalmiticAcid_Day30 | ecosystem: Environmental > Terrestrial > Soil > Agricultural land...
CCCGCCGGCGGACGCTGCGACGGCGAAGAGGCGGCCGAACTCGACCGGCTGCTCTGGCATCATCTGAAACTGGCGAAACCGGCTCGTTTGCTGCTGATCGGCAGCGATATTGTCCGTATGGCCGCCAGCCTGCCGCTGCCCGATGCGCGCGGAAAGTTACTTAATATTAACCAAGATGGCGGCAAGATGGAGGCTATGGCTGTGGCGCATCCGACGATGCTGCTGGCCAGGCCTGCGCAGAAGGCGGCGGCGTGGGATAGCCTGAAACTGTTCAACCGGGGACGTTGACGGATGCAGAATATGACCAAAACCCTGATTTCATGCGCCGTTATGGCGATCACCTTGAACTCCGCACCGGCGTTCGCCGCCGATGCCGGCAGTCCCGACCTCGTGTCGGCGCCGCAGACGGTGCCCGAGATTCTGTCGTCGAAACAGAAACAGCTCTACACGCAGGTGCTCACCGCGATCCGCAGCCAGCGTTGGGGCGATGCCAAATCTTTGCTCGATGGTGCCGAGAATGGCCCGCTCAACGATTTCCTGCGCGCCGAACTGCTCACCGCGGCGAACAGCCCGCGCGCCGAAGTTTCCGATATCATGCCGATCCTGTCGCGGTCGCCCTTCCTGCCGCAGGCCGAACAGCTCGGGCGGCTTGCGACGCGGCGCGGTGCAACCGACCTTCCGACGCTGCCGTTTCAGTCGCGGCTCGCCTGGTCGGGCAGTGCCCCGCGCCGCCTTGGTGCCGACGCCGTCAGCGGCGACCCCGCGGCGGCCGCGCTCGCCCGCTCGATTCCGGAGCGGATCAAGAATGACGATCCCGCGGGTGCCGAGGCGTTGCTCAACGCCGCCGGCGACCAGCTGAGTTCCGAGGCGCGCAACGAATGGCGACAGAAAGTCGCCTGGTCCTATTATATCGAGAATGACGATGCCAACGCGCTGCGTTTGGCGAGCGAGTGCAGCAGCGGTCAGGGCGCCTGGTCGACGCAGGGCGCATGGGTCAAAGGGCTCGCCGCGTGGCGCACCCGCGACTACCGCACCGCGCTTACCGCCTTCGACCGTGTCGCGAAAGAAGCCCCCGACAGCGAACTGCGCGCCGCCGCTTATTATTGGGCCGCGCGGGCCGCAATCGCCGCGGGTGAACCCGCCTCGGTGCAGTCGCGCCTGCGCGCCGCCGCGTCCAACGAGGAAACCTTCTACGGCCTGCTCGCCGCCGAGACGCTGGGCGTCGAAGCAAACAGTCAACGCGAGAATGTCCGTGCCGACCGCAGCGCCTGGCGCGCGCTCGAAGGTCTGCCCAATGTCCGCGCCGCGATGGCGTTCGCCGAGATCGGCGAGGATAAATATGCCGGCACGCTGCTGCGCCATCAGGCGCTGATCGGCGACGCGCGGCAGCATGAACAATTGCTCGCGATGGCAGGCGCGCTCAGCCTGCCCGAAGCGCAGCTCTATCTTGCGCACAACACGCCGCAGGGCCGAAAGCTCGCCGCGCAGACGCGCTATCCGCAGCCGAAATGGGAACCCAATGGCGGCTGGAAGGTCGATCCGGCGCTCGTCTTCGCGCACACGCTGCAGGAATCGCGCTTCCAGCGCGCCGTCGTCAGTCCTGCGGGCGCCTTTGGTCTGATGCAGGTTCGCCCCGGCACCGCGCGCGACGTGGCGCGCTGGCGCGGGGACAGCGGCGCCGGTGATCTGCGCATCCCCGCCGTCAATATGGATATGGGGCAGAGCTATCTGCAATATCTCAGCAAGGATCCATCGACCGGCGGCCAGTTGCCCAAGGTTATTGCCGCCTACAACGCCGGCCCCGCCCCCGTAGCGCGCTGGCAGACCGAAATCCGCGATAATGGCGATCCCTTGCTGTACATGGAATCGATTCCCTATTGGGAAACGCGCGGCTATGTCGGCATCGTACTGCGCAATTACTGGATGTATGAAGCGCAGCAAGGCAAGCCGTCGGTCAGCCGCGCCGCGCTCGCGCAGGGCAAATGGCCACGCTTCCCCGACAGCAAGGACCGCACCCGCCTGAGCTATGCCGGCGGCATCGGTAACGCCGACTGACAGGAAGGCGCATGCCGATTGACGAGAGCCTCGCGTTCAAGCCCGTCCGCATCGCGCTGCTGACGATCTCGGACAGCCGGAGCGCGGCGGAAGACCGCTCGGGCGACAAGCTCGAGGCATTGCTGACAGGCGCCGGCCATATCCTCGCCGCGCGCGCGATCATCCGCGACGAAACCGATTTGATCGTCTCGCGGCTTCACAACTGGATCGACGACGCCGAGGTCGATGTCGTGATCACCACCGGCGGCACCGGCCTGACAGGCCGCGACGTGACGCCCGAGGCGTTGCGCCGGCTCGACGGCAAGGACATCCCCGGCTTCGGCGAGCTGTTCCGCTGGCTCAGCTACCAGACGATCGGCACCTCGACGATCCAGTCGCGCGCCTGCGCCGTGGTCGCGCGCGGCACCTATATCTTTGCGCTGCCCGGCTCGACCGGCGCCGTCACCGACGCATGGGAAGGCATTTTGCAGGCCCAGCTAGACAGCCGTCACCAGCCCTGCAATTTCGTCGAATTGATGCCGCGGCTCACCGAATAGTGACCGTCGCCCCCGCGAAGGCAGGGGCCGCTATCTAGGCAGCGTAAGGCCGATTGCGGCCCCTGCCTTCGCGGGGGCGACGATTATGTTCTTTCTTTGTTCTATTCGGCGCGATATTCTCACCCAGTGGAATCGCCCAAACCCCTCCCCCCGATCGCAGGCCGCGGTGCGCCCACGAATCTGCGCCCGACGCGCACGGGATCAGCCGAGCGCGTCGCAGACGGCGACTGGCTCGACGCGGCGGAGGACATCGACGGTGAAGCGCCACGTCTGCGCACGACGGTCACGGTCGAGCACCCCAAAACGATCATAGCGCGCAACAAATCGCCCGACATCGGCTTCGATCGCTCGATCAATCCCTATCGCGGCTGCGAGCATGGCTGCATCTATTGCTTTGCGCGCCCGACGCACGCCTTCCACGACCTGTCGCCGGGGCTCGATTTCGAGAGCAAGCTGTTTGCCAAGCCCGATGCGGCCAAGCTTCTTCGCGCCGAACTCGCGAAGCGGGGCTATGTGGCTGCGCCGCTCGCGATCGGCACCAACACCGATGGCTATCAGCCGATCGAGCGCGAATGGGGCATCACCCGGTCGGTTGTCGAGATACTCGCCGAAACACGTCACCCGCTGATCATCACGACCAAGTCCGACCGCGTCCTGCGCGACATCGACCTGCTCGCCGAGATGGCGCGCGACAATCTGGTCGGCGTCGCCGTATCGGTAACGACGCTCGACCCCGCCGTCGCGCGCACGCTCGAACCGCGCGCGCCGCACCCGCGCCGGCGGCTCGCCGCGATCCGCAAGCTGATCGACGCCGGCGTGCCGACGCAGGTCAATATCTCGCCGATTATACCGGCGATCACCGATTATGAGATCGAGGCGATCATGGCGGCCGCTGCCGCCGCGGGCGCAATCCGCGCCTCCTATATATTGATGCGCCTGCCGTTCGAGGTCGCGCCCTTGTTTCGCGCCTGGCTGGCCGCGCATTATCCCGACCGTGCCGACAAGGTGATGCATATGGTGCAGGACATCCGCGGCGGGCGCGACAACGACCCCGATTTCTTCACGCGGATGAAAGGCCACGGCGTGTGGGCACAGCTCATCCGCACCCGCGTCAAACGCGCGGCGCGCGAACATGGCATGGACCGGAGCTTTCCACCGATCCGGAGCGACCTGTTCAGGCCGCCCGAGCGCGATGGGCAGATGGAGCTGTTCTAGGCAGCCGCCAGCGACTTCAGCTTGTAATCCTTGTAATCGTCGCGAATCTGGCGTTTCAGGATCTTGCCCGTCGCGGTGTGCGGCAGTTCGTCGACGAAGACGATCTCGTCGGGTAGCCACCATTTGGCGACCTTGTCCTTGAGATAATCGACGATCGCTGCCTCGCTGGTTTCGACACCCGCCTTCTTCACGATCAGCAGGATCGGCCGTTCGTCCCATTTGGGGTGATAGACGCCGACCGCCGCCGCCTCCTGAACGCCGGGCGCGCCGACTGCGGCATTTTCGAGCTCGATCGAGCTGATCCACTCACCGCCCGACTTGATCACGTCTTTAGCACGATCGGTGATCTGCATGACGCCGTCGGGGTGGATCACTGACACATCGCCGGTATCGAACCACCCGTCAGCATCGGCGGCGTCGGTGTCCGCCCTGAAATAGCGCTGGATGATCCACGGCCCCCGGCACTGTAGTCGTCCACTCGACCGGCCATCGCGCGGCAGGACATTGTCCTCGTCATCGACGACGCGCAGTTCGACGCCGAAAGGCGGGCATCCCTGGCGGCAGACGACATCCACGCGTTCGTCGAAGCTCATCTCGTCCCAGTTCCACGGTCGCTTGCCCATCGTCCCGATCGGGCTCGTCTCGGTCATTCCCCAAGCGTGCGCGACCTCGATCCCCGCCTTCATGAAACGTTCGATCATCGCGCGCGGCGCCGCCGATCCGCCGATAATGACGCGCTGCAATTTGCCATAGTCGATCGCCGTTGCGTCCATATGGCCGAACATCGCCAGCCACACCGTCGGCACGCCGGCGCTGTGGGTCACGCCTTCGTCGTGCATCAGGTCGCACAGTATCTGCGCGTCATTGGTTGCCGAAAACACCAGCTTCGCGCCGACGGTTGCTGCCGCGAATGGAATCCCCCAGCTGTTGGCATGGAACATCGGCACGATCGGCAGGATCACGCTGCGGTTCGACATGTCGAACACGTCGGGCTGGATCTCGGTGATCGCATGGATGACGTTCGAGCGATGCTCGTAAAGCACGCCCTTGGGATTGCCCGTCGTCCCGCTGGTATAGCAGAGGCCAACCGGGTCCCGCTCATCGAGTTCGCCCCATTCAAAACAGCCGTCCTCGGCGTCGATCAGATCGCGATAGGAGAGATAGCCGTCACACGCCGGGGCATCGAACAGGACGAAATGCTCGACCGTCGGCAATTGCGGGCGCAGCCGCTCGATGATCGGCAGGAACATCGCATCGAACAGCAGCACGCGGTCGTCGGCATGGTTGACGATATAGATCAGCTGTTCGTCGAACAGCCGCGGGTTCACCGTGTGGAGCACCCCGCCCATCCCGGCACTGCCGTACCAGCTGACGAGATGGTGGCCATGGTTCATCGCCAATGTCGCGATGCGGTCGCCCTTGTTCATGCCTAGCCGGGTCATCGCCGCGGCAAAGCGGCGCGCATCATGCCCGATCTCGCCCCACGTCGTGCGTGTCACGCTACCATCGGCCCAGCGCGAAACGATCTCGCGATCCGCATGTTCGCGCGCTGCATGATCGATCAGGCTGGTGACGAGCAGCGGCTGGCTCTGCATTCCGGACATCAGTCATTCCTCTCTTTTCTTTGCCCTACGGATAGGGCGAGGAATGCGCTTTACGCAAGCGTCAACGGATCCGTCGTCGCGAAAGCCGCGACGTGCGATCAGCCGGGAAGCCCCCGATCTTCGGAACCGTCTCCAGATCGGCGTCCCATGCGGCGCGGCTGTCACAACAAATATGCGCGGTCGGCCGGATCTCGATCGCGCTGTCGATGCTTCCAGCCGGTACAACGAGCATCGCTCCCGGCATCGCCTCGCGCGGCAGCCCCGACCCGCATTCGGTGCAAAAGCTTCTTTGGTGACGGGTCTCGGGAAGGCGATAGGATTTCACCTTCTCCTCACCCGACAACCAGTCAAGTTTTGCCGTTGCCGAGAACAGGTTGGCGCCATGCGCTGACCCGCTGCCCTTGCGGCATCGCGAACAATGGCAAAGATAGAAGGCGTCAAATTCCCCAACAATCTCGAAGCTGACGCTCCCGCAAAGACACGCACCGGCGATGGTTCGGGTCATTCCGCATCTCCTGTTTCATTCTGGACGGTTAAGGACCTCAGCGACCGCGGATCGCTAACGCGCGCGAAAGTCGCGCGGCGCGAACAGCGACAGCGCGGCTTCGCTGATCCCCGGCACCATTTCCAGCCGCGCGACCGCGTCCGGGCCGAGCGCAAAGCCGCGGCCGAGGTCGAGGCGAAGCTCGTCGCCGGTGTTGGGGTCTTCGGTCAGGACGAACACGCGCCCGCGCGCATCGTCGCGCCGTTCGAGCAGGCGCGCCATCTCCGCAATCGCATCGGGCAACGTGACGCGGCAGGTCAATTCCAGTGCCGCGGTCGCTGCCATTTCGGCCAGCGGCTGCGCGCCGCGCACCGTGACGCGCGGTGTTTCTTCGCCCTCGAGCAGGTCGAGCTCGACCGACAACATCGCGCAACCGCCGTCGGCCGCAAGCGCTTCCAGTATCTTGCTCGCCTGCTCGTCGAAACAGCTCGACTGGAACTGTCCGCTGCGGTCGGACAGCGTCAGGTTGAGGAAACGATTGCCACGCTGCGACACGCGCGGCCGCGCGCTTTCGACCATGCCCGCCATGGTCATCGGGATGCGCGTGCCCGGTGTCATTTCGACATTGGCGCAGATATCGCCATAGGACCGCGCGCCGCGCGCAGAGACGATCGCCTCATATTGCTCGACCGGATGCGACGAGAAATAGAAACCGAAAGCGTCCTTCTCGCGCGTCATCCGTTCGGCGAGCGTCCACGGTTCCGCCGCGGGCAATTGCAGCGCTGGTGCGATCGCGACGTCGCCGCCGAACAGGCCGCCCTGCCCGGTCGAGCGTTCGTGTGCCGAGCTGTTGGCGCAAGCAAGCAGGCTCTCGGCGCCGGCGAAGGCGCGCGGACGGTCGGGCTCGATGGGATCGAACGCCCCCGCGCCCGCCAGCGCTTCGATCTGGCGCCGGTTGAGCAGCTTCGGATCGATGCGGCTCGCAAAATCGTCGAGCGAGGCGAAATCGCCCTTGGCGCGCTCGGCGACGAGTGCCTCCATCGCCTTTTCACCAACGCCCTTGAGCGCGCCGAGTGCATAGCGGACGGTCAGTCCGTCATCGCCGCGTCCCACCGAGAAATCGGCCTCGCTGTCATTGACCGACGGCGGTGCGATGCCAACGTCCAGCCGGCGCATATCGTCGATGAAGATCGACAATTTATCGGTCTGATGGCTGTCGAACGACATCGACGCCGCGAAGAATTCGTGCGGATAATGCGCCTTCAGCCACGCCGTCTGATACGACAGCAGCGCATAGGCGGCCGCATGGCTCTTGTTGAAACCATAGCCCGCGAATTTGTCGATCAAGTCGAACAGCTCGTTCGCCGCCTTGGGCGCGATCTGGTTATGCTCGCCGCAGCCCTTCACGAAGGTCTCGCGCTGCGCGTCCATTTCGGCTTGGACCTTCTTGCCCATCGCGCGGCGCAAGAGGTCGGCGCCGCCAAGGCTGTAGCCGGCGAGGATCTGCGCCGCCTGCATCACCTGTTCCTGATAGACGAAGATGCCGTATGTTTCGGCGAGGATGCCTTCGAGCAGCGGATGCGGATAGGCGATTGCCTCGCGCCCGTTCTTGCGCGCGCCGAACAGCGGGATATTGTCCATCGGCCCGGGGCGATAGAGCGCGACGAGCGCGATGATGTCGCCAAAATTGGTCGGTTTCACCGCCGAAAGCGTGCGCCGCATGCCTTCCGATTCCAGCTGGAACACCCCGACGGTCTCGCCGCGCTGAAGCAGCGCATAGACTTCCCCGTCGTCCCACGCGAGCGCATCGAGATCGACGTCGACGCCGCGCAGCGCGAGCAGCCGCTTCGCCTCCTTCAGCACCGACAGCGTCTTGAGCCCGAGGAAGTCGAACTTCACCAGTCCCGCGGTTTCGACATATTTCATATCGAACTGCGTCACCGGCATGTCCGAACGCGGATCGCGATACAGCGGAACGAGCTGGTCGAGCGGCCGGTCGCCGATCACCACGCCCGCGGCATGCGTCGAGCTGTGGCGCGGCAGGCCTTCGAGCTGGCGCGCCATGTCGAACAGCCGGCGCACCCCGTCGTCCTGCTTATACTCGGCCATCAGCTCGGCAACGCCGTTCAGCGCGCGTTCGAGCGTCCAGGGATCGGTCGGATGGTTCGGCACCAGCTTCGCCAGCCGGTCGACCTGGCCATAGCTCATCTGGAGCACGCGGCCGGTGTCCTTGAGCACCGCGCGCGCCTTCAGCTTACCGAAGGTGATGATCTGCGCGACGGTGTCGCGGCCGTATTTCTCCTGTACATAGCGGATCACTTCGCCGCGCCGCGTTTCGCAGAAGTCGATGTCGAAGTCGGGCATCGACACGCGTTCGGGATTGAGGAAGCGTTCGAACAGCAGGCCTAATTTGAGTGGATCGAGGTCGGTGATCGTCAGCGCCCACGCGACGACGCTGCCCGCGCCCGAGCCGCGCCCCGGTCCCACCGGAATGTCATGTGCCTTCGCCCATTTGATGAAGTCTGCGACGATCAGGAAATAGCCGGGAAAGCCCATTTGAGTGATGACGTCGACCTCGAAATCGAGGCGCTTCACATAGGCTTCGCGTTCTTCGTCGGTCAGTTCGGGGTAATGCGCGAGCCGCGCCACGAGTCCCGCATGTGCGTCGGCCTTGAGCTGCGCCGCCTCGCCCTCGCGGTCACCGGCAAGGCTGGGCAGGATCGGCGCGCGTTTCGGCGCCATGAAAGCGCAGCGCTGCGCGACGACGAGGCTATTGTGGATCGCCTCGGGCAAATCCGAGAACGCGTCCTCCATCGCCTCGGCCGGCTTCAGCCAGGCTTCGGGGCTGGAAACGCGGCGGTCCTCGCTCTCGACATAGGCCGACTGCGCAATGCACAGCATCGCGTCGTGCGCGGGATGGAAATTCGGTTCGACGAAGTTGGCGGGATTGGTCGCGACGATCGGTAGCGCGCGCGTGTAGGCCAGATTGATCAGCGCGGCTTCGGCCGCGATCTCGGTCGCATCGCCGCGCCGCGACAGTTCAATATAGAGCCGCCCGCCGAAAAGCGCTTCGAGCTGCTCGACATAATCCTCCGCCGCACCCTTCTGCTCGCCCGCGAGTAGCCGCGCGAGCGCGCCCTCGCCGCCGCCGGTCAGGCAGATCAGTCCGTCGGTCTTTCCCGCAATATCCGACAACAGCACGTGCGGATCCTGCTCGACCGGGCGGCCAAGATGGGCCGCCGAAACCAGCGCGCACAGATTGTCATATCCGGCATTGTCCTGCGCATACAGCGCCAGCCAGTCGATGATCGGTGCGCCGTTCGCCAGTCGCTGCCCCGGACGTGCGACGCTCAGCAGCGTACCGACGATCGGCTGCACGCCCGCCGCCTTGCACGCCTCGCCAAAGGCCATGACGCCGTAAAGCCCGTTGCGGTCGGCGACCGCGATCGCCGGGAAGCCGCGCTCGCGCGCGGCTTTCGCGATCAGCTTGGGCTCGATCGCTCCCTCCAGCATGGTGAAACTGGAAAAGACGCGCAGGGGGACAAAGGGGCTGAAGGCCATCGGATGACGCTACAGTGACAGCAGTGATTCTGCCAAGGCTTAACCCAGCAGTTCCTCGATCTCTTTGCGCAATTGTTCGGGCTTGGTCGTGGGGGCGTGGCGCGACACCGTCTTGCCCTCACGGTCGACGAGGAATTTCGTGAAATTCCACTTGATCCCGCTGCCGAGCAGGCCGGTCTTTTCCTTCTTCAAATGCTTGAAGATCGGGTCGGCATCGTCGCCGTTGACGTCGATCTTGGCCATCAGCGGAAAGCTGACGTCATAGGTCAGCGAACAGAAATTCGTGATTTCCGCGGCGTTGCCGGGTTCTTGCGCGCCGAACTGGTTGCAAGGAAAGGCGAGAATCTCGAACCCGCGATCCTTGTAATCGCGGTAGAGTTCTTCGAGCCCCTCATATTGCGGGGTGAAACCGCATTTCGACGCGGTGTTGACGATCAGCAGCACCTTGCCGCGATAGTCGGCCATCGACTGCGCGCCGCCGCCGGGCAGCTTCGCCGAAAGATCATATAATGCCATATTCTGTCCCCTGTCTGGTCGCGCGAGCCTACGCCTCGATGCGCCCGTCGTGCAAGCGCAGCACGCGGTCCATCCGCGCCGCGAGCCGCTCGTTGTGCGTGGCCACCAGCGCCGCCGAACCGTGATCGCGCACCAGCTTGACGAACTGGTCGAATACCCTGTCCGCTGTCGCCTCGTCGAGATTGCCCGTCGGCTCGTCGGCGAGTACCAGCAAGGGCCGGTTCGCCAGCGCGCGCGCCACCGCAACGCGCTGTTGTTCGCCGCCCGACAGCTTGCTCGGCTTGTGATGCAGACGTTCCGCCAGCCCCAGCCGCCCGAGCAGGTCCGCCGCGCGCTCCTCGGCCTCGGCCTGCCCCGCGCCGCGGATCAGCTGCGGCAGCACGACATTCTCGATCGCGTTGAAATCGGGGAGCAGGTGATGGAACTGATAGACGAAGCCGATCTTCTCGCGCCGCGTCTTGGTCCGCGCGCCTTGTTCGAAGCGCGTGACATCCTCACCGTCGATGCGGATCGTTCCACCGAAACCGCCCTCGAGCAGGCCAACAGCTTGCAACATTGTCGACTTGCCCGACCCCGACGGACCGAGCAGCGCGACAATCTCGCCGCGCTTCAGCGACGCGTTGACGCCGCGCAACACGTCGATCGTCACCTCGCCCTGCGTGAAGCTGCGTTTGAGGTCGACCAGTTCCAGCGCAATGTCACTCATAACGCAGCACCTGCACGGGGTCGGTATTGGCGGCCTTGTAGGCCGGATACAGCGTCGCGAGGAAGCTGAAGACGATCACCATGATGACGATCGCGGTGATCTCGAACGGATCGGGCTTCGACGGCAATTCGGTGAGGAAACGGATCGACGGATCCCACAGCGGCTGGCCGGTCAGGAACTCGACCCCGCGCAGCACGCCCTGGCGGAAATAGAGCAGCGAGAAACCGACGATCATTCCGGCGATGGTCCCCGCAATGCCGATCGAAAGCCCGATCGCCATGAAGATGCGCATCACGGAATCGCGCGGCGCGCCCATCGTGCGCAAAATCGCCATATCGCGCGTTTTCGCGCGCACCAGCATGATCAGCGACGATATGATGTTGAACGAGGCGACGAGAATGATCAGCGACAGGATCACGAACATCGCGACGCGCTCGATCGACAGCGCCTCGAACAGGCTTGCGTTCATCGATCGCCAGTCGGACACCACGGCCTTGGCCGCCACCTTTTCGGCGAGCGGCTGCAATATCTCGCCGACCTTGTCGGGGTCGGTCGTCTTGACCTCGATCATCTGCACCTGGTCGCCGGTGAGCAGCAGCAGTTGCGCATCCTCCATCGGCATCACGACATAGGCCTTGTCGAAATCATAGACGCCGATCTCGAATATCGCCGACACGCGGTAACTGATCTCGCGCGGTACCGTGCCGAAGGGCGTCGAACGCCCCGCGGGGTTAATGATCGTCAGGTTCGATCCGACCGTGGCCCCAAGGTTGCGTGCAAGCTCGCTGCCGATCGCGACGTTGCCCGATCCCGGGGTCAGCGTGTCGAGGCTGCCCTGCAACACCTTGCCATTGAGCGTTTCGTTCTTGCGAATGTCGGGCACGGTCATCCCGCGCACCAATATCCCCTCGACGCGCCCGCTGAAGGTGCCGAGTAAGGGCTGCTCGATCAGCGGCGTCGCCGAAACGACGCCGGGGGTCGCCTTCGC
>Ga0247823_10004142_pt1 | contig 11662 bp, 7 predicted proteins | sample 13C_PalmiticAcid_2_FD_192426 | JGI IMG/M metagenome (GOLD analysis project Ga0247823, IMG submission 192426) | Soil microbial communities from agricultural site in Penn Yan, New York, United States - 13C_PalmiticAcid_Day30 | ecosystem: Environmental > Terrestrial > Soil > Agricultural land...
TCGGCGCGCGGTTCTACAAGGCGGGCTGGAAGGCGCTGAAGGCGCGGACCGGCAACATGGATCTGCTGGTCGCACTGGGCACCAGCGCCGGCTACGGCCTGAGTGTCTACCACCTGTTGGCGGGCACTTCCCATCACGGTGCGCAGCCCCTGTACTTCGAGGCCTCGGCGGTCATCATCACCCTGATCCTCATGGGCAAGTGGCTGGAGGCGCGCGCCAAGCGACAGACCACGGAAGCGATCCGCGCCTTGCAGGCGCTGCGTCCCGCGACCGCGCGCGTGCGTCGCCCGCAAGGAGAGGTGAATCTGCCCATCGACGAGGTCCGGGTGGGTGACGTCGTGCTGGTGCGGCCGGGCGAGCAGATTCCGGTGGACGGGGAACTGCTCGAAGGCCGGACGCACGCCGATGAATCCCTGATCACCGGCGAATCGCTGCCGGTCGCCAAGAACCCCGGTGATCGCGTGACCGGTGGCGCCGTCAACGGCGAAGGCACGATCGCGGTGACGACCACGGCGGTCGGCACGGAAAGCGCGCTGGCGCGGATCATCCGCCTGGTCGAGGATGCGCAGGCGCGCAAGGCGCCGATACAGCGGGTGGTGGATCGCGTCAGCGCGGTGTTCGTGCCGGTGGTGATCGCCATCGCGCTGGCGACGCTGTTCGGGTGGGGCGTGGTCACCGGCGATTGGAACCAGGCGATCCTCAATGCGGTGGCGGTGCTGGTGATCGCGTGTCCTTGCGCCCTGGGCCTGGCCACGCCCACCGCGATCATGGCCGGCACCGGCGTGGCGGCCCGGGCCGGCATCCTGTTCAAGGATGCGCAGGCGCTGGAGATGGCCCGCAAGGTCACGATCGTCGCGTTCGACAAGACCGGCACCCTGACCCGGGGGCGTCCGGTGCTGACCGAACGGATTCCGGCGCACGGAACGGAGGAAGCGCTGCTGGCGCTGGCCGCCGCATTGCAGGCCGGCAGCGAGCACCCGCTTGCGCGGGCGGTGCTCGCGGCGACGGAGGCGCAGGCGGTGACCGCCGCGGAGGACATCCAGGCGCTGGCCGGACGCGGCCTGACCGGACGGGTGGCCGGGCGCGAGGTGTGGCTGGGCAGCACGCAGTTGATGCGCGAGCTGGGCATCGATCTGGCTTCGCTGGATGCGCAGGCCGAGCGGCTTGGCGCGTCCGGACACACCGTGTCGTGGCTGGCGGAAGAGCAGGGCGGCGAACGCCATCTGCGCGGCCTGCTCGCATTCCGGGACGAACCCCGCGAGAGCGCGGCCGATGCGATCGCCCGCCTGCATGCGATGGGGCTGCGCACGGTGATGATCTCGGGCGACAACGCGGGCGCCGCGCAGGCCGTCGCCACCCGTCTCGGCATCGACGAGGTGCGCGCCAACGTGCTGCCCGATGGCAAGGCGGAGGTCATCGCCCAATTGCAGGAGGCGGGCACGGTGGCCATGGTCGGCGATGGCATCAACGACGCACCGGCGCTCGCCGCGGCGTCGGTGGGTCTGGCGATGGGATCGGGCACCGACGTGGCGATGCATGCCGCCGGTGTGACCCTGATGCGATCGGATCCGCGCCTGGTCGCGGCGGCCATGGAAATATCGCGCCGGACGACCGGCAAGATCCACCAGAACCTGTTCTGGGCATTCGCCTACAACGTGGTGGGCATTCCGCTGGCGGCCTTCGGCCTGCTCAACCCGGTGCTGGCGGGCGCGGCCATGGCCTTGTCCTCGCTCAGCGTGCTCGCCAATACCTTGCTTTTGCGCCGTTGGCATCCCACCTTGGATGCCTAGGAGACTTCCATGCCCCGACCTGCATCGACATCACGGCCGGAACTGGCCGAGGCCCGCCAGCAGGGCCTGCACAACATCGGCGAGGCCGCCGCGCTCAGCGGGGTCAGCGCCAAGATGATCCGGCACTACGAGAGCATCGGCTTGCTGGCGCCCGTGGGGCGCACCTTCGCCGGCTATCGGGTCTACCCGGACAACGACGTGCATCGCCTGCGTTTCATCAAGCGCGCGCGCCTGCTGGGATTCCCCATCAAGCAAATCGAAGTGCTGCTCGGCCTGTGGGACAACCGGACCCGGGCCAGCGCCGAGGTCAAGAAACTCGCCCGCGCGCACGCCGACGATCTGGGCGGCAAGATCGCGGAAATGCAGGCCATGCAGCAGACCCTGCTGGATCTGGCCGAACGCTGCCATGGCGACGATCGGCCGGAATGTCCGATTCTGGAAGACCTGGCCACGCCACGCCCATGATGTCCGGAAACGTCATCATTTCCGGACAGGTCCGGACGACGTTCCGTCCGCATCCGCCGCAATCGAGCTCCGCCCGGCCAGATGGCCGGGCGTGCGTCTGGCGGGAACGTCCTTGGTAGCTCAGTAGACAGGCAATTCGATCGAACTCGCCGCCTCCGGCGTGTGCCAGATCCGCTGCGTCGCCTTCCGGTAGTCCGCCGGCCTGGCGAAGTAGACGTTCGGCACGTAGGTCTGCGGATTGCGGTCGTACAGCGGGAACAGGGTCGATTGCACCTGCACCATCACCCGATGGCCCGGCAGGAACACATGATTGGCCTCCGGCAGCGCGAAGCGGTAGGGCAGGGTCTGATCGGAGGGAATCGCCCTGGCCTGCTCGAAACTCTCGCGGTAGCGTCCACGGAAGATCGCCAGCGATACCGGCAACTGGTACCCGCCCATCTCGGGCGACGAGGCGACCTGCTCGGGATAGACATCGATCAGCTTGACCACCCAGTCGCTGTCGCTGCCGCTGGTCGACGCCTGCAGGTTGACCCACGGCGTGCCGGCGATGCGCAGCGGCTCGGCCAGCGGTTCGGTGATGAAGGTCAGCACGTCCGGCCGCCCATCGACAAAGCGCTGATCCTTGACCAGCCAGGTCGTCCACATGTCGCGATCGCCGAAGCGCACGGGACGCGGCGCGAACGGTACCGGCTTGGCGGGATCCGAAATGTACTCTTCGAAATCACCTTCATCGTTCGACGGCGGCTGGAACGAGAGCTGTCCTCCCGCACGCAGATACAACGGCCGGGCAGGCGAGGCGCAGCCCTGGGCGCAACTGCGCGGCCACTGTTGCAGGCGATCCCAATGATCTTCGCCGGTGTTGTAGACCAGCACCGGCGGCGTGTCCGCCTTCGGCGCGCCCTCGATCAGATACTGGTCGAAGAACGGCTTGAGCACGTCGCGGCGGAACTGCAACGCGGTGTCGCCGTCGAATTTCAGCGCGCCCAGATTGCGCGCCTCGTAGTTGACCTGGCTGTGCCGCCACGGACCCATCACCAGGTAGTTGAGGTTGTTGCCGGTGTCGCGCGATTCCATCGCCTGGTAGCTGTGGTTCGCACCCCACATGTCTTCCTGGTCCCACAGGCCCTGCAGCCACATCGTCGGCACCTTCAGCGGCGTGGCGGCCATCTTCCGATCCAGCGCCTGCTCCTGCCAGAACGCATCGTAGGCGGGATGCTCGGTCATCTTCTGCCACCACGGAATCTGTTCCAGCCCGTTGGCACGCGCGTAGTCGCCGGCCGATCCGGCGCGCAGGAAAGTCGTGTAGTCGTCCAGCCCCTGGCCGGGAAGCGACACGCCCTTGCCCCGCTTGGTCAGCTGGCCGGTGAAGTAGCCGAAATTGACCTGCCGGAACGCGCCGTAGTTCAACCAGTCGTCGCCCATCCAGCCATCGATCATCGGGCTCTGGGGCGCCGCCACTTTCAGCGCGGGATGCGGGTCGGTGAGCGCCATCACCACGGTGAAGCCCTCGTACGAAGATCCCAGCATGCCGACGCGGCCGTTGGATTCGGGCACATGCTTGACCAGCCATTCGATGGTGTCCCAGGCATCCGTGGCGTGATCGACCCTGGTCGGATTCAACGGCCCGCGCAGCGGACGGGTCATCACATAGTCGCCCTGGGAACCGTACTTGCCGCGCACATCCTGGAACACACGGATGTAGCCGCCGCGCACGAACACTTCATCGCCCTGCGGCAGGATGTCGATCATCCGCGGCGATTCCGTGCGCTGGGCGCGGCCGGCGGCGTCGTACGGCGTGCGGGTCAGCAGCATGGGAGCGTTCTTCGCTCCCTTGGGCACCACGATGACCGTGTAGAGTTTGACGCCATCGCGCATCGGCACCATGACCACGCGCTTGTCATGGTCGAAGCCGTCCTTGGAAACGGCGAACTCCTTGCCGGTGATGTCCGGCGTCATCGCCGGTGTCTGCGCCGTCGCGCACACCGAGGGAAGGATCATCGCCAGTACCGCCAGCCCGCGGCGCAACGGGGCCTTGCCTGTCATCTTCATGGAGTTTCCCGGTTCCGGTTTCGCAAGTCGCCGATTAGACAGCGCAAGGTCGTCCGGGGCCAGTGCTGCGGGCGCCAGCCGGGTTCCGCGAGGCGGGGAAAGGGACGAGGTTTGACGACCACAAGCCTGACTTGGCCTGAAGGGCCACATTCGCATGGTCGATCCCGTACCCGTCCGGAGATGATGCCGGTCGGGTCATTCGCCGCCGCCCATCGAACGCAAGCCGAACGTTGCGGATGATCATGCGCAGGAAGCGTTGGACCGGGCTTCCCTCTTTCAACAGCCAATGCCGCTGGCGGCAGGGTGCAGAGATGAATCGACGGAACTTCCTGGCGGCGTGCGCGATGTCCGCGGGCGTCGGCGCTTTTGCCGGATACCGCCCGGCGCATGCCGGGAACAGGAGGGCACTGGATGCCGCGAAGTTCGCCGCACTCCGCCGCTTTGCCGATACGTCTTTCGGGCGGATTGCCTATGTAGCGCGGGGCAGCGGCCCGGCGGCCCTGTTCCTCCACGGGTTCCCGTTGAACGGCTTTCACTGGCGCGGCGCGCTCGAACGCCTTTCACCTCATCGGCGATGCATCGCACCGGATTTCATGGGGCTTGGCTACACGGAGGTTTCCGCGCAGCAGGAGCTGTCTCCGCAGGCGCAGGCCGACATGCTTGCGGCGCTTCTCGAGCATCTCCGGATTCCGTCCGTGGATCTGGTCGCCAACGACAGCGGAGGAACGATCGCGCAGCTCTTCGCGGTGCGGCACCCGAAGCGGGTCCGCACGATGCTCCTGACCAACTGCGATGTCCACGAGAACTGTCCGCCGGTGCAGATGCGCAATTCGATCAATGCGGCCAAGGCGGGTACCTATGATCAGAAGATGCAGCGGCACCTGGACGATCGCGTCCATGCCCGCTCGGAGAAGGGCATCTTCGGTTCGGCCTACATGACGCCCGCCGCCGTTGCGGATGACGCGATCGAATACTATTTCCGGCCTCTCGTCGCTTCTCCATCGCGCAGGGCGCAGCTCAACCGCTATCTGGCGGCACTTGAATCCAATCCCTTGTTCGCGATCGCACCCGATCTGCGCCAGTTGAACGCCCCCACCCGCATGGTATGGGGGACCGCCGATCCCCTGTTTCCGGTCGTATGGGCCCACTGGCTCGATGAAACCTTGCCCGGATCCCGCGGGGTCCGGCTTGTCGAAGGCGGAAAGCTGTTCTGGCCGGAGGAAATGCCGCAGGTGGTCGCCGAGGAAGCACGCGCACTCTGGGGTGTCTAGGGGCGATTGCAGCATCCGTGGCGATCACCGTGTCGAAATCGCACCTCCCGGTTCGTCGATGAACTGAATCCATGACAGAAGGCCCGACATGCCGACCCTGCCTCTCGCCTGCGCCTGCGGCCGACTCAATCTGAGCGTCCGGGGAAACCCCATCACCAGCGTCGAGTGCCATTGCGACAGTTGCCGCGCGGCCGCCGCGAGGCTGGAGAAACTGCCGTGCGCACGCTCCATGCTCGACCCGCGGGGCGGGACGAGATTCGTCCTGTACCGGAAGGACCGCGTCCAGTTCACGGCCGGTACGGATCAGCTGAAGGAATTCCGCCTCTCGACCGGCGCGGCGACCCGGCGCGTTGTCGCCACCTGCTGCAATACGCCCGTGTTCCTCGAGTTCGAGGGCGGACACTGGCTGAGCCTGTATGGCGGCCTGTGGCCCGATGGTACGTTGCCGCCACTGGAAATGCGCACGATGACCGGCGATCTGCCGGACGCGTCGGTCCTGCCCAGCGACGTTCCCAATCTCAAGCGCCAGTCCGGCGTGTTCTTCGCGAAGCTGCTGAAGGCGTGGATCGCGATGGGTTTCCGCAGTCCGCGCATCGCGGTCGGCGGCGAAATCCGCGCCTGAGGCCGGGGCAGGGGACGGCGGCTGGGGCATCGATGCGGAATCTGAACCGATGCCTGCCGCAGCGACCCCACTGTCTGGATTGCGCCGCTGCCACCAGCGCACAGAACGCTTGCCGCGCGTAGGGAACATGCACATTGCCTACATCCGTGGAAGGGTGAATTCCCTTCCAGCCGTCTAGTGAGGCGGATGGGCAGGTCATAGAGTCTGGACACTCAACACGGGCAACGCACCTGATGGGTGCAACCCGACCAGCCAGAGACCCCCATGAAAATTCGTGAACTCCTGAAGTCCAAGCCCGGCGATGTGGTCACCATCGATGTCGGGGATACCATCGGCGCTGCCGCCAGGAAGATGACCGCCCACAAGATTGCGGCACTGGTCGTGACCCGCCTGGCGCACCCCGTTGGCGTCGTGTCCGAACAGGACATCGTGGCCGCAGTGGCGGAACACGGCACACAGGCCGGCGAGCGGCCCCTGAGCCGGCTGGTGGAAACCGCCATCGAAAGCATCACGCCGGACAGCACGCTGAAACAGGCGATGTCGATGATGACCCATGCGCGCCTGCGTCATCTGCCCGTGATCAGCGACGATGAGCTGGTGGGCATCGTCAGCCTGGGCGACATCGTCAAGAACCGGCTGGACGAACTTTCGCTCGAACGGGACGTACTGCGCGACATCTACATCGCCGCGCATTGATTGACGCGGACACGGCACGAGAAAAAAACCGCCCTTGCGGGCGGTTTTTCGGGGCAACGAGTGACCGTGCCGGCCAACCGGCAACGACGGCATCAGTAGTCGAAGCGGACGCGCAGGCCGACCGTGCGCGGGTCGTTCCAGTAGGCGCGGATGAAGCCGCCGGCATCGTCGGCCCAGTTCTTGGTCATCTTGTCGGTGGCGTTGAGCACGTACAGTTCGGCGCGCCAGAACGATGGCGACTGCAGGCTCAGACTGGCGTCGACCGTGGCGTAAGCCTCCTGTCCATCCGAGATGTGCGCGTTGTCCAGGTTGCGCAGGGTGAAGTACATCTTGTCCTGCCACTTGACGTTGAGCCAGGGCACCAGCTCGTAGCCATTGCCGAACTTGAACGTGTGGGACACGTTGACGCCGGCGGTGAACTTCGGGGTCATCGGCAGATGGTTGCCGGTGATGTCGTAGATCTGCCGGCCGGCGAACTCGGGGTTGGAACCGATGTAGGGTTCCGGACAGGGCACGGCGCCGAATTCTTCGCGCACGCCGCAGTTCCACTCGTCGCTGAAGCTGGGATAGTCCTTGATCTTGCTGTTGATGTACGAGAAGAAGCCGCCAATGCGGGTGTGCGCGGTAGGCAGGTAGTCGAACTCCACTTCCACGCCCGGGATGTTCACGGTGCCGACATTGACGGTCTGCCACTTCTTGACCACGTCGCAGGTCGGATCCCATTCCGGGCAGGGTTCGTTGACAATCACCTTGGCGGCGAAGAAGTCGCCGGTCACCTGCATGTCCTTGTAGCGGCTGTAGAACGCGGTGACCGACAGGCTCAGGCGCTTGTCGAGCAGCAGGCCCTTGTAACCGAACTCCAGGTTGGTGACGGTTTCCGGCCGATACGGGAAGAAGGTGTAGTGCGGGCCGGCGGGGCCGTCCACGCAGACCTTGCCATCGCAGGCATCGTCCTTGTCGCCGAAGCCGCCGGCCTTGTAACCGGTGGACAACGAGGTGAACAGGATCTCGTTTTCGGACAGATCCTTGGTCAGGCCCAGGCGATAGGTGAACTTGCGCCAGGAATCGGAATGCGCGTTTTCCGCCGGCGGTCCCCACAGCCGATAGGCGCCGATGCCGGCGAACGGTCCCATCCCTTCGGTCAGGTCACGGCCGTTGTGGGGGCGGAAGCCCGGCTCGCCCGGGGTGCCCGGGTTGTACAGGCCGTTGTAGTAGGCCGTCGATGTGGTGTCCCAGCCGCCGTATACCTGGCCGCCGCGATCGGTCTTGGAGTCACGGCTGAAGCGCGCGCCGAAGGTCGCCGTCCAGGTGGGGGCGAAGCGCCAGTCGGCCTGGGAGAAGATCGCCTTGGCGTCGATCTGGCGATTGGGCTGATGGTAGAACTGGCTGATCGGATAGCCGAACGGCGCGTTGACCAGCATTTCCTGCGCATAGTCGATGGAGTTCTTCTCGTGCATCCAGAACAGGCCGGACACCAGGTTCAGGCGCTCGCCCTGGTGCTTGAACTGCAGTTCGTGCACGAACGACTTGTATTCCGAATCAAGGGTGATGGAAGTGTTGTCGCGCACCGGCCAGACGCCCCAGTCGCCGTCGGCCGGCACGGGCAGGGTGGCGGTGACCTGCGATGGAATCTCGTGGTAGCCGCCGTCGTCGTCCGAGATCTGGAAGCGCTGCTGCTTGGCGAACGCCACGCTGTACTCGATGCTGTTGGTATCGCTGAGATACCAGTTTAGGTTCGAGCGCACCGTGTCGATGGACATGTCGGTCCGGCCGGGGACATTGATTTTCACGTCCCACTTGCCGCCCGCGCACGCGAAACGGGTACCGGCCGCCTGCTTGCAGTCCTTCAGCCCCACCTGGCCCGCGCCGGAATTCTGGAACTTCTCGTAGGCCAGCAGCCACTCGACGTTGTCGGTGATGGCGAAACGAGCCGCGATGCGGGCCGCCCATTCGTCCCGGTTGTAGTAGTACTTGCTGCGCGGAACCTTGACGTTGCGGCGTTGATCCACGTCCGGGATGCCGTCGGCGATGAAGCCCCGCTCGGGGATGTTGACGTCGGTGAAGTCCTGCTGCTGATCGATCCAGCCATCGCGCTCGACCTTGGTGGCGGCCACGCGCAGGGCGAAGCGATCGTTCACCGCGAGGTTCTGGATCAGGTTGATCTGACGCAGGTTGTAGCTGCCCAGCTCGATCTCGGTGCTGCCGAAGCTGGAATCGAAACGCGGCTTGGCCGGGATGATGTTGATGCTGCCGCCGGTCGAATTGCGGCCGAACAGGGTGCCCTGCGGACCGCGCAGCACTTCGACCTGGTCCACGTCGAACATCAATGCCAGCGCGCCCTGCGGGCGCGGAGAATACAGTCCGGCCACATGCAGGCCCACGGCCGGGTCGCCGATCTCGGTGAAATTGTTGGCGCCGATGCCGCGGATGCTGACCTGCACGCCGGAGTCCGGGCCGGCGGCGATCTGCAGGTTGGGCATCTTGCCGGACAGGCCGCGCACGTCGCGGATGCCCTCGCGGGTCAACGATTCCTGGGTGACGGCGGTGACGGTCACCGGCGTCTTCAGCAGATCCGAATCGAGGCGGGTGGCGGACACCCGCACGGTCTGCAGCGTGGTCGGAGCATCGTCACTGGCGGCTTGCGGATTTCCGCTGGCGTCGGTGGACTGCGCCAGGACCGGGGTGGTGGCACAGCTGATCAGTACCGCTGCCACCGCAACGGCGATGCCGGTCGGTCGAACAGCGCTGGGATGCTTTTTCATCATGGGCTCCTGGTTGTACGGCGACTCGGGCCGGCGGGCCCGTGCGATGGCGGTGTGGCTGCCCGGTCAGGGCGAAGCGGGGGTGTTTTTTGCGGAATACAGGGTCTGGTTGCGCACCAGTGGCCTGGCCCAGGCACTGACGCTGAGGATGTAGAGCAGGGGAATGAAGACCAGCGACAGACCGACGCGCAGGCCCCAGTGGTCGGCGACGACACCGATCAGCAGCGGCACGATGGCGCCGCCGAGAATGCCGCTGCACAGGATTCCCGAGAACGCGCCGTGGTGCTGGCGCACCGAGTTCAGTCCCAGCGAGAAGATCACCGAGAACATCACCGACAAGAAAAAACCCGCAGCGGGAAACGCCAGTGGAGAGACGGCTGCAGGGCCGAAAAGCGCGAGCGCGAGGCAGGCGATGGCCAGAACCGAAAACATCGCCAGCACGAGTTTTGAATCCAGCAGTTTCAGCAGGCCCAGGCCGGCCAGGCAGCCCAGCGACATCAAGCCCCAGAAGCGGCTGACGGCGACGGCCCCCTGTTCGGTGGCCGACAGGCCGTGATAGCTGTGCAGGAACTGCGACATCCAGTTGGCGATGGACTGCTCGGTGCCGACATAGGCCACGATCGCCAGGAAGAACAGGCGGACGTCGCGGCGGCGCAGCAGGCCTCGATAGACGTCGCGGCTGCCGGCGCGTTCGTCTTCCTTCAACTCCACCGTCGGCAACGGCAGCTTGTGGTTGAGCAGGGCCAGCAACACGAAAGCGGCGCTGAAGTACCAGTAGAACGTCAGCCAGGCCAGCGGCTGTCCTTCCACGTCCGGACGCTGCATGTAGAGCCGGAAGACCAGCGGGCTGAGGAAGGACGCCAGCCCGAACACCAGCTGCGCCATCACCGAGAAGAACGCGAAGTGCTCCTCGCCGCCGGCGGTGCGCATCAGCGGGTTGATCACCACCTGCAACAACGCCATGCCCAGGCCGATGACGAACAGGCCCGCGACCACCGAGAGGTAGCCCGGCATCAGGGCGATGGCCAGCGCGCCGATGAAATTCAGCGCGAAGGCGGTGAACAGGGTGAAGCGCGTGCCGCGGATCTCGATCAGCATCCCGCCCGGGATCGAGACCAGGCCGTAGGCGAGGAAAAAGGAGAACGGCATGAAGCCGGCCATGGTCAGGCTCAGCTTGAAATCCTGGATGGCGATCGGCATCAGCGGCCCGATCAGGTTGGTGATGAAAGAGATCGCGAACCAGATCAGGAGGATGTAGCTGATGATCATCGGCCGATGCTTCATGGTCGTGTCTCCGGAATCAGGGCTGCGGTTGCAGACAGTGGGAGAGTTCGCCCGCCGCGATGCGCTTGCGCGGGAAGCGCGGCAGGATCGCCGCGGCGGTCCGGCAGCCGGCACCGAGTGCGTCCCGCAGACCTGCACGGTTCAGCCGCGCCGCCAGGTAACCGGTGTTGAAACTGTCGCCGGCGCCCACCGTGTCGAAGATGCCCGACGCGACTTCGGTGGCGTAGTAGGTGCTCTGGCCATCGACATGTCCCAGCGCGCCGGCGGCGCCCAGCTTGATGATCAGATGGGCACCGGGCTTGAGCAGGCGGGCGATGTGCTCCACGGCAAGCGTCAGCTCCTGGGTGCCGGCGATGCTCGTCGCCTCGAGCTCGTTGATCAGCAGGTGGTCGCATTGGGCCAGCCAGCCTTCGACTTCCTCGTGTACCCGGGGTGTCCAGCCTTCCGGCGGCCAACCGGGATCCAGCGCCACCTGATAGCCCCTGGCCGAAGCCTGGGCCAACAGCGCGTCGTAGTGTTCGCGCAGTCCCGGCAACAGGAAGGGAGCCGTGAAGAGGGCGATGCTGCCGGCCGACGCCTGCGGGAGGTGCGCCAGCACGAAGGCCGGAGTCAGATGTTGCAGGTGCCCGTAGCTGGTGAAGAACGTGCGCTCGCCATCGGCATGCATCAGACCCACCGACATGGTGGTGTCGCTGGCACAGGTCTGCAGTTCGACCGGAATGC
>Ga0247823_10004144_pt1 | contig 11660 bp, 6 predicted proteins | sample 13C_PalmiticAcid_2_FD_192426 | JGI IMG/M metagenome (GOLD analysis project Ga0247823, IMG submission 192426) | Soil microbial communities from agricultural site in Penn Yan, New York, United States - 13C_PalmiticAcid_Day30 | ecosystem: Environmental > Terrestrial > Soil > Agricultural land...
CGGCCAGTTGCCGTGCAGGTTGTTGAGGTCGTCGCGGCCGTCCTGCAGATAGACCTTGATGGCCTTCGGCTTGGTCTTCGACTTGCGGACCAGCCCCGGATAGGCCCAGCCCCCGCGAATGTTGGTGAAACTTCCGATGTGGCTGAGCACCTTGCCGAACTGCTCCGGCTTCTCCCACGCCACGGTGAAGGCGCAGATGCCGCTGGAGGAAATTCCACAAACGGCCCGCTTTGCCGGGTCGCCGGAAACATTCAGCCCCTTCAGAGCGACGGGCAGAAACTCATCGAGCAGAAAGTTCGCGTAACGATCGCCCATCGAGTCGTACTCGAACGAGCGATTGCTGCGATCCTTCGCTCCCTTGGCCGTCGCCGCGATCGTGCCCGGACTGACGAACACCGCAATCGTGACCGGCATCTTCTTTTGGTGGATCAGGTTGTCGAACACCACGGGGACCCGGAAGTCCCCCTTGGGATTCGAGTATCCTCCGCCATCCATGAACACCATCAGCGCGGCCGGCTCGTCCCCCTTGTACTGAGCCGGCACATAGACGCTGTAGTCGCGCTTCGTCCCGGGAAAGACCTGGCTGTCGCTGAACTGCCCCGCTGTGAGCTTCCCCTGCGGAACGCCGTCGTGAACGACCCGATCCGGCTGCTCTTGCGCCTCAGCTCGAACAGCGAGGGCCGTCGCCACGAAACACAGACAGATCAGTCCTTGCGTGAGTCGCTTCATCATCTGGTTCCGATGTGTTGACTGACTTTTGCGGCAGGGTGGCTGGGGCGCTTGCGGGCGATGCTCTCGGAGTACGCGTGATAGCCCCAGACGAGGTGTTGGTGGCCAGTATTGGATAGGACTGGGGCCTCGAACGCCATTCCTGTGGTTCTCGCGTTGAACACGCCCCACCCACCCTGCCGCTGGAGCCGGAACCTTGGCCCTTAGCGAGGTTCACTGGTGGTGTCCTGGTGGATTTCCCAGGCGACTTTCGAGACAGCCTCGACGACTGCATCCCGATCGCAGGCGTAGAGGTTGGCAAAGCTGAAGCAGCCGATCTCGAGCAGGTGGCAGATGCCGTATTCCGTCTGGCAGATGTCCATGGTCCAGACCGGATCCGGAGCGTATCCCACTGCGGCGACCTGCTCTGCGAGTCGCCGCGCTTCGAGAGGGATATCGGGCGACAGAAAGGTCTCCGGACCACGCCGGTATTGGGAACCCGCGATCACTTCACCCCGGGCGACAACGAAGCGCCATTCGGCCGCGATCGACTTGGGGGAGCTCACGACGACGAGCGACTCGACCGGGAACTCGTAGAACGCCATGAACTCGAGGTCGCGCTCGTAGGTGTCCCGACAGGCGATCTGTCCCGTGAAGAGTTTGAGAGTCGAATCGGGACGAATGAAGATCTGCCCCTCGCGGCCGAAGGTGTCGAACAGGAACTCGCGGCGCCGCGCGAGTTCGCCGAACGGCAACATCGCGTGGTCCTGATTCAGCAGGAAGCGGCCAAAGTGCGGGAAGTAGGACGAGCAGGAAAACCGCTCGACGGTGGCGAAGGCCCCGGGCATCCAGAGTCCGTCCGCGAGGATGCGGAGGACCAGATCGATGTCGGCCCGAGTGACGACGCACGAGCCCGCTGGGAACGCTTCGCGATAGGCCCCGTCCGTGTCGTCCCAGCCGTATGGGGCGCGGGGGCGGTTCAACGACCGGATCCTCAATCCTTGCCGTGCGACCGCAGCCGCCAGCTCGTCGTGCTCCTCCGGAAAGACACTCGCATCAATCAGCCAACCGACGTTCATCACGGAGTCTTCGCCGTTTCCGCAGTGTTAACGAGGACGCCGGTGCCTCGCGGCTCCTGTTCCCCCGGGAGCCACGCTCCCTGGAGGCGGATCGGCTCGCCGATGCAGCGGTAGAGCAGATCGCCGTTCCCCAGCAGGCGTTCAGCTCCGTTCGCTTCCAGGGCCAGTCGCGATTCACCGGCGCTCGAGACGCGCAGGCAGACCTTGGCGGGAATCAGAGAACGAATCCCCGGCGTGAGGACGTTGGCTCGCGGCTGCTGCGTCGCGAGGATGAGGTGGATTCCCGCCGCCCTGCCGACCTGGGCGATGCGTTTGAACTCATGCTCGATCTCTTTCCGTTCCTTTGTGTCACTGCCATCCAGAAGATCGGCGTACTCGTCGCAGACGCACACAATCCGAGGGAGCGGGTGGCCGGTCTTGGCAACGTGTTCTTCCAGCGACTGAGACTGGCTTCCAGCGAGCAGGCCGTTCCGCCGCGTCATCTCTTCCGTCAGTCCATGCAGCGTTTCGGCGATCGGGACCTCTTCCCGCCCAGGTATCACGATGGGACGCAGCAGGAAGGGAGAACCCTTGGCGAAGGGGAAGGCGTTCTGCTTCGGATCGATCAGGAGAAACTTGAGGGTCTCGGGGCGATTTGTCGCCATCAGGGAGGCGACGGCGATCCGCAGCCATTGCGATTTGCCACTGCCGGGCGTGCCGACCACGAGCGCGTGTGCGCTCTCTGAGCTGGCGAGGTTCAGAAAGTGCCAGGTCCCGCTGAGGTCGACCCCGACGGGAACGCGCGCCGACCCAGTCCGTGCGTCAACCTTCGGGAGATGGGGGTGGAGCTCTGCGAATGAGAGAGACTGCCGGTCTGGACGGGGAAGATCGATTCCGATCCGGCCGTCGAGCACGCACATCGTCGGCGGTGAGGGGAGTCCGAGGTGAAGGAAGATCTGTTCCGCCTGCGAGGTCACCTTCTTTACGGTGACTCCTCGTTCGGGGAAGACGAAGAACCTCGCGAACGTCGGACCGAGAGCAGGACGTCCCACATCGCGGCAGGCGGCGCCGGATTGCCTGAGTGTTCGCAGCAGGAGTGTCTGTCTCTCCGCGACCCACGTGGGGAGCTCCGTCGGTGACGAAGTTCGCACGGGCGGCGTCACGTTCGCCTTGCCATCCGTCGAGCTGGCGACGGATGTTGGTTGGACGTTCTGAGTCGGAGTGGGACCAATGGAACGCGATCTCGGAGCGACCACGTCTGCCAGTTCTCCGATGAGATCCATGAGCCGGTCCTGCGCCTCCTGGAGCCGGGAACCGTCGACGGTGAGCTCGGATCGCTCGGGCTTGAAGCTCATCACCGCCAGCGCCGTCCGTCCAGCCGTCCCGGCATCGCCGGCCAGGATCAGGTGGTAGAGGGCAGCCTGAGCCAGGTCGAGCGTCGGAGAGGTTTGGCCGAGCTTCCATTCGAGGACACAGCAGGCCCCGCGGGAAGGCACCCGCAGCAGAGCGTCCGCCTGACCGATCAGCGCGACCGGCTCGCGCCAGCCGGGACGGTGGAGCTCTCGGACAAGCGGCTGCTCCGAGCCGATCCAGATCCGCTGGTCTGCGACGGTGCGGCCGGCCCCCGTGAACTCCCACCACAGGTCGCCGAACCAGTCGCAAGCGGAGCGGACGGCTTGCCAGAGACCAAGAACCTGGGGGCCCTGCCCTTGCAGCAGCCCCGCCTGCTGTGTCAGCAGCGGGCCGAGAAGCCGGTCATAGGCGTGGCTTTGGAGGCGAGTTTTCCAGGCCGCGAGGTCGGGATCCATATCTCGCAGGATCGCCTCGATCGCGCAGTCGGACTCGGGGCGGAGCAGCTCCGCCACAACGCGGTGGAAGAGCGTTCCCAGCACCGCGGTCGACGGCTGGCCGTCGCCCGGGTCAAACCCGTTCGCCCGCTGCAGCGCCTGCCGAACCTGCGAAACAGTCAGCGTCACCGCCATGATGGCCCTCAATCCGGTTCAGTTCGATGCCGTGGAGAGTGACGAACTTCCCATTCGCGCCGAGAACAGCGCCGTCCGGTCGCCGTCGATCCGGCCGAACAAGTCGGTCCGTTCGGACGCGAGCGACAGGATCCGTTCCAGCGGCAGGTCCAGTGCCCGGGCCGCCTCATCGGCCGCCACGACAAACGCTTCCTGCAAATGAGTCTGGAGCCGCTCGAGGTGAGGAGAGCTGTCGATCCCCCCGGTTCCCGGAAGCAGAAGCTGATCGGCGAGTTCCCGGAGTTCCATGGGAAGGTTCTCCCGCAGCCACCCCAGCACCGTGTCGAATCCAACGGCCCGCCCGTGGCAGTCGAGGTCTCCCGCCGCGGCGTCCGCGAGGATCTGCCGGAGGCTGTTGAGTGCCGCAAAGGCTTCCGGCGGAACTGGAACGAAGACCGCATCGTTCTGTTCAAGCGCCTTCAGATGCTGCTGCGTCTTGACCGCGTTCTTGCTGATGGGACGCCGTTCGTCTCGCAGCAGGACGAGCTTCTGGAGGTTGGCCTTTCCGGGGAAGAGTGCCACGAGCTTCTTGAGCTGGCTGGCCAGGGCGTTGCCGTCGTCCTCACAGACCTTGATTCCGACGCGGGCTTCGTCGTTCGGGCCGGTGAGGACATAGTCGAGGGCCAGCTTGTCGGTCGTCCCCGCACACCTCCAGCCGCCGCCGGCGACGTGGACCAGACGCGGGATGCCGTCGCGAAGGGTCTCGTCGCTCTTCTCTGGAGGTGAAGTCTCCCGTGCGGTTTCGATCCGCCGCTCCCATTCCTGGACGAGCCAATCCTCCGTCGAAGGAAGTTTCTCCACGGGGAGCTGTCCGGGACGCTTTCGCTCGTCCCACCGTGTTGCGGCGGCATCCAGAAGCGCCCGTGGCGTGCAGCCCACGTCCGGAACGATCGCGGCGAGATCCGCGTCGTCGAGGGGCCAGAACTCTGCGGAACCCGCGGGGCGATCGGGGTCGGCCCCGTGGATCCGGATCCGCTGCCGGAGCAGATCTCGTGCTTGGTCGCCGTGCAGCGGCTGGAGGGAACTCGTTCGAAAGCCCGCCATCCGCTCGAGGGCATACGTTGGAATCGCCTGCCGGAGCTGGTCGAACAATGACGACTGCATGCAGGAGATCAGGACGAGGTTCGTGTCGGCATCATGCAGGTCGGTGATGAGTTGCCCGTAGCGGAACATCGCGTCCGTGTCCCGCGGATCGTGCTGCAGGGCCTCGACCTGGTCGAAGCACAGGACAAGCGGGACCTGGGGGCCCGCCAGCCGCATGAAGTCGATCAGGACGCTGCGGGCCACGAGTTCCGGATCGTCGTCGACGTTCGACGCGATTCCCAATCGTGCATAGGACGCCTCCGGTAGAGCGTCCCCCCGCAACCACCCGGCGACATCCAGTCGATGCCGCCGGGAGACGAGATGAATCAGGACTTGGATGAAGGCTGTCGAGATCCGTTCCGTCTGCCCGAAGTCCGCCAGGAGCTCCGGCAGATCCTCCGGTCGTTCTTCCAGGGCATGGTCCCACCAGCCGCTGAGATCACCCCCGCCCTGATCGGCATCCATCAGCCGGGTGAGGATCATGCGATCGATCTGCGTCATTCCGCGGCGCGGACCACGGAGCAGATCGTCGGCAACCCGTTGACGGACGTGGCGGTACAACGACTCCGGGTTCGCGTTGAGGCGGACGTAGGCGAACGCCTGGCTCAGCCGCTCCAGCGTCGGAGAGTGGCAGTCGTCCGTGAGGCGGCGCCGCAGCCGTCCGATCAGGTGGGTCTTGCCGCTCCCGGCGCTTCCGTAGATCGTGATCCCCGCGCTGGAGCGGCCGGTTCGCGCGTGGTCGACGCCCGCAAGACAAGTCTCAAAGACATCCCGGTGGATGCTGGTGACGTCGGACTCGTCCGCGAATCGCGCCCAGGCATCCGCCACAACGGAACCGCGGTAGGGATTCGTGCCGGGGCTGATGATCCCCTGTGGAAGTGGAGCCGATCCGGTGCTCATGCGTCCCTCCACAGCGACACCGCGTTGAAATGACGACCGCTACCGTCCGTGACAAGCAGTTCCCGGTCTTCAGAGGAAACAAGTTCCGCCCGATCGAACTGGTGAAGGGCAATCTGCCGATCGGCTGCCATTTGAAGCAGAGCCCGATCGAAAGCTGTCTTGTCGAGCTGCCAGTCCAGACGCTGCCGCAGATCGGCAATGACGACCAGATCCCCTTTCCCGGCCCGCGGGTTGATTTCGGTGATCGCCTGGAGAATGCGGCTGGCGATGTCCGCCTCGGGTGGCGTGGCTTCAGAGATGCCCGTCGTCTCCGCGTCGTGAGACGACGCACTGGCCGACGGCGAGTGGGACGGGCTAGCGTTGACCCACCGCTCGACCAGTTCCGGAACGGACTGAAGGAGTTCCCCGGGAGGGATCTTGAGTTTGTCGGCGATCTTTTCCAGGGCGTGCTGGAGGTAGTCGGCGGGGCGAGGGGGAGCGACGCTGAAGAGGGCTGTCCGCGCCCCCACGAAGGGGGGAAGTTTCTGGATCTGGCCCGATTGAACCAGCCGATCAAACTCACCTTCGATCTGCTTCCGGGAGAGTGCCGCCAGTGCTTTGAGCGGCGTCACCGCACCAATCACCTCGGCCCGCGTCCGCGGAGAACCTTGCAGCCGCGCAAGGAGCTTGGAGCTCGTGAGGTCTTCCGGGGGGCGATTCAGGAAAGTCTTCGCGTCCTTTCGGCCCGGGTAAGCCACGATGCCCTCCCGGGTCAGCGCGTTCGCGAGCTCGGCTTCGGAGGGGCGAACGGCCTGCGGGATCTGGTCCCGGATCTGGCGGGGGCTGAGAGGGCCGTCCGCTGCAGCGAAGATCTGGTCGAGCATCTCTTCCAGACGTGGGGATGCCACCGCGGCCTGCTGGTCGGACATTGACGCCCTCGAAGAAAGTGGTTCGGAGTGCCCAGGGGCGGCCGTGCCCGGTTCTCCGGCGTTGGAGAAGATGCGAGTCCCTTACAGATCATCGCCAGCTTATCCGTCGCCCCTACGGATACAACCGGGCGGGCTACCGAATCGCGGCACCAAGTGTCCTCCACGATGGAACCGTGGCCTCGCCGGGCCGCCAACGAGCTTTGCGTCTTCGGTTCACTCATAGTGGCTAGCGAGCATGGAGGTCCGCGTGTTTGGGTAACGTGTTGTTGTGTAGGTGTTTACGGTTCGTTTTGGTCTGCCCGCAGGACAAAGTTCCCAGAAAATCGTTCGCCTGCTACAGAAATGTGTCGCACGAATGTACATATTATCGATAATATGTGATCGAGCTGTTCGTTCGAGGACGTTATGAGCAACACCCGCCATTGCATGAGTGATCGCATCCGCGATCAGCTTGCGCAGCGGATCTACGACGGGCGGCTCAAGGCGGGGGATCGGTTGCTGGAACTCGAGATCGCTCGCGAGTTCGATACCAGCCAGACACCCGTCCGCGAGGCGCTTCGGGAACTCGAGTCGCTCAAGCTTGTCGAGTCGATCCCGTATCGCGGGACCCGCGTTCGCGGGATCAGCGATCGGGAGATGACCGAGGCCTACACGGTTCGCGGTGTGCTCGAACAGCTGGCTGGCGAACTCGCCGCCGTGCATCTCAAGAACAACGTCGCGGCGCTCGCGCCGATTCGGGTCTCGCTGGAAGGAATTCATGCTTCCGCGCGAACCGGAGACCTCGATGGATACTCTCGTCACAACGTCGACTTCCATCGTCAGATCGTTGTGGCGTCGGACAACCAGTTGCTGATTCAGGCGTGGGAAGCGCTCGGGTTTGAAGCCCGGGTCCGCGTCCACCTGAAGCAGCACGGGGAGCCCCGCATCGTCGAACGGGCGGCTGAGCACGACCCGATCGTCGATGCCCTGGAGGCGGGAGATGGACCGACTGCCGGCCGCCTCCTTCGAGATCATGCCGAGCTGTGCAAACAGCGGTGGCTGGAACGGCCTCGAGTTCCGGACGGCGAGCCGGTCGAGGGGAACCAGGGAGTGGAGACGGCGCTCGCCAGTTATCTGTCCTGACAGGCTGTTCCTTCGCGCTGTCGGAACCAGCCCTCGTGTCCCACGGACGCCCGCCTTTATCGGCTGGGGCGTTCGGGTTCGGATGCTGCATCCATGTGGATTGTCCGCCTCGCACTCCGTCGTCCCTATACGTTCGTCGTCATGGCGATGCTGATCGCCATCCTGGGGACGGTGACGATCCTCCGGATGCCGACCGACATCTTCCCGGAGATCGATATCCCGGTCGTGGCGGTCATCTGGACCTACACCGGGATCTCTCCGGACGAGATGGAGACCCGCGTCGTCGGGAACTACGAGCGCGTGCTGGTCTCGACGGTGAGCGGCATCGAGCACATTGAGAGCCAGTCGCTGACCGGGATCGCGGTGGTGAAGATCTTTCTCCAGGAGGGGGCCAATATCGACAGCGCGATCTCGCAGGTCGTCGCCACGTCGCAGCAGGTCCTCCGCTCGATGCCGCCGGGGATTGTTCCGCGCCTCGTCATGCGCTACAACGCGGCCAACGTGCCGATCGTCCAGGTGTCATTGGGGAGCGACACGCTCTCCGAGCAGCAGCTGTTCGACTACGCCACGACCGGTCTGCGGCCCGGGATGGCGACGGTTCCTGGGGCCCAGATCCCCTACCCTTACGGCGGCAAAGTCCGCCAGATCATGGTCGATATCGACCCGGAAAAGCTCTTCGCCTGGAAACTCTCGGCCGCGGATATTTCGAACGCCGTCAACGCCCAGAACCTGATCGCTCCGACCGGCTCCGCCAAGATCGGCCCGCAGGAATACAACGTCCGGTTGAACAGTAGTCCCGAGGTCGTGGCGGCCATCGCCGACCTGCCGATCAAGTCGGTCGGGACGCGGACGGTCTATATCCGCGACGTGGCGAACGTCCGCGACGGCTTCGCGCCGCAGACGAACATTGTCCGCGTTGACGGCAAGCGGGGAGTGCTCCAGCCGATCCTGAAGTCGGGGGCCTCGACCCTCGACATCGTGAACGGGGTCAAGGCGCGGATGCCGGCCGTCATGGCGACGTTGCCCGACACGCTGCAGTCGACGCTCCTCTCCGACCAGTCGATCTTCGTCAAAGGCTCGATCCACGGGGTCGTTGTCGAGGCCGCGATCGCCGCCGGTCTGACGGGGCTCATGATCCTGCTGTTCCTGGGATCGTGGCGAAGCACGCTGATCGTCGTCATCTCGATCCCGCTGTCGATCCTGGTGTCGATCATCATCCTGAACTTCCTGGGGGAGACGCTGAACGTCATGACCCTGGGGGGGATGGCGCTGGCGGTCGGGATCCTGGTCGACGACGCGACCGTTGAGATCGAGAACATCCACCGCAACCTCCATATGGGAAAGCGGCTGGTCCCGGCGATTCTCGACGGAGCCCAGCAGATCGCGACTCCTGCCTTCGTGGCGACACTGTGTATCTGCATCGTGTTCGTCCCCGTTGTCTTCATCACCGGGGCGGCCCGCTCGCTGTTTACGCCGATGGCGATGGCGGTCGTGTTCGCGATGCTGACGAGTTACATGCTGAGCCGGACGCTCGTTCCGACGATGGTCCACTATCTCCTCGCGAGCGAAGTCGCGATGTACGGCGGCCGTCCCGAGGAGGGACAGTCCGCCACCCCGGTCAAGCGGGGCCTGATCTGGCGCGTTCACGACCGGTTCAACCACCACTTCGACAAGCTCAAGGACTTTTACGGCCATTGCCTCGCCTGGGCGCTCGGGAACCGGGCCCTCGTGGCGCTGGCGTTCGCCGGTTTCGTCGTGATGTCGCTGGGACTGGCTCCCCTGATCGGTCGGGACTTTTTCCCGAGCGTCGACTCGGGCCAGATCCGGCTGCACGTTCGCGCTCCCGCGGGGACCCGAATTGAAGAGACCGAGCGGTTCTTCGCCCGGATCAGTGACGTCATCCACGAAGTGATTCCGGACGATGAGATCTCGAAGGTCATCGACAACATCGGGATCCCGAACAGCGGGATCAACCTGGCGCTGAGCGACGGCTCACTCATGTCGTCCGCCGATGGAGAAGTCCTGGTGTCGCTCTCGGAGCATCACGCACCGACGGCCGACTACATCCGCGATCTGCGGGTCAAGCTGAACGATCGCTTCCCGGACCTGACGTTTTACTTCCAGCCGCCCGACATCGTGACGCAGGTCTTGAACTTCGGCCTGGCGGCCCCGATCGACGTGCAACTCGTCGGCCCGCGGGGCAACTACGACAAGAACTTTGCCATCGCCCGGACGCTTCGCGACCGGATCGCCGAGATTCCGGGGGCGGTTGACGCGCACCTGCAGCAAGTCCCCCTGACGCCCGAACTGTCGGTCGAGACGGACCGGACGCTGCTCAGTCAGCTCGGGATGTCGCAGCGGGATGTCTCCAGCGACCTCCTTGTCTCGCTCAGCTCGAGCGGACAGGCGGCGCCGAACTACTGGCTCGACCCGAAGTCGGGCGTGCAGTACCCGTTGGCGGTCCAGACGCCGCAGTACAAGGTCGACTCCGTGGCGGCGATCACGCAGACGCCCGTCATCCAGGAGAACGGTAAGAACGGGAACGCTCCGACCTCGATGGCCAACTCCCAGTTGATGGGGAACCTCGTCAAGGTCGGACATCGCTTCGGCCCCACGAACGTCACGCACTACAACATCGCCCAGAGCTTCGACATCCTGGCGAGCGTCCAGGGGACCGACCTGGGGCGGGTCTCGGCCGCGATCGACAAGCTGCTGGCGGAAGTCCGCCCCACCCTCCCCCGCGGGACGACGGTGGCGGTCCGCGGGCAGGTGCAGAGCATGAACACCTCGTTCCGGGGGCTCGGTTTCGGCCTCGTCTTCTCGGTCGTGCTCGTCTACCTGCTGATGGTGGTCAACTTCCAGTCGTGGCTCGACCCGCTGATCATTCTTATGGCCCTTCCGGGAGCTCTCTCGGGGATCCTGTGGATGCTCTTCCTGACGCAGACCACGATCAGCGTCCCGGCCCTCATGGGGGCGATCATGTGCATCGGGGTGGCGACCGCCAACTCGATCCTGCTGATCACCTTCGCGAACGATCAGCGCAAGGAAGGAAAGAATGCCCACGACGCGGCCTGGGCCGCGGGGGTGACGCGGCTCCGGCCGGTCATCATGACCGCCCTCGCCATGATCCTGGGGATGCTTCCGATGTCGCTGGGCCTGGGAGAGGGGGGCGAGCAGAACGCCCCGCTCGGCCGGGCGGTCATCGGCGGTCTGAGCTTTGCCACCTTCGCCACTCTGTTCTTTGTCCCGATCGTCTACAGCGCCCTCCGTCAGACGATGCCCGTCCGCATTCAGGAACCCGAACTTCTCGAAAGCGCGGTGACCGCATGACGCCCGACCAGACTCCGAATCTCGACTACAAGATGTCCTCCACGACGATGGCGATTCCTACGACTGTTCCCGCAGCCGCGGCTGACGTTCCAGCCGTGCATCACGGTCCCGAAGCGGTCGGCGATCCGCCGCCGGTGCCGAATGTTCCCCGGTCCCGGGTGGCCTTGGCGGGCATCGTCGGCATGACCCTGGTGGCGGGGATGTTCTTTGCCGGCTGGACTCCGAAGACGCGGCAGGACAAGGTCCTCCGCGCGGACGCGGAGAAGATCCGGACCGCTCTCCCGCGCGTCCAGACGACGCTCCCGAAGCAGTCGCCGGCCGAGACGACCGCGCTGCTCCCGGGGGACGTCCAGGCGATTGAAGAGACGACGATCTATCCCCGGACGACCGGATACGTGAAGCGGTGGCTCGTCGACCTGGGTGATCGTGTCCAGGAAGGACAGTTGCTGGCGGAGATCAGCACGCCGGAGATCGACGCGCAGCTCCAGCAGGCCCGTGCAACTTTGACAGAGTCCGAGGCGATGCTCGAG
>Ga0247823_10004145_pt1 | contig 11659 bp, 17 predicted proteins | sample 13C_PalmiticAcid_2_FD_192426 | JGI IMG/M metagenome (GOLD analysis project Ga0247823, IMG submission 192426) | Soil microbial communities from agricultural site in Penn Yan, New York, United States - 13C_PalmiticAcid_Day30 | ecosystem: Environmental > Terrestrial > Soil > Agricultural land...
GTGAAGGGGGGCAGGTCGAGGAGGGCTTTGCCGTGCGGGGTGGCTTGGAATTGCGGCCAGGTCAGGGCTTGGATGCCGGCTTGGTGGTGGGCGAGGTTGAGGGCGTCGAGCTCGGCGGCGGTGTGCTTCTTGAGGGCGGACTCGATGTGGTCGATGATGGTGCGGTAGTCGGTCATGCTCGGGTTTTCTTTGGGGAGGCCGAGCATCTCGAGGGTGACGTCGGCGTCGAGGGAACCGTGGATGTGGTAGTACTCGCCGGGGATCTTGGTGCTGTACAGGTTGGCGGACATGCGGCGGTAGAGCACCGACTGGGCTCGGTTCAGGTCCGTATCTGCACACAGATCAGCCACCCCTTTCGTCCCTCTGTGGCACAGGGTCGGAGATTAACTTACCGGGAATCTTGTCCTTGATACGGGGGTCTGCCTTGTCCATGCCATCGAGAGTCGTGAGGTAGGCCGACATCAAGAAGGCCGAGACCTTGTCGGTATCAACCCGTACCGCTCCGGGCTCGGCGCCATATCGAACTTGAGCAATGGCAGCCGCGGCACAAGCTTCCAGCGCCTTGATGGCCGCAGTGGCCTCTTGCTCCCGGAGAGGGGTAGGAAAGTGTACTGCATCACCCTGTGCTGACGTTGCGGTGATCTCGACGGCCTCGGTGAAGGCCAAGATGGGCCCCGGAAGCTCTCCTCGGCAGCACGCACCCAGTTTCTGCAGAGCATCCCGGGATCCGGCAGCCACAGAGTGTCGTGTAGGGCCCTGAGGGTCTTGCGGGCCTGGTTCGCGGTCCATTTTCGTTGCCACGAGACGTTGCCAGCAGCGGAGAGCTGAGAGCAGGATGTCTTGTTGGGTCACCTCTAGTTGCCCCAGGCCCTCGCCATACAAGGGGCTCTTATCAACCTCAGCGTTCCAAGCCCAAGTAAGGGAGGGAGGTGTGGATGTCATTGTCGCTGCCGACTCCATGGTGCTCGCGGATGGGGGGGAAGGGGTGACTGTGAGGAGGAAAGAGGCACTTCCTTCCTGAGTCGCGGGTGAGCAGTCTAAATAGGGAGATTTCTATGTTCCATCCGAGGCCAAAGACATTGATCACACCGTGCCGGTCATGGGGTACTTTGTACAGTATCCAACATTCTGGTGAGACCCACAGCCTTGGAGGGTCCGGCAGTGCCAGAAGGGACTAAGGTGATATCCGGCGCGCGTGTTGATCGCGAGCAAGAGAAACAAGGGTAGGGAAACCCCATCGCCCGGATCCATGACGACGGCGGCCCCTTTGTTTCCCCACGCACCAGCGGGTCTTTGCTAAAGACGGAGAGGATCCAACGGGGGCAAAGGTTATGATTGGAGTTTGCCGCTCCCGCAAACCCACGCCCTCAATCTCATTTCCGACCATTTGCGTCGTCTGCTGGGCCAGACGGGTTCCGAGGGGCTGGCAGAGGCATTGACGAATCCCGGGTCTCACACCACGTGCCCCTTAAGCCGCTCTTAAAGGGCGTTTGGGGGGCCATGGCTCGGCCCGGCGTGCTATTCCCGGGACCTGACAGGATCTCCGGTTACAAGAGACTCTGTGACCTGCCAGAAAGGTCGCCGTGAGACCTGGAGCATGATCACGCGGCCGTCGAGATCCGATGCTGTGACATGGGATTCAGCCAGGGACAGTGAACCATTTAGCAGAGGGACTCAGAGTTGAGATGGCTGCCGTGAAGTCACTAGTGGGGAGCTGGCTCGGCTGGTGACACCAAGAGGGACATTGAACTGGCGGGGGGCTGGACCCGTACCCCGGATCCCTTACAGTATTACACAAGTCCGCAGACGAGGCAGGCAAGGCGTTGGTGATGGCGGCAGGATTTTGTGGGGTTGGGCCTGTGGAGCGTGGACGTCGGTTGGTCCACAGAAAGGCAACCATCTGCTGGTGACTGGCATACCCGAATCTGGGGGAGGCTGCAGCAATGGCGGAAACGTGGGGAACCATCCCTGCCCCAAATTGATGCGCCCCGCGCCTTCAACAGCCGAAGTGCCGCTCGGGGTGGGAGGGAGGCACGGCGACGGCAAACGGCGGCCGCAGACGGCGACGGTCCGATGAACCAGAGATTTGCTGAGGGCGTCGCGCGGTTGAGGACTCGCGAGTCAGCGGCCCGACCCGACCTTGCTGATGCTTTGCGAGAGACATCCGCCATGTGTGCAGGCAAACTCCAGCCAGCCCGCCTGGGCTCCTGTCTCGGGAAACACTTGGGGTTGGTCGAGTTGGCTGTGAGAGCAGCAAGGGATGGACAGAATGCTTGGCCGATGCTGTCCATCCCCGGCAGCTCTGATCATGTCGTTCAACCGGGTGTTCATTCGGGGGAGACAGCGCTGGCGCCGGATTTGCCAAACTTGGAATTCTCGAAAAAAGCAATGCCTGGTTTTCGGGAAAGTCTCACCTCCCACTTCCCGGCAGTCGTGGGGGGCTGCCCGGGCCTTGCCCGAGGAGGAGGTTTGTTGGAGATGGAAGAGACGTTAGCTTGAGGTTAGCGAGTGCTTGGCCTCAGGAAATTCCCCGGATCAGCAGATCCAAGGATCTTTGGATGGGGTTAGGCAGCCCTGGAGCCCCACTTCACCTGCTGTGGGGTGCTCGCTAGTCGAGCCTCCCACAGCGCGCTGTCCACCAAGGATCGCGGGAAGTTAGGTGCATTATCCGATGCCGATGCTCCTTCCCTTCAGAGATTGGCAATTCATACGGTTGGGTTCGATTGGGGAAACACCTCGCAGTCTCACCTTCCGTTCTCTCTCTCCTCTGATCTCTCGATTTCCTCGGTTCATTCAAGTTTTTTTTGCTGCCCACAACTTTTCGGTGAGTTTTGTGCCATCTTCTCCCCCGTCCCCGTCGACACCCCCCTCTGCATTAGGCTTGCAGACCGCGGCTTGAAACCGAGGCTATCGAACTGCCAACGGCCACACCCACCGCAGCGCGGAGACACACACTCGTCGAAATGATGTGTCACACAACACGGCCATGGAACGTCGACGCTCGCAGCGCGGGGCTCGCAGACTTCTGCAGCATGCTGCACTGGATACACGGCGCTTCTTGCCCGTCGCCTGGCCTGACCGGTTTTCGCGGGGAGCTGTGGTGGCCTGTCGCATCAATGGATGGTGGCTCGCGCTTCCTGGCTGGAATGTTTGACAGCACTGTAACACCAAACTGCGCGCCACGAGGCCAGCCTGCCGCCTGCTGACCCAATGCCCGTTCGATGGAGCCGTCTGGCACTGGCAATCACAGCTGCAATCTCGACACCCTGTTCGTGTGTTGGGCCGAGCCCTGCCTATCGCCGTCCTCCATCCCGTGTGAGGCTTGCGTGCTGCTTGCTGGCAACCCCCCCGTCAGGCCCCGACTTCCCCCGCATCTCCCTTCTGGCGGTTGCTTCATGCACCGGCGGGTAGCTCGCTGGCAGCTCGTTATCCAAGTACCTGGGCTCGCGTGCCACCAGCACCGAGGCTCGATGCAGAGCCCGTCTGGGATGCGCCCGTCACTGGCCCGTCGCTCGCGAGTCACTGGCTAGCAGAGTCGAGCAGATCTTGGGTAGGTTTGGGCGCAAAAGCAAGCTGCCGCACGGCCCATGTTTATCCAAAGTGTCAAGCCGCAGAAGCTGGGGGCAGGGGTTCCTATTAGAGCTCGCCCAGCATCACGCAGATGGTGTGCGTCTAGGCCGTGCTCCCGTCCCAAACCTGGCCCTGGGTTTCGATTTTCCCTCTTCTTGCTCTCCTCGCCGGCCGCCGCTCAGTATATCTCGTCGCGTGGTGCAGAATCCCGGCGGACATTCTCGTTCAACAACGCTGACATCCTCGCCGCGCGCCGCCAGCTTCCCCAGGCCCTGGAACCAGCCTGCGCCGCAGCGGTTCGTGCCACCAAGCGCTCTCCCGCTGCGGGCACTAAGTTAAACCTGGACCGATCCGGAAAGCAAACCCACAAACCCAGCAGGCCCCTGCCGACCCTGACAACCTGCCTTAGATAGCTTTTACATCTATCCGACATCCCGTTCCCCATTGCCGGCCCTGCTGCCGACGTGTCTCTCGTGCATCATCCGCTCCGCCAGATCCCCGCGGCCGCCGCTTCCGATCGCACTAGGGCTCTGGGCTCTACTGCCGAGGGCTCGAGGGCTCGCCGGCCCTTCTATCGCCTCCCCCTCCAGCTGCCCGCACCGTTGCACTTGCGGCTGCTGTCTCCTCCGCACAGCTCCAGCAGGAGAGTCTGCTATCCGATGGCGGGGCGCCTGCGCGCGTCTCCCCACGCATCCCACGCCGCCGACACCTCCCCGTCTCCACCATGACGCGCCCCAAGGTTCCCGACGACAAGCGCCAGCGCACTGCCCAGGCCTGCGACTCTTGCAAGCGCCGGAAGCAAAAGGTGTGCTGCTCTATTTTCCTCTTGCCCCCCCCCCCCCTCCTCTGTGTGGGATATTTCAAGTCATGGCCATGGGTCCCGAGAAACCCAACCTTGTTCTCCCATCCGACAGACATGCCAGTGGCTGGAACGGTTCGGGCCAGAGGCGCGTTCCGTTAACACCTGTACCCCCCGTTCTGGCAGATGTCTCAGTCACTCTCCGCCAAACCCGTTTTTTCTTTCTCTACTTCCACGACCCTCTCGTCGGGATGCATCCCAGCTCGTTGCTCGTTGCTCGAGGGGAATGCCTGCCTCGCGCAGCAGCAGACACGCCCAGTCGGCGTCGTGCTCGCCCAGCTGCTACGAAGCACAAGGTTGCAGGGGGGGAGGGGAGATGGACGACCCGATGAGGTGGCACGAGTGTGTCCATGGCTCACTGCGCCTTGACTTGGACGGATGTCGCCAGTGTGTGCGGGCTTGCTTGGTTTTCCGGATATCATCGACGAGGAGTTCTGGCAGAGGCCATGGTCGCCGTCGTCATCCACGACGACTTCCCGTCGAGCCCCCGTCTCCCATCTCCTCAGCCCTCCCTTGAGTACCGGTTGCGGCGTATTGCGGCTCGGGTTTCCATGACTTGCATCTCCGCTGATACCTCTTCCCCAGTGCAATGGCTTGAAACCCTGCCAAACCTGTCTCAGGAGGAAGTTGATGTGCTGCTACACCCCGACCAGCGCCTCCGACCATGTTGCGGACTCTGCTGCGTCACCGACGAAGCGGCGCCACCTTGACACATCTCCGCCTTCCATTCACTCTGCTCTCGAGGCATCAGACGCGACATCGCCCCAGGCCCGCGACACAATGCAAGTTTGGGATCAACCGCGGAAGACCGACCAGCAGACAGGGGACCTGTCCATGTCAGGGGTGACAGGACAACTGCCGCTGCCAGTACCCGCGTCCGAGCCATTTCGACAGGGCTCATCCCACACCTTCAGGAAGCTTCCCAGCCGGAACAATGCCAATGGATTATCCGTCGAGACCAACATCTACACAGAGACTAGGATGTTGCAGGACCAGATCGGGCGTCTTCGTAGGTACCCCCGATGCCCTCGCAGCAGCTCTACGGGAGTTTGTGTCTGACGGACCTTCTAGTCTACATTGGAGATGCGTCTACCCTGTCCATTCTGCAGCTGATCCGTATCGTTGTCGAGAACACGGCGGGGTCCGAGATGGGCTCACCCTTTATCGATGATCCTAAGAGGCATCGCATACTGGAGAGCGTTATTGACTTCCCCCCCAATGTGCTGATTCCGAGCCCGTTGCCGGACAAGGAAACAGCCGACGTCCTCATAGCGTCCTACTTTACGAATGTGAGTTCAACCCTGTCGTGGTTAGAATCAAGGCTCACTGATTGTGTCAGACATGCGGTTTGATCGAGATCTTGGACAAGGCCTCCTTCCTTCGGTCAGTCGAAGAATGTTACCGAGACCCGCCATCCGCCAGCAACTATTTCCTATGTAACTTGTATTTGGTACTCTCGGTTGGCCTGCTACTGGCAGCGCCGGCCCCCCGCAGTCACGAGGAAGCCGTCGTACAGAAGCAGCTCGCCGCGGTGCCGGACAGGGCAGAGCTCTTCTTTCGGAGCGCCAAGTCCATGTGCGACCCCGGTGCCGGTTTCGAGGATGCAGATTTCTGGTCCATCCAAGCCTTGTCATTGATGACCATCTACATGCTCATAGTGTCCAAGAGAAACACGGCCTATGCGTACCTAGGTTAGTTGTCTTGGCACACTCACGCGTCTGCTGCGCTCGATGCTTACCACATCACTAGGAATGGCTGTCCGCTCTGCCTACGCCTTGGGATTGCATCGGGAAGAGACCATGCGCGATGTCATTTTCACGCCCACCGACATGAGAGTCCGGAGGAACTTGTGGAAGACTCTGTTCATTCTCGATCGCTTCCTGGCCGCCACACTGGGGAGGCCAACGGCCATATCCGAGGACGACTGCTCGTGCAAGATCCTCCCGGGCGACGAAATTGTCGATATTCGCGCCATGGGCGGGCCGGGATTAGACCACGTCCACACCAGCAGTCTCGATTCCTGCGTCGAGACGGCACATGTCATTGGGGTGACTCTCAAGGTCTTCTCGCGGAGGAAGATCTCAACCACCAAAGTCCAAGAAATAGTCGACATGTCCAGGAACTGGGACCAGGCTTCTCGCGCACAATCGTATCGACGGCAGTCTGCCGGAGGCCCGGCGATTCCTGCTCATGGAATGGCCTCCCTTCACGTCAACCTCTTGTCGTTGCACTCTCTTGTACTCCTCACCCGACAACTATTTGTCATGCACAACTGGATGCTTGTAGAGGAGCGGTCGGGTATCAAAAAGTCGGCTCAAATCCGGGAGTCGCCGATGGCAAGGTTCTCGGAGGCCTGCGTGGTGGCTTCTTACCGGACGATCAAACTGGCTCGTAGCGCATGGGAAGATGGCTACCTCCCCCGCCGGAACCCATTCATCATGTAAGGTCCTTTCCGAAGCACAGGGCTGATATGCACCCCTCCGCTCCCAGTCTGGCTAACTCCCCTTCAGATACTTCATTTTCGCCGCAAGCCTGGTCATTTTGATGAACCAGTTCTCGTCTCTGTACTACACAGAAGAATACGGCGAGACTATGCGGGATGCCATTGACATTGTGGCGTACTGTGCCGAGATTGATCCTCAAGCACAGCGTGTTCTCGATATCATCACGAGATTCTCGGAAGTGGTTACCAAGTGGACTCGGGACCACACCTACCCTGCGCCGCAGCTCTCTGATAATTTCGGCTGCCTTTACACCCAGGCGACACGCTCAGGGCCGGCTTCCGACCACTTGAATTCGGGAGTTGCCTCGAATGCACAAGGGCGAAGCTCTTCGCATGCGGTCAACGGTCCGGATCCGGGCTTGCTGACTCCGCCATCGATGCCGAAGCTACCACTCCACGACATCTTATCTACCCAAGCACCCAGCGCGGCACTTGAGGCAAGGGTCAACGGGATGACCCCGCCACATGTCCATATTCCTCCCGTGTCTCTCGTCGGCCCCCGACAGAGTACTTCAGCGCACTCGTCGATCGGGTCAGAGCCGAACAGTGGGAACATTGAATTCGAGTTCGACGGATTGTGGCAGAGCTTCATCAACCACCTTCCGCCCGTCTCCTCGGTAGCACCGGGCATGAGCAGCCTTGCATTGCAGTTCCCTCCACCAGTGATTGGTACACCAACAGAACCTTACGGTGCGTACTCAACTCCCATTAAACACAAATGCATTGCTTTCCTAGCCCAAACACCCTGCAACATCCTCTCTTTCTTCCCCTTGTTTCTCTCTTGCTGACACCCAAGAACGCACTCAAAGACAAGCCCGGTTTCTGAGAGAATGATATCAAGTCAAGGCACGGGATCAAGCATGAGATAATGAAACCATCTACTTCCGCGACAAATGAGGCGCGTCATGCTCGATTTTTGGTGACTTTCTCAAGCAGCTCGACTGAGTCAACACGAAACAACTGACGGAACACGATCTTGAGCAATACAATGAGGCTTTCTTGACAACTGCTGCATCTCTATCGAACTTGCACACCAGCAATTCCACACATGATAACTCGGTCCGGCAACGTTCAGCTCCGACCAAGGACAAAGTCGTACTCGAGTGACCACCTCGCCTGCGCATCCCCCTGCCGTGGTACGAATTTCACCACCAGCTCATCTTTTACAGCAAACACGGCATCCTTGGCAATGTACTCGTCCCGGTCATCATACAACTGCGTTGTCAAAGGTCGATATCCCGGCGCGGACACAATGAAGTGGATGTGACCTGGCCTATAGGGATGCCGGTCGAGCAAGCCCAGGAGGCGGCCCGCGGGCCCGTCGTCGGGTATCGGGTACGGGACGGGTCGCAGGGCATACAAGGCGTAACGACCGTCCTCATCCGTCTCAAACCGACCCCGAAAGTTCATCTCCGGCTGCGACTCGTCCTGCTGCTCATACAACCCGTTTGGTGCCGAGTGCCACACATCCACGATGGCCCCTTTGATGGGTGTCCCGGCGCTCGACAGAACACGCCCCGTCACAAAGGCCGAGTCCTCGACCGCCTGCTCATACCAAGAAACTGATGGGTTGAGGTTCTGGATGATGGAGGTTCCGTTGGGCAGCAGCGGCGCGTCGTTGCGGTAGAACGGGCCCAGGATGGCGGACGGGGTTTCGGTGTTGGACGTCGCCAGCAACTTGGAGGTGATCTCGTCGACCAGGCTCTCCAGCCCGATAATGTCGCACAGCAACTGTGTCTCGTTCCGCCGGTCGTCCGACATCTTGCCGCACTCGTTGATCTGCGTCAAAGCGGCCGCATGTCAGTCTGGACAGTCACGAGCCCGCGGACCACGAGGGGTATTGCTCACGAATTCGACGGCGGCAGTCCACTCGGCAACCGTCAGGTTCACTTCTCGCGCAAACGCGTGAAGATGGCGCACCAGGCTGGGCATCACCTCAGCCAAACGACGATCGGCCTTTGGACCGGTGGCGGCGATGACTCGGTCGGTGAATGTCGCATCAAGCTGCGCCTTCTGGGCTAGTGGTTTCTTGGGCACGCCGTTCGCTTTGAGACCCATCGGTGCTCGGGGTGTGGGGTCGGGTATCATTTGGCCCATGTTGAGGTTGAGGTTGAGATTGGAGATGGCGGAAGGAGAGATCTCGAGGACTTGGGGGTTGGTTCTCTGGCCAAGGTGGTTGCAGCAAGGGACTCGGGAGCCGGTTAAGGACGACAGGTGCAAGCACTTGTACTTGTACAAGAGTTGGGAACAAGGGTTGAGCACAGGGAGGTCACACTGCATGGGGGTAACGCAGAGACAGATGGCTGACCCCGGACGAACGACATGAAAGTTCTTTCTGCGACCAGACGCATCATCCATCCATCAACGGCGGAACGCCGATTCGGGGGGAGACACAAAGTGGAATCGATCGACGTTGCTGGCACTGCCTGTCATCCAGTCTCCACGACTCTCGGCAGACTCGAGTCCATGACAGCCAGTCTGATGCGGACTCAGGTCGCACTTGGCCTTCGTCGCTGAATCACCAAACTCTCCCGCCCAGATACGGTCTGTGAAGTCAGCAAAGGCCGGTAAAGTCTCTGCCTCGTGGCAGCTGATCACCCGGGTCCCAGCGAATGAGGTATCTCTCGGCCCAGGTCCCGGCGCACGGACAAGCCCGAGAGCCCCGAATCCATGGCGCAATCCAGCGTTTGACAGCTTGCTGTGCTTGACAGCCTGCGAGAAAACGCAACTAAGTTGATAGCCTGCAAGACGACACCAAGGGCACGGATCCAAGAAGCGAGTTTGCGCTGGGCAAACAGGTGAAGCATGTAAGCACCCCTGCCTAGGGCGGTATTGGCATCGGCTGACCGCCTGCAGGACCTCGTGTGTCGACAGTGGATAAGACGCTGGCTGCTCACTCTCAGTGGCCGATCATTTTCTAGAAGACCAGCTGGAACCGACAGGCCGGGCTTGTGGAGCCCCCAACTCGATGACAGCTGAACCGGACGTTGCAATGAGGGGCTGAAATCGAGGCTTTCCACTACGTTTTGGGCGGGGAAACAACTGGTCGGCGGGCGCAATAAACGACTCGATGTTTGCAAGGTCATGAGGGCTGTTTGCCATGGACACAAAAGAAAGCAAACACGGCGATTCGGGCAGCCAACATTTCTCGCCCCCTCTCGGCTTCGAAGCCGGTCTGCATCGATCAGGGCTGCACCCCTGCAGCCATCCCATGTCAGCCCCCGAACGCGGAGATAGCTTGAAGGGTCCTCTCTCCCAGGCAACTGTCGGTCCATTCACAATTCACACACACGTTAACATCAACGTTACCGCTCATCCTTTCCCTGACTGTTTTCCCAAAGCGGTCCCAGGCAGCCGGGACGAACGCATTCCGAGCGGCCACAATCCGGCCCAGTCGGTGGCGCGAAGCCCCCCTCCCCCCTCCAACCTGCCGGAAAGCTCCGGGCTGTCCCCGGCGAGCTTCCGATAGGCCCGGCCTCTCGCTCTTGGCGGCAGCTTACACCCCATCCACCCCCCAACGCCGGCGCCATGGATGAGACCTGGACAGATATGGCGGTCAGCATTGACGGTGGATGGCTCGGTAATCGAGCGAGACACGCGGGAATGTGATCGATGTGCAGCAGTTCGTGCAAAGACGCACAGATCGATTCAGATGCTGGTGCACCATTCTGGGAAGGGGCTTGCTTGCGGTGGCGCACACACGGGGAGTTTGGCGCCCCGTCGATTGACTGACGTTGCTGCATTTGCTGGAAAGGGGAAGTTAGGTGGTGGCTTGCACTGCATGGCGCTGGGGGGGCGGCGAGGCGTCTTGTTTTCTCTTGCAGGATTGGACGTCACAAACGCAAAAATGGTGTAGATGTGGGCGTGTCATAAAATCATCACCAAACTTCACCGATCACACACAACAAGTTTTGGCACGACGTCGTCTCGTCTGAGTCACGTCGAGTCGGATTGCTTGGCCCATCCATCGCCCGGAGGCCGTCCGTCTTTCGGCTCCGAGGAGCGGTCAGAGGCTGAACTGGGCAGGGAAGGGGGTTCTTCGTCATTGCATCCCTGCCCGGGTTGATTCTGTTAACGTTAGGTCCTTGCTTAGAGAACCGAACGAACGAACGTCTTCACTGGGGACGTGGCCAATGAGATGAAATGAGACGGAGCCAGCCGTTTTTGTTTCACCGCTATCCGGGGGCCCGTGAGACAAGATCTCGCCCTTTCGTTGGGCGATGGTGCCGAGGGTTGGTGGTGTGATGTGTGTGTGTGGGAGGGAGGGTTATAAAACCTGGCATCGTCTCTTGTCTCGGAGATCGGGGGGTCCCCAAGTTGTGTGACGGCGGATGACGGTGTCCCACGCCCTGCACATTGCATCGTAGATTGGCTGCATGAGGGATGGGTGCATCCCGGCTCGGGGGCGGTGGCACAGCGTAGGCGAAAAGTACCGGCGTTAGTTCTTTTGACGTCAACTTGTCCTGACGACACACGATCCAAGTTTAGATCATGCCTGTCTTTGCTTTTGTCCATTTACATCCGGGTTCATGTTGCTGTGGTAATTCGTGGGTGCCTGTAAACAGTACGAGGAGTCCCAATAACTGAAGCAAGCCCAGGATTGACTCTAGAGTTTATACAACCACAACGCATCTACACAGTGACAGTCGCCAACAAAACTCAAAGTAACCCTCTCATCTCCCTGACACTCCCCACGTAACCCAAACGTAACCCACACCAACCCAGCC
>Ga0247823_10004146_pt1 | contig 11658 bp, 13 predicted proteins | sample 13C_PalmiticAcid_2_FD_192426 | JGI IMG/M metagenome (GOLD analysis project Ga0247823, IMG submission 192426) | Soil microbial communities from agricultural site in Penn Yan, New York, United States - 13C_PalmiticAcid_Day30 | ecosystem: Environmental > Terrestrial > Soil > Agricultural land...
ACACGGCACCGCGGCGTTGGTCGATCCGTCTTCAGGCCGTCCACACGCGATAGGTGGCGTCGGCGATCTTGCCCCAGCCGAGTCCGGTCAGCCCGGCGATGATGTCGAAGGTGAAGTCCTCGTCGATGGCGGCTTCGAGCCGGGCTTCGTCGGGCAGTACCTCGCCGGATTCGTCGGCGAGCTCGCCGGCGGAGTAGATGATTCGCCGAATCGGCTGACCGCCGGAGTACCAAGTGAATCCGTAGACGTCCGACACGCTGTGGGCGACATAGGCCAGTGCGCGGCGAGTTTCCGCGAGCGCGAGGACCACGTCGTCGTCGAAGGTCACCAGGATGTGCGGATCCAGAATCGACGTCCAGCCGTCCACCTCGGCGACCGCGTAGTCGACCGGACGCGAGAACGCCTGCGCCAGATCGACGGTCTCGCCGCTACCGCCGGGGTGCCCCGGCAACCGCGTCGGATCGACCGCCCCTTCGACGAGCAGTCCGTTCGCTGTCCAGCCCATGCCACCCTCGCTTCTGCCTGCCCCGCGGCACGCGACGGTGTCACCCTAGTCAGCCGCCCCGACAACTTCCCGCAACGCGAAACCGGTGCGAGTCATCGCGGCTCGCACCGGTTTCGCGCCGTCTACCAGCTCACTTGAGCTCGGCGCTGGTCTTTCCGAGCACGCGGCGAGCCACGATCAGCTGCTGGATCTGCTGGGTGCCTTCGAAGATGTCGAGAATCTTCGAGTCGCGGCCCCACTTCTCCAGGAGCAGGCGCTGGGAGTAGCCAAGGGTGCCCGCCAGTTCGACGGCCTTGAGGGTGACGTCGGTGCCGGTGCGGCCCGCCTTGGCCTTGGACATGGAAGCCTCGAGCGAGTTCGGCTTCTTGTTGTCGGCCATCCACGCCGCGCGCAGCGAGAGCAGGTAGGCCGACTCGTAATCGGCTTCCAGGCGCAGGAATTCGGCGGCGGCGGCGTGCTGATTGATCGCGGGGGTGTCGTAGGAGATCTCGACACCGGCCTCGGTGAGGATGGTGCGCAGTTCCTCGAGCGCGGCGCGGGCGACACCGACGGCCATCGCGGCCACCAGCGGGCGGGTGTTGTCGAAGGTCTGCATGACCCCGGCAAAGCCCTTCTCCACGTTGACTTCCGGCGAGCCGAGGATGTTGTCGGCCGGGATGCGGCAGTCCTGCAGCAGCAGCACCGCGGTGTCGGAGGCCTTGATGCCGAGCTTGTGCTCGAGCCGCGCCACCGACAGGCCCGGAGCGTCGCGCGGGACGACGAAGGACTTGATCGCCGCGCGACCCAGGCTCTTGTCGACCGAGGCCCACACCACGATGTGGGTGGCGCGCTGACCGCAGGTGACGAAGATCTTCTCGCCGTTGAGCACCCACTCGTCACCGTCGAGGACGGCGGTGGTGGTGACGGCGGCGGAGTCGGAACCGAAGGACGGCTCGGTGATGGCCATCGCGGCCCACACCTTGCCGAAGCGCTCCAGCTGTTCGTCGGTGGCGACCGCGGCGATCGCGGCGTTGCCCAGACCCTGGTAGGGGATGGTCAGCATCAGGCCGACATCGCCCCACGACGTCTCCAGCGCGTTGAGCAGCGCGGACATGTTGCCGCCGTTGGCGTTGGCGACCACGTCGGCGTCGGCCTCGTCACCGCGACCGCCTGCGGCGCCACCGATCTTCTGGGTGCCGGAGTCCGACAGGCCCTCGATCATGGCGGCCATGGTGTCGAGCTCGACCGGGTACTCGTGCTCGGCGAGGTCGTACTTGCGGGAGATGGGACGGAAGATCTGGGAGGCGACCTGGTGGGCCTGGTTGGCGCTCGCCTTCAGCTTCTTGGGGAGTTCGAGATTGATCATGGAATTCTCCTGGGTATCGAAGACGGACCGACTAGACCAGCACCACGCCCTCGGCAACGCCGACGGCTCGCAGGTCGCGGTACCACCGCTCGACCGGGTGTTCCTTGGTGAAGCCGTGACCGCCGAGCAGCTGCACGCCGTCCAGGCCGATCTGCATGCCCTTGTCGGTGGCCAGCTTGCGCGCCAGCGCCGCCTCGCGGGCGAACGACAGACCCTGCTCCGCGCGCGAGGCGCCACGCAGGGTCACCAGCCGCAGACCGTCGAGCTCGATGGCCATGTTGGCGACCATGAACGCGACCGCCTGACGGTGCGAGATCGGCTCACCGAACGCTTCGCGCTCGTTCACGTAGGGGATCACGTAGTCCAGCACGGCCTGGCCGGTGCCGATCGCCAGCGACGACCAACCCAGGCGAGCCAGCTGTACCGCGTCGGCGTACTCCTCGGCGCGCGCCTTGGCGTCGCCGTCGCCGAGCACGGCGTCGGCGCCGACCGCCACGTTGTCGAGCACCAGGCGACCCAGGCCCGCGGCGCGCAGACCCATGCTCGGGTCGGCCTCGACGGACAGACCGGCGGTGTCGGACTCGACGATGAACAGCGCGGGGCGCCCGTCGAGCTCGGCGGCCACGATGAACAGTTCGGCATCGGCGGCGGCCGGGACCAGGCTCTTCACGCCGGAGAGGCGGAAGCCGCTGGGGGAGCGGGTGGCCTTGGTCTGCAGGGCGAACGGGTCGAACAGCGCGCGCGGCTCGTTGATCACCACGGACGCCTGCGGCACGTTCTCGCCGGTGAAGGCGGGCAGATAGGTCTGCTGCTGGGCGTCGGTGCCCCACTGGGACAGCGCGACGGCCACGCCGCTGGGCGCCAGGATCGGCAGCGCCAGACCCATGTCGCCGTGCGCGAGGGCCTCGGCCACCAGGGCGTTGGTGACGGCGCCACGCTCGCTGGCCGCGCCTTCGAGCTCCTCGGGCACGTTGATCAGGGTGATGCCGAGTTCGGCGGCGCGCTCGAGCAGATCGCGCGGCGCCTTGGCCGCGTTGTCGGCCTCGTAGGCGGCCGGGCGCAGGATCTCACCGGCGAAGTCCTTCACCGTCTCGACGATCATCTGCTGCTCGTCGGAGGGGGTGAGGTCGAAGTAGTCCTTCGTCTTGGCCTCGTTGTCGGGCAGCCGCTTGGGCTGGCCGCCGCCGGTGACCTTGGCGAAGGTCCGGGTCGCCGCGCCCAGGGTGCGGAACCCGGTCTTGGTGCCCTCGTAGGTGACGCGTTCGATGGGCTTGCGCAGGTTGTACTTCTCGGCGAGCTCCGACCCGGTAATGGTCGTCAAAGCGCGCATGGCGGCGCCCATCCAGTCCCGCTTGGGCTGGCTGAGGCCGACCGCGGACGTGTCGTTCGGACGTCGCTTCGTCGCGCTGTCTCGAGTGCTCATCATCACCTGATTTCCTCGGCTGTCGGGGCGCTGTGGACCCCAGCTATCTTACTCCTCGGTAAGACTATCTTACTCTGGAGTAAGAAGCTCGTCGATGTCCGCGAAATCGGGGATTTCGTGTCAGTCTGGACGAGTGACCGTGATCGCGTCGGTTTTCGCCCTTGTTCTGTTGATCACCACGACGCGCTACGGCTACCACCGTGACGAGATGTACTTCCTGGCGGCGGGCCGCCGGCTGGACTGGGGATATCCCGATCAGCCCCCGCTGACACCCGCGCTCGCCCGGCTCATGGCCACGATCGACCCCGATGCGCTGTGGGTATTGCGGCTGCCAGCGGTGGCCGCCGCGACCTTCGTCGTGGTCTGCGCCGGGCTCATGGCGAAAGAACTGGGCGGCGGACGCGGCGCGCGGGCGCTGGCGGCCGCCGCGGTGGCGAGCGCGGCCATAATGCAGGCGGCCGGGCATCTGTTCGGAACCACGGTGTTCGACCTGGCGGGCTGGTCGCTGATCTGCCTGCTGGTGCTGAAGCTGGTGCGCGGAGCCGATCCGCGATGGTGGCTCGCGGTCGGCGCGGTGACCGGGCTCGCGGTGCAGAACAAGGTGCTGATCGTCGTGCCCGTCGGCGCGCTCGTCTTCGCGCTGCTGCTGACCGGTCGGCGCAGAGTCTTCGCCACCGGGTATTTCGCGGTCGCGCTCGGGATCTCGGCGGTGCTCGCGGCGCCGTATCTGTGGTGGCAGGCCGACAACGGCTGGCCGCAGTGGGCGTTGAGCCGGGCGATCGCGGGTGGGTCGTCGGGGACCTCGGATTCGCCGATCATGTTCGTGCTCTTGCAGTTCGGGCTGTTCGGCCCGCTGCTGGTGCCGCTGTGGGGATACGGACTGTGGCGGCTGTGGCGCTCGCGGTATCAGGCGTTCGCGCTCGCCTACGGCCTGCTGTTCGTGCTGTTCCTGGTGGCGGGTGGCAAGGCGTACTACCTCGGTGGGATGTATCCGGTGCTGCTCGCCGCCGGCTCGGTCGGGCTCGCCACGGCGCTCGGGGACTCGCGAAAGCGCTGGGCGGCAGTGGGTTCGGTGGTCGCGGTGAACGCGGTGCTGTCGGCGATGCTGTTCCTGCCGGTGCTCCCGGTCGCGCAGCTGCCGGACTCGCCGGTGCTCGCGGTGAACTACGACGCCGGGGAGACCGTCGGCTGGCCCGGTTATGTCGCGCAGATCGCGGCCGCCCGGCCACCGGGGGCCGCCGTGCTCACCGCGAACTACGGCGAAGCGGGTGCCATCGAACGCTACGGCGCCGAATACGGTCTGCCGACACCGTATTCGGGCCACAACGCCTACTGGTGGTGGGGCCCGCCGCCGGACACCGCGACCACGGTGCTCACCGTCGGCATCGAGCGCGACCGGCTCGACGGCCTGTGCGCGGTCGTCGAACCGGCGGGCGTGCTCGACAACGGACTCGGCCTCGACAACGACGAGCAGGGCGCACCGCTGTTCGCCTGCCGCGAGCCGGTGCGGCCGTGGTCGCAGGTGTGGCCGCGGCTGCGCGCCCTCGGCTGACCGCGGACTACCGACCGTGTCGCGTCAGGAACTCCAGCAGCACCTTGCGCCATTCGTCGGGCTGCTCGGCCATCACCACATGACCCGCGTCGATCTCGGTGTACTCGGCATCGGGAATCGCGGCCGCCAGGGCACGGGAATTGGCCGGGTCGACGAGGAGATCGGCGGTGGTGTTCACGATCAGCGTCGGCACGGTGATGCCCGCCAGGTTCGCGGTGGTGTCGACGGTCTCGATGAGCGCGGCCTGCTGCCTGGTCCCGCCCGGGATCGAGGCGGCGGTCTGGGCGACCAGCTCGTCGACCGCGGCCGCGGGCAGCGCGTTGACGAACTCCGGCGAGAACCCGGTCAGCAGGACCAGCCGGGCGAAGCTGTCGGAGGCGTCGCGCGCGAGCAGCTCCTGCCAGGCCCGCACGGCCAGCCGGGCGCGGTTGTCCGGGGCGGCGAACCCGGCGGTGAGGATCAGACCGGTGACCCGCTGCGGATGCCGGGCGGCCGCGCGCACGGCGACGGCGGTGCCGAGGGAGAAACCGATGACGGTGAAGGTCGGCACGCCCGCCTCGACCGCGGCCGCCACCAGTGCGTCGGCGAGGGTATCGAGGTCGAGCGGGGTGTCGTCGTCGGGATAGTCGGAGGCGACCACCGTGTGCTCGGCGGCCAGGTCGGCGAGGACGACGCCGAAGTTGCTCGCGATCGCGCCACCGGCGCCGTGGGCGAGCACGAGACCGGGGCCGGAGCCGTGGACGGTGGTCCGCAGGGGAATCGTTGTCATGCGCCGGAGGTTAGGGATTCACATGGGTGTGAAGGTCAAGGCGAACGTGCGGGCGATCACATGCTGATCGGCGAGCTCGCGCACCGGACCGGGGTCAGCACGCGGCTGCTGCGCTACTACGAGGAGCAGTCGCTGCTGCATCCGCACCGCGACCCGAACGGCTATCGCAGCTATCCGGAATCGGCGGTGGCGGCCGTGGCGAAGATCCGCGAGCTGCTCGCGGCAGGCCTCACCACCGAGGACATCGCTCAGCTGATGCCGTGCGCCGAACCGGACGGACCGGTGCAGGCATGCGAGATGTCGGTGCGGATCATGTCCGAGCGCACCGCCGAGCTGGACCGGCGCATCGCCGATCTGGACCGCCAGCGCACCGAACTCATCGCGCAACTCGGCGCCTCACTCGGCGCACAGACGCCGCTGGCGGGGACCCGATAACAGGTCCCCGCCGGCGCGGTGTCGGGACTACTCCCTGACGTAGAAGCGCAGGGTGAGATAGGCCGTCACGGCGGCGAACACGATGCCGATCGGGGCGATGGTCAGCGCGACCACGGCGATGTCGTCGCCGGTGATGCGCGGGAACACATTGCTGTCGAACAGCGGGCCCAGCGCGCGGTCGATGACCAGCGGCCGGGCGATGACCAGCCCGAGGATCGCCAGCACCGAGCCGACGAACGCGGCCGCCACCGCCTCCAAGAGGAACGGCAGCTGGGTATACCAGCGGGTCGCGCCGACCAGGCGCATGATGCCGACTTCCGTGCGCCGCGTGTACGCGGCGATCTGCACCATGTTCAGCACCAGCAGCATCGCCGCCAGCGCCATCACCAGCGCCAGACCGAACGCGGCATTGCGCAGGCCGTCGAACAGGCTGACCAGCCGGTCGACGAACTCCTTGTCGTTGGCGACGATCCGCACGCCCGGCCTGGTCGCGAAGCTGTCGTAGATGTGCTGGTACTGATCGGCGTCGGTCATCTTCACCCGCAGCGAGGCGGGCAGCGGTGAGTCGGCGATGTACTGCACCATCTCGGGCTGATCGGCGAACAGCTTCTTGGCCTCCTCGAGCGCGTCGGCGCGGTTGAGGAACTGCACGCTCTCCACGCCGGAGGTGCCCTTCAGATCCGCGAGCAGCGACTTGCACGGGTCGGCGGCGCAGTCCGGGTCGGTGTCGGAGACGGCGTCGTCGAGATAGAACCGCACCTCGAGCCTGCCGATGAAGAAGTTCTCGGTCTTGTCGGCCATCCGCACCGACAGCATGCCGCCGCCGAGCATCATCAGCGAGACCGCGGTGGTCAGGATCATCGCGATGGTCATCGTCAGGTTGCGGCGCAGACCGTCGGCGACCTCGGTGAACAGGAAACTCAGTCGCATTATCGCCCCACCCCGTAGACACCGGTCGCTTCGTCACGCACGAGTCTGCCGTGGTCGAGCTCCACCACCCGCCTGCGCATCGCGTCGACGATGTGGTTGTCGTGGGTGGCCATCAACACGGTCGTGCCGGTGCGGTTGATCCGTTCCAGCAGCGCCATGATGTCGGCGCTGGTGTCGGGGTCGAGGTTGCCGGTGGGCTCGTCGGCGAGCAGCACCAGCGGCCGGTTGACGAACGCGCGCGCGATCGCCACGCGCTGCTGCTCACCACCGGACAGCTCCGAGGGCAGCCGATTGCCCTTGCCGCCGAGCCCGACCATGTCGAGCACCTCGGGCACGGTGCGTTCGATGAACTGACGCCGCTTGCCGATCACCTCGAGCGCGAAGGCCACGTTCTGTTCCACGGTCTTCTGCTGGAGCAGCCGGAAATCCTGGAAGACGCAGCCGATCCGCTGGCGCAACTTGGGTACCTTGCGCCCCGGCAACCGGTCGACCCGGAAATCGGCCACCCGTATCTCGCCCGCGGTCGGCGACTCCTCCTTGAGCAGCAGTCGCATGAAGGTCGACTTCCCCGAACCGGACGGGCCGATGATGAAGACGAATTCGCCCTTGTCCACCTCGACGGAGACGTTGTCCAGCGCCGGCCGCGTCGAGGTCTTGTACGACTTGGTGACGTTGCGCATGGTGATCACGGGGAGCCAGTGTAGCCAGCGACCTCCCCGGTGACCGGGCCCCGACGGCCTCGGCGAGGCGTCGAGCAACCCTATGGCGTCTGATCGACCCAGGTGGGGACGGCGTTGAGGAGCGAGACCGGTCCGGTGCTGGTGGTGTCGGCGGGCTTGACGAACAGATAGACGACGAACGTGGACACCCAGGTGGCCATGAGGATCGCCGTCGACTTACGTGGTTTCACTGATTCCTTCCTTACGCAGGGCGGCCGCGACGCGCACGCGCAGCTCGCGCCCCACCTCGAATTGTTTGCCCGGCAATGTGCGGGCAACCATCCGGATGTTCATCTCGTCGAGCGAGAGATCTTCCACACCCATCACGGACGGTTCGTCGAGCAGCAGCGGCTTGAGGCGGCGGTCCTGGTAGGCCTTGGTGCACACCTCGTGCAGGATTTCGTTGATCTTGGTGATGTCGGCCTGCGCCGACACCGGCACGTCGATCGCGGCGCGTGCCCAGTCCTTGGACAGGTTGGTCACCTTCACGATCTGCCCGTTGGGGACGGTGATGACCTCGCCGTCGGAGTTGCGCAGCGTGGTGATGCGCAACGTCACGTCCTCCACGGTGCCCTCGGCCGCGTCGGCCGATCCGGTGACCGCGATCCGCACTACGTCACCGAAGCCGTACTGACGCTCGGTGATCAGGAAGAACCCGGCCAGGATGTCCTGGACGATCCGCTGCGCGCCGAAACCCAGCGCCGCGCCGAGCACCGCCGCCGGCGCCACCAGACCCGTCACCGCGAAGCCGAGCCTGCGCAGCACCTCCATGCCGACCAGCACGTAGACGATGGTCAGCACCACCCAGGTGATCACCTGGGCCAGGGCGTGCCGGTGCTTGGCGGCCTCGGTGCGGACCAGCGCGTCGCTCGAGTGGAAGCCCGCGTCGATCTTGGTGGTCACCCGGTCGCGCACGAACGCCGCGAACCGGCCGAACAGCATCGCGCCGACCACCAGCAGGACGATCTCGAGCCCGCTGGACCGCAGCCACGCGGTGATCTCCGGTGCCGTGTTGATCGCCAGGACGCCGCTCATCGCCTCGCCCCGGCCGAGAGTCGACGGGGCTTGCGCTGGCACAGTTCCGGTTCGCTCGAACACACACCCGAAAGGTTACAGCGGGGTCACGGTGCCCGGTCAAACGCGAACAGCGTCACACCGGCCGAGCGAACAGGTGGCTACGCGTCGGCCTGTTCCCGCATGCGCCAACGGATTCCGGATTCGATGAAGCCGTCGATGTCGCCGTCGAGCACCGCCGAGGGGTTGTTCACCTCATAGTTGGTGCGCAGGTCCTTGACCATCTGGTACGGGTGCAGCACGTACGAACGCATCTGGTTGCCCCACGAGGCGCCCTCGTTGGTCTTGAGCGCGTCCATCTGCGCGCGCTCCTCCTGGCGCTTGCGCTCGAGCAGCTTGGCCTGCAGCACGCGCATGGCCGAGATCTTGTTCTGCAGCTGCGACTTCTCGTTCTGACAGGTCACCACGATGCCGGTGGGGATGTGGGTCAGGCGCACCGCGGAGTCGGTGGTGTTGACGCTCTGCCCACCCGGGCCCGAGGAGCGGTACACGTCGACGCGGACCTCGCCCTCGGGGATCTCGATGTGGTCGGTGGTCGAGACCACCGGCAGCACCTCGACCTCGGCGAAGGAGGTCTGGCGACGGCCCTGATTGTCGAACGGGCTGATCCGGACGAGCCGGTGCGTGCCCATCTCCACCGAGAGGGTGCCGTAGGCGTAGGGCGACTTCACCGCGAAGGTGGCGCTCTTGATGCCCGCCTCCTCGGCGTAGGAGGTGTCGTAGACCTCGACGACGTACTTGTGCCGCTCGGCCCAGCGGATGTACATGCGCATCAGCATCTGCGCCCAGTCCGCGGCGTCGACGCCACCGGCGCCGTAACGGATGTTGACCAGCGCGTCGCGCTTGTCGTACTCGCCCGAGAGCAGGGTGCGCACTTCCATCGCCTCGATGTCGACCCGCAGCGCGGCGCGCTCGTTGTCGGCGTCGGCGGTGGCTTCCTCGGCCGCGGCGCCCTCCTCGGACTCGGCCAGTTCGTAGAGCACCGGCAGGTCTTCGAGGCGCTGACGCAGTTCCTCCACGCGGCGCAGCTCGCTCTGGGCGTGCGACAGCTCGCTGGTCACCTGCTGGGCGTGGTCCTGGTTGTTCCACAGCTCGGGATCGGCCGCCTGGTGCTCGAGCTCGTCGATACGACGGCGTAGCTCCTCGACATCGAGGACCGACTCGACCGTCTTGAGCGTGGTGTCGAGTTCGGCGAGGTCGGCGATAACGTCAGGATGCACGATTCCCAAGGTTACCGGTCGGCTCCGACACGGTGAAACACGCGCACCCGCGCGGGTCAGCTCGCGATGGCGCGCAGGCCGCCGGGACGTCGCCCGAGCAGTCGATCCAGTGCCGTCGCGCTGGCCTCGTCGGCGGGCAGCAGGACATACAGCGACTGGTCGTCGTCGATGGACAGATCCAGCGATTCGTAGGCCAGCCGCAGCGTGCCCGCCTCGGGATGACTGATCCGGTTGATCCCGCCCGAGGGCGGCAGTCCCGGCAGCGCGGCCAGCCGGTCGGTGAACGGGGCGCCCGCGGTCACGGTCAGCTCGTCGACCAGCGCCGCCACCATCGGGTCGGCGCGGAACGGGCCCTGCTTGAGCGAGGCGACGAGCTTGTCGGCGGCCTCGTCCCAGTCCGGATACAGCTCGCGCGCGCCGGGATGGGTGAAGACGAACCGCGCGACATTGGCCGGTTCGCCCTGCTCGAACAGGCCGCTGGGCGCCATCAGCGTGCGGTAGCCGGCGGTGCAGGCCAGCACTTCGGTGAACCGGTTGGTGATCGCGGCGGGCGCAGGCTCGAGCTGGTCGAGGATCGCGCGGATCGTCGGCCGGACCGTGCGGTTCGGGCCGTTCTCGGCGGCGCCGCAGCTGAAACCGGACATGCCCTTGGTGAGCTGGTGCAGGTGCACCCGTTCGCGCGGGCTCAGCCGCAGCGTCTCGGCCAGCGCGGACAGCACCGGCGGCGAGGGGTGCCGGTCGCGACCCTGCTCGAGCCGGATCAGGTACTCCACGCTGACCCCCGCCAGCATCGCGACCTCCGCGCGGCGCAGCCCCGGCGTGCGCCTGCGCGGCCCGGCGGGCAGCCCGACCTCGGCGGGTGTGACGGCCTCGCGGCGGGTCCGCAGGAACAGACCGAGTTCGTTGTCGCTCACCCGATCGACGGTACCCACCGGCGCGGCCCGGAGAGTGGCCGTGCCACTACCACTCTCAGCGTGGTCTCCCTGACAGCGTCGCGAACGGCGACGGTGGACACACCGGCCGATCTGGCCGGGCAGACGACAGAGGAGAACACGGTGTCCACACAGCCACTGAAGCTCGCGATCATCATCGGCAGCGTCCGCGAGGGCCGGTTCGGGCCGGTGGTCGCGCGCTGGTTCGCCCAGCAGGTCGACGACCGCTTCGACGTCGACATCATCGACCTGGCCGAGGCCGAGTTGCCCGCCGCGCTGCCGCCGGTGCCGCCCGCGGTGGACCCCGACATGCCGCGTCCGGCGGGAATGGCCGAGTTCACCGAACGGCTGGCCGCCGCCGACGCCTATGTCGTCGTCACGCCCGACTACAACCGCAGCTACCCGGCCGCGCTGAAGTCGGCCATCGACTGGCACTACACCCAGTGGGACGCCAAGACGATCGGCTTCGTCGGCTACAGCGGTGGCTCCGGCGGACTGCTGGCGATCGAGCACCTGCGCCAGGTGTTCAACGAGCTCAACGCCCACACCGTGCGCAACTACGTCTCCTTCCCGCGCTACTACCTGCTCTTCGACGAGGACGGGCGGCTGCGGGAGCCGCAGGAGTTCGAGGCCGCGGCGCAGGCGCTGCTCGACCAGGTGCACTGGTGGGCGAGCGCTCTGGTCGCGGCGCGGGCGGCGCAGGTCGCGGCCTGAGCGTGTGCTCGGCCCGGCGGTGAGGCCGCGCTGCGCACCC
>Ga0247823_10004148_pt1 | contig 11651 bp, 9 predicted proteins | sample 13C_PalmiticAcid_2_FD_192426 | JGI IMG/M metagenome (GOLD analysis project Ga0247823, IMG submission 192426) | Soil microbial communities from agricultural site in Penn Yan, New York, United States - 13C_PalmiticAcid_Day30 | ecosystem: Environmental > Terrestrial > Soil > Agricultural land...
CCTGGGACGCAAACACGGTGGCCGCTGGGCAGAGTGGCGATGTAGTGTCGATGCCAGAGAAACCCGTTGCCCGCAGCAACGCATCCCACTGCCCCAGGCTCAGGGCGGGGCCCCAGGGGCGCGTTGTATTGGCACCAACCCACCACCCGGGCAAGCCGCACATTGGCAGGTTGATTCGGAGGACGTCGTTGTTGACGAGTTCTTGAATGACGAGGTAGCCGCCGGGCCTGAGCAGCCAGCGAACCCCCCGCATCATTTCCTCGAGCTGGTCCGTCGCGTGCAAGGTGTGGGAGGCAACGACGACGTCGAAAGCGCCCCCGACGAATCCCTGTGTCTCCGGAGAGACTTCCATGTTGTATGTCTTGTAAACCATCCGGCTGTTGTAGTGCTCGAATCGGTTCTTGGCGGCTTCAAAGAACGCACTGGACACATCGGTGTACGTGTACGTTGAGAAGGCGTCGCCGAGCACGGGTAAGATGTATCGAGTGACGCCTCCGGTGCCAGCACCAATCTCAAAAACATTCATCCGTGGATACCGGTGACCAATCTGGGCGACCATTCGAGCCGTGTATCGGTTAGGCTGGTCCAGGCCGAGGCCCTCGGCGTAGATTCTATCGAGCATCCCATCTTTTGTCATGTATTCAAGGATGCTGGACCGAGAACGCACAACACTGGGGAGATTGTCCCCAACCGATCGCATCAGCTGAACATCAACCTGGTCGTTGTGTTCTTCGATGTAGCGTTCAAACCGCTCCTCTGTGTCGTCGAGGCAGTCAGGCTGGAGAAGAGGGTGATTTCCCTTCCTGACCGTTTCGACGACATGATCGGCCCAGCGCAGAAGGTGCTGGTAATGCGGCAAAGTGCCGTCCCTTTCCGCTTGCGTGATAGTCCTGGTGAGACGCACAAGGTAGAATAGCGCAAGCCTCTCCATCTCGACAGCGTCGTCGGAGAGAGGCACCGGGGGGTCATCAATAGCTGCCACGGCTCCATCAGGCCCGTCGATTCTGTAATCAAAATGCGTGAATAGAGGCAAATCGTCTTCGGCATTGGGCTGCGTCAGAGGCGGTGCCTCGAGGCCTTGCACCTGGATGAAGACGTGAGCACTGTCTGGAGACAGAACAGTCGTGTCCGCGGCCATCTTGCCTTCACCTCCGTGTCTCAGAAACGTCTCCCAAGGAAAACTGGCACCCGTCTTTTTGCTACTATGGTCCTTCGAAGTAAAAAACGGATTGATGGTGATGCTCTGAATCCTCGTGGGAGCGTATGTTGTCCAGAATCCCCCGTCGCCTGGGCAGCACCACGCGGCAAAGCCGCTCTGGAACGCGCAGTCAAGCATGGCCGGGTGAATGAGAAGCCTGTCTTCCCAGTCTGAACCAGCTAGGTCTGCAAGCGTGCCGGCTGCGAGCCCGGCTCTGCGGGAGACGGAGGTGATGGCATTGAATGGAGCGGAGTATCGGTACTGAACCGACTCGAACTGGCCGTAGAAGCGATCGACATCGATGGATACCATGCCATACTTCTCGTCTCCCATGCAAGACGTGAACGGCAGGGTGTGGGGCTCTGAATGGCCCAAGGTCGCCGCAATCTTGCCTCGGGCATGGAGCGTCATGGGTCGAGAGCCGTCGAAGGGATTTCCGCAGTACAACGAAAACCTGCCCTTGATGCTTCCACCATCCACAGCAGCCTTTTGGGGTTGGTCCAGGTCCAGAATAAAGAGCGACTCAATCACAAAATCCTCATCGACAAACGGGATGCCCCGGTCAATGACGAAGTCGTCGATCTGGATTAGAGAGAGGTCGGGAGTTCCCGCAAACGCGACAACAGCTTCAACGGCCATGGAGACGTATCCTGATGCCGGGAAAAGAATCTGGTTCTGAACCTGGTGGCCCTTGAGCCACTTGATCTCCTTTGGCTGAAGCAGGTTTCTCCACTGGATCCGGTCCGAGGTTTCGCGGTCAACACAGCGCCTGCCCAGAAGGGGATTAACAGGGTCCTTCAGGTTCAGGTGGAAGCCAGACAGGCGAGACAGTTTCCAAAACTTCCTGGAGTGGTCCCACGGGTAGTTTGGAACCCCGGCCACGAATCGTCGTCGCTGGCCAGAGACTGCCTGCTCAAAGGACTCGAACGACACGGAACGTGGGCCGAGCGTGGACCACACCATGCCCAGGGCAGCCGCAAACTCGTTAACATCGTCGCGGCCCCTGAAAAGCAGACCCGAGTATGGGATGCCCATTTCCGTGCCACCGGATGCATCCTGGAGTGTGTCCATGGCAGGTCCCTTCAAGGCCGGATGGGGGCCGATCTCCAGAACCAGATCGAAGGGGTGGTTCTCGCGGACAAGAGAGGCAATAGCCGGGGCGAACCAAACCGGGTTGGTCATGTTGTCGACCCAGTACTGGGCATCCACCTTTCCGGCCCTGGTAATGATTTTCCCGGCGTGCACAGTCGAGTACCAGATCGGCCGTTCCTCGCTGCCCTCGCTGCCCTCACTGCCCTCTGTAGTCGCAGGACACTCCCCAATACCGCACGCGCGCATCGAGGCGAGATACGGCGCCGCACACGGACGCATATGCAACGAATGGTAGGCCGTGTCGACCCTGAGCTTGCGGGCAAACTTTCCCTCGTCCTCAAAGATCTTGATCGCTTCGTCCACGGCGTCCTCGTCTCCCGTAAGGGTAACGTTTGAGGGTGAGTTCTGGGCCGCAATCTCGATCCGCCCCTGGAATTCTTCCAGCTCACACAGGCTGGTTGCGTCTTCGAGCGAAGTCCCAACGGCCACCATGGCCCCCTTGGCGCCGCTCGGCGAAGCGGCAAGCTTGGTGTAGTAGCCCCGGTAGTATGCAGTGATGATGGCCTCGCGAGCAGTGAGGAGCCCTGCGGCATACGCCGCGGCGATTTCACCTGGATTGCAGAGTCAGTTTATTGAGCGACGCGTTCTTGATTCAGTAGATATTTGGTAAAGAAAGTTTTACGTACCAGAAGAATGCCCAACCACAGCGTTCAATTTCACGCCAGCAAGCCCGAGAAGGTTGATTAGCAGGATCTGCACCGCAGTACAGAGCGGTTGAGAGACATATGCCTGGTAAACCTTCGACGACCCTGGCTCGGCGCAGAGCTGCCCCCTCAGCGTCCAGTCTGGGCGGTGCTCCCTAGGCAATTCCGCCAGGTAGCCGTCAAGTTCGTCAATCTGCCGAGACGCTATCGGAGAGGCTTCGATCAAGCGCGCACCCATGCGAGGCCACTGGGCGCCTTGGCCTGTGAACACGCCTAGGATCCGCGGCCGGGCGATGTCGAAGTGACGCTCACGCAATCCCGGGACTTCGGCGCTGTTCTCCAACATCGCCGTCATCTTGCCAACGGCATCCTCGACCGAGCTGGCGGGAAACGCCACTCGATACGCCAAGGTCGAGCGGCGCTCTTGAAGGGTGTAGGCAAAATTGGCCAGAGAAATGCCCGGATTGGTCCTCAGATAGGAGCAGTATGCGGACAGAAGCTCGCGCAGCGATGTTTCGGATGCCGCCGAGATCGTCAGAGGGGTGAAGGAGGGACCCGGAGAGGTCTCGGCGGCGAGCTCGGGCTCGTAGGACTCGAGAATAGCATGAGCGTTGGTTCCCCCGAAGCCTGGAGTGTGTTGTTCCCTTGTTAGCTCGGCGCAGGGAAATAGACCTGCAACACAGAGGCGATGATCAGAATCAGCTCACCAAAGCTGTTGACGCTCACTCGTCTGGGTTGTCCGGGGGGCAGGGGGGGCCACGGCGTGGCTGTGGTGGGAACCTCCAGACGGCCGTAGAACTGCGCCACGGTGGGATTCAGATGGGTGCTGCTGAAGTGCATGTTGGGCGGAATGACGCCGTGTTTCAGGGCCAGCATCGAGCCGATCAAGCTGGCGAGTCCGGCAGTTCCTTCAGTGTGTCCGAAGATGGTCTTGATCGATCCGACGTAGAGCTTGTCCTTGGCGCCCTTGCTGTAGAAGGCGCGTGAGATGGCTTCCGCTTCGCGCGGATCACCTGCGGGCGTTCCGGTGCCGTGCGCGTGAAAGAACTGCGGACGGTCTTCAGGCTTGTCGATGTCGAGGCCTGCCCGTGCATACGTCTCCCGGATGAGTTCGGCCTGGGCCAGCGGATTCGGCATCGTCATACCCGGGGTCTTGCCGTCCTGGTTCAGTCCAGTGCCTCGAATGATGCCTTGGATGTTGTCGCCGTCTTCGAGTGCTGCCTTCAGAGACTTCATCACGATGGCCGCAACGCCCTCGCCGCGGCCATATCCATCAACATCCTTGTTCCACATCTTGCACCTGCCAGACGAGGATACCATGTTGAGCTTGCTTTCTGTCAGGTACATAGCTAACAAGCGCAGGTAGACTTGGTCAGTAACTTATTCTCCAAATGCTGTTCTCTCAACACTCGAAGTTTCGTAATACGAGATATGGAGGTGCTCACCGGGACTCAGGATGAGATTCGTCCCAGCCGCCACGGCTACGCGAGATTCGCCGTTGCGGATGGCCTGGATGCCCAAGTGGACAGCAACCAGGCTAGAAGAGCAAGCAGTGTCCAAGGTCATGGATGCCCCATGCCAGTCAAAAAAGTACGAAAGCCGGTTGGACATGATGCTGCGGCCCATGCCGGTTGCGCCATACTGCGGGAGCGTCTCCCAGTCCCTGTTCAGAGCAATACTCCAGTCATCGGTCATGGCCCCGACGACGACTGCGGTGTCGGACCCGCGCAGCGCCTCGACCGAGTGGCCACCGTCTACCAGGGATTCAAAGACCACCTCCAGGAGCATTCTCTGCTGTGGGTCAATGGCCTCTGCCTCGGCAGGCTGGATGTTGAAGAAATTGTTGTCCAAATCGGCTGGGTCTTCGTCGAGAAAGTACGCCGACTGCACGTTGGAGGTCCCATGATGCTCGGCTTCGTCGTGGAAGAAGGCTTCGGCCTTCCAGCGACGCTCGGGAGGCACTGTTCGCAACAGGTCGTGGGGCCGGAGAAGCAGCTCCCACAGTTTGGAAGCGTTGTTAGCGCCGCCCGGGAACCGGTGTCCTGTGCCGACAATGGCAATGAGCTCGGCCGAGGACGCTGATGACATGGTTCGATGGAGTAGCTAAGCACGGGAACAGGCGTGGTTTGGTCCTCGATGGTTTTTCCCAAGATGTGTCAAGACACTCGAGTGACACGATAAGAGGTGAACAAAAAGTAAATCGTTAAACGGCGAGGTCCCAGCACGAAGCAGGTGTTTGGGGGACCATAGCAGGCAGAAAATCACCGAACAGTGGCCCTTTGCTTCGGAGGAGCGGCAGGACCTGAACGAAGCATTCCCGGTCCTGTCCACACTCCCGAAAGACGCCGAATGAGCATGGATCTACATCGGAATCACAGGTAGAGACTCCACCTCGGCCGTTGGCTCGCCTAGACGGCAACAACTGTCGGGGACTTGCAACCCACCAACCGGGGTTGTACGATGGGTAAAGAAACGTCCAGGACTCTGGGGCAACAAGTTTCATGTCAACAACAGCATGCTCATATTAATCATGAATTAGATACGTTCGTCTGTTCTCTGGCTTGCTGAGTACTGGGCGCCACGGGCCTGCCAGCGTGGCACACAGGAACCGGAGATTTAGCTGGAAAGGAGCAGACCGAGATCTCTCAAGCAAAACATCTTTTTAACCTCCCTTCAGAGTGTGTAAACCAGCTTCTTTCCAGACAATCCCCCCGCTTTCACTTCTTGTATTCCCTGAAAAACGCCATCCAAGCCGCCGGCTCTCACGATCAGGGGGTGAGGCCGGAGGAGGCGTTTATCGTACAAGCCCTGCAGCGTTTTTATCCACCTCACGCCAAACTCTGCCATCTCCGGCATCGCCGGGCGGTCGTAAGGAGCCGGCCAGCCAATCGGTCGCCCAACCATTACGGGGCCCAAGACCCAGTTAGCCTTGATGAGCTTCCGGGTTGCAGCAACGCTGGTGGAATACGGTTCGAGGCCGGTATACCTGCCACCCGAGCGGCCGATGACGGAATAGCAGAACTCCATGCTCTGGGTTGTCGAGATGCAGTCGAGGACATAGCGCAAGCCGTTCTTGGTGAGGGCGCGGATCTCGGCTGGGCAGACCGGGTCATGGTAGTCGAACACGGCATCAGCACCATAGCCCCTGACCATGTCGAAGTTTGACTGCGAGCAGGTCGCGATCACCTTGAGCCCTGAAAGCTTGAGGAGCTGGATGGCAGTCGTGCCCGTCGCCGTCGAGGCACCGTAGACGAGGACAGTTGCATTGGAGCCGTTTGCGCCCACCGCCGTGGGGTGCAGCGGGTAGCCGGGCACGTCAAGGACCTTGAAGAGTGCCAGGCCAGCCGTCATGGCGCCCATGTTCATGCTGGCTGCCTCCTCAAAGCTGAAGCTGTCGGGAATTCTGAGCAAATCAGCGGCGTGGCAGCCAACGAGCTCCGCAAAGGCGCCCAGGGCTGGCTCCAAGGGGTTCATGCCCATCAAAACTCCGCAGACACGACCGCCGACGTGGACACCGTGCTGCGCGGCGTCTGGGCCGACTTCCTCCACGATCCCAGCAAAGTCGCTTCCTAGAATAGCGCCAGGGGTTACAAACGGGCCAACCATCTTCGTGTCCACTGGGTTGACTGCCACAGCTTTTGCGCGTACGAGCACCACATCACCAGTCGTCTCTGCTACCAGAGCCTGTGTCGAGATTGTGAGATCGCCGCTGTTGCTGCCCACAATGGCTGTTTGGGTCTTCAAGGGCTGAGACATGGTGCAGCGGTCAGAGTACCGAATCGCCTCGGGGTTTGTTCTGACAAAGATTGAATAACGATGGTTTCAACAACAACACAATGGTGGGTGTAGTTCTTCTTCTGCGCTACCCCATGACGGAGGGCCATCGCCGTGACGAGGGTTGAATAATCCCTAACCGGCAACTTGCAGAGAGGTACATGTCCTTGTAGGTGTCAACCGAAAGACCCCGATGCATGCATGAGATCCTCAATTCCCCCCATGTTCCATGTGAGACAATAATGGCTCTACTCCATGCTTGCCGGAATCCCGGGAGACAGCGAAAATTCCCGAACCCGAAGATTTCCAATTGCCCAGGGATAGGCGTGGCCAGCAAGCTGAAGATCTGAAAGCCCAGAACTTTATAGTTTGGCGTCCAGTTGGACATTGATATCACATGTGATGATCCCGGGTGTACTCTGCCTGATGCACCTCTTCTGGCGATATCATCGTGATAACGTACCTGTCATCTACCCCTACTCTTGACTTCACACACCTCTCCAGGGGCAAACTCGATGTCATTTAGCCTGGTTTCGTACTTCGACGTCGATGGTGACTCGGTGGTTCCTGGTCCCGTGCCACCTGCTCCCTTTGGCCCAAACGCCGGCAATTTGTTTCCCAAATTCCCCGACCGGCTGAGCGTCACGGCGTGGGAGCTCTGGTTCTTCGACGGAGGCAGCGATGACGGCAAGACGTCTTTCACAGTTTCGTTCTTTCGAGCTGCCCGCGGGAGTGAGGAACGCGGCTGGCGCCTCGAAGTCTTTGCGCTGTGGCCCGACGGATCCACGTGGAATGACGAGTTCCACTTTGCCGAATCGGTTGTGACGGCGGATGGCGGTTCCTCCGACGGGTCTGTCCAAGGCCGTGTCTACGGCGTGTGGAGAGACCGCGACAACCACTCCAGCGCGAGCTTCACCGTCGAGCCAGAGCTCGCATCGGCCACCATCAGATTCGATATCAAGCAACGTGTCGAGGGAACCGTGGTCTTGACAGCTGTGAGTGGCAACCGTCAAGGCCTCCCGTCGTCGGAAGCCGCTGCTCTGCTCTGCCCCGACATGTATTACGTCCGTCCCATCAGCCTCGCCGATGCCAAGGCTGACCTCGTCTTCCATGGCGTTGAGATGAGCAGCGGCCCCCCCGAGATGGTTCGTGACTTCAAGTTTGTCTCAGGTCGAGGCGGCATGGACCGGTGCTGGTCCACCTTGTCTTGGCCGCAGCTCCTGTCCGAGTCATACTTTCTCAGAGCCAATGTCGGGCCCTACGACATGCAGGTGATGCGAATCCTTACGCCAGAGGCCGGTGGACGGAAGCCGCACGCCATTGCTCGTCTGTGGAAAAACCAGAGAATGATTTGCCAGGCGCAAAGTGCGGTCGATCTGGCGGACCGAGCCGGCGGGCTCCCTGAAGAGGATGCCATCGCCATCGAAAAAGTGCACGGCAACGGATCCGATACGGCTGTCACGGGCGCCTTTCGTGATAAGAATTCGGGCTACGCCCTTCATTTCATCAAAGGAACGGGCTCAGGCACCGGCAACAAATCCTCCCCTGACGGGTTGCAATGGCGTTTCGACCTGCGCCACACTCGACCATGGTGGAACATGCCAACCAGTCCGCCGGGTCCCGACGCTACGGGAAACTCTGGCCTCTTGGAGAGTGTTGTGGGTGGAGCACAGGGTGAGGCATGGCCTCCAGGGACAGGACGCTGCGGACAGCTTGAGCTGCGGTGAGATGGTGGTGGATCGATTAGGAGGGATCAATACTGAGCTGTCGAAAATGTAAACTGCCACAATCGCCGCAGCCAGGAGCCGGCTCGAGAGTTGAATCGTTTCAGTTTTCTTGATTTCTTCAGGAAATGACTGTACCATGTTGAAGCCAGAGGCGACAAGCCATGCGGAATAGGGCCGCAGAGGAGACAGGGGGCCACAGACGGCGACATGTATATTACCGGTAGACAGGCTCACCCCGCATCCTCCCTCACAGTCAGTCCAGCCAGTTCAATCCAGTCCTTTCAACCCATTCCAACATACCAAGCTCAATGCCCGAGCAAAGGGGAAGACTGGAGAAATCGAGTTTGCCGTCAAACGCTCCCTGGTCCTTGCTGATATACGGATGCATAGGCCCCGAGTGCTTTTACCGTTTGCAAAGCTCTGGTTCTCTTCGCTAACCAAGGGGGTTCACGAAACGCCTAGGCACGCCGGTTGCAACCCCCGAAAACGTCCGACAAACTCCGAAAGATTCACAAGATATGTGTCTGGCACGCAGTTTGAACCACATATCCAGGGGAACAGGAGGGGGAACGTTCTAGCTACCTTACCTGAGGTAGTGATCGAGACATGTAGCTAAAGAGGTCAGCCGCAATGGTTTAAAACAAGCGCCCTGTCACCAGTTCCACGAACCGGCGGTGGGAGCCCTCAGGCCATTGACGGGCGGTGGCCTATAGTACTATATGTGTGGTGCATTGGTTGGTAGGCGAGTGGTGCACAGGATGTACTTATGAAGTGATTGCATCCGGGAGCTTTTGGCCCAGTGGCCAGGGTGGAAACTGCGCAACACACCCGTCACTCCCCGATGCCCTAATTGTAAGCACTCTCAATGGCTCCAAATGAGGGCATTCACATGGCCTTCCCTGCTCTCAGAAGCCATTGAGCTAAGCCAAGCCCGGAGGACGCAGCTCCAGCCAGTCGATGGCTCCCGATCCCAATCCTCATGAAACCCCCGATGAACCGAAATTGGGGTTCCCCGTTGCTTGGCCAAAGCAGCCACACGGTGTTAGAGCAGCCACGCGGTATGGTCCCGGGGCAAAAGTGGTAGGGCTCCGCGGGCGCAGGGGGGCCCTCAACACCTCTGATCCTCTGATGCTTCCTAGGCCCTACCACCTTCATTCCAAGCGATCGTTCTCGCTCCCACACACGTACCCCGAATCGACCATCATCACACCGTCATCACAGCAACCACACTGCTCTGCTGCACACACAGGTTCCATAGTTAGACATTGGCAATTCTCGCTGACCACTCCTGCGTTCCCCCAGTCCCCCAGTGCACACGATGGCAGACGGGTGGGAAGACCGCAGAGTCTCGGCGCAATGCAACTGTCGAGGCAGAGAATGTGGAGAAGATGTAACCGGGTGACCATAACATATATGGTTGCGTCGTCGTGGTGCGTGTACTCGGCGGACTTGTGACCCTTGTTCGGTACAGTGTTCATGAGATTCGTTTCGCCAACGGCATTGACGAAGGAAAGCATGGATTCCAGCCTAGCATCCGAGGACGCCTCTCTGTCTATCCGGAATTCCTGCAACAGATGTCGCACCCATAAACTCAAATGTACGACCGACAGTTCGAGCAAAGTCAAGGCTTGCAAGCGATGCGCGCGTGCCATGGTGGACTGCGTGTTTTCACGCAGGAAAAAGCCAAGGCGTTGCGCGCGGGATGAACCAGATGCCACGGACACGCGCTCGGCTAGTTCCCTCGCTGCCCATCTCCCGACCCCTGCTGGTTCCTCTGCGTCGATCCCCACAGACTGGCCCCCGAGCCCTCCCAGCCCTGCAGAGGACACAATAACGTGGAGAAGCGAGGCTGTCTTGGCAACTCCTGTTGCTGATCAGGACGAGGATGACTTCGGCATCTGGGCCCAGCCATTCTCAGCGCTGGTTGGTGGACCATTGGGAAACGCTCATCAGCCTGCAACCGCTGTCGACGAGGCCTTCACCCTTGTGGCAAAGTACATCGAGGATAGCACAGTGCCCGAGGGGATGCAATCGTCCGTTGACATGGAGATCCACACCGACACCAGAGAACAAAATCAGACCTACCATGAATCACCAAACTCTCTGGGTATGGTTGGCACCGAGAGGCTCGCCGCGGTTGTTGTTGTGTCGGAAAGCGGCTCCACTGGAAGCGCCTCGCTGCGGCTGGCTTCCGACCTTCACGAGAGGCTCGAGACACTGAGGCACGGACCTTGGGCTGGCGACGGTTGCGAGAGCTTCGATGGTTACCCTGTTGGCAGTGTGCTACATCTGTCGCAGGAGTTTGTTCGGTTGGCCACGGCCACGCCAGGGGGCATCGGCGCCGGACACCTCCAGGCACAGACACTGTTCGGCCCAGCATGTTTTGCCCACCATCCGAACGCCAGTTCCTCATCGTCACTCCACCAGGACGTACCGGCCACGCTTGTCCTGACGGCCTGCGGTGTGATGCTCGCCCAGCTCTTCGACGTCGTCCTCGGCCACCTGCACAGCTATCTACAGCACCACCATCGCAACATCCAAACGACAACGCCCGAGGGCGAGGGACTTTGCACAGACCCAACAGTTTGCTTAGGCGACTTGCCTCCCTTGAACGAAAGACACAGCCGTACCCATACGGCCATCCGCATGCTCCTCGCCTCTCTCGACAAGGCTGAAAAGGCCCTGGGCCTCCCTCCTGAAGCCCCACTCTTTGGCGGATTCCTGGACCACCCCCTGGCCTTCGGAAACAATGCGCGCTGGGGTCAACAGATCATTGGTGGTACTCTATCCGCGCCAACAAGCACCAGCAGTCTGCAGGATGCGTTCGCAGCGTTGAGGACTCGGGCGGCGGAGGCCAAGGACCTTCTTCGCACGATGCTGGACATGTAGTAGTGGAACAGAGAGCCCTGCAACGCGCCTGGCAGGGAGTCAGGGACTTACTCTCAAACTTGTCAAGAAGGAGGAGAAAACGGCGGTAAAACACCTGAGAATGCAGCACTGAATCCATCTTGCATTGAGCAATCCCCAGAAGTTCAAGCCGGCGGGTAGTGATCAGCAAGAACAAGTCTAACTGAAGCGGGCCAATACGTCTGTCCACAACTTGACTATGATGCGCAAATGGTTGATTCTCGCCTCTTTTTTAACACACCCTACAAC
>Ga0247823_10004150_pt1 | contig 11650 bp, 12 predicted proteins | sample 13C_PalmiticAcid_2_FD_192426 | JGI IMG/M metagenome (GOLD analysis project Ga0247823, IMG submission 192426) | Soil microbial communities from agricultural site in Penn Yan, New York, United States - 13C_PalmiticAcid_Day30 | ecosystem: Environmental > Terrestrial > Soil > Agricultural land...
GCTGACAAGGGACGGCAAGGTCGTCAACGCGCGGCTACTCGGTTGAAGACCGACAAAGGGGAACAATAATTATGGATTTGATCTCGATCCTCTCGATCTTCGTGATGGCCTGCTTCGTCGGCTATTACGTCGTGTGGTCGGTTACGCCGGCGCTGCATACGCCGCTGATGGCTGTCACCAACGCAATCTCGTCGGTGATCATCGTCGGTGCGCTGATTGCCAGCGCCGCTGAAGGGAGCCAGTTTTCCACATATCTGGGGCTGGTGGCGGTCGTCCTCGCCAGCGTGAACATCTTTGGCGGCTTTGCGGTCACCGAGCGAATGCTCGCCATGTACAAAAAGAAGGACCGCAAGAGCTGATGGCCGATATGCACGAACTCACCGCCACGCCCGCCTGGGCTGCGCTCGCCTATCTCGTTTCGGGCGTGCTGTTCATCCTCGCATTGCGTGGCCTCTCCAGCCCCGGTACGTCGCGCCGAGGTAACCGCCTTGGTATGCTCGGCATGCTGGTGGCGGTCGCGACCACTTTGATCCTGCACGGCACTGGCCTGATCCAGATCTCGATTGCGATTGCGATCGGCGGGGTGATCGGGTTCGTCGCTGCTCGCAAAATTGCAATGACGGATATGCCTCAGCTCGTTGCGGCCTTTCACTCGCTCGTGGGACTCGCCGCCGTGCTCGTCGGGGTCGCTGCCTTCCTCAATCCAGCAGCCTTCGGCATTCTCGATGCGCAAACCGGCCACATCCAAAGCATCAGCCGGATCGAGATGGGCCTGGGGGTTGCCATCGGCGCGATCACCTTCTCGGGATCGGTAATTGCCTTCCTCAAGCTCAACGGCAACATGTCGGGCGCGCCGATCATGTTGCCGGCGCGGCATGTCATCAATTTAGGTACGCTCGCCGCGATTGTCGGCCTCGTCGCCTATTTCGTCACCGACGACAGCCACTGGGTCTTTTTCTCCATCACCGCGCTCAGTTTCGTCATCGGCTTTTTGCTGATCATCCCGATCGGCGGCGCGGACATGCCGGTCGTGGTGTCGATGTTGAACAGCTATTCCGGCTGGGCGGCGGCGGCGATGGGCTTTACGCTGCATAACAGCGCTATGATCATCACTGGCGCGCTGGTGGGTTCGTCGGGCGCGATCCTGAGCTACATCATGTGCAAGGCGATGAACCGCAGCTTCATCTCGGTCATCGCGGGCGGCTTCGGCGGCGACGCGGTGGCGGCAAGCGGCGGCGAAAAGGTTGAACGGCCGTGGAAGCGCGGCTCGGCCGACGACGCGGCCTTCCTTATGAGCCAGGCCGAACAGGTTATCATCGTCCCCGGTTACGGAATGGCGGTCAGCCAGGCGCAGCACGTTCTGCGCGAAATGGGCGATCTTCTGAAGGCCGAGGGTGTGCGCGTGAAATATGCGATTCACCCGGTCGCAGGACGCATGCCTGGCCATATGAATGTGCTGCTTGCCGAAGCGAACGTGTCTTATGACGAGGTATACGAGCTGGAAGACATAAATTCGGAGTTCTCGCAGACCGACATCGCCTTCGTCATCGGCGCAAATGACGTTACCAACCCGGCCGCCAAGACCGACAAGACTTCGCCGATCTATGGCATGCCGATCCTCGACGTCGAAAAGGCCAAGACCGTTCTGTTCCTCAAGCGATCGATGGGCGGCGTCGGCTATGCCGGGGTCGACAACGACGTTTTCTACATGGACAACACGATGATGCTGCTTGGCGATGCGAAGAAGATGGTGGAAGAAATCGTCAAGGCGATGAACGCCTGACCGTTCCCCGCAAATAACGGTCACTCTCTGGTTCGACCGGACGCGGCCGCCTGGCGGCAAATCTGCGCGGGATAGACGCAAACCTCGGGTGCCCTGCTTCCCCACTATCCCCGTCGGCAAGGCGCAGCGGCCCACCATGGCCGGGCCGAATTTGTCCTGGCTCAGCGCGTCCTCGGTGTCGAAGACGGAGAGCCGGGGCTTTCGTACCGGCCACTCCTGCGATCGCCGCCATGTCTCGGCCGGGGATGTGCGCGGAGAAACGACCTCAGACTTGCGACGAAGACCAGCGTAGCGCGGCCGACCTTTGCCGCCTCGATCTCCCCGTCGGCGATCAGTTCGTAGATCTTGGTGCGGCTGAGCCCGGTCGTGCGAACGACCTCCGAGATACGTATACTGATCGGATCCAGCGGCGGCGGCGACGCCCGACGCAGGCTTCTCGGGGCGGCTTTGCGATTTGGCATCACACTCTCCATCGCTTCTGAGGTCGCGTTCGGGGCCGGGCAAAGCCTGCGCCCGGCCGTTCCACCGGACAATTGTCGTCATCCGCCGGACTTCGGCCCCTTTTCGGTCTTCGCGAATTCGCGATCGCTGTCGAGAAAGGCTCCGAGCATCGCCGGGATAAGCTCCGCCACGGGCTCTTCGAGGCCATAGGCCGCTGCATAGGCGGCCGCATAAGCCGACAGCCGGTCGTTCAGTTCAGGCAAGACGACGATGCCGATCTTGACCGGGGTACGATCGGGAAGACGTGCGAGCTTGAGAGCTGCCATCAGCCCGCTCCTCGTTGCCAAGGCCCGAGGACGATGTCCTTGTGAACAATCACGCGCACCGGCCAGCCAGGCCGCACGACGATTGTCGGCTGGATGTCGAGACTCTTTTCGGCGAGCCGGTCGCCCGCGCGACTGCCGCCCTGCTGTGCGGACTCACGCATCGCGCGGACGATCTCGCTTTCGTCGTCGCCAAAGCTGAGTTCGGTGCCGACACCGAGCAGTGTCGCGAGCGCGACGCCCTTGATCAGCTGCCACCCGTGGGCATCGACGCGATCGGCAAGGCCTGCGTAGCCCGAGGGGTCGCTGGCCGGGGCATCGTCCAGCGCGAGCGAAGAGCCGTCGGGCCACACGATCCGCTGCCAGACGACGAATGCGCGCTTCTGGCCATAGCTCGTCCGGCTTTCGTAACGGCCCATCAGACGCGCGCCCTGCGGGATCAGCAAGGTCCGTCCCGTGATGCTGTCATAGGTGTTTTGACTGACTTGCGCGACGACCAGCCCGGGGAGGTCGCTATTCAGCCCGGTGATGAGGCTCGCGGCGATCACGCTGCCGCTGCTGAGCATCCATGGCGAGGCGGGGGGTGCGATGCGATGCGGGCTCACGTGCGCGTCGCCTCCTGCTTCCGCCTTGGAGGAGGATGCCAACTTGCCCTGGGCTGGTGCGGCCTCGACCGGCTCGCCACTGGCTCGCGGTACCGCTGGCTGCGTTCCGCGGTTCGATCCAAGCGACATCATGACGGGTGATTGGCGCGCGGCCCCTTCTTCGGCGAGGCGACGCTCGCGCTCGGCTGCCTCGGCTGCCGCCTTGTCGTCGACCGCGACGGCAGGCGGATACGCGCCTTCCATTTTGCGCTGATGTTCGAGGATCGGCCGTCCAAGGTCCCCAGGGAGTGGCGGCCCGAGCTTAGGAATTTCGTCGTAACGGCCGGGGGTGCCGGCCAGGGCTTCGGGCTGCCTGCCTTGCCGCTTCTCGAACATCTCGTCGCCGCTTGCCGTGAGCTTGAAGGAGACGGGCTCGAGCGCGATCCAAGTAACCGCTGCAGTCGCGAGGGCACCGACGGCCGCGACGCCGATGATGATTTCTCGCCGGAAGCGCGCGACGCGCCGGGGGGCGCCGCGCAGAACGAGGGTCTCGGGATCGACCTTGGCCGGTGGCCCGGCCTGGTCTGGGCGATCACCGACCGGAGCTTCCGCAGGCCGACGGACAGCCTCCTCATCGCCCGACATCACCGCGCCTCTCCCGTTCGAACAATGCGGACGATCTTCTGGCGCTTCGCGCCGTGGCGCAATTCCGCGCATTCGAAGAGACGATCGACGATGTAAAAGCGGCCGGAAACGCGGTAATTGACGAGCTCGGGCTCGCCCCCCTCGCCAGTCACGAACAAAGTCGGTGCCTCACCCTGCGCCAGGCTTGGCGGAAACTCGATGAAGGTCTGCCGGCCATCGTCGAACGCCCGCAGCGGCCGCCACGACGCGCGGTCGCCGCGAATGCGGTACCCAAAGTGGAACGCTATCGGGTCGACGCCACCGCGCCCTGCGGCGCGGTCGTATCCCTTCGATGCCGCGCGTTTGATCGCCAGCAGCGCGTCGTCGGGATAGGTCCAGCGGATCGCCGCCATTGCTGTCGCGGCGGTGCTGGTGAGCGCGATGTGGTAGACGCGCCGGTCGGTGGTGATGATCAAATTCGTGGCCAGACCAGGCGCGAGTGGTTTGATCATCACATGGGTGCGTTGCGCGTCCCCCGCCCCGCTGACCGTATCACCGACGGTCCAGCGCGCCGTATCGCCGGCTGCCACCGCGAGGAGCGCCTCACCAGGTTCGAGCCCAATCTCGGTCACATGCCCAGGCGCACCGACGAGCCGGTAGATTGCGCCCTCGGCGTAGGCGTAGGACTGGATCGCGCCGCGATAATCCTCGCGCCGCGGCTCTCTCGTCGCGGCCCCTTCCGCCGCGCGTATCCGCTCGGTGCTGCGAGCCGCTGCGGCCTCAGCATCAGTTGCTGCGACGATCCCGGTGGCCAGTAGGCAGATAAGAAACGACTTCATGGCAGTTTTCCTTCCGAAGCAGTGGGGGTTGAAGGCGGAAGCTCTAGCGTCGGCTCTTGGGCAAGCTCGGCACCCGGAGCTCTGTCCTCGTCTGCCAAGGCAGAGGGCGCAGCTCGCACCGGCTCGGCGGTCTCATATTCCCGGCTCCAGTCGATCGCCTCGACGTAGAGCCCGAGCGGATTTTTGCGCAGCACCTCGGCGGTTCGCGGCGGCTTGACCGCGACGGTCAGGATCGCCGTCCAGCGCGACGTCGATACGAGACTGCCGCGTTCGAACAGGCTCTCGCGCCACTTGACCTGGAAGGATCGCGGCGACGCACGGACTACGCTGACGATCTCGACCGACAGCGAGTGCGTTCCGACCTTCGCAAACGGGTCGGCCGAGCGCGCATATTCGTTGAGGAAAAGCTCGCCGCGGTCGGTGACGAAATCATAGGCACCAAGCCAGTTCTCGCGCATCAGCACCGGGTCGAGCGATATACCACGCACGCTGCGGATAAACTGACCGAGCGCCCAGGCGATCTGCGGGTCGGTCGGGTTGTAGTCGGCGACGGCGGGCGCGACGCTCCGGGCTTCGCCGAGCCGGTCGACCTCGACCACGTACGGGGTCACGCGGCTTTGCACCGATTGCCAGACGAGGCCGCCCGCGAGGCCGGTCGAAAGGAAAAGCCCGCCGAACGCCATGATCCGCCAGTTTCGTGCCTGGACGCGCGCCGACCCGATCCGGTCGTCCCACTGCTGCGCAGCGCGCTGATAGGGGGTAACGGGCTCGGGCGTCCGCCCGTAACGCTGTACCGATCGCTTGAAACGCATGGCTCAATCCTCCTTTTCGGCAATGTCGGGCGACGCGCCGCTTCCGCCGCGGCTCCCGTCGGAAATTACATGGACGGCAGCTTGCCGCGCAGACCGGCGGCGCTGATCGGCCTTCATGTCGGCGGCCCAGGGCGGAGCGCTGTCGCGCGGTGCCGGCGCCGACGAAACCGCTGGTGAACCGTCCCCGCCCGTGCTGGTGGCCGGCGCAGATGAAGATGGTTTTGCCTTGGTGGTTCCGGCGTTCCACGCCGCGTCGCGCCCGGCGGCGGCGGCGGCGCCCAGTCCGAGCTTGCCGCCGGCACGCCGCGAGAAGTTCGAGGCAACCCCCTTCATCGCGGTTCCAACGCCCGAGAGGCCGGCACCTACGGTGTTCGAATCGGACGTCTCCTGGCCCAGCTTGTAGGCTGTCGAGGCAGCGCTTCCCATCGACGTACCCGCGCGGACCGCGCCAAGTGCCGCGCCGCCGCCCGCACGCGCCGCGGCCATTCCAGCGCCGCCGGCGATAACCATTGTGCCCGCTGCGGCGGCGACCGTACCGATTGCGGCGCCCGCCCCGAGCTGCGGCGCGCCCGCAACGAGGCCCGATGCGATACCGGGGCCGAAAATGCCGAGGCCGAGCAAGGCGAGCGCACCAAGCGCAAGCGACATGGCTTCCTCGATGTCGGGCTCGGAGCCCGCCATCGCCGAAAGAAAATCGGGGAAGAATCCCGAGCCGATGCCGACGATCACGCCGAGCACCATCACCTTGATGCCCGACGACACGATGCTTCCCAGAACGCGCTCGGCAAGGAAGGCAGTCCGGTTCCACAGGGCGAACGGCATGAGCGCAAAGCCCGCAAGGCTGGTGAGCTTGAATTCGATCAGCGTGATGAAGAGCTGGATCGCGAGAATGAAGAAGGCGAGGATCGTCAGCACCCACGCGATGAGCAGGACGACAATCTCGAGGAAGTTTTCGAAAAATCCGATCGGTCCGAGCAGCTCCTTGATCTGGTCGATCAGCGGGTGCGCTGCCTCGAAACCCGTGCCGGCAAGCCGGCCCGGCTTGAGCAGATCCTCGGCTGAAATCGTGCCGCCGCCTGCGGTGATGCCGAGCCCCGCGAAGGACCGGAAGATGATGTCGGCGAGCGTGCCGAAGCTGCCGATTATGAAAGCAAAAACACCGACATAGAGAATCTTTTTCAGAAGTTTCGCGATGACGTCATTCTCACCGCCCATGGCCCAGAAGAGCCCGGCCAGCGTGATGTCGATGCCGATCAGGATGCTGGTGAGGAAGGCGACGTCGCCGCCCAGAAGTCCGAAACCGCTGTCGATGTAGCGGATGAAGGCTTCCATGAAGCGGTCGATGACATTGAGATCGTCCATCGGGCGGGCTTTCGAGTGCGGTGAAGAGTTCCGCGGGGTCTCTAGGGGGAGCATCCGAGACCCCGCGGCGAACGGCGGGCATGGAGAGGGGCAGCCGGCGCCGTTCGTGCCTGGATCAGCGGATCGGCGTGTAAGCTTTGCCGTCGCCGAGGAAGCGGCGCGTGCGGTCGCGCGCTTCGGCCGCGCTCTGCGCCGCGCGTGCACGGTCGAGCATGTCGGCCTCATAGGCGGCTGCCATCATCTGCTGGACCTGCATCTGTTGCTTGGCCGCCAACGCGAGAAGCTGGTTGGTTGCCTGCTGGGCCTGCAGGCTGCCTTCGGCGCCCGAGCTTCGCGCCGCGATGTCGGCGAGTACGGCAGCATCGTCCTTCACATCGGCGGCAATGCGCGACTGGACCGCAAGCGTGCGCCGATACGAAGCCATGGCAGCCTCGAGCCGCGCCTTGGCTTGGGCGATGCTCGCCGACCGAGTCATTCCCGCAAAGTCCTTCGGGAACAGAGCGGTCATGCGCGCGTCGAGCTGGTCGACTCCGAAATCGATCCCCTCGGCCTGCCCCATCAGCCCGTCGACGCGGGCGAGATTGTTCTTGAGCTTCTCGATCTCGGGGAAATCGACGCGCTTCAGATTCTTGTCCATGTTGGACAGCATCTGCGCCTCGTTCTGCAACTGCCTGATTTGCTGATCGATCTGCTTGAGCGTTCGCGCCGCGGTGAGCAGATTCTGCTGATAGTTGGCGCTGTCGAAGACCGGCATTGCCGCGGCGGGCGGCGTCGTTAGCAGCAGTGCCGGGACGGCGGCGCCGATCATGATCATATGGGCAAGCGTCTTCATGGCATGTCTCCTTCTTGGGGGTTCGGTTCGTCTCTCGTCTCGCTTGATTGGAAACCGGCGAGGAGGTCGGCGGCCCAGTCGAGCCCGGCATCGCGCAAGAAATGCGCCGCAAAATCCGCTTCGCCATGCGCCGCGAGGAGGGCTTCGATCCGTGCCTGCACGGCCGGATCGGACGCGCCGCAAAATGCGAGCGCGATCGGACCAAGCCCGAGCTCGAACAGCCGGTTACCGCGCGCCGACTGGAGGTAATAATGGCGTTTGGGCGCCGCGCGCGCGACGAGCTCGATCTGCGCATCGTTGAGCCCGAAAGACGAATAGGCTGCCCGGCTCTGCGGCTCGACCGCGCGGTCGTTCGGCAGCAATATGCGCTGGGGACAGCTCTCTATGACCGCCGGTGCGATGCTGCTGCCGGCGATGTCGGCGAGGCTCTGCGTCGCGAAGATCACCGCGACATTCTTCTTGCGGAGTATCTTCAGCCACTCGCGGATACGTGCAGCAAAGAGCGGATTGTCGAGAAAGATCCAGGCCTCGTCGAGAATGAGCAGCGTCGGCCGCCCATCGAACCGGGCTTCCAGTCGGTGGAAAAGGTACGACAGCACGGGCTCGACGACGCTCGCTTGCCCCATCAGCGCCTCGGTCTCGAAACATTCGATCGAGCCGAGCGCTAGCCCCTCCTCTGCCGCATCGAGCAGCCGACCGTGCGGCCCCTCAAGCGTGAAGGGCTGGATCGCCGCCTTGAGCGCGTTCGATTGAAGCAAGAGCGAGAGGCCGGTGAGCGTCCGTTCGGTTTCGGGCGCTGTCGCGAGGCTCCGCAGCGCCGACCAGATCGCGTCCTTGACGTCGGGCGTGACCGGCACGCCTTCGTGCGCGACGAGCGCCGCGACCCAGTCGGACGCCCAGCTGCGCTCTTCCTCGCGGTCGATTCCGCGCAGCGGCTGGAACGCAAGCGAAGCACCGCCTTCGCCGAGCGCATGATGGCGCCCGCCCATCGCGAGAACGGCGGCGCGCGCCGAATAGCCCTTGTCGAAGATATAGAGCTGCGCGTCGCGGTACCGCCGGAACTGCATCGCAATCAGGGCGAGCAGCACCGACTTCCCTGCCCCGGTCGGCCCGGCGATCATCATGTGACCGACATCGCCGACATGGGTCGACAGGCGAAACGGCGTCGAGCCGCTCGTCTCCGCGTAGAGCAAGGGCGGACCACCCAGGTGCACATTGCGCACCGGACCCGCCCACACCGAAGACAGCGGCATCAGGTGCGCAAGGTTCAGGCTGTGAACGAGCGGCTGACGCACGTTCGCATAGGTCTGACCGGGAAGTGACGAGAGCCAGGCTTCGACCGCATTCACGCTTTCGCGGATCGCGGTGAACCCGAGCGAATGGACGATCCGCTCCGCCGCGCGCAGCTTCTCCTCGGCGCGCGCGCGGTTGCGGTCCGATACGGTAATCGTCGTGGTCAGATAGCCGAACGAGACATGATCGCCGCCAAGCGCCTGGAGCGCCGCATCGGCGTCGACGACCTTGTTGTCCGCGTCGCTGTCGAGCAGTTGCGCCGGCTGGTTGTACATCACCTCGCGGAGCAGCGCCGAGAGCGACTTGCGCTTGTTGAACCACTGGCGCCGCATCTTCGTGAGCGCCGCCGTTGCGTCGGTTTTGTCAAGCGCGATGAAGCGCGTCATCCAGCGATAGCCGAAGTCTTCGCGGTTGAGCGCGTCGAACAGGCCGGGGCGGCTCATCGAGGGAAAACCGAGGATCGTGAGCGTGCGCAGATATTGGTCGCCGAGCATCGGCTCGAGACCGCCGGTCAGCACGGTGTCGGCGAGCAGGCCATCAAGATAGACGGGCGTCTGCGGAACGCGCAGGTGGTGCCGATGCGGCGAAATGGCGCGGTGGAGGTAGGTCAAAGTTTCGCTGTCATCCAGCGGACGGACCTCGGGCATGAAGGTCGCCATCAGGTCGATCGCGCGCAGACTCTCGGCGTCGAACCGTGCCAGCGCCTCTCGCCAGTCGCGTCCGCCGCCCCGGCCCTCTCGGTCGCCCGGCTTCTCGACAATGAAGCGACCCGCCCTGTCGGCCTGGTCGGCAGGTGGCATCGAGACGAGGGTGAGATGATACAGGCTCTCGAAATGCGACCGTTCGGCATCCTCGAACGACGCGCGGCGCTCAGCTTCGACGAGCCACGAGGCAGGATCGGGAAATTCGCTTTCGGGATAGCCAAGCGCTGCGACGCGCTCGGCCTCGAAGAAGAGCGCCCATCCCGATCCGAAGCGCTTTAGCATATTGTTCGCGCGCGCGCAGGCAACGACGAGTTCGGCTTCGGTCGCGCTGTCGAGATCGGGTCCGCGAAATGCGATGCTGCGCTGGAAGCTTCCGTCCTTGTTGAGGACGATGCCGGGCGCGACGAGGGCGGCCCACGGCAGATGGTCGGCGAGCCGGTCGGCGCGGGTGCGATATTCGGAAATGTTCAGCACGAGAAAGTGCCTTTCTGCCGGAGGTGGCGGACGAGGACCGGCGCGAAGTCGGGATCGCGCTTGGCCGCGAAAACCATCAGCGTGTGCCCGAGCGCCCAGAGGATGAGCCCGGCGATCCATTGCTGGAGTCCGAGCCCCATCGCGGCCGCGATCGTGCCGTTGACGATCGCGAGCCCGCGCGGAGCCCCGCCGAGCAAGATCGGTTCGGCGAGCGACCGGTGGATCGGCGCTTCATATCCTTCGAGATGGCTCATGCGACGAGCGCCCCGCCGCCAAAGCTGAAGAAGGACAGGAAGAAGCTTGAGGCGGCGAAGGCGATCGACAGACCGAAGACGATCTGGATCAGTCGGCGGAAGCCGCCCGAGGTTTCGCCGAACGCTAGGGTCAGGCCTGTCGTGATGATGATGATCACCGCGATGATCTTCGCGACCGGGCCCTGCACCGATTCCAGCACCTGCTGGAGCGGCTCTTCCCACGGCATGCCCGAACCCGCGGCGAGCGCGCTCCCGCACGCGGCGCCCACGCAAAACAGCAAGGTGAGCGGCAGTCCGACGGTCAAATGTTGCAGCGAGTACAGACGCATGGAGGGTCTCCTTCAGTTCGGATCTTCGGAATGGATGGAAAGGTCGGTGAGCGCGTAATCGTTGGTCGGACCGACGCCCTCGACGCGCGCGATCGTCGCGATGCGCCGCGCGGCGCCGCGTCCGGCGATGAAGACGATGATGTCGATCGCCTCGGCGATCAGGCGCCGCGGAACGGTGACGACGCTCTCCTGGACGAGTTGCTCGATGCGGGTCAGCGCCGATGCTGCACTATTGGCATGCACCGTCGCGATCCCGCCCGGATGCCCGGTGTTCCAGGCCTTGAGCATGTCGAGCGCTTCGCCGCCGCGGACCTCGCCAACGATGATGCGGTCGGGACGCAGCCGCAGCGTCGAGCGGACAAGATCGGCCATCGACACCGCACCGGTCCGCGTGCGCAGCTCGACCCGGTCGGGCGCAGGGCATTGGAGCTCGCGCGTGTCCTCGATCAGGATCACGCGCTCATCGAGGGTCGCCATTTCGGCGAGAAGCGCGTTGGCGAGCGTCGTCTTGCCCGAACTTGTGCCGCCGGCGACGAGGATGTTGAGCCGTTCGACGACGGCGTGCGACAGGAGGCGCGCGGCCTCGGCGCTCGCTATGCCGGCGTTCACATAATCCATCAGCGTGTAGACGCGCGCTGCGGGCTTGCGGATCGAAAAGCAGGGCGCGAGGCTCACGGGAGGCAGCAGCCCCTCAAAGCGCTCGCCTGCCCCCTCGCCGTGGGGTGGCAGTTCCGCCGATACGATGGGCGCTGCCATATGCACCTCGGTCCGGGCATGACTCGCCACGAGCCGAATAATCCGCTCGACCTGTTCGGGCGCCATGCGGACCCCCGTGTCGACCCTGCCTTCGCCGAGCACGTCGACGCGTAGCGCGCCGTCGGGATTGACCATGACCTCGACGACATGGGCGTTCGAAAGCGCCGCCTCGATCGCCGGCCCCATTGCGCTGCGCAGCATCGCGCGCCGCCGCTCGGTGGTCTCGGCGGCGCGCGATGC
>Ga0247823_10004151_pt1 | contig 11646 bp, 9 predicted proteins | sample 13C_PalmiticAcid_2_FD_192426 | JGI IMG/M metagenome (GOLD analysis project Ga0247823, IMG submission 192426) | Soil microbial communities from agricultural site in Penn Yan, New York, United States - 13C_PalmiticAcid_Day30 | ecosystem: Environmental > Terrestrial > Soil > Agricultural land...
TGGAAGGACGGCGTCTGGACGCTGCCGCCTTCCTATCGTCTCAAGGACGTGGATCGCGCCAAATACGAAGCGATCGGCGAGAGCGACCGGATGACGCTAAAGTTCAGGAAACCCTGAAACATTTTTATTACGGAAGCGAAATCCGGCACGCTCCGTTAACCAATCGGCGATAGCAATTTGATCCGTGCCACGCCGGATCCGCTCCTTGCTCTCCGTCCTTCGGGACGAAGTCGACACTTTCGCCAGCACGAGCGAGGAAATCGCGGCGCGCACCAATCTCCTCGCGCTCAACGCCGCGATCGAGGCGGCGCGCTCGGGCGAAGCCGGCCGCGGCTTCTCGGTGGTCGCGCAGGAAGTGAAGGCGCTGGCGCAACAGGCCCGCCACGCCAGCCTCGAATTCCGCTCCGAAGTCCGCGAACGCCTCGCGATGGGCGCGGGTATCGCCGACGAGATGGTCGGCGAGATCGAGGGCACCCGGCTGGTCGAGCTCGCCCAGGCGCTGATCCAGAACGTCGCGCGCCATCTCTACGGCCGCAGCATCGATTTGCGGCTGCTGGCGTCCGATTCGGAAGTGATCGCCGCGACGCTGGACCCGACTCCCGAAAAGCTCGCGGCGGCGCAGGCGCGGCTGGCCGGCTTCACGCGAACCTCGCCTTTCTATCTCAACGCCTTCGTCGCCGATCGCGACGGCCGGATCATCATCTCGTCGGATCCGAACGCCCGCGTCCGCCAAACCAATGTCGCCAACGCCGCCCAGTTCCGCAAGGCGATGGGCAGCGCCCACCACGATCAATGGTTCACCGACGAGGTGTGGCAGAATCCCTGGTCCGATCACCGTGCGGTGCTCGTCTTCGTCACCGGTATCCGTCCGCGCGGCGCCGAGGGCCGGCCGGCCGGAGTCTTCTATGTCGAGTTCGACTGGGAAGAGCGCATCCCGGCGATCATCTCGGATCGCTCGCTGTTCGGCGAGAAGGAATGGGCGCGCACCCGCATCTCGATCGTCGATCAGGCGGCGCGGATCGTCGCCGATTCCTCGGGCACCCGCTTCGGCGAGACGATCGCCTTGCCGGCCAAGGCGGTCCGCGGCGCCGAGGCGCGGGCCGACACCACGATCGCCTTCGCCACCGCCGCGAGCTATCACGGCTTCGACGGCCTCGGCCTGCGCTGCGTGATCGAACAGAAGATGATCAGCGCCGAGGAAATCCAGACCGCGCTGGGCGGCTTCGGCAAGCGGAAGGGGTAACACTCCCCTCCCAGCAAGGGAGGGCAGCCTGAATTACTTGCCCAATTTCTCGATCTTGTCCTGCAGCCGGGCCAATTCCGCCTTGAGCGCCGCGACATCGTCGCCGCCCTCGGCCGCGGTGGCCGGCCTGGCCGCCGTCGGCGCGGCAACGCCGCCGACACCTGCCGCGCCCGGCTTGAACGCTTCTGCCGCCGCTTCGAACATCGCCATGTTGCGCTTGGCGATCTCGGCGAAAGGCGAGTTGGCGAACGCCCCCTCGACCGCCGACTTGAACTGTTCCTGGTTGCGCCGGAAGCTGTCCATCGACGCTTCGAGATAGCCGGGGACCATCGCCTGCATCGAATCGCCATAGAGCGAGATCAGCTGGCGCAGGAAATTCACCGGCAGCATCGACGTGCCCCGCGCTTCCTCTTCCATGATGATCTGGGTGAGGACATTGTGCGTGATGTCCTCATCGGTCTTGGCGTCGACCACCTTGAAGTCACGGCCCTCGCGCGTCATCGCGGCGAGATGATCGAGCGTGATGTAGGACGAGGTTTCGGTATTGTAGAGCCGGCGGTTGGCGTATTTCTTGATGATCACCGGACCCGAGCCCGCAGCAGCCTTCTTCATGGACACCCCCGCGCGTGAATGATGATACCCTAACATCCTTTGCCGCATCGCAACAAGGGCCTCGACCGCTGCCGTTGTTTCTGGAGCTGCTGCGCAGCGAAACTGCAGCATCGCCCGAACGACGCGCCGCAGCACTTGCCGGATTGCGCGCCTATCAGGAGGCCCGTCGCCCCGCGCCGCGGCCGGCCCGGCCCGCCATCGCGCAAGCAGGCCGCGCCACGCTGCGCGACTATGGCGGCAACGGCATCCCGGTGGTGTTCGTGCCGTCGCTGATCAATCCGCCGCTCGTGCTCGATCTTGCCGAGGATAATTCGCTGCTCGGCTGGCTCGCCGGGAAAGGCGTCCGCCCCTTGCTCGTCGACTGGGGCGCGCCAACGCCGGCGGATCGTGCGCAACATGTCACCACGCATGTCGAGCAGCTTCTCCTGCCCCTGCTCGCCACGCTCGATCGTCCGCCGGTTCTCGCCGGCTATTGCCTCGGCGGCACCATGGCGATCGCCGCAGCAGCCGCGAGTCGCGCTGCCGGTCTCGTCACCATTGCGGCGCCGTGGCGCTTCGCGGGCTATGGCGACGCGCTCGAATCGATCTCCGCGCTGTGGGACGAGGCGCATGCCACTTGCGAACAGCTCGGCCTGGTGCCGATGGAAGTGCTGCAGGCGGGCTTCTGGCAGCTCGATCCGAAGCGCACCGTGGCCAAGTTCGAACGCTTCGCCCGGCTCGATCCGGACAGTGCCGAAGCGCGGGCCTTCGTGCGGCTCGAAGATTGGGCCAATGGTGGCGCGCCGCTCCCCTTCGCCGCGGGCCGTCAATTGTTCGACGATTTCTTCGTCGCCGATCTGCCGGGCGACGGACAATGGGAAATTTGCGCGCGCAAGGTCGATCCGGATGCGCTGGACATGCCTGCCCTCTCCTTCGTCTCGACCACCGACCGCATCGTTCCCGCCGCCAGCGCCGCACGGATCGGCGCGGTTCGCGAACTGGCGATGGGCCATGTCGGGATGATCGTCGGCGGCCGCGCACGCGATGCGTTGTGGCAGCCGCTTGCGGACTGGCTAAGCGCCCTTCCCGCCACTAGATAGCCGCCAACGACAAAGACATTTGCGCAGGAGCCTCCTCGATCATGACCGACATCGTCATCACCGCCGCCAAGCGCACACCCGTCGGCAGCTTCCTCGGCGCGTTCGCCGCGACTCCCGCGCACGAACTCGGTCGGGTCGCGATCGAGGCGGCGCTCGAGCAGGCGGGCGTGAAGGGCGACGAAGTCAGCGAAGTCATTCTCGGCCAGGTCCTCACCGCCGCGCAGGGCCAGAACCCGGCCCGTCAGGCATCGATGGCCGCAGGGGTTCCGAAGGAAGTCCCTGCCTGGGGCGTCCAGCAGGTCTGCGGCTCGGGCCTTCGTGCGGTGGCTCTCGCCTATCAGGCGATCAAGACCGGTGACGCGACCATCGTCGTCGCCGGCGGGCAGGAGAGCATGTCGATGAGCACCCATGCCCAGTCGCTCCGCCCGGGCACCAAGATGGGCGATCTCAGCCTCGTCGATACGATGATCAAGGACGGCCTGACCGACGTGTTCAACGGCTATCACATGGGCATCACCGCCGAGAATCTCGCCGAGCAATATCAGGTCACCCGCGGCGAGCAGGACGCATTCGCGGTCGCCAGCCAGAACAAGGCCGAGGCGGCACGCGCCGCGGGCAAGTTCAAGGACGAGATCGCCCCGGTGACGATCAAGGGCCGCAAGGGCGACACGGTGGTCGCCGACGACGAATATATCCGCGCGGGCGCCACCGTGGAGGGCGTCGCGGGCCTGCGCCCTGCCTTCAAGAAGGACGGTACCGTCACCGCCGCCAACGCCTCGGGCCTCAACGACGGCGCCGCGGCGCTGGTTATGATGAGCCGCGAGGAAGCCGAGAAGCGCGGCGCGCCGATCCTCGCCACGATCCGGAGCTGGGCCAGCGCCGGCGTCGATCCCTCGATCATGGGCATCGGCCCCGTCCCCGCCTCGAAAAAGGCGCTGGAAAAGGCCGGCTGGACGATCGCCGATCTCGACCTGATCGAAGCCAACGAGGCCTTCGCCGCACAGGCACTGTCGGTCGGCAAGGAACTCGGCTGGGATGCCGACAAGGTGAACGTCAATGGCGGCGCGATCGCGATCGGCCACCCGATCGGCGCATCGGGCGCGCGCGTGCTGACCACGTTGATCTACGAAATGCAGAAGCGTGACGCGAAGAAGGGTCTCGCCACTTTGTGCATCGGTGGCGGCATGGGGATCGCCATGTGCCTCGAGCGCTAACCGCTGGTCGCGCAAATCCTGTCGTTGGTCGCAACGCGATCACATAAGTGACATGCCGTTGTAGCACAGTTAGTCACTAATGTTACAAAATTGCGTTGCGTTGCAACAGGGCGCAACAATACGAAAATCGCTGTAGCATATGTGCAACAGGCGCGTCGGTAATTAATCGGTAGTTCACAAACGGCCTTGCGCGGCAGGGCCCGGCACGGGAACTCATGGCTTCGATCGGGCATCACGCCCGAAGGGGCCTTAAACATGAAAACCAGCCGTCTTCTCGGTGCCACCGCCTTGGCGAGCGCCGCGTTCCTGTTTCCTCTCGTCGCGCAGGCGCAGTCCAGCGAACCCGCCGAGGCAGCCCAGACCGACACCACGCAGGCGACCGAAGACGAGTCGACGATCGTCGTGACCGGTTCGCGCATTCGCCGCCCGAACGACGATTCGCCGGTTCCGGTGACCACGATCACCGGCGAGGAAATCTTCGAGACCGGCCGCGTGTCGGTTGGTGACGTCCTCAACGATCTGCCGCAGCTGCGCACGTCGATGGGCTCGCAGAACTCGACTTCGGGTCTCGGTACCCGCGGCGTCAACTTCCTCGATCTGCGTGGCCTGGGCCGCGCGCGCACGCTGGCGCTGATCAACGGCCGTCGTCAGACCTCGGCCGACATCATCAACAACGGCAACGCGATCGACATCAACACGCTGCCGACCGATCTGATCGAGCGCGTCGACATCGTGACCGGCGGCAACTCGTCGATCTACGGTTCGGACGCGATCGCAGGCGTCGTCAACTTCATCCTCAAGGACAGCTACGACGGCGTCCAGATCCGCGCGCAGAGCGGCATCAGCACCTATGGCGACGCCGGCAACCAGTATGTCTCGCTCGTCGCAGGCAAGAACTTCGCCGAAGGCCGCGGCAACATCGCGTTCAACGCCGAATTCGCGCACCAGAACGATTACTACGCCTCGGGCCGCCCGAACCTGCGCCAGAACAATGCGTTCGTCGTGGTCGACACCGACACTGGCGCGTCGTTCGACAGCGTTCCGGATCGTCTCTACTATCGCGACATCCGCAGCGCGACGATCGGTCTCGGTGGCCAGCTCGGCTTCCGTTACGCGAACACCCCGGGCGCGCCCTGCGGCAATGACGCGGTCGGCTCGTCCTTCACCTGCGGCTTCCAGTTCCTGCCGGGTGGCAACCTCGTCTCGCAGACCGGTCTTCGCGTCGGCCTCGGCCCGAACGGCAACTACATCGGCGGCAACGGCACCAGCAGCCGCGAAGGCAAGCTGATGGTCCTGTCGCCGGACCTGAAGCGCTACGTCTTCAACGCTCTCGGCCATTTCGAGATCTCGCCGGCATTCGTGCCGTTCTTCGAGGCCAAATATGTCCGCACCGAAGCCTTCGGTACGCAGAGCGGCCCGTTCTTCTCGCAGGGTCAGACCCTGGGTGACGGCGTCTCCATCGCCGGCTTCAACGATCGCTCCTACGCCTCGGCCACCGGCGGCGCAGCGGGTGGCGTGGTCAACCGCGAAGGCATCCGCCTCGACAACCCGTATCTGTCGGCTGCGGCCCGCAACACGATCCGGGCACAGCTGATCGCGGCGGTCAACTCGGGCGTCAACCCGAACACCGGCACCGCCTACGGCGCCACCGCCGCCGGCCTCGCCAATCAGGCAACTACGCTCGCACAGATTGCCGCCGGCACCTACCGCTTCTCGCTGCGTCGCAACTGGGTCGATCTCGGCACCCGCGACGAAGAGATGAAGCGTGAGCTGTACCGTGCGGTCATCGGCGTGAAGGGCGATCTCGGTTCCGACTGGAACTACGAAGTCTCGGCCAATTACAGCGAGCACAAAGAGTCGAGCGTCATCACCGGCAACGTCAACACCCAGCGCTACCTGCTGGCGCTGGACACGACGACCAACGCCGCCGGCCAGATCGTCTGCCGCTCGCAGGTCGACGGTCGCTACGCGGGTGACGACGTCGCGGGCAACGCCGCGCAGCTTGCCGCCGACGTCGCGGCCTGCGTTCCGTTGAACCCGTTCGGTCAGGGCTCGGTCAGCCAGGCTGCGCTCAACTATCTGGTCACCCCGACCACGGCCGTCGGCAAGTCGACCCAGTTCGTCGCCAGCGGCTTCGTGTCGGGCAACCTTCCGATCAACCTTCCGGGCGGCGCCATCGGCGTTTCGATCGGTGCGGAATATCGCAAGGAGACGCTCTCCTACGATCTCGATGACCTGACCCAGGCCGGCTATGCCTTCTACAACGCGATCCCCAGCTTCACCGCCCCGTCGTTCGAAGTGAAGGAAGTGTTCGGCGAAATCTCGCTGCCGCTGATCAAGGACGTTCCGCTCATGCAGGAACTGACGGTCACCGGTTCGGGCCGTATCGCCGATTACAAGGGCGGCACGGGCACGGTCTACGCGTTCAGCGGCGGCGCCACGTGGCGCCCCGTCCGCGACCTGATGTTCCGCGGGTCGTATTCGAAGTCGGTGCGCGCGCCGTATCTCGGCGATCTCTACTCGGTTCCGGGCCAGAACTTCACGCCCGCTCCGAACGATCCCTGCTCGGCACGTAACATCAACACCGGTTCGGCAACCCGCGAAGCAAATTGTAACGCGGCGGGTCGTCCGGCTGGGTACGACTATGTCTACACGGCGTCGCTGGAGATCCTCAGCGGCGGCAACCCCAATCTGAAGGCTGAGACTTCCAAGTCGATGACCCTCGGGGGCGTGTTCCAGCCGAGCTTCGTGCCTGGTCTGGCGATCTCGGTCGACTATTACGACATCACCGTGGACGACGTGATCACGTCGCCGGCGGTCCAGTCGGCCCTGAACGCCTGCTACGACGCGCCGGATCTGAACAACCAGTTCTGCGCACTCTTCGAGCGTGCGGGTGCCGCTGGCGGCCCGCGCGGCGAGCAGCCGTTCCGCATCCTGGAAGGTTCGTATCAGGACTCGCCGCAGAACTACGCAAAGTTCAAGGCACGCGGCATCGACACCCAGATCGGCTACAACCGTGACTTCGGCTGGGGCAAGCTGAGCATGAAGGGCGTCTGGACCCACGTCATCCAGCGCGACAACTTCACCGATCCGGCACGTCCGACCTTCAAGAACGTCCTCGTCGGCGAGCTTGGCGATCCGGAAGACAATTTCAACGTCAGCACCGATCTGAAGCTCGGCATCCTGACGCTGGGTCACAGCTTCCGCTACCTCGGCCGTCAGTATCTGAACACCTGGGAGGACTATAACGGTGTGAACGGCCAGCCGGCCCAGAACCCCGATTATGCCGATCTCCAGATGTATCCGTCGACGACCTATCACGACGTGCGCTTTGATCTGGAAGTCAACGACAAGTTCAACTTCTACGGTGGCATCACCAACGTCGGTGACACCAAGCCGCCCTACGGCCTCACCGGCATCGGTGCGGGTTCGGGCATCTACGACAATCGTGGCCGCTTCTTCTACGCGGGCGTCACCGCGAAGTTCTGATAGCGACACGACCGACTATGAAGGGCCGGGGTTCACCCCCGGCCCTTTTTCTTTGCGCCCGATCCGCTAGACCCGGGCCATGACGAGCAATCCGATCGAGCAGGCGCATCTGTTGGCTTCGCGCGGCCAGACGGTGCCGGCGGTGGCGCTGCTCGAGGCGGCCGGGGGCGCCGGCGACGCACAGGCACTGATGCAGCTCGCCGTCTGGCATCTCCTCGGCACCCATGTTCCGCGCGATCTCGATGCCGCCCGAGCGATTCTGCGCCGCGCCGTCGCGATCGGCCATGTCGACGGCGCGCTGATGGAAGTCGCGCTGACCGCCAGCGGCAATGGCAATGCGCGCGCGCCGGACTGGCCCGCCGCGGTCGCACTGCTCGACAAGGCGGCGGCCGGCGATCCCGTCGCGGCGGCCCAGCGCGCTTTGGTCGATGCGATGGCGCTCGCCGACGACGGCGCGCCGCTACGGGTTCCGCAAGGCGAACTGCTCCACGCAGCGCCGCGGATCGTCCATCATCCCGCATTGTTCAGCGAACGCGAATGCGCGCATGTCGCATCGGTCGGCGCCGATCTGCTCGAGCCCGCGCAAGTGGTCGATCCGCAAACGGGTCGCGTAGTCCCGCATCCCATCCGCACCTCGGATGGCGGCGCCATCGGGCCGACGCGCGAGGATCTGGTGATCCGCGCGCTCAATCTGCGGATCGCCGCGGCGAGCGGCACGCGGGTCGAGCAAGGCGAGCCGCTGACGGTGCTGCGCTACCGCCCGGGCCAGGAATATCGGCGCCATCTGGATACCATCGCCGGCGCGAGGAATCAGCGGATCAGGACCGTGCTGATCTATCTCAATCACGGATTTGGCGGCGGCGAGACTCAATTCCCCGTCCTCGGGCTCACGATCCGCCCGCGCGGCGGCGACGCGATCGTCTTCGACACACTTCTTCCCGACGGGTCCCCCGACACCCGCGCGCTTCATGCCGGAGCGCCGGTGACCGCGGGAGCCAAATGGCTCGCCACGCGCTGGATCCGCGCCGCGCCCGTCGATCCCTGGACGATTCGCGTCGACTAGCGCCAAACCCGATCGAAACGGCTGCCCAGCCCGGTCAGCAGCTCATATTGCGAGAGCCCGCTGAGCGCCGCCGTCTCGGGCAGCGCATAGTCGAGCGCCACCCAATCGCCCTCCACCAGGCCCGGCGCCGCATCGACTGCGATTGCAGTGAGGTCCATCGACACCCGCCCGATCACCGGCAGCACGCCATCGCCGGCCCGCGCGCGCCCCTTGCCCGAGAAGCAGCGCAGATAGCCATCGGCATAGCCGAGGTTGAGCACCGCCACTTCCATATCGGCGAGCGCCGTGAAGGTGGCGTTGTAACCGACGATCTCGCCCGCCCGCACGCGGCGGCGCTGGAGTATCTGCGCCTCTGGCACGGCCACTTGCCGGATACCGTCATGCGCCGCGCGCTGGCGGCCGCCATAGAGGGCGATCCCCGGCCGGGTCAGATCGAAGGCATAGTCGGCCCCCAGCGCGATGCCGGCGGAATTGGCGAGGCTCATCCGCTTCGCCGCGGTCCGTCCGCGCAACCCCGCGAACGCCGCGCGCTGCGCCGCGTTGAGCGGCACATCCTCGTCGGCGCAGGCGAGATGGCTCATCAAGGTATCGATCGCGAGCCCGTCGAGCAGCCCTGCTGCGATATCCTCGACCGAAATGCCCAGCCGGTTCATTCCGGTATCGACCATCACATCGCACGCGCCGCCTCCGGCTTCGCGCCAGCGCCGCACCTGCTCGATCGTGTTGAGCACCGGGCGCGCATTGGCCGGCCGATCCACCATGTCCGCGTCGCGCACGCCGTGGAGCACCGCGACCGACAGGCCGAGATCGGCGAGCGCCCGCGCCTCGCTCCACACCGCGACGAAGAAATCGCGGCAGCCCGCTTCGGCCAGCCGCTGCACGACTTCGCGCGCGCCCAGCCCATAGCCGTCGGCCTTGACCGCTGCGCCGCATGCCGCACCGCCGCTCAGGTCGCGCAGCAAGCGCCAATTGGCGACGAGCGCATCGCCGTCGAGCTTCAGTCTCAGGGGGGAAAGCGTCATGCCAGCGCGGTTAGCGTCTGGCGGGCGCGCGCGCCACCGTCTCCTTGAGTCCCCAGGCAGTGACCGCCAGCGCCATCGCCACCACCGCGAACGTATACCACAGTCCGGCATAGGGATCGCCGGTCCGCGCGACGATGTACTGGCTGATCAGCGGCAGGAACCCGCCGAAATAGCCGGTGCCGATATGATAGGGGATCGACATCGAGCTGTAGCGGATCTTCGACGGGAACATCTCCGACAGCAATGCCGCCACCGGCCCATAGGTCGCTCCCGAAAGCGCCATCAGCGCGAGGATCGCCAGCACGATGATCGCGATGTTGCCGACAGGCGGCACTGCCGGCGCGAGATCGTATCCGGCGGCCGCCAGCGCCGCGTCGAGACCCGCCGGAGCCGTGTCGGTGACCGGCACGCCGCCGATCGAGACCGTCACTGCCGGCGCCCGATTGGTGGTGTAGGCAACGCCCTTCTTGGAGAAATGGTCGAGCAATTTGCCGCACTCGTCGGCCTGCTTCGCCGCGAAGGGATCATAGCCGCATTGCGGTCCCGAGACCACCACCGGCGCCCGGCGGGCGGCTTTGGCCAGTTCGGGATTGGCGGCGCTGCCGATCACCCAGAACAAGGGGAAGAGCAGCACCAGAGTCAGCGCATAGCCCGCAACGATCGGGATCTTGCGCCCGATCCGGTCGGAGAGATGGCCGAAGAACAGGAAAAAGCCCATGCCGATGATCGCCGAGCCGCCGGTGATCAGTTGCGCCGCGGTCGGATCGAGCCGCATCGGCCCCGACAGGAACGACAGCACCGAGAACATCGACGTGTACCAGATCACCGTCAGCCCCGCGGCGATGCCGAACAAGGCGACGAACAGCCGCTTGCCGTTGCCGGGATAGGTGAAGCTCTCGATGAACGGATTGGCCGCGGTCTCTCCCGCCTCTTTCATCGCCTTGAATACCGGGCTCTCGGAGAGCTTCAATCGCATCCACAGCGAAATGGCGAGGAGCACGATCGAGAACAGGAACGGCACCCGCCACCCCCAGCTGTCCCACACGCCGGCGAGCGCGAATTTGGCGATCAGCACCACTGCGAGGCTGAGGATGAACCCGCCGACCACACTGGCCTGGATGAAGCTGGTGTGGAAGCCCGAGCGCCCCGGCGGCGAATGCTCGGCGACATAGATCGCGGCGCCGCCATATTCGCCGCCCAGCGCGAGTCCCTGGCAGATTCGCAGCAGGATGATCAGCACCGGCGCGGCCATCCCGATCGCGGCATAGCTCGGCACCAGCCCGACCCCCGCGGTCGCCACGCCCATCAGGGTGATCGTGACGAGGAAGGTGTATTTGCGCCCGAGCTTGTCGCCGAGATAGCCGAACAAGACCGCGCCGAGCGGCCGGAAGCCGAATCCCACGGCGAAGCCGGCCCAGGCGAGCAAGGTCTGGAGCACTTCGTTGCCCGCGGGGAAGAAGGTCCGCCCGATGATCCCCGAAGCGGCCAGCGTGCCGTAGATGAAGAAGTCGTACCATTCGAACACGGTGCCCAGCGACGATGCGCTGATCACCAGCCGCATGTCCTTCGCGCTCGGTTCGGCCGCCGCACTGGCCATCTTCGCCCTCCTGTTTTGCGAGATGGTGTAGCGCGCTGGGGCGAAGCGGCAAGACCGACCTCGGAACCCCGGGCCCCGATTTGTATTTCAATGTGAAGTGAATGGGGTAGCCAGGATGGCCAACGGATGGGCGCAGGACGGCGCCGTTCAGGATCAGATCGACGACACTGTGGCGGACGCCGTGACCGCGGCCCGCGCGCGCATGCCCTCGGGCGAGAGCGCACGCTATTGCGCGGTCTGCGGTGACGACATCCCCGAAGCGCGCCGCCGTGGGCTGCCCGGGGTGCGCACCTGCGTCCCCTGCCAGTCCGGCCGCGGCGGTTGATC
>Ga0247823_10004152_pt1 | contig 11645 bp, 7 predicted proteins | sample 13C_PalmiticAcid_2_FD_192426 | JGI IMG/M metagenome (GOLD analysis project Ga0247823, IMG submission 192426) | Soil microbial communities from agricultural site in Penn Yan, New York, United States - 13C_PalmiticAcid_Day30 | ecosystem: Environmental > Terrestrial > Soil > Agricultural land...
ACATGCTGCCCAGCCTGCTCGCGCTCGCGGCGATCAGCATCGTCCTCGTCGCGGTCTCGATCCGCGGCGTCCGCCGCCTGACGATCTAAGCGCTACTGCACGCGATAGATCTGCGGCTTGAAGTTCAGCGGCGTGAAGATCGTGTAGAGCGCCCCGCTCGGACCGGCGACCATGTCGAAGCCGACCTCTTCATTGTTCGTGCGGCGCCAGTCGTGCAACTTGTCGCCCGCCGGGTTGGTGGCGGAGACATTGCCCGCGCACGCCCAATACGCCACGTCGTTGGTGTCGATCACCTGCGGCCTGCAGTTACCGCCGGAGAAGAACGTGCCGGTCTGCTTCACGCCGGCGGTGGTCAGGATGATGCCGCCGAATTCGAGCTGGCCTGCGCCGACGACGACGGACTGCGCACCGACCAGGATGCGGTACGGCGTCCGCACCGTGGCCTCGGTGTGATCCCACGCGAACTGACCGGTCGACGACAGCTTGATCACGTGGAGGTTCGACGTCGTCTGCGACGCCGCGATGTAGACCGCGCCATCGGCGCCGACCGCGAGCACCGGCGACAGCAGCGTCGCATCGAGCGGGTAGTTCCAGCGCTCGGTCCCGGTCTCCGCATCGAGTGCGCGGACCGTGAACGGCGGCCCCGTGCCCGACGTCGTCGGCACCACGATCGTGGCCCCGTCGGGCGAGCGCGCGTAGCCGCCGAACCCCGACGCACCGTTGCCGCCGACCGCGGCCGACCAGGACGGATCATCGACCGTTCGATACGTGCGTAGCCGATAGCCGTCGTTCGTGGTGTTCGAGCGCAGGATGATCTTCCCATCCGAGGACACCGTGAGGTTCACGTCGAAGTTCTGGTGACCCACGATCGGCGGCGAGAAGTCGAGCACGCTGCCGTCGGCGGTGTCGTGCACGACGATGCGTGCGTCGTCGCCCATCCCGGGGACGGTGTCGAGCGCGTACAGCTTGCCGTCGGGACCGAGGCTCAGCTGCGTGAGGAAGCTCGCGGGGATCGGGACGTGCCACCGCAGCGCACCGGCCGCGGACAGCGAGATCAGCTCGTAGCCGGCTCCCGGTCGGTACTCGGTGGTGTAGAGGTTGCCGTCCTCGTCGATCACCGGCACGCCGAGGTCCGCGTCGTTGACCGGCGTCTCGTAGACGAGGCCGAGCGTCGCGCTCGCCGACGGCCCCGCGACCTCGAGGCGCCCCGCGCGCGTGGGGTCGTGTGCGGCGGTGCGCCAGCCGCCGGTGTGGATCACGTCGGGTGCGTCGATCGATCCATCGCCATCGCCCTGCGCGTCCCCCGCGCCTCCTCCATCGGGCGACGTGCTCCCGTCGTCGCCGCAGGCGGTCGCGGACAGCACCACCAGGGTCAGCAGACGCGCGCTCGAGATCGCCATCCACGGACGATATCAGGGTGTGAGGCCGCATCGTTACCCCGGCGAATTCCTCACCGACGTGTAGGTCTAATGCGAGCAACGGATCGGCGAGACCGGTGTCTCATCGGTCGCAGCCCAGTTAGACCTACGAGTCGGCTGGCGCGTGGAATGTTGATGCTATCCTCGTTCGTTGGAAGGCAAATGCGGCCCGGCGGCCGGGACGCGTAGGGAGCCCACCGTGCAAGCTAGTGATACGTCGGCGATCCAGCGCCTGATCGGGCGAGCGCGGTTCCGGATCCGGAGCCAGTGGGCCCTCGAGGGCGCATCGACGACGGCGATCGGCGCCGCGGTGCTGTCGCTGCTCGTGGTCGGCGCGATGCGGGCGGAGATCGTGACACGGTCGACGGAGATCACCGTGCTGATCGCCGCGGTGGTCACCATCCTCATCGGTTCGCTCGTCCGCGCGAGCCGCCGCCTCGACGACGAGACGGTGGCGCGCCGCATCGATCGCGCGTCGAACCTCTCGGATCGCCTGTCGACGGCGATCGCGTTCCGGCGCACGCTCGCCGGCGCGCGCCCCGCCGACCCCGACGAGACGGAAGACATGATGGCGGCGGCGATCAAGGACGGCATCCGTGCCGTCCCGCGCGCGAACATCATCGCGGCCGCGCCGTTCCACCAGCCCAAGGACCTCGCGATCGCCGGTCCGCTGACCGTGATGGCCGTGGTCGCCGCGATCTTCGTGGTGCCACCGACGCACACGGCGCGCCTGCTCTCCGTGGATCCCGACTATGCGCGGCCCGGCGAGATCGTCGAGTTGAAGGGCGAGTATCTGCTCACCGGCCTGGCCCTCCCGGTCGCGACGCTCGACGGCCGCCGCGTGCTCGGCGCCCCGGGCGTCACGCCGAAGCAGGCGCCCGCGCGCGGGTTCGTTCCCGCAGATGCCTCGGTGTTCCTCGGGCCCAGCGATGCGGCGCGCCCCGTGGACGTGCTCGACTGGAGAAAGGACACGATCGTGATCCGGATCCCCGAGGACGCGCCGATCGGCCGCACCATCCTGACGGCGTACCTGGGCAAGCGCCTGCTCGGCCCGCTCGCGTTCGAGGTCGTCGCGCTCACCGACGTTCGCTACCAGCCCAAGGACTCGGTGCTGTTCGCGCCGGACGAGAAGGCCTACATCGAGAGCATCATCGGCCAGCTGAAGGACGCCGCGAAGCGCGACAACGTCCCCGAGCTCGAGGAGTTCGCGGCGAAGATCGAGAAGCTCCTCAAGGATGCCGAGGAGGGCAAGATCACCAAGGAGCAGCTGCTCGACGCTCTCGCCAAGGCGGAGGAGGAGCTCTCGAACAACGCCGAGCCCAACCAGAAGGACATCGAGAAGGCGATGGCCGAGATGGGCAAGGAGCTCGCCAAGGACAACCTGACCAAGGACCTCGGCGAGGCGCTGCAGAAGAACGACCTCGCGAAGGCAAAGGAAGAGCTCGAGAAGCTCGCCGACAAGCTCGATCCCGAGGAGGCGAAGAAGCAGCTCGAGGCGCTCAAGCAAGAGCTCGAGAACAAGGACCTCACGCCGCAGCAGAAGCAGGACCTCCAGAAGCAGATGGAGGCGCTGAAGCAGCAGATGCAGCAGAAGGACCTGACGCCGCAGCAGAAGCAGGAGCTCCAGAAGCAGCTCGACGAGCTCAAGCAGCAGCTCGAGAACAAGAACCTGACGGAGCAGCAGAAGCAGGAGCTGCAGAAGAAGATCGATCAGCTCCAGAACAACAAGACGCTGAGCGAGCAGGAGAAGCAGCGCCTGCAGCAGAAGCTCGAGCAGGTCTCCAAGCAGATGCAGCAGAAGGACAAGGACCAGCAGCAGAAGACGCAACAGGCGATGCAGAAGCTGCAGGACGAGATCAAGCGGCTCGAAAAGAAGAAGGAACAGGCGAAGAACGAGCGCGAGCAGCTCGACGCCGAGCGCCAGCTGCAGAAGAAGAAGGACGAGCTACAGAAGCTCCAGAAGGACGAGCAGGACAAGGAGAACAGCGCGCAGCGCCAGGCGCTGAAGCGGCTGGAGAAGGACATCGAGAAGGCCGCCGAGAACCTCGAGAAGCCGCAGAAGGATCCGAACAAGAGCAAGGACGAGCAGGACGAAGAGGCCAAGGAGCGCGAGCGCCAGGCGTCCCGCAACCTGAAGGACGCCGCACGCGAGACCGGCCGCGTCGACCGGGATCAACGCAAGCAGGCCACGCAGAAGAAGATGTCGTCACAGATGGACGACCTGCGCGAGGCGATGCGCCGCGCGAAGCAGAAGGGCAACAAGGGGCCCAACGATCCGTTCAACAAGAACGGCAAGAACCAGGACTTCGCGCAGCGCGCGCGCGGCAAGAAGGGCCAGGGAGGCCAGTCGTGGAAGCCCGGTCAGGGCCAAGGCCAGGGCCAGCAGCCCGGTGGTCAGGGACAGCAGCCCGGCGGCAGCGCGCCCGGCGTCGGACACGATGACAACCTCGCCGGCGATCCCACCGCGAAGAGCGGCAACACGAAGGACCAGGATCTCACCGGCACGCAGAGCCGCAACGGCACGTCGCGCCGCGAGACGATCCTCTCCGCCGCGCAGAAGGGCTTCGCGACGGTGGGGTATCAGAAGGTCTACGCCGACTATCAGCGCATCGTCGAAGAGGTGATGCGTACCGAGAAGCTTCCGTCGAGCTACAAGTACTACGTCAAGCGCTACTTCGCGAAGATCCACCCGTCGACCGCCCCGACGTCGACTGAGCCTTCGGCGGCCCCCGCACCTCAGGACCAACCATGACGACAGCCACTGCCTCGCGCGACGTCGAAGCCAACGTCGCTTCGTTCACTTCTGACCTGCGCACGCTACGCGAAGAGATCCAGACGATGATGGTCGGCCAGGACGCCATCATCGAGGGCGTCCTGACGTGCCTGCTCGGCGGCGGTCACGCGCTGCTCGAAGGCGTGCCCGGTCTCGGCAAGACGATGCTGGTGCGTACCCTGGCCGAGACGATCCACGCGCCGTTCTCGCGCATCCAGTTCACGCCGGACCTCATGCCCGCCGACATCGTGGGCACGAACGTGATCACCGAGCAGAACGGGCAGAAGGTGTTCGAGTTCCAGAAGGGACCGATCTTCGCCAACATCGTGCTCGCCGACGAGATCAACCGCGCGACGCCGAAGACGCAGTCGGCGCTGCTCGAGGCGATGAGCGAGGGCTCGGTCACCGTCGCGAAGCAGACCTACCAGCTCGACAAGCCGTTCTTCGTGCTCGCGACGCAGAACCCGCTCGAGATGGACGGCACGTATCCGCTGCCCGAGGCGCAGCTCGATCGGTTCTTCTTCAAGCTGATCGTCGAGTATCCCGACAAGAACGCGCTGCACACGATCCTCGACCGCACGACCAGCGATACCAAGCCGGCGCCGCGCGCCGTGATCGACAAGGCGCGCATCCTCGAGATGCGCGAGCTCGTGCGCAAGGTGCCGCTCGCGCGCCAGATCCAGGACTACGCGGTGCGCGTCGTCCTCGCGACGCACCCGGAGAACCCGGAGGCCACCGCGAAGAGCAAGCAGTTCCTCCGCTACGGCGCCTCGCCGCGCGGGCTGCAGGCGGTGATCCTCGCCGCGAAGATCCGCGCGCTGCTCGAGGGGCGCTATGCGGTGTCGATCGACGACATCCGCCACGTCGCGCCCCCTGCCCTGCGCCACCGCTTGATCATGAACTTCGAGGGTGAAGCGGAAGGCGTGCGGCCCGACGCGATCATCGCCGAGATCCTGAAAGCGACGAAAGAAGCCTAGGACGAGCGATGGGCATCTCCGCCGCCGTCGCCAGCGCGATCAAGCCGAAGGGCACCCGCGCCCAGGATCGCTCGCAGCTGTTCGACGAGAAGTTCCTGAAGACGCTCGATCACCTGGTGATGATCTCGCGCAAGATGTTCGCGGGGAACCTGCGGGCCGAGCGGCGCACGCGCAAGGTCGGCTCGGGCATCGAGTTCGCCGATCACCGCACGTACGCGCGCGGCGACGACTTCCGCTACATCGACTGGAACCTCTACGGCCGCCTCGACAAGCTGCTGCTGCGCCTGTTCGAGGAGGAAGAGGACCTCTCGATCTACATCCTAGTCGACGTCTCGGACTCGATGTCGATCGGCTCGCCGATGCCCAAGCTGCACTACGCGATGCAGGTCAGCGCGGCGCTGACGTACGTCGGGCTCGCGAACCTCGATCGAGTCGCGATCATCCCGTTCGCCAGCAAGCTGATCGACCGCCTGCCGCCATCGCGCGGCAAGAACCGCATCTTCCGCGTGTTCGAGTTCCTGCGCTCGTGCGACATCGGCGGCAAGACGGAGCTCGCCGAGTGCATGAAGACGTTCGTCGCGCAGAACAAGCGGCGCGGCCTCGTCGTGCTGATCTCCGATTTCTACGACCCGGATGGCTTCGAGCAGGGGCTCAACACGCTCCGCTACAACAAGTTCGAGCCGTTCGTCCTCCAGGTGTACGACAAGCGCGAGGCCGAGCCGCAGCTGCACGGCGACCTCGCCCTCGTCGACTGCGAGACCGGTGACACGCGCGAGGTGACGGTGTCCAAGTCGCTGCTCGAGGCGTACACGCGCGAGCACGAGAAGTACTGCAAGTCCCTCGAGGACTACTGCACGAAGTACGCGATGCCGTTCTTCCGCACGCACACCTCGATCGCGTTCGACGAGCTCGTGCTGCGGATCTTCCGCTCGGGAGGGTTCCTCAGGTGAATCTCGCCGGCCCGATCACGTTGGGCACGTGGGCGTGGATCGCGGGTGGCGCGGCCGCGCTCGCGGTGAGCGCCTACATCATCAAGATGCGGCGCCGCCGGTTCGAGGTGCCGTTCTCGCGCCTGTGGCAGCAGGTGCTCGAGCAGAAGGACGCCAATTCGCTGTGGAAGCAGCTGAAGCGGCTGATCTCGCTCCTGCTCATCCTCCTCATCCTCGCGATCTTGCTGTTCGCCGCGCTCGATCCCACGCTCGGCGGGACGGCGCGCGATGCGCGCAACGTGGTCGTGCTGCTCGACGCCTCGGCGTCGATGAAGGCGATGGACGGCGACGGCGAGGGGAAACAGTCGCGGCTCGACGTGGCCAAGGAGCGGGCGAAGCAGCTGGTCGACTCGATGGGCGGCGGCGACCTCGCCCTGATCATGCGCGTCGACGGCCAGGCGACCCCGATGTCGCGGTTCTCGAGCGACGCGCCGATGCTGAACAAGGTCATCGACGGCATCAGCGCGAGCGACACGCCCGCCGACCTCACGCGCGCGCTCGGCGCGGCGTCCGATGCACTGCGTGACCGCAAGAATCCGCTGATCGTGCTCATCTCCGACGGCGCGTTCCCCGAGGCGCAGCTCGGCCTCGTGTCGTGGGACGCCACCCAGAAGAACCTGGCGGCCGTCGACCTGTCGAAGATCGACGTGCGCTACCTGCCGGTCGGCAAGCGCAGCGACAACGTCGGCATCATCGCGTTCAACGTGCGCCGCTACATCGCCAACAAGGCCGCGTACGAGGTGTACGTCGAGATCCAGAACTTCGGGACCGCGCCCGCGCACCGCCAGCTGCGGCTCTACAACGGCAACACGAACGTCGACAGCAAGCGCATCGAGCTCGCGCCCGGCGAGAAGATCCACCGCATCTACGCGAAGCTCCCCGCGAGCGAGGACAACCAGCTGCGCGTGTCGCTGCAGCCGCTCGAGGGCGAGGGCGGCTCGGATCCGTTCCCGCTCGACGACGAAGCCTACGCCCTCCTGCCCGCGCGCAAGAAGCAGAAGGTGCTGATGGTGACCGAGGATAATTTGTTCCTGGAGGGCGCCCTGCTCGTCTACGACAACGTCGACCCGATGAAGGTCACGCCCGCGGAGTACGACGCGGACCCGGACGTCGTCGACAAGCATGACATCGACGTCGTGATCTTCGACGAGCACACGCCCGCGGTGCTACCGCCGAGCCCGACGAGCCTGCTGTTCTTCCATCCGACGGGGCCGAACAGCCCGTTCGCGATCCGCGGCGAGACGAGCAATCCGCGGGTCACCGAGATCGACGAGGACCACCCGGTGATGCGCTGGGTGACGATGTCCGACGTGTTCATGGACAAGAGCAGCGTGTTCGTCCCCGACGCCAAGAAGGCCGAGTCGGCGCTCGCGTACTCGGTGCGCGAGCCGCTGGTGGTCGCCCGGCGGGACGGCAAGCGCAAGATGCTCGCGTTCGGGTTCTCGCTGCCGTCCACGGGACGCGATGGCGCGACCGACCTGCCGATGCGCGTGGCGTTCCCGATGTTGCTGGTCAACGCGCTCGACTGGTTCGCGGGGGACACCACGGATCTCTTGACCACGTACCCGACCGGGCAGCGCGAGCGCGTGCCGCTCGACGGTGTGGTCGGAGCGACCGAGGCCGAGGCCAAGGGGCCGGACGGCGAGATCACGCGGACGCCGATCATCGACGGGCTCGCGACGTTCTACGCGGCCAGGGTCGGTTACTACGAGCTCGAAGCGAAGGCCGAGGGCACCACGCTCGCGCGCATCGAGCTCGCCGCGAACCTGGCGTCGTCCACGGAGTCGGACATCGCGCCGTCGAGCGAGCTGACGCTGGGCGGCGCGGAGGGCAAGAAGCTGCAAGCTCCCGAGAAGTTCGCGATCTCGCGCTCGCAGAAGCTCTGGATCTATCTCATCCTGTTCGCGATGGCGCTGATCGGCGTCGAATGGGTCACCTACCACCGCCGGCTCACCGTCTAATGTCCTCCAGCTCCTCCCTTCGCGCCCTCCTCCGCCCGGCGGCCCTGATCCGGCTGGTGCTCGCGGTCGCGGCGTCGATCGCGCTGTGGATGGCGATCGACGCGTGGATCGACGGGCGCTCCGCGATCGCCGTCAACCGCACGCTGCTCGGAGTCTTCACGATCGACCGGCCGGTCGACCTGCTGGCGCCGAAGTGGCTGCTGCTCGCGAGCGTGGTGCCCGCGTTCTACCTGCTGCGGGTGCTGTCGCTGACCGACCTCTCGCTCCTGCAGCAGGTGCTGCAGGCGACGCTGCGCTCGCTCGTCGTGATCGGCGTGGCCATCGCGCTCGCGCGGCCATCGTGGATCACGACGCAGAGCAAGGTCTCCACGATCGCGCTGGTCGACGTCTCCGACTCGGTCTCCGAGAAGCAGCTCGCGGCGGCGAAGCAATACATCGACGAGCTGGTCGCCGCCGAGGGCGACGGCAATCTCCAGCTGATCACCTTCGCCGAGAAGCCGCTCGTGGTCCGCAAGGGTGACGGCAAGCTGTCCGACGCGATCAAGCGTCACGCGAGCGCGGGCGCCGGCACCGACACGCAGGCCGCGATGCAGCTCGCGTACGGCCTCTACCCCGATGGCTACCTGCCCCGCATGGTCATCGTCTCCGACGGCAATCAGACCGCCGGCGACGTCGCGACCGAGGCGTATCGGGCCAAGGAGCTCGGCGTCAAAGTCTCGTGTCGCACGTTCGATCAGGACGCGACGAGCGAGATCCGCGTCGTCGGCGTGATGGTGCCCGACGAGATCAAGGTCGGTCAGCCCTACGAGGTGACCGCCGAGGTGTGGTCGACCGAGGCGCAGAGCGCGACGCTGTCACTCCAGCAGGACGAGTTCCCCAACCCTCTCGAGCCGAGCAAGACCGTCGAGCTGCGCGAAGGCAAGAACCTCATCAAGTTCAAGTCGGACGCCAAACGCGCCGGCGCGACGACCTACAAGCTGCGGCTCGCGAAGTTCGGCAAGGACACCGAGAAGGCCAACAACGAGGCCGTGATGACGGCGCCCGTGAAGGGCAAGCCGAGCGTCCTCTACGTCGAGGGCGGCCTGCTCCGCGAGCCGGGCTCGGCGAGCTACCTGACCAAGGCGCTCGAGCACGAGCAGATCGACGTCACGGTGCGCGGCCCCACCGGCATCCCGTCGAACGCCAAGGAGCTCGAGAAGTACGACCTCGTGCTCGTCTCCGACGTCCCGGCGCACCTGATGGGAGCGGGACAGATGGCCGCGCTCGACAGCTATGTCTCCGGCATGGGAGGCGGCCTGATCATGGCGGGCGGCGAGGACTCGTTCGGCTCGGGCGGCTACGAGCGCACCCGCATCGAGCAGATCATGCCGGTGCGGTTCGACTCGGAGAAGGTCACCGACCAGCCCGACGTCGCGCTCGTCCTCGTGATGGACCGCTCCGGCTCGATGCAGGGCCCCAAGCTCGAGGCCGCGAAGGAGTCCGCGCGCGTCACCGCCGAGGTGTTGTCCCCCGACGACTACCTCTCGGTCGTCGCGTTCGACAGCGAGGCGCAGGTGTTCGTGCGGCCGCAGCGCGCCGCGAATCGCATGCGCATCTCCGCCGAGATCGCGCGCCTGCAGTCCGGCGGTGGCACCAACATCTTTCCCGGTCTGCGCGAGGCGTTCGAGGTCCTCTCGAGCTCCCCGATGAGCAGCGCCAAGGTGAAGCACGTGATCGTGCTGTCCGACGGCGAAGCGCCGGTCGACGGCATCCCGGAGCTCGTGCAGGAGATGCGCGGCGCCAAGATCACGGTGTCGTGCGTGGGCGTCGCGGGCGCGGACCGCAACCTCCTCTCGAGCATCGCCGACGCCGGCGACGGCCGCCTTTACATGGTCGAGGACATCGGCGCGCTGCCGAAGATCTTCATGAAGGAGACGCAGGAGGCGCAGAAGAGCCAGCTCGTCGAGGACGACATCCACGTCCGCGTCGCCAAGCAGGTCGAGGCGATCGAAGGCACGGGCGTCGAGAGCGCGCCCAGCCTCAAGGGCTACGTCACCACCAAGCCCAAGCCGACCGCCGAGACCATCCTGATCTCGGATCTCGGCGAGCCCATCCTCGCGCGCTGGCGCCACGGCGCGGGCACCACGGTCGCGTGGACCTCCGACGTCAAGAACCGCTGGGGCGTGAACTGGATCCGCTGGGGCGGCTACCCGAAGTTCTGGGCGCAGGTCGTGCGCTCGACGATGCGCCGCAAGGTCTACGACAGCTACGATCTGTTCGCGAAGGTCGCCGACGGCCGCGCGATGGTCACCGTCGACGCGATCGATTCCGGCGACAAGTTCGTCAACGAGCTCGCCACCCGGCTCCAGGTCATCGACCCCGCGACCAACAAGGTCACCCAGGAGCTGGCGATGGACCAGACCGCGGCTGGCCGCTACACCGCCGACTTCCGCATCCAGAAGTACGGCAGTTATCTGTTGAAGGCGATCCACCAGCGCGATGGCAAGACGGTCGCCGAGTCGCTCGGCTCGGTCGCCCTCTCCTATCCGCTCGAGTACCTGCGCACCACGCCCGATCCCGAACCGCTGCGCCACGCGGCGAAGGTCTCGGGGGGCCATGACCAGGCCAAGCCCGCGCAGCTGTGGGACGCGCAGGGCGAGTCCGTGCGCTACACGCAGGACCTGTGGCCGTTCGTGCTGATCGGCGTCGTCGGCCTGTTCCTGCTCGACCTCTACGCGAAGCGCGTGAGGCTGTTCGGCTACCGCACGATCAAGTTCGACTGAGGCGCACGGCAGCGCCAGCGAGATCCTCACCGCCCTCGACACCGCGGATGCGTGGGGCTGGATCGTCGACGCGCGGAAGGCACGCGCCGTCCTCGATCGCCTGCTCGCGCTGCTATGGCGCCTCGTCCACGGCCGCCCCGACAGAGGCCCCACAACAGCGCAAGCTCGCGATCGAGGAGAACGCGCGCCTCGGCGGTGTTCACGTTCCAGCCCCACGCGTCTGCGGTATCGAGCGCGGCCAGGACCTCGGAGGCACTGCCGGCGGCGCGCCGATAGAAGCACTTGCGGTCCTTGCCGGTGCGGCGCGACCCCTCGGCGACGTTGTGCGTGATGCTGGTGGCTGCGCGAACCACCTGATCGGCAGCGTTGGCGTCGTACGACTTGAGCTGCTCGACGATGGGGCGGAGCGTGCGGATGATCTGGAGTGCATTGGTGTACGCGACGAGCATGATGGGGGGGGCCTTTCGTTGGGAGTTGTTCGCGGCCCCCTCGCCCCTCCGGCCGAGGGCCGAGACGCGCACGACCCGTGACGAGCGCGTGCACCGCGGTCCACGCCGACGCGATCGATCAGCTGTGCGGCGGGTCGATGCGCGGGCACTGACCCCGTAGCGCTCGGCGCGTGGTCGGTGCGCGGCCGGCCGCCGGGCGGCCCACCACCCAGCGGTCCGAGGCGCCCCGCGCTCTCCCTGCGGCCCCGGCGTGCGTCAGAACGTCCGACGGCCGACGCTGAATGCCGGGTCCCGATGTCGACGCCAAGTGCCGATG
>Ga0247823_10004153_pt1 | contig 11641 bp, 9 predicted proteins | sample 13C_PalmiticAcid_2_FD_192426 | JGI IMG/M metagenome (GOLD analysis project Ga0247823, IMG submission 192426) | Soil microbial communities from agricultural site in Penn Yan, New York, United States - 13C_PalmiticAcid_Day30 | ecosystem: Environmental > Terrestrial > Soil > Agricultural land...
GCCGACAGCGCGGGCGAGGCCGGTGGCACGCGGATGCTCGTGCGCCTGCCCTGGGCCGGGGCACCGGCTTCGCAAGCGCCGCAACCGCTCGCGGGGGAAGCGCTGAGGGCCACGGGTGGCCGCCAGCGCGTGCTGGTCGTCGACGACAACGCCGATGCCGCTGACACCCTGGCGGCCTTGCTGCAGACCCTGGGCGTCGCCGCGACGGTGGCCTACAACGGCGCCGGGGCGCTTCGGGCGATGGAGGATCGCCCGCCCACGCTGGCGCTGCTGGACATCGGCATGCCGGGCATGGACGGCTTCGCGCTCGCCGCGCGCATTCGAGGCAATCCGGCCTGGTCGCCGGTGACGCTGGTGGCCCTGACCGGATGGGCCCAGAAGACCGACCGGGAGCGGACCGCCGCGGCACGCTTCGACCACCACCTGGTGAAGCCGGTGGACGTGAGCCAGCTCATCCGCATCCTGAATGCACTGCCGTGAGCGGCATGGCCTGCCATGGCGCTGGGGCGCAACTGCGCTCTTTGTGGGACAATTCGCGCTTCCTTCAGTCCACGAGCAAGAGCGAGAAAGGCATGTCGGTTATGACACCGCGAACTCAGGAGTCCTTCTCCGCGGCCCTTTGAGGCCAGCAGTTCGCGCCTGCCCGATCCCTTTTCTTCTCCCCCCACGAAAGCGCGGCCCCAGCCGCGCTTTTTTTGTTTTCCGCCCCCTGTTTTCCGGACAGCACCATGCCCCAGATCACGCTTCCCGACGGTTCACAACGCAGCTTCCCCGCGCCGGTTACGGTGGCCGACGTCGCCGCCTCCATCGGCACCGGCCTGGCCAAGGCCGCGCTGGGCGGCAAGGTGGACGGCAAGCTGGTCGACACCAGCTTCACCATCGACCACGACGCATCGCTGGCCATCGTGACGGCCAAGGACGCTGACGGTCTGGAACTGATCCGCCACTCCACGGCCCACCTGCTGGCTTACGCGGTGAAGGAGCTCTACCCCGAGGCACAGGTCACCATCGGCCCGGTCATCGAGAACGGCTTCTACTACGACTTTTCCTACAAGCGCCCCTTCACGCCCGACGACCTGGCCGCCATCGAAAAGCGCATGACCGAACTCGCCAACAAGGACGAGAAGGTCGAGCGCCGCGTGCTGCCGCGCGACGAGGCCGTGTCCCATTTCAAGGCCATGGGCGAGCACTACAAGGCCGAGATCATCGCCAGCATCCCGTCCAACGAGGACGTGAGCCTGTACCGCGAAGGCGGCTTCGAGGACCTGTGCCGCGGCCCGCACGTGCCCAGCACGGGCAAGCTCAAGCACTTCAAGCTCATGAAGGTGGCAGGCGCCTACTGGCGCGGCGACCACCGCAATGAGATGCTGCAGCGGATCTACGGCACGGCCTGGGCCTCGAAGGAGGAGTTGCAGCAGTACCTGACGATGCTGGAGGAGGCTGAGAAGCGCGACCACCGCAAGCTCGGCCGCGAGCTGGACCTGTTCCACCTGGACGAGCACAGCCCCGGCACCGTGTTCTGGCACCCCAAGGGCTGGACGCTGTGGCAGGAGGTGGAGCAATACATGCGCCGCGTCTACCGCGACAACGGCTACCTGGAGGTCAAGGGCCCGCAGATCCTGGACAAGGCCCTGTGGGAGAAGACCGGCCACTGGGACAAGTACCGCGACAACATGTTCACCACGGAGTCGGAAAAGCGCGACTACGCGCTCAAGCCGATGAACTGCCCGGGCCACATCCTCATCTTCAAGCAGGGCATCAAGAGCTACCGCGACCTGCCGCTGCGCTACGGTGAGTTCGGCCAGTGCCACCGCAACGAGCCCACGGGCGGCCTGCACGGCATCATGCGCGTGCGCGCCTTCACGCAGGACGATGGCCACATCTTCTGCACCGAAGACTCGATCCTCGACGAATGCGTGGCCTACACGACGCTGCTGCAGAAGGTCTACAAGGACTTCGGCTTCGATCACATCATCTACAAGGTGGCCACGCGTCCGGCCGCTCGCATCGGCTCCGACGAAAGCTGGGACAAGGCCGAGCACGCGCTCATGGAAAGCCTGCGCCGATCGGGCTGCGAGTTCGAGATCGCCCCCGGCGACGGCGCCTTCTACGGCCCCAAGATCGAGTACACGCTCAAGGACGCCATCGGCCGCCAGTGGCAGTGCGGCACCATGCAGGTCGATTTCTCCATGCCGGAGCGCCTGGACGCAGAGTACGTGGCAGAGGACGGCTCGCGCCAGCGGCCGGTGATGCTGCACCGCGCCATCGTGGGCAGTCTCGAGCGTTTCATCGGCATCCTGATCGAGCAGCACGCCGGCGCGCTGCCCGCCTGGCTGGCCCCCCAGCAGGTGGCGGTGCTCAACATCACCGACGCACAGGCCGATTACTGTCGGGAAATCGCGAAATCACTGAAGAATCAAGGGCTTAGGGTCGAAACGGATCTGCGCAACGAGAAAATAACGTATAAAATACGGGAGCACGCGTTGCAAAAGCTGCCTTTCATTGCCGTTGTGGGCGACAAGGAAAAGGCGGCTGGTGCGGTGGCGGTGCGGGCCCGGGGCAACAAGGACCTGGGTGTCATGTCGCTGGAGGACTTCTCCCATTTGGTCGCGGCATCGGTTTCATCCAAGGCTTGAACGCCTTCGGGCATTGCCCGATGAAGCTGCCGCACTTCCCAGCGCCCATGGCGTGTGCAGCCCGGCGGCCGACAGGCCGCTTTTGATTCATTGACCCACCTCAAGGAAACGCACCATCGCTACCAACTTTCGCGACCGCCGCCAGCGTGAAGAACGCGCGCACCGCCTGAACCGGGAAATCATGGCCCCCGAGGTCCGCCTCAACGGCCCGAACAACGAGCCCCTGGGCATCGTCAGCTTGCAGGAAGCCCTTCGAATGGCTGGCGAGCTCGACGTCGATCTCGTGGAGATCGCCGCCACCGCGGTTCCGCCGGTGTGCCGCCTGATGGATTACGGCAAGTTCAAGTACCAGGAACAGAAGAAGGCGGCCGAAGCGAAAGCCAAGCAGACGGTCATCGAGATCAAGGAAGTCAAGTTCCGCCCCGGTACCGACGACGGCGACTACAACATCAAGATGCGCAACATCCGCCGGTTCCTGGACGACGGCGACAAGTGCAAGATCACGCTGCGCTTTCGCGGCCGCGAGATCACGCACCAGGAACTGGGCCTGGCCCTGTTGAACCGCATCCGCGACGAGTTGGGCGACCTGATCGTGGTGGAGCAGTTTCCGAAGCTGGAAGGGCGCCAGATGATCATGATGATCGCGCCCAGCCGCAAGAAGGTGGCGGCGGCGAAACCCACGGCCGAGGCGGCAACGCCGGCGGCCAGCCCCTCGGCGGCTTGAGTCGCCAGCGGCAGAGGGATTTGAGGGATTGAGCGGGCAGGGTTGGTCCCCTGCCGGTTCGAGGCACAGGCCGCAAGGCCGGTGCCGAAAAGAAGGTCTGAGAAGGCCTTCTCAAAAGTGGCTCGGGGCCCATCAAGACCGTGACTGGCTGTCACGGCGCCTCACGAGCACAAATCAAAAAGGAGCATTCCAATGCCCAAAATGAAGACCAAGAGCAGCGCGAAGAAGCGTTTTCGCGTTCGTCCCGGTGGCACCGTCAAGCGCGGTCAAGCCTTCAAGCGTCACATCCTGACCAAGAAGACCACCAAGAACAAGCGCCACCTGCGTGGGGCCGTCAACGTTCATGAGACCAACATGGGTCACATGGCGCAGATGCTGCCGTTCGCTGGCCTGTAATCAAGACGAACAAGGAGAAGCACTATGCCTCGCGTCAAACGTGGTGTCACGGCTCGCGCCCGCCATAAAAAAGTCCTGGCCCTGGCCAAAGGTTTCCGCGGCCGTCGCGGCAACGTCTTCCGCATCGCCAAACAGGCGGTGATGAAGGCGGGCCAATACGCCTACCGCGATCGCCGCACCAAGAAGCGTGTGTTCCGCCAGTTGTGGATCGCGCGTATCAACGCCGGTGCACGCGCTTGCGGCCTGACGTACAGCCAGTTCGCCAACGGTCTGAAGAAGGCCCAGATCGAGATCGACCGCAAGGTCCTCGCCGACCTGGCCGTCAACGACCCGGCGGCTTTTGGCAGCATCGTGGAGCAGGTCAAAGCCAAGCTGGCCACCGCTTGATTCCCGGCCGGGCGCATACGCGCCCGCTGCCGTTTGAAGGGGTTGAGGCTTGAGGGGTGACCCGCTGGCTTCAACCCTTTTTTCATTGCACCGGACACGCATCGAATGAACGAGTTGGACAACCTGGTCGAGGCGGCACGCGCCGAGTTCGCGCAGGCCGCCGCGCCCGCCGATCTGGAAAACGCCAAGGCGCGTTACCTGGGCAAAGCCGGCCGCATCACCGAACTGATGAAGGGCATGGCCGCCCTGTCGGTCGACGAGAAGAAAACCCGGGGCGCCGCGATCAACCTCGCCAAGCAGGCCATCGAGGGGGCGCTGACGGTGCGTCGCCAGGCATTGGCCGACGCGGAGCTGGAAGTCCAGCTCAAGGCCGAGGCTATGGACGTGAGCCTGCCAGGCCGCCAGCGCGGCACCGGTGGCCTGCACCCTGTGAGCCTCACGCTCGAGCGCATCGAGGCCATCTTCGGCTCCATGGGCTTCGAGGTGGCCGAGGGCCCCGAGATCGAGTCCGACTGGTTCAACTTCACGGCCCTCAACACGCCCGAGGACCACCCGGCGCGCTCCATGCACGACACCTTCTACGTGGAAGGTGGCTCGGCCAAGGCGCCGAACCTGCTGCGCACCCACACCAGCCCCATGCAGATCCGCCACGCGGTGCAGCACGTCAAGCGCCACCGCGCCGCGCTCGACGCCGGGCAGGGCATGCCCGAGATCCGCGTGATCGCGCCGGGCCGTACCTACCGCGTGGACAGCGACGCCACGCACTCGCCGATGTTTCACCAGTGCGAAGGGCTGTGGATCGGCGAGAACGTGAGCTTCAAGGACCTCAAGGTCGTCTTCACCGATTTCTGCCGCACCTTCTTCGAGAACGACGACCTGGTGCTGCGTTTCCGCCCCAGCTTCTTCCCGTTCACCGAGCCCAGCGCCGAGATCGACATCCAGTTTCCCAGCGGCCCGCTGGCCGGGCGCTGGCTGGAGGTGGCGGGCTCCGGCCAGGTGCACCCGAACGTGGTGCGCAACATGGGCCTCGACCCCGAGCGCTACATTGGCTTCGCCTTCGGCATGGGGCCTGACCGCCTGACCATGCTGCGCTACGGCGTCAACGACCTGCGCCTGTTCTTCGACGGCGACATCCGTTTCCTGAGTCAATTCCGATAAGCCAGCACCATGCAATTCCCCGAATCCTGGCTGCGCAGCTTCTGCAATCCGCCGCTGACGAGCCAGCAGCTCGCCGACACCCTCACCATGGCCGGGCTGGAGGTCGAAGAGCTTCGGCCCGTCGCGCCGCCGTTCTCGAAGGTGGTGGTGGGTGAAATCAAGTCCGCCGCGCAACACCCCAACGCCGACCGCCTGCGCGTGTGCGAGGTCGATGTCGGGCAGGGCGCCTTGCTCAACATCGTGTGTGGCGCGCCGAACGCTCGCGTGGGCATCAAGGTTCCGTGCGCCCAGGTGGGCGCGGTGCTGCCGCCCGGTGAAGACGGCAAGCCGTTCACCATCAAGCTCGGCAAGCTGCGCGGCGTGGAAAGCCAGGGCATGCTGTGCTCGGCGAGCGAACTGCAACTCTCCGAGAGCCATGAAGGCTTGCTCGAACTGCCGGCCGATGCCGTGGTGGGGCGCGATATCCGCGAGCAACTGTCGCTCGACGACATGCTGTTCACGCTCAAGCTCACGCCCAACCTGGCGCACTGCCTGAGCGTGTACGGCATCGCGCGCGAGGTGGCCGCCATCACCGGCGCGCCGCTGCAGGCGCCTGCGTTCCCTGCCGTGCCGGTGTCGCTGAACGACAAGCTACCGGTTCGCATCGAGGCGCCTGACCTGTGTGGCCGCTTCAGCGGTCGCGTGGTGCGAGGCGTGAACACCCGGGCGCAGACGCCGGCCTGGATGGTCGATCGCCTGGCGCGCTGCGGCCAGCGCAGTGTCACGGCTTTGGTGGACATCTCCAACTACGTGATGTTCGAACTGGGCCGGCCCTCGCACATTTTCGACCTCGACAAGATCCACGGCGGGCTGCAGGTGCGCTGGGGCCGCGAGGGCGAATCGCTCAAGCTGCTCAATGGCAACACCATCACGGTCGATGCTGGCGTGGGCGTGATCGCCGACGAGCAAGCCGCCGAGTCGCTCGCGGGCATCATGGGTGGCGACGCCACCGCCGTGTCCGACGACACGCGCAACATCTACATCGAGGCCGCGTTCTGGTGGCCCAAGGCGGTGGCGGGCCGTTCGCGGCGCTACAACTTCAGCACCGACGCGGGCCACCGGTTCGAGCGCGGCGTGGACCCCTCCACCACCGTCGAGCACATCGAGCGCATCACGCAACTCGTGCTCGAGATCTGTGGCGGCCAGGCGGGCCCCATGGACGACCAGATCACCCAGTTGCCCCAAGCCAGACCGGTCACGCTGCGCGTGGCGCGCGCGGCCAAGGTGATCGGCATGCCGATCACGCAGGCGCAGTGCGTGGATTCGCTGCGCCGCCTGGGGCTGCCGCTCGAAGAGGGGCAGGGCACGGTCACCGTGACGCCGCCGCCTTACCGCTTCGACCTGCTGATCGAGGAAGACCTGATCGAGGAGGTGGTGCGCCTGGTGGGCTACGAGCACTTGCCTACCACGCCGCCGCTGGCGCCCATCACGGCCAAGATCCGGCCCGAGGCGCGCCGCGGGGCCTTCGCCGTGCGCCGCCAGCTCGCGCAACTGGGCTACCAGGAGACGATCAACTTCAGCTTCGTGGAGGAGCGCTGGGAGCGCGAACTCGCGGGCAACGCCGACCCGATCAAGCTGCTCAATCCCATCGCGAGCCAGATGAGCGTGATGCGCTCCTCGCTGATCGGCAGCTTGGTGGCGGTGTGCAAGTTCAACCTTGACCGCCGCGCCGAGCGCGTGCGCCTGTTCGAGATCGGCCGCGTGTTCCGCAAGGACTCGGCGGTGAAGGACAGCGACACCAGCGTGGCCGGGTTCGAGCAGCCGATGCGCGTGGCCGGCCTGGCGGGTGGGCCTTTGAACGCCTCGCAATGGGGCGAGAGCGACCGCGCGGCCGACTTCTTCGACGCCAAGGGCGACGTGGAAGCGCTGCTGGCGCCGCGCCGCGCCGAGTTCCACGCGGCGGAGCATCCCGCCATGCACCCGGGCCGGTGTGCGTCCGTGTGGCTCGATGGCCGCTGCATCGGCCACGTGGGTGAACTGCACCCGCGCTGGCGCCAGGCCTACGAACTGCCGCAGGCGCCTGTGCTGTTCGAACTGGCACTTGACGCCGTGCTGTCCAAGCCGGTGCCCGCGTTCCACGCCGTCAGCCGCCATCAACCGGTGCAGCGCGACCTGGCGCTGGTGGTGGACGAAGCGGTGTCGCACGACGCCGTGATGGCCGCCATCCGCGCCGCCGGCAACCCCTGGCTGCAGGACGCCGTGCTGTTCGACGTCTACCGCCCGAAAAAGGGCGTGGCGGTGCCCGGCCTGTCCGAGCACGAGAAGAGCCTGGCCGTGCGGCTCGTCATGAACCGCGACGACGCTACACTGGCCGACGAACAGATCGAAGCCGCCGTGCAACAGACGCTCGCGTCCCTGCACGAGCGTGTGAAGGCCCGCTTGCGCGCCTGAGACCCGACACCGACAAGAAGGAGTACCCGATGGAACTGGCCGTCGAAAGCCTGGAAACCCCCGCCCTCACCAAGGCGCAGCTCGCCGAGTTGCTGTTCGACCAGATTGGTCTGAACAAACGGGAGTCCAAGGACATGATCGACGCCTTCTTCGATCTCATCACGGAGAGCCTGGTCAACGGCACCGACGTGAAGATCTCGGGCTTCGGCAATTTCCAGATCCGCACCAAGGCGGCCCGTCCGGGCCGCAACCCGCGCACCGGTGAACCCGTGGCCATCCAGGCCCGGCGCGTCGTGACCTTCCACGCCAGTCCCAAGCTCAAGGAGCAGGTACAGGCGGCGGTCATCGGCGGCTGAACGGCGCCATCGTGCGGCCCGGTAGGGGCCGCTTACAACATTTCGCACGAAAAGCCCTGGGGTAGTCCCCGGGGTTTACCGACTTAGAGTAAATTCAAGCTTCGGTTTCTACCGCCTTGATTTACATGGAAAAATCGCTCCCCCCGATCCCGGCGAAGCGCTACTTCACCATCGGTGAGGTGGGGGAACTGTGCGGCGTCAAACCCCACGTGCTGCGCTACTGGGAGCAGGAGTTCACGCAGCTTCGCCCCATGAAGCGTCGGGGCAACCGGCGCTACTACCAGCACCACGAGGTGCTGATGATCCGACGCATCCGCGAGTTGCTCTACGACCAGGGCTTCACCATCAGTGGCGCGCGCAACAAGCTGCAGGAATTGGCCCAGGCCGAGCGCGAGAAGCGCCGCCAGGATGACGAAGAGCCGATCGATGTGATCGACCTCGATGCGGTGATCCACGACGACGACACCACGGTGGTGTCGACCTTCGTCACGCCGCCGGCCGCCACCGAGCCCACCCTGTTGAGTGACATGCGCAGAGAGCTGCTCGAGATTCGCGAACTGCTTCGGCTATCGGCCTGAGAGAGCGCCTTTTTGCTGGCTATAATGCGAGGCTTGTCGGCGTGTAGCGCAGCCTGGTAGCGCACTTGCATGGGGTGCAAGGGGTCGCGAGTTCGAATCCCGCCACGCCGACCATTCATGCAAAAGCCCGTCATCGCAAGATGACGGGCTTTTTCTTTGCCCCGCGGGTTACGTCCGCAGGGCGGACAGCGCGGCGTCCAGAATCTCCAAAGCTTGGTCGAACTGCTCATCGGGAATGGTCAGCGGGTAGAGGAAGCGCACGACGTTGCCGTACATCCCGCAGGTGAGCAGGATCAGGCCTTGCTCCAGCGCGCGCTGCTGCACCTGTCGCGCGGCCTGCGCATCCGGCTGGCCGTCCTTGGTGCCGAACTCCACCGCCACCATGGAGCCCAGGGCCCTGACCTCGGCGATGCGCGACCCGGGCGTGTGGTGCGCGAGCAGGCGGTCGGTGAGGCGTTTACCCAGGGCGACAGACCGCTCGCACAACTTCTCATCCTCGATGACGTCGAGCACCGCCAAGGCGGACGCCACGGCAAGGGGATTGCCCGCATACGTGCCGCCAAGCCCGCCCGGCGTGGGGGCATCCATGACGTCGGCGCGGCCACATACCGCAGACAGCGGCATGCCGCCAGCGAGGCTCTTGGCCATGGTGATGAGATCGGGTTCGACGCCATGGTGCGCCATGGCGAACAGCCGGCCCGTGCGAGCGAACCCTGTCTGGACTTCGTCGGCGATCAGCACGATGCCATGCTCGTCGCACAGTGCGCGCAAGCCTTGCATCAGTTCGGTCGGCGCGATGTTGAACCCGCCTTCGCCCTGCACAGGCTCGATGATGATCGCCGCCACGCGACCCGGTTCGATGTCGGTCTTGAACAGCCGTTGGATCTGCGCCAGCGATTCAGCCGCGCTGACGCCGCCCAGAGGGCTGGGGTAGGGCACGTGGAAGACCTCTGCGGGGAACGGCCCGAAGCCCGCCTTGTAGGGGACGACCTTGCCCGTCAAGGCAAGGGTCATCATGGTGCGCCCATGGAAGCCCCCGCCGAAGGCGATCACGCCGGAGCGGCCCGTGTGCGAGCGAGCGATCTTGATCGCGTTTTCCACCGCTTCCGCGCCCGTGGTGAAGAACGCGGTCTTGCACGCCGCCTCGATGGGCGCCAGCGCGTTGATGCGCTCGGCCAGCCGCACCACACTTTCGTAGGGAATGATCTGGTACGCGGTGTGGGTGAATTGTTCGAGCTGTTGGGCGATGGCGCCCGCGATGCGCGGGTGCGCGTGCCCGGTGTTCACCACCGCAATGCCACCGGCGAAGTCGATGTACTCGCGGCCCTCGACGTCCCAGACCGTGGCGTTCTGGGCGCGCTGTGCGTAGAAGTCGTACATGACGCCGACGCCGCGCGGCGTGGCGGCCAGTCGCCTGGCCTGGATCTCGCTGTTTTTCATGAAGGGTGGAGGGTGCGTTGAAAGAACGCGATTAGACTTTTGATTGGCTCCATCAAAAAGATCCGCTTCCGGCAATTCGATGGTGCTAATTTCACCCAGCCATCATGAAATCCATTTGCGCCGATCTGGTGTCGCAGCGTCTGACGGAGCGGGGCGGCTTGCCGCTCAACCGCCAGTTGTACGAGTGTGTGCGAGGGATCATCCTGGACGGCAGCCTTCCGGCCGGCGCGGCCTTGCCGGCCTCGCGCGACCTGGCGCAGGAGCTCGGTGTCTCACGCAACACGGTGACCCATGCCTACGAACAATTGCGCGCGGAAGGCTACGTTGAAGCGCGTGTGGGCAGTGGCACCTTCGTCGCCGACATCACGCCCGACAGTCTGCTGTCGGCGCCGCGCGCCGCTTCGCACGACGCGCCAGCTCCCTCGCCGGTTCGTCTGTCAAAACGGGGGCAGGCCTTGCTCGCAGATGTGGCCGCCAGCCCCGTGCAGTGGGGCGCGTTCATGCCCGGTGTGCCCGACGTCACGCAGTTTCCCAACCGCGCCTTCAGCCGCATCCTGGCCCGGCTGTGGCGCAAGCCCTCGCCACAACTGCTCACCTACGCGCACGGCGGTGGCCACCTGGCGCTGCGCCAGGCGCTGGCCGATCACCTGCGCGTGGCGCGCTCGGTCCAGTGCGACGCCGACCAGATTCTCATCACCGAAGGCGTGCACCAAGCCATCGACATGACGCTGCGCATGCTCGCCGATCCGCGCGATGTGGTCTGGGTCGAGGACCCCGGTTACTGGGGATTCCACAAGCTCCTGTCGATGACCGAGGCCAGGGTGAGGCCCATGCGGATGGACGGAGACGGCGGCATGGAGTGGCCAGCGGGGCGCACGCCGCCGCGACTGATATTCGTCACGCCGTCGCACCAGTACCCGCTGGGCTCGGTCATGACGCTGGCCCGTCGCCGGGAACTCGTCGAACATGCGCGGGCCTGTGGCGGGTGGATCGTCGAAGACGACTACGACAGCGAGTTCCGTTTCTCCGGCCGTCCGATTCCCGCCATGCAGGGCCTGGACGCGCAGGCGCCCGTGATCTACATCGGCTCCTTCAGCAAGACGCTGTTCCCCGCGCTGCGCGTGGGCTACATGGTGTTGCCGAAGGCGCTGGCGCCCGCGTTCCGATCGGCGCACGGCGACCTCTACCGCGCCGGCCATGCCATCACCCAGGTCGCATTGGCGGAGTTGATTCGTGAAGGCCACTACGCCTCGCACATCCGCCGCATGCGCCTGGTCTACGCGCGGCGGCGGGCGATCCTCCTTCAACTGGTGCAGTCCCATCTGGGTACGGATGCGCTTGCGGCGCAAGACAGCAACGCCGGCCTGCACCTCATCCTGCACCTGCCGGATTCGTGCGATGACGCTGCGATTGCCGAGCGAGCGTTGCGAGAGGGGGTGCTGACGCGGCCTCTCTCTCGCTACTACCTCGGCGCGAATCCCCGCCGTGGCCTGCTGCTGGGCTATGCCTGCGTTCAGGACGAAGAGATGGCGCCCG
>Ga0247823_10004154_pt1 | contig 11638 bp, 6 predicted proteins | sample 13C_PalmiticAcid_2_FD_192426 | JGI IMG/M metagenome (GOLD analysis project Ga0247823, IMG submission 192426) | Soil microbial communities from agricultural site in Penn Yan, New York, United States - 13C_PalmiticAcid_Day30 | ecosystem: Environmental > Terrestrial > Soil > Agricultural land...
CCGCCACCTCAGGGACGATGCCGAGGATCCGGCCGTACTCCGGCGGTCGCTGGAAACGGTGAAACCCAAGTCGCGCATGCCGTGGATGGAGATGATCATCGGCGCCTTCCTGGTCGGCGGCTTCGCTTGGGGTTTCTGGCAGGGCGGCGTGGATGTCGGTTCCGACCTGTTGGTGCAGTGGGTGCTCGCGACCGGCCTGCTGGGCGCGCTCGGCTGCGCGATCGCCGGTGGCCACCCGCTGAGCATCCTCGCGGCCTTCATCGCCTCGCCCCTGACGCCGCTGCATCCGGCGCTGGCGTCTGGCACGGTGAGCGCCTTCGTCGAAGCCACGCTGCGCAAGCCGACCTATGCCGACTTCATGGCCCTGCGCGATGACGTGCAGACCACGCGCGGCTGGTGGAAGAACCGGGTGGCGCGCGTACTGCTGAATTTCTTCCTGACCAGCCTGGGCACCGCCATCGGCGTGTGGACTGGCGGCCTGAGGATGCTGGGCAAGCTGGTCGGCTGAACCCACCTCGAGGCAAGAAAAGAGCCGGGCAATGCCCGGCCTTTTCGTTTCCGCATCCGCCTCAGTCTACGTGCAGGGCGGTGACGCTGGCGGTGCCCGCCAGATCGCCGCGCCGGGTGCGCGCCCGGGTGATCGCGCGGGCGGTGCCGCTGCGCAGGTCGTCGAGGATGGCGTAGATGGTCGGCAGGAACAGCAGGCTGACCACCGTCGAGAACGCCAGGCCACCGGCGATGGCGCGGGCCATCGGGGCGTAGGCCGGGCCGTCGCCCGCCATCTGCGTGTTGGCCATCGCGATCGGCACCATCGCCAGGATCGCCGTGCCCATCGTCATCAGGATGGGGCGCAGGCGCTCGCGACTGCCGTCGACCAACGCGTCCGTGCGCGACATGCCACGCCGTCGCAGGTTGTTGATGTGCTCGACCATGACGATGCCGTTGTTCACCACCACGCCCATCAGCACCAGGATGCCGATGAAGGACATGATGCCGAACGTGGTGCCGGTGAGCGCGAACAACCAGAACACGCCGAACACCGAGAACAGCACGCCGCTCATGATCGCCGCCGGGAACAGCAGCGATTCGAACACCGCCGCCATCACGATGTAGATCATCACCAGCGCGATCAGCAGATTGAACATCATCTGCCCCATGGCTTCGTCGTCTTCCTGGAAGGCGCTGCCATCGAAGGAGTAGCTGTAGCCCGCCGGGAACGACATGCCCTTCAGCGTCTCCTCCATGGCCTTGCGCGCGTCAGGCACGGTGACCTTCTCGGCCAGGTTGGCCTGCACGGTCAGCGTGGTCTGGCGGTTGGTGCGCTGGATCTGCGTCGCCGACGGGGTGATGCCCACGTCCACCAGGCTCAGCAGCGGCACCGTGCGGCCGTCCGGTGCGCGCACCATGAAGCCAGCCAGGTCCTCGGTCCCGTAATCCTCGGCGCCCGCGAAACGCACCCACACCGGCACTTCGGTCTCACCGCGACGGAACTCGCGCAGCGGCGCGCCACGCAACGCCAGGCCGACGAAACTGGCGACCTGCTGCGAACTGAAGCCGAAGGCCGCGGCACGCTCGCGATCGACGCGGACGTTGAGTTCGCTGTTCTGGTCGCCGACATCCACGCGCACGTCGCGCAGTTCCTTGCGCTTGGCCAGGATGGGGATCAGGTCCTGTGCGATCTCGCCCAGCGTCTGGGTGGAGTCGCCCACCAGTTGGAACGACACGCTCTGGCCGGGCTGGCCACCGCCGCCCTGGTTGCCGCCGTCGCCGCCGATGCCGATGTTGGCGCGTGCCGACTTCGGCAGGTCCTTGCGCAGTTGCTCGACGATCGGCTTGGTCTCGCTGGACTTCTCCGTATCGAACTTGATCTGGGTCCCGCCCCAGCCCTGTTCGCTGAAGTACGAGTAGATCTGCGAGATCCGGTACTTCTTGCGGTTGGCGTCGAGGAACTGTTCGACCTTGAGGATCTCGGCCGACATCTGCTCCTTGGTGTAGGCGCCTTTCCACTGGTAGTACAACTCCGCCTCGCCCCCGCCGTCGTTGCCGAACATGTCGAACTTGGTGAGCTTCATCGGCACGAAGCTGACGACGATGATCAACAGGATGCCCAGGACGCTCCAGCCGCGATGTTCCAGCGTCCAGCGCAGCAGGCGGGCGTAGCGCTTCTGCATGCGCGGGATGATGCCGCTCTCCGTACGCACGAGCGGCGGCGTCTTCAAGCGCGCCGAGATCATCGGGATCAGGCTCACCGCCACCAGCCACGACGCCAGCAGCGACACCGAGATCGTGATGGCGATCTGGCCCAGGTAGATGCTCAGGAAGTTGCGCTCGCCGAACAGGTTCGGCACGAACACGATGCAGTGGCACAGGGTGCCGGCCGACAACGCGATGGCGACGTGGCGGGTACCGATGATCGACGCCCAGATCGGATTGTCGGGGTACTTCTCGCGCTCCTGGTAGATGCTCTCCACCACGACCACGGCGTTGTCGACCAACATGCCGATAGCCAGCAGCAGGCCCATCATCGACAGGATGTTCAGGGTGACGCCGGCGAAGTACATGAAGCCCAGCGTCATCACGAAGCAGATCGGGATCGCCAGCGTCACCATCGACACCGACGGCCAGTGGCGCAGGAAGAACCACAGCACCACGATCGACAGGACCAAGCCGATCAGGCCGGCCTCCGCCAGTTCCAGCAGCGACGAGGTGACGTTATCGCCCTGGTTCTCGATGATCTTGACCTGGATGTCGCTCATCTCGGGCTGGGCGCGGATGGCTTCCACCTCGGCCAGCGCCTTGCTGGACACGTCGACCAGGTTGGCGTTGCGTTCCTTGAAGATGTCCAGGCCCACGGCCGGCTGGCCATCCAGGCGACGGCCATAGTCCATGCGCGCGGGTTTCAGGCGCACGTCGGCGATATCGCCCAGGCGCACGTTACCGCTGCCCACCACCAGGTCGCGCAGCTGCTGCAGGTCGGTCAGCTCGCCCACCGGCTGCACGCGCAGCCGCTGCGGACCGTCGCTGATCACGCCGGCGGAGATCGAGAAATTGACCGCCTGGAGCCGCGTGGTCAGGTCGTTGAGGCTGAGGTTGTGCGCCGTCAGTCGGTCCTGGTTAATCGCGATCTCGACCTCGTTCGGCGGCGCACCCGACACGTCCACGCGGGCGACGCCCGGAATGCGTTCGATGCGGCGCTTGAACTCGCGCTCGATCATGTCGTACGCGCCGGTCAGGTCGGTCTTGCTGGCCAGGCGGACACGCAGCACGGGCTGGTCCGTGGTCGAGAACTTGAAGACGAAATAGCGCTGCAGGTCGTCCGGCAGGTCGTCGCGGATCGCATCGAGGCGCTCGCGCGCCTCGGACGCGGCGATCGCCACGTCACGATCCCAGTCCGAGAACTGGATGAAGATCTGCGCGCCGTCTGCCTTGGCGTTCGACTCCATGCGCTTGATGCCGGCCATCGTCGACAGCGCTTCCTCCGCCGGCCGCAGCACCGTGCGCTCCACCTCTTCCGGTGTCGAACCCGTGTAGGGCAGCGACACGAAGATGAAGGGCGGCGACACCTCGGGGAACGCTTCCAGCGGCAGGCGGATCGCCGCGATCAGGCCGATCACGAACAGCGAGACGAAGAACATCACCGCCGTGACGGGTCGCTTGATGCTGAACTCCGCGACGCTCATGCGGGTTCACCCTCCCCGTCGGGTTGCAGCGCCTGCAGGCGGCGCGCGCGGCGGCCACGCTCCAGGTAGTAGTCGTCCGCTCGACGATCCAGCAGGTCGTAGACCACCGGGATGACCAGCAGCGTCAGCAGCGTGGATACCAGCAGGCCGCCTATCACGGTAATCGCCATCGGCGAGCGCACTTCAGCACCCTCGCCCATCGCGACCGCGAGCGGCAGGAAGCCGAACAGTGTGCACAGCGTAGTCATGATGATCGGGCGCAGGCGCGAGCGTGCACCCTCGATCAACGCCTCGTGCTTGGCCACGCCGGACTCGCGCAACTGGTTGACCTTGTCGATCAGGATGATCGCGTTCTTCGTCACCAGGCCCACCAACAGGATCAGGCCGATGAACACCACCACCGAGATCGGCGAATTGGTCAGGAACAGCGCGGCGATGGCGCCCACCAAGGCCAACGGAATGGTGAACAGGATGACGAACGGATGCAGCAACGATTCGAACTGCGACGCCATCACCAGGTAAACCAGAAAGATCGCCAAGCCGAATGCGAACAGCAGCGAGGTGACGGATTCCTGCAGCTCCTCACCCTGGCCGCCGATGTGCATGCCGACGCCTGCACCCAGCGGGTTCTCGGCAACGAGCTTCTGCACTTCCTGCACGGCACTGCCGAGGTCGGTATCGCGCAGGTTGGCCGACACGATGGCCACGCGCACCTGGTCGGCACGGTGGATCTCGCTGGGTCCGCTGGTGGCGACCACGTCGGCGACCGCAGACAGCGTCACCGGCCGAGCACTGCCCGGATTGACGATCAGGCGACGGATGCTCTCCACCGACGCGCGATCGTTCTCCTGCGCACGCACCAGCACGTCGATCTTGCGGTCGCGGAAGCTGTAGCGCGTGGCGACTTCGCCGCGCACCTTCTTCACCACCACGTCGGCGATCTGGCGCGTGGTCAGGCCGAGCGCACCGGCCCGCTCCTGGTCGAAGCGGATCTGGATTTCAGGGAAACCCTGCTCCACCGTCGATTTGACATCGGCGTAGTGCGGGTTGGCGCGCAGCAGGGCCGCCAGTTTCTGACCCGCATGCTCGATGCTGGCCAGGTCCTGGCCGCGCAACTCGACTTCCAGCGGCGCGGAGAAGCTGAGCAGCTCCGGTCGGCTGAAATCGACCTGGGCGCCCGGATGGTTCTTCATCGTGGCGCGCAAGGCTTCGGTCTGCTGAGCCTCGACTTCTTCACTACCGCCATCGGCCATGACGATCGTCAGCTTGCCGATGTTTTCGCCGCTCTCGGTCGGATTGGCGTCCAGACGCGTGCCGCTGCCGCTCACGCCGTACAGCGCGCGGACGCCCTCTGCCTTGGCGTGCTTGTTCTGCAACTCACGCACCAGGGCGTCGGTCGTGGCCAGCGGCGTGCCGGGGGGCAGCTTGACCGTCATCTCGAACCGGTCCTGGGCCAGCTGCGGGATCAGGTCCGCGCCCAGCAACGGCACCAGCGCCAGCGACGCGACGAATGTGGCAGCCGCGAAGCCCAGCACCAGCCACGGGCGTTGCATCGACGCCGGCAGCAGACGCAGGTACCCGGCTTCAGCGCGATGATAGATCGCCATGACGAGGTCACTGATCTTGCCCATGACCGGGCTCACCACGGCCACCACGCCACGCCAGACGCGCACGAACAACCAAGCGATGCCAAAGAAGGCATAACGGAACATGGCGCCGATGCCGTGACCGGTAGCCGCGACCGGCTTCTGCCAGCGCGAGGCCGGCTTCCATTGCGGATGCGGCGCTTCGTCCGGAAACGCCAGCGGCGGGCGGCCCTTCAACGAACTCAGCATCGGGATCAGCGTCATCGACACGATCAGCGAGATGCCGATGGCGATGGCCACCGTCAGCGCCTGATCGCGGAACAGCTGACCGGCGATGCCCTGCACGAACACCAGCGGCAGGAACACGGCGATGGTCGTCAGCGTCGACGCCACCACCGCCATGCTCACCTCGCGCGTGCCGACCATGGCCGCTTCCAGGATGCCCAGGCCGCGGTCTCGCGCCTTGGCGATGCTCTCCAGGACCACGATGGAGTCGTCCACCACCAGACCTGTCGCGAGCGCCAGGCCGCCCAGCGACATGACGTTGAGGCTCAGATCCAACTCGCCCATGAAGAAGAACGTGGTGACGATCGACACCGGCAGCGACAGGCTGATGACGAAGGTGCTCCAGCCATCGCGCAGGAACAGGAAGATGATCAGGATCGCCAGCACACCGCCTACCACCGCATCCCACTTCACGTCGCTGATGGCGTGCTCGATGAAAACCGACTGGTCGTCGATGACGGTCAGTTCGACGTCCGGCGGCACCTGCTCCTTCAGCTGTTCCAGCTTGGCTTTCAGGGCTTCGGCGGTGGAGACGGTGTTCGCGTCGCCTTCCTTGTAGATGGCGAGCTCGACCGCTTCCTTGCCCGCCAGGCGGATGATCGCCTCGCGTTCCTTGAAGCCTTGGCGCACCTCGGCCACATCCTTCAGGCGCACGGGCACGCCGCCGGCAACGACGCTGCCGCCACCGCTGGACGCGCTCTGCACGGACGCTGCCGCCGCCATCGCCTCGGCCGAGCCCGTCGACGCGGCGATCGCCGCCATCTGCGCCGCCGCCGATGCCGCGGCGTTGTCGCCGCCGCTCTGCGTGGTGACCAGCATCTCGCGGATCTCGTTGACCGTCGCGAACTGGTTGACCGTGCGCACCAGGTAACGCTGCGAACCTTCTTCCAGACGACCGCCGGAGATGTTGATGTTCTCCTGCTGGAGGCGCTGGACGACCGTATCGATCGGCAGGTTCAGCTGCGCCAGCTTCTGCTGGTCGATGTCGACCTGGACTTCGTCCTCGAGGCCGCCACCGACCTTCACTGCGGCCACGCCGGTGACCGGCTCCAGCTTCTTCTTCAGGTCATCGTCGGCGTAGCGGCGCAGTTCGGTCAGCAGGCGGATCGCGTCGGTGTCGCTCTTCGGGTCCTGCTTGTTCGACAGCACCAGGCGCAGGATCGGCTCGGTGGAAGGATTGAAGCGCAGCAGCACCGGCGCCTTGGCTTCCAGCGGCAGCGACAGCACTTCCATCTTGTCGCGGACTTCCAGGCTGGCCTGGTCCATGTCGGTGCCCCAGGCGAACTCGAGCACCACGTCGCTCTGGCCGGTGCGCGAGACCGACTTCAGCTTGCGCAGGTTCTTCACGACGCCGACGGCTTCTTCCACCGGCTCGCTGATGAGGGTTTCGATCTCCGAGGGCGCGGCGCCGGTGTATTCGGTGCGCACGGTGAGCGTGGGATAGCTCAGGTCGGGCAGCAGGTTGACCTTCAGCGAGCCCAGCGCGATCACGCCGAACAGGAACATCGTGATCCAGAACATCGCGATGGTGACGCGACGGCGGGTGGAGAACTCGACGAGGCCTCCGCCCAGCGTGCCGCCGCCACCCGCTGCATGGGGATCGTTCTCCCCGGGTGCGTGGCCGGACGCGCTCATTGCTTGGTTCCGGCGGTCTTGTCGGCGTCGGCCTTGGCGGCCACCTTGGCCGGCTCGGCACCGATCACCTGCACCGCGCTGCCTTCACGCAGCGCCACCTTGCCGGCGGTCACGACCTGGTCGCCGGCCTTCAGGCCTTCGCGCACCTCGATCCACTCGCCGTCCACGTAGCCCAGCTTCACCGGCAGGCGCGTGGCCTTGCCGTTGCGCACCGCGTAGACCGCCGGGTCGCCATCGTCGAGCAGCGCGATGCGCGGCACCACCAGCGCATCGGCGCGCTGGTCGTAGTCGATCTTGATGCGGCCGAACATGCCGGGCTGCAGCACGCCGTCGCTGGCGAACGAGCACACCACGCGGAACGTGCCGCTGCCCGCGTCGACGACCGGCGCGATGCGATCGACGGTGCCCTGGAACACCTTGCCGCGCAGCGCATCCACCGCCAGCGCCACCGGCTGGCCGGCCTTCAGCGTGGACAGTTCGCGTTCCGGCACATTGAGCGTGGCCTCCAGGCGCGACTGGTCGACGACCCGGATGATCGGCGTGTTGATCTGCACGAAATTGCCCGTCTTGATCGAGCGCGACGCGACCACGCCCGAGATCGGCGCCGTGACCGTGGTGTACGACAGCTCCAGCGCCGCGGCGCGGTAGACGGCGCGCGCATTCTCCAGGTCGTACTTGATCTGGTCGACGTCGTTCGCGCTGATCATCTGCTGCTCGACCAGCTGTTGCGCGCGACGGTAGTTGTTCTCGAGCTTGCGCATCTGTGCCTCGGCCTGCGCCACCTGCAGGCGCAGGCGATCGGGATCCAGCCGGACCAGCGCCTGGCCGGCGCGGACCACCTGCCCCTCCTCCACCAGCACCGCAAGCGCGACGCCCGAGGTCTTGGCGACCACCTGCGATTCGCCCAGGGCTTCAAGGGCCGCGGTACCGCTGTAGCTGGCCGCGACGGGGCGATGGGTCGCCTTGGCGACCTCGACCGGCACCGCGTCGGGCTCCTTGGGCGCGTCGCCGTTCTTGGCCTGCGCCTCCGGGGTCGGGCCGCCGCCCTTGCAGGCGGCCAGGACCAGCAGGCTGCACAGGACGGGCACCAGGGCCAGGCGCAGGTAGGGACGGCCGGAAAGGGGGCTGGGTCGGGACATGGGGTGGTACCGTGGTGGTGTTGTGGTGGTGTTGTATGAAGGTATATCACCCCTGAATGACTTCCATGCGCCGAAGGTCATGGTGACTTGCGTCGGGCGTCGTGCTCGGGGGTCCGGATTCGGTTCGATGCGTCGACGGGCGGGAAGGTTGCGTCGTCGACGGTGCGCGACGCTCCACGCCGTGCGTCGCGTCATTCTCCCTCCGCAACGTTGTCAGGGCGCGCGGAACGGAAACCGTTCGGCGGCCGGAACGCGCTTCACGGACACGTGGCGGAACGCCGCGTCTGTGCGCGACATTCGGTCGCAGGCTATACTTGCGTTCAGCCAAGCGCCGCGGTGGTACGTGGCGCGCGCAACCTGAGAGTTTCCCGAGAATGATGCGACTGCTGCCGCTCGCTGCTTGCCTTGCCTTGGCCGCCCTCCCGCTGGCCGCCCTGACTGCCCAACAGGAAACCCCGGCCACGCCGGCCCCGGTCGAAGCCGCGGCGCCTGCCGCCGCTCCCGCAGCCGCCGCGCCGAAGCCGCTGGTCGGCAACCCGGATACCGGCCGCACGCTGACGTACACCTGCCAGGGCTGCCACGGCATCGAGGGCTACAAGAACGCCTACCCGAACTTCCATGTGCCGCGCATCGGCGGCCAGTCGGCCGACTATCTCGCCAACGCGCTGACCGAATACCGCAACGGCAACCGCAAGCACCCCACGATGCAGGCCCAGTCGCAGAGCTTCAGCGACCAGGACATCGCCGACATCGCCGCTTTCCTCTCCACCGTCAAGTAAGACCACCATGCCCAACGCCAAGCACGCCCAGCGTCTAGCCATCGCCCTGCTCGCTGCCCTCGCCCTGGTGGCATGTTCGAAGGTGGAAAATACCGAAGTCTCGGCCGAGAACCCCGGCCACGCCAGCGGTGAACACGGTTCCAGTTCGTCCGCCGGCCTGCCCAAGGGCCACATCGCCAAGGGCGAGGAACTGGCCAAGGCCAAGGGCCAGGCCACCGGCCAGAGCTGCATCGACTGCCACGGCGCCGAGGGCAATGCGCCCATCGACGACACTTACCCCAAGCTGGGCGGCCAGTACGGCGACTACCTGGCCCACGCGCTGCAGGCCTACCGCAGCGGCGACCGCCAGCACGCGCTGATGGGTCCGCAGGCCGCCACGCTGAGCGACCAGGACATCTCCGACCTCGCCGCCTACTTCGGGTCGCGCCCGTTGCAGCTGCGCGACCTGCATGGCGTGCACGAGAAGTAAGCTTTCTTCCCTCGTCGGGAATGCGAAAACGGAGCCGCAAGGCTCCGTTTTTCGTTGCACGTCCCACATCGCGGCACGTCAGCTGTCGGTGGGGATCGGCTTGCGCTTGACCGGAATCTCCGGCGGAGGCCGCGCGACCGGCGGATCCGGGAAGAAGTTGCCCAGTCCGCAGCCGCCGCCCAGCTGCAGCACGGAAATCGTGCACTTCAACTTGAGGTTGGTGCCGGGAAGCGAGATCTCCATTTCCTTCACGTTGCGACGCACCCACTCCGCCAACAGCGATTCGCTCGGCACCCAATACTTGTCGAAGCTGGTGGGCTCGTAGTCGTAAGGCGGCCGCTGCAGCCAGGTGCCGGACTCCGCCAGGCGTTCGCGCGTCCATTGATCGTTGTCACCGCCCGGTGCACCGCGCTGGGCGGTGCTCTCGCCACCGCTGCCGGGCACGCGCAGGCTGCCATCGGCGTTATAGAGGCCGGGCTTGCTCTGGCCGTCCGCAGCGCTGTCGCCGGCGAGGTTGCGCCGGGAGTTGCCCCAGTCGTCCGCACGATTCGGCGTGGTCCAGCCGCCCGGTTTCGCCGCCGGCGCGACCGCGGGTGCGCCAGCCGCCGGTGCCGTGCCGCGGGACGCCGTCGAAGGCGATGGCGTGGCCGCGCGCGCGGGCGTGGGTGACGACGCCGATGCGGACGCCGCGGGGGATGAAGACACGGATGGCGCGGGTGACGGCGGGGCCGGCGACGGTTCGCGCACCTGCGCCTGCCGGACATCCCGCTGCGGGGTGCTGACCGCACGGGGGGCGACATCGCGGGTGGGCATGACCACGGTGCGCGGTTGCGGCACGGGCGCCAGCACTTCGCGTTCGCGCACGTCCACGGGCCGCGAGGCCACCGGCGCCACATCGAGGACGCGCGCAGGCGTCGCGTTCCGCAGCACGGGCGCCTCGACCGGCGCGGCGACCTCGCGGGCGCGCACGCTGGACTCGCGTGGCGCGGGCTGTCGGAGCGTCGGCTCGCGCGGCGTCGGGGGCGGCAGCACATAGGCGCGCGTGGGTTCCGGCACTTCGGTCACCTGCACCGACTGCGGCGCAGGTTCGGACGGCGCAGGCTCCGGCATGCGTACGTCGGGTTGCACCATCACGATGTCGGGCGCCGCCGCCGCAGCTTCATCGGAAGGCACCGGCATCGGCGCCTGTTCCGTGGGAGCGGCGGCCGTACGGGACGGCGCTGCCGTGGCATCGGGTGACGCGCTGGACGGCATGGGGGCGGCACTGGCCGGTGCGCCTGGCTGCGGGGCACCGCCCGGTTCTTCGGGCGAGCCGTCCCCGATCATTTCGAGGCGTACGCGGCTGCTGTCGTCGCCGGTTTCCGGCGGCGGCGGCGGGATCTTCACCAGCGCCACCCACAACAGGAACACGAAGAACGCCACGTGCATGAGCGTGCTCGTGAAGCCCGCCGTCCAGCGCATCCAGCGTTCTTCGCGCGGTGGCGGTCCCCAGCCCTGGTAGAGCAGCGAGCGCAACGCCTGGATCCGGCCCGGGACCGGCGGCACCGGATCGGCGGGGCGCGGCGCGCGCGCGGCGAACACGCCCACCATCGCTTCGGCGCGTTCGCGGGTGATGCGCCCCAGCCGCTCGGGCAGCGCGCGCAGCCACAGACCCCAGCCGAAGGGCAGACGGGTATGGCGTTCAAGGATGGTCGCTGCCTTGCGTGGCAGCAGGTGCGCGATAACGTCGGTGGCGTTCGTCACCGGCGCTGGCGTCCGTCAGGCCGCGTTGCCGCGCGGGATGTACGGGGCATCCCCGGTCCCGTGGTCGGTGGCGTCGCGGACGGCGGTGACGCCGGGCACGCGCGCCATCAGCGTCTTCTCGATGCCCTGCTTCAGGGTCACGTCGGCCATGCCGCAGCCGTGGCAGCCGCCGCCGAAACGCAGCCAGACCACTCCGTCGCCGCCGACTTCCTCCACCGCCACGCGACCCTTGTGGGCGGCGAGCTGCGGATTGATCTCGTTGTCGACCACCCAGCGCACGCGCTCGACCAGCGAAGCGCTGTCGCCGGGCGCTTCGCCCTTG
>Ga0247823_10004155_pt1 | contig 11637 bp, 10 predicted proteins | sample 13C_PalmiticAcid_2_FD_192426 | JGI IMG/M metagenome (GOLD analysis project Ga0247823, IMG submission 192426) | Soil microbial communities from agricultural site in Penn Yan, New York, United States - 13C_PalmiticAcid_Day30 | ecosystem: Environmental > Terrestrial > Soil > Agricultural land...
TAATTGGGGTACGCTATGCTTTACAGTACATAAACACATACCCGTTTCTGTTGTCAAATCAAATCAGTCATGGAATGATGGGGAAGAGGATGGCGCTGGGTGATTTGGGGTTGTTGGAACGTCGAGTACATATGTTGAATGGGGGTTTTGTGTTTGTTTGTGGTTGAATCGGGGGCGTCGGTTCGGGCTTGGGTCGGAGAGGGTGTGTGAACTTGTGTTATGGGGCATTGTGGGCGTTGTTGTGTGTTGTGTAGTTGTGTTTTTGTGTTGGTGTTGAGAATCATGACTTACGATTTGGAAATGTATCATGAGCAGAGCAGGGCCAGGCCAGAATACCAGGTGTTAAATTTCAGGAGTACAGAGGTTCATTGTCACACAATACACCAACCGGATAGTTGTCGTGAAGACGTTCTGGTCATCACATCGCTGGCAGAAGTTTGAACGTGCACACGATGTTGAGCAGGGCATTTGGTGTTGAGATCCGACCCAGCGTGTCGGATAGGGGATGATGGCCCTGATGATATCACGCCTTGCGAGAATTGGTGGAACAACATTCCGTCTAAACACACATTGCCCTATTTAATAATCCCCACCCTACACGATGAGTGTCGAGATAAAAGATGGCGAGGGGTTCCGTCCTGTGCCGTGCCTGCTTGCCAACCTCCCTTCATGACTTGATACCCGTGAGCGGTCTGTAAACCAACTCCCTCAACCCTCCCTCCCCTTCGTGGCCAGTCCTGTGCAACATACGACCTCTCTCAGGGTTTGTCTCGGGAGTGACGGGCATCAGCCGGCCCAGCCACACGTCCACATCCCCCATCACCGCCAAAGTGGCGCTCTTCTCGTGCCCTCCTGTACGACGTCCCGAAGATCGACGTTGGTTGAACAACAACGTGGCGTGCGTCTGTCTCTGCTTGTTGCGTTTGAGACAGACCGCAAAGCAGAGCACAGATTTAGAAGAACTGGCCAGGCATACGAGCCATGCAGTCGCGCTGTCCTTTCGGCTATCGCCAACCGCCACTGTCTAGGAGAAATGCTTGTCAAGCATGCCATGAGGGTACTCGGACCCCCTAAGAGACTGGCCGACAACACCGGACACGGTAGATCGGCTGGACATCGAAGATGAGTAAATTAGGTTTGAGGTGGACGCAGGCGAAGGGGAGCTTTCAAGACCCGGCTGCTCAAGCAATGGCAACGGCTACGAGACAGCTCTCGAGTACCCCCATCGGCATTGCTTGCTTGCTGCTTGTGTGGTTGCCTGCCTGTATTTCCCTGCAAGCCGCCGTCTTGTTTACTTTTGGATAGGCAAGCAAGCAAGTCTTAGACACCGAGTAACGCAACTTGCTGCGCTGGCTTGCGTACTCGGAACAGCCACCCCAGCCAGCCTCATTTTCCGGTTTCTATACCTCCCTCGTCGCCGGCCCTACCCAGAGCTTCAAGCGACGAGCAGACGTCGTCTCGGGTCTTGGCATGTGGCTTGTTTTCTTACTGTGTGGACTTTTTGAGCTGGGGCAAGAAGCACTGCAAGTGATTTGCCAGGCAGAGCGTTGCAGTGCCCCGTTGTTGTGTGCCTGTCGTAATCGGTTCCAGACTTTGACAATCTATGGTATCGGGAACAGACGTCCTTCTGCCCCTGAATGATGGATGAGCGTCGCAGGGGGAAGGGCTGACCCAGACATGGACCGTGGCAGGTTGGATGTAACCTGGGGGCATCCGGGAAGCAAAACCAAGTGTTTTGGCGCTGCAACCGAGGGGGGAGAAAGAGGCCCATCAGCCCCAGGAATTCTCCAAAACTTCAATCTGACGACGCGGTTCGAACGAAACCTGGAACACCGCAAAACATGATGGCCCAGTTTCCCACCGGAGTTTGCCTGATCGTCAACGGGGCGCGAGGCGAACCAGCAAATGTCTGTGACCGGCCAGGGCACAACTGCAGCACCACAATTGGAAAGAACCTCGTCAAGAAAGGTGGCCTGGGGGTGTTTTCAGAGTTGGCGTGTTGTTGATCCTTCTGCCGCATCCCGCAAGCAGGGCAGAGCAAGCAAGCAAGCAATCTGGAAGCACAACACGGAGGCAAGCCACGTTGTGGGCGCGTTCCCCAAACCATATCTGCAATTCCCAGCCTCCGAAGCCAGTGAATTGGACAGCCGCCTTGCACCCAGTGCCGTGGCCATCCCCTTGGGTGAGTGTATGACAGACGGAAGTCCGGTGAATCTGCCGCTTCCCTTGTCTTGGTCCTTCTCGAAGCTCGGTAGACGCGCTGGCAGCACCTGACTTCCGGACCCAGGTGTGGGAGCCAATAGAACGCTCCCAGAGCGAGACGCTTCTGATGCCGGTTCCCGTCCCCGGCCTCCAGCGGCTGTCTCTGATCAGACTTTCCCGAACCAAACACGGGGAAATGGCGGTACTCAGTTTGCGAGTCGTGGGCCTTTTGACTGTCCGTGAACCTCACCGGTTCTTGCTTGCTAGTCCCAGGCCGATACCCGGTTCCCCTGGACGGGGGTACCGGCCAAAGTCTCGAGCAGAAGTGCAGTGTATCTGGCGATTCGAGTTTCGAACTGTGGTCGCCATCAAATTAGCTGGCACTTTATCCAGGGCGGAGGATATGACCGTTGTCTTTGTCTGCGAACATTATCCCGCCATCCTCTGGCCCGTCTCCTGGGTCTTTGGGCTCTTGTCACGGGGCAGATCTCGAGCGTATCATCGAACGCGTCATCGCCTGAATCCACTTGGCCCAATGGATCGCCTGGCTCAACCGGGTGACGGGTCGTAGGGTTCCGATGAGCAATCCGGAGCAAGGCCTCAAAGTTTAGTCCCCAGGGCGGTTGTGTGCATCGCTCTCCCTGTCGTATGGTGGCAAGCATGAGTCTCATCGAGGCCCCTGAATGCTGCTTGACCAGGGAGAGCAGCACGATGATGGAGAGTTGTTGCTCGGAGATGGTACGGGTATGTGCACTTCAGCACTCATGACATATATAACCCGGCGTACTCCTCTTCGGACCTACTGTTTCCGGGGGAGAGAATGGGGGCGACGGAAGCAAACTCAAGCATCGGCCCGCACGCCATGTTCTGCCTCTGAACTTTGTTCCAACATTGCCAAGGCCGGCTCCGAAAGAGTGCATGCAGCCAGTGTGACATCGGCTCGGACCAGCTCCTCCATGTCGAGTCGCAAGGTTTGCTGACTAGAGAAGTCTTGTTTCAGGTTGTCATTCAACCCGGGGACCCAGGTCTAGCGTGATCGGTACACCAGGGTTCTCGGGCGCCACATGTGCAGTTCTGGCCCCGGCACATACATACTGTGTAAGACGGAATCCAAGGAAGGTACCCTGGGGGAGTGCGCTTCCCGTTGGGTAACTGGTCAGAGGACACACGATGTGCTGAACACGCCACAGTTTTACGACATATCCGTTGAGTCCCTCGAATAAATCCAATGCACAGGTTGCCGTAGTGGGCAACCAAGATCGGCATGGAGAGAGCATCAGTCACGGCAGGCTGCGTATGGGGTGGTTGAGATGTTTGTCGTTGGGCAAGTGATTGGCGGGTCTGGGCCTAGTTGCGTGGCAGTAGCCTGAGAATGTTTCGGACGACGGAAAAGGAGCTTGGCTTGAGCAGTGCCTCAGAAAACAAGTTGAGAGCAAGAATCAGACGGCGAGGACGCCGATGTCGGGGACTGTTGGATGCGAGGCGGAGACGCACGGTATCTTTGTTAGACGGTCGTATCAGCAACCTACAAAGCGTTCTGATGGGTGAGGCGAGAGCCATGATGCAACCTCTCGTTGAGGATTCGTCGCTTGGGGTGCCGTCCGTGTCTCTGGGCCACACCAGATGAGACTGTGTGCCGAGGTCGTGACCGAGACTGGGGGCAGTCTGCTGAGGTCCCAGGCGTGTATCAGAACCGATTGTTTCCCCGCGAGGATTCGTCTCATACTGAGACGAGTCTTCGTGCAGAGTTCTTGGTGCAAGTCTTGTCAGACATCGGCCAAACACCATGCCCGAAATAGATGACTTTGATGGCTGAGGAGAGAGCCGCGGATTGGAAGGCGGCTCGTGTCGATGCCAAACCGGCCCCGGAGCCTGGAGCTTGTTTCCGTTTTGAATGGAGAGTCCGAGGTGCCATTGGCCCAGGCAAGCCTTTTTTATCACATGCGGCCTGCGCTCCTCGGTGGTTGTAGGCTCTCCCCTCAGACATCTCCTAACTGGCCGGACTGCAGGCGTGGGAATGCACATTGCTCGCGCCGTGCCACGGACAGGCGTTGGGATGGGGCTCTCCTGAGTGCCCCAGTAAGCGCCGCGGAATGTGCACATAGCTTCTACCCTGTATGGAGTGTCAGACACGCCTTCTGCAAATCCGGGGCTTCTTCCAGGGGCTTGCCTACCTTGGGCCGAGCCAGCAGCAGTCTGCATTCTGCAGCCTCTGGGGTGCGGTCTTCGGACATGCGGCCGGGCTTGCAGCCAGCAGAGACCCTCTCTATGCGCCGAGGGATTTCGAATTGGAGAGAAACAGAGGGGATGAAACCCGTTGGCGCACATCAATCAACATCGTGGGGGGCAAGCACCCGAGTGTTGTTTGCCCTGGATATCCCGTGCACCCAGAATCCGGGTCGCCAGAAACGGGCGGAGAGTTGCCAAAACAAAACAGACAGCTCAACAAATGCTGATTGGCCATCGGCCGAGGTGCAGCAGCAATCATGCACGGTCGAGGCTGCAGATGCGCAGGGCCTCGGGTCGATTGCGTGCCGTACGCATGCCTCCAGGGCCCTCCTCGTCTCGGTAAAACTTGAAACCTCTACACCAGATTAGCGCTCGACACGACCTCAGAATTGCTGCTCTGCGACGGCGAAGGAGTCGCTCAACAGACTGGCTGTGGTGGTCGAGGGTCTACACACCTTGTGCTGATCCCGTCCGCTTCTCCTTCGTGACGCAACGCGGAGTTGATTGTGGGCACGCAAAGGTCGGTCATGATGGGCGCGTGGGCGCCGTGGAGAGATTCTCAAAGTAAGCTTCAACGCAGATCCTGTGTTTGGGTGACACAGCGGCAGGTCCAGGCCAAAGTTTCGCACGGGTCTCGCGTGGTTTGGTGTTTGAATGAGCTGGGGGGGAGGAAGGGAGAAACTGTCAGGCTACAGACAATTCTCCCCTGGGCTTTGACATTACTGGCAAGCCATGCCGCCGCAAGAGAATGATAATCTGCATTTGCGTTAAAAGACGAAAGAGAGAGAGTCAGAAAACCCCAGCGACAAGGGTAACGATGAGTTCGAGTTTCCAGTGGTCTTTCGCGCCAAATTGCGAACTTTCAGGTTGTTGCCCGCAACCGAAAGCAGGCCTGGTACCAAGTAATTCCCCGTTCGGGACCAGGCAAAGACTTCGTTGGTCCTTAATTTTCTGGGAAACCCACGACACAGGAAGGAGCAACAGGACTCGGGAATAAGTTTCCGAGTTTGTTACCTGCCTACCTTATGCAGAGAGGTGTGTAACGTACAGAGCCTTTACCTTCCAGGTTGCTCTGCCTGGGCATCCGATCGTTCATGCCTCGCAAGCAGCCGGCGCACCGTTTTGACACTCGTCCGTTGTTGCGCCGAAAAGCTTCGATCCACGAGTTGCGCTAAATTCTCCTCTGGACATTCAAAACATGCTAAATCTTAGTAGCGGCGTTTACCTAAATGCAGAAGCACAAACGCAACATAGTAAAACAGATAAAACAGTCGGAATACCGCGGCCCCAGTGTTGCCATGGCCATGACGCTTTGGCGGTTTCCTGAGGATGGAGGAAACGGACTTGAAGCGGCCCTTGAAGCAGGTCACTGTCCGAGGTTGTGTTTGGCCTTGAACGCTCAGACCATAAAAATGGCACCTGCTGCCGCCTGTCCAGCGGTGCCGCTTCGCATGTGGACAGCATCGTTGATTGGCTCAATTGGCCGGGCCTGTCAAGCTCCCTCTGTGCACGGCCCACTTGCCTGAAAATAAACTCAGCGGCGTCGTCTCTTCCGTCCACAGGATTCCAATTCTGGTTCCAAGCACTGCCCGAACTTGAGTTCGTCCCGGACTTTTTTGATATGTCTTAGGTCGCTCTACTATAGCCAAGTGCCGGCGTCTCCTGCCAGGTACCATACGACACTACCTCTGTACCATCCCAATCCCAAACTCGGTCCTTCTTTGGATCTGAGCTGTGGGCCGCACTTGCCTGCTCCGATCTGTGTGGTGCAGTGAAGGCACTCCGATCCCCAAAATGGTGACAGTTCCTTGGCCCGCTCCTGCCAAACCTAAACTTGCGCTCCCGTGTAAACCGCGCAAGGTAAGGAACTGGAAGGTGGCCCGAAGCTTGGGAACCTTCCACAAAGTTCATACTTTCTCATTCTCGTACGATCCGATTTCAAATTCCGAGCCTTCAGCTCTATTCGTCCGACCTCCAAGCCGGTGAACCTGGCATTTCTGCCTGGGGCTTTGCTTCCCCGATCCATGTGTTCATCCGGCCTCGCATCCTTCACGATACCGCGGCAAAGGTTTCCAATATCTTGTACCAAACTTACTCGAGGCGCACGAGCACTTCAGCATTGCGGCTACAAGCGCCAGATCGACCGTTAGGTGACCCACCCGCCCCTGCTCTCGGATCGCTTTGCACATCACGAACCCATCAAGATGCCTTTGGCAAGGCACCTTGCTGGCCGCCCATGCTCTCCGCATCGAGCGCATAACGCTGTGCCGTCAAAGCGCCCTATGCCCATCACCGTGGCTGCAGCAATGGCGACGGCCTCATTCCAAAGTTAGGCACACAAGCCGCTCTCTGTCATGGGCAGAGACGCCATTCGGACCAAATCCGGCAAATACGCACGCAGGGTGGTCGGCGCGGCCACCACCAGACTCGAGTTGTCCGAGGAGCCGACCCTTCCCCGGGAACCCCAGCCGCCACACTTGTTGCCGATTCGAGGTGCTCGACAATGCCCGACAGCTTTGGGCCCGCGGTAATTGCCACGGGACTCGAGCGCACATGCGATGCTCTCCATCTGGCCCAGGCGGTCTGTGGCATTGGAGGCGCGTCATGCAAACCCAACATGGCCCTTGTTCCCTCCCTATTTCGTTTCCATGTGCGTTGCACCCAACTGCCCACACGCTGCGCGGTTAACTCGCCCGCAGCTGCACCTGAACCCAAACGGTTCTGCTTGGCTGTCAGGCAGGTACCTCTCCGGTTGAGCATCGAACGGGCCGTGACGTTGGCTTGTCGTCTTGGCTGCCGGCGTGTTTTTTTGTCTGCGATTCCTTGCATCTAGCTTACATCCGATTTCTTCACAGCTCTGGAACCCACGTGAGGCTATGCTTCCTGCCACGAGGGATGCGCACCGAGGGTATTCCGGTTTGTCCTGCACTTGGACAACTGGCGAACCCCTCCGCAGGATCTCTTATTCACACCCCTCGATGTCGCGCGCTGATTGGCTCATCGGTCTCTCGTCATCAACACGCCAGTGCGGATCTGCCCTGCATCGTTCAGAACACCCCCCTGCGCCGGCCCTGTGCTTCTCACACGGCCCCTGGAACAATTGGGCCAGAGGACTGACCAGGGCTTGGAAAGGCATGCTAAAAACAGACGGCTCAACCCACTTTCTGCACCTCCCCCTTCTGAGCAAAAGGCGCCTGCCAGCCTTGTCATTCCTGGATCCCGGTGGTGTGGGCAACACGCTCTCTTCGGGCTAGGGTGTTCAAGACAGGACAGGGCCGGCCAGACTGCTTTGGTTGCCCACCCGGCCCATCTCTGCCCCCCAGATTCCTGGTATCATCTTGGCACAAAGCCCGAGAACTATGCATCTCGACTTCCTCCTGGCTCACGTTTCCGCCAACGGACTTCTTCCCGTGGCTTCCCTTCAATGATCGACTGGCCCTGAGCGTCTTGTGGTCTGTTTACTCGCCCGGTATCCCGTCTCGAGGCTTCCGAAGGGCCGTCTCTCTGCTCGACCCTCCCCCCAGACCCTTGTGTCAATCTGTTCTGATACGCACTGCGTCCAAATGAAATAGCTCAGGGCACCTCCGGAGCCCTTTTGCTCCACATTGTTTCCGCTCGCTTGCTTGCCTAAACGGTAAACCATCAATTTGGGTTACAAATTGTTGCCGCTCCCCTCTCATCAACCCCCCGGCCGCCTTGACTCGTCCTTCTAACCGCATCTTGACTGTACTGCCCGTACTGTGGGGAAATAACAGGATTGAGCCACCGTCCGAACAAACGCGGCTTCCCACGACATCCGCCAGTGCAGAAGGGGAGACAGATCGGGACGGGGCAAGGAGGCACGGAGCCAGGGTCACCCTCGCCTCTCCCGCTCGACACTAACTCCGCCTCGAGCATAGTGGGCTGCACTGGAGCTGCTTGTCTGGCCTTGGACCTGCTGCCCATCCACCCGCCGCCCCCGCCTTTTTCCTACCTTAGCAAGTACTTATATTTCTATCCAGCGCGCCAATGGCCAAATCAGGGTGGGCTCTGTCATAGTACTTCGACGTTTCATCACCACACGCCCCGCCTGGTACCCTCTCTGCTACCACCACTAGGCTGGCCGCCACATCCAGCTTGCCCATCCCAAAAGGTTATTTCCATTTCTTCTTTCCCATCCCCCTCCTCGCTCCCTTTCCAAAACAGCCCCATCCCGCCACTCATTTGCTCTCTCCCACTCCTTTTAATAACACCCGCCTGCTTCACACAGCTGCTTCCCGACCTTTGCTCCTCGCCCTCACTGCACACTTACACGAGGATGCTTACAATCAACAAGCCAGTGCAGTACGGCTACAGGCCCGTCCATGACCTTCCAACCCCGCCGAGCACCTCCCGCCCTTCTCCCCCCTTGATATATCTGGATCCGGGCCAGAAGGCGCCGCTCAGCACCCCCGGAGGCGGCATTCTGTCCGATCAGCTCATGTCGGCGCCTCACCGTGGTTTGCCTCCGCCGGCGGCTCTGCCTCCAGTTCAACCGCCACCCGGATCCGGCCCTTCGCAAGCGCCACCAAGCCTCTCGGGAGGCCAGCCCGTCCCACCACCGCCGCCTTCACAAAGCCAGGCGCTGGGCCAGCTCCCGCCAGCTCCACCATGGCATGAGGAGTCGATGAGAGCCTGGCTGACAGCCAAGGCAGAGGAAGACAAGCGGAGGCAGGAAGAGGAGAGGACGAGGCAGGAAAGCTACCGTCTCGAACAGAGGAGGATGGAGCATGAGATCCTGAGGACTTCCCTGCAAGGAGGGATACCACCGCCGTTGGTGCCGGTTGTCTTCGCGGGAATGGGCGGCGGGGCGCTCTCGCCGGCGGCTTTGGAGTGGGCGCAGCAGTTTATGCTGTCGCAATCCCCTCCACAACATCCGCCTGCGCTGATGCCGCCAGGCGCTGTCTCTGCAGAGCACCAGAGACGGGACTCTCAAGCTCAGGCGTACGGTCAGTACTCGGTCTCGGGAGGCGTTCCATCCACGCCAGGCTCGGCACAAGGCGGATACATGTCGGGTTACCCAGGGTCGCCGACGAGGCCGCGAGGACTGAGCATGCCCGGGGTGATGGCCGGACGCTCAGTCATCGGGGGCGGATCCAGCCTGCCAAACCTCAACACCAACGTCCCCGGCGGCCCAGGCGGCTCTTCAGCTGCCACGCACCAAGCAGGTCTCGCCCAGTCACAGCAGCAACAGGAGGCACAGGCGTCGCCGTCCATCTATTTCCATCACTGGCAGCCCCCGACGTCGCAAGCAGGAGGACGGAGCGGCGTCGAGCAGCCAGCCACGCCCTCAGGTTCGTCCAAAACCAAACCGCGATATTGAGGCTCTGGCGGGGGGCTAACCGAGCTCGTTTTTCACGCAGTAGGGGAATCACCCCGCAAACGAAAAGCACTAGGGCCCCAGCAGCCAGCGCCTCCGCCAACGACGACACATCGGCAGCGTTCGCCGCCCTTCTCACACAGCACAGGGCTGTCCAACCCACCACTCGGTCGCAGGAGGGGCCACTCGCGGCAGAGGAGCGACGTGGGATCATACCGGACCGGTGGTGGTGGCCGGGCTCGCGCGGAGAGCTCGGGGCCAGGGAGAGAGATGTCCCCGATGCACACGTCAGGGGCAAGCTCGGTGCGGGAGGGCGGCGAGCCGTCATCCTCGACCCTGCACCAAGGGCAGGTGCCGCACTTTGCGCCTCCAGCTGCCCAGGCACCATCCGGGCGGACCGGGGCGCACTCGGTTTCATCGCTCTTGTCGGACCACCCGCAGTCTCCCAGGGCGACGACGACGACGCACTTCGCCCCGGGGCCCACGTCGGAAGCACGGCACCACCGCCACCATCAGCAGAACCCAACGCAGCACCCCCAGGCTCAATTTGGCGAAAACGAGCACAGGCACTCGCGGCGGTCGTCGGAGGAAAAACTTCGCGGTGGTGGTGGAGTTCAGGGATCAGCAGCCACGCGACCGGGAGATAACGACTGAACCTTAATTTCACCGACGTTTCAGCCTCGCCCACTCGGGCCAAACTCGTTGCGGTTTGGGGCCACGCTTGCCCCCCTTTCCCTTTGCGGCAATTCCCATGGGCGACCGAAGCAAGGATCGCAAAAGAAGCCAGGGTCGAGCCAGGGGAATAATTCCTGGAACGGGAACAGTGCCACGTCTCCGACAAGGCGGACTCGTCCCCCATTCGACGCAAATCGCCAGGCACGACTCCATCCAGACCACATCGCGCAGGAATTGGCTGGATGCCGAGACGTCGAACCCGAGTCACAAACACGCGGCGCCAGGGGATACTTCTCAATTCGTCACACCACCACCAGCGCCGCCTGTACCTTTCCGTACGTGCCTGGGAAAAGGACCTTGTTGTTTTTTATCTTCTTCTTTTGGCATGCATCTTCATCAACATGTATATCTCACCTGTATTAAAACACATTTGGTTATGCTTTCATGTACCATCTACAACAGTATGTTTTAATGTTTTGCACAGCACTGGCGGGGCGGGCGACAGGGAGCCGGGGCGTCGAGCGAGACAAACAGCAGCATCCAGGGGAAATACAAATTGGGAGAATTGTTTTGCTTTTTCCTCTTTCGCTGGCTGGGGGTGAAGCATGGGATGGCATGGCTGGCCGTGGCAGCAGATTCCTCCGGGTAACGTTAAGGTGTGGGGGGTGGCTGGGACCCGAGGGTGTCAGTCTGGGTTGACTGAGGCTCGGCTTCCCGAACCCCCCGGACTGGATCGATCGAGGCACGGGCAATGAGGCGCTTTCCCAGTCTGAGCCAGCTGCTGGACGATGCGACGACACCGTGCATGAGGAGAGAAGACCGAACAGGGACAGGATCTCCAGAGCGCTGGAACGCCAGGAAATCACACCTGCAGAGTGACAACTTTCAAGTCACGTCTTCGGAACCCTTGATTGTCTTTTTTCCCCTGGTTCCTGCCCTGGTCCATCACATTGCCGCGCCGGGCGCTCCACACGATTTGTCACACAGCCCACAAGAACAGACATGCACCTGGATACGAAGACTCGGCGACTGATTTTTCATGTCAATTTCCGTCGCCAGCTCCAGTTCTCGATCTCTTGGTGAGCAAAGCAAGCTTGGAGCTGAATTCAGGGAGGAGGAACCCACTGGACCAGTGGAGTGCATGGCGTGGCCCGTGTGGAGGCCGTTCCAGACTGGGCCCAGACCCACAACCC
>Ga0247823_10004156_pt1 | contig 11636 bp, 7 predicted proteins | sample 13C_PalmiticAcid_2_FD_192426 | JGI IMG/M metagenome (GOLD analysis project Ga0247823, IMG submission 192426) | Soil microbial communities from agricultural site in Penn Yan, New York, United States - 13C_PalmiticAcid_Day30 | ecosystem: Environmental > Terrestrial > Soil > Agricultural land...
ATGGCCGCCACGAGCGGGACGAGCACCAGCAGCAGGGCGATCCCGGCGGCCACGAGGCGACCCCGGCGGTCGAGGTCGCGGAGCCGGTGGATCGGCCGCGCCGTGCCCGCTGGCCGGACGGCGCCGTCGTCGCTGCGGTCGTGGTCGTGGTCGTCGTCGTGGTCGACCTGGTCGGTTGGGGCGGTCAAGAGCGATCGATCAGTCGGCGGCGTCGCTGAGCGCCTCGGCCAGCGCCGGGTGCACGAACAGGCTCTCGGCGAGGTCGGTGACCTTGAGCCCGGCGGTGACGGCCACGGCGATCACCGAGATCAGCTCGGCGGCGTGCTGGCCGACGATGGAGCCGCCGAGCACCACCCCGGTGGCCGGGTCCGAGACGATCTTCACGAACCCGCGGGGGTCGTCGTTGATGAGGGCCTTGGCGGATGCCGAGAACGGCACCTTGGTGACCCGCACCTTCCGGCCCTCGGCGAACGCATCGGCCTCGGCCAGGCCCACGTCTGCGATCTCGGGGTCGGTGAAGATGGCCGAGGCCGCCTTCTCGTAGTCGATGTGGCGGTGCGGGCCGGCGTGCAGGCCGAGCGCGTGCTCGGCGATCTTGCGGCCCTGCATCGAGGCCACCGACGAGAGCGGGAGCTTCCCGGAGAGGTCGCCCGCCGCGTAGATGTTGGGCACCGAGCTCTTGCAGTTGTGGTCGACGGTGACGTAGCCGTGGTCGAGCTGGACGCCTGCGCCCTCGAGCCCGAGGCCCTCGGAGTTCGGGATGGAGCCGATGCACAGCAGCACGTGCGAACCGCGGGCGACCCGGCCGTCGTCGCAGCGCACGGCGACCTCGTCATCGGTGACGTCGATGCCCTCGGCGCGAGCGCCCTTGAACAGCCGCACGCCCCGCCCGAGGAAGTCGTCCTCGAGGACCGCCGCGACCTCTGGGTCCTTCTGGGGCAGCACCTGCTGGCGGCTCACGATGAGGGTGACGTCGGAGCCGAACGCCGAGAACATGTGGACGAACTCCACGCCCGTGACGCCCGAGCCGACGACGACGAGGTGGCTCGGCAGCTCCGGCGGCGGGTAGGCGTCGCGGGTGGTGAGGACCCGGCGGCCGTCGATGGGCGCCCAGTCCGGGATGCGCGGCCGGCTCCCGGTGGAGAGCACGATCGTGTCGGCCTCGATGACCTGGGTGGCGCCATCGGCGTCGGTGATCTCCACGTGGCGGGCGTCGAGGAGGTGGCCGGTCCCCTGCACCAGGTGCACGCCCTGGCTCCGGAGCATCCCGCTGACCGAGCTCTCCAACCGCTGCTCGATCCCGCCGATGCGGGTGCGCAGCGCCTCGAAGTCGAGCTGGGCCTCGACGTGGACCAGGCCCATGCCGCTGGCGCGGCGCAGGTCGTTCATGGCCCCGCCCGTGGCGATCATCGCCTTGGAGGGGATGCAGTCGAGCAGGTGGGCCGCGCCGCCCACGATGTCGCGCTCGACGAGGGTGACCTCGGCACCGAGGCGGGCAGCCGTGGTGGCCGCGGTGTTGCCGGCGGGGCCTCCACCGATGACGACGAACCGATGAGCCATCGCCGCAGGCTACCGGGCGGGGTCCGGGCCCCCGAGCGCCGCCGACGCCTCGATGGCCTGGGCCGCGCCGTCGTCCTCGACGTCGGCCACGAGCAGGCGGGCAGCAGCGATCACCTCGGGCTCGGCGTTGCCCATGGCGACGCCCCATCCGACCGCCTCGATCGCCGGGAGGTCGTTGTGGCCGTCGCCGACCATCATCACGTCGGACAGCGGGACGCCGAGGTCGTCGGCGACGTGGCCGATGCCGGCGGCCTTCGACACCCCGGCCACGGTGACCGACACGAACGCCGCACCGGGCATCACCGGGGAGGTCGCCGCCGAGGCGGTGGTGCCGGCCGGCGCGGCGGCCACGGCGTCGGCGGCCTCCGCTGCGGTGACGACGAACTGGACCCGCACGACCGGGTCGGCGAGGTCGGTGACGGGCCGCCGCCGGTGCGGCAGGGCCAGCAGGGCGGCGTGGGCCACCGCGAGCGGATCGTCGGAGTCCACGACGTAGTCGTCCCAGGAGTAGGTCTCCAGCACCCACCCGCGCGCGGCGGCGATGTCGGCGCAGGCCGCCACGGCCTCGTCGGCGATGGGCTCGGCCCGCACCTCACCGGTGGCCGGGTTCCACCGGGCGGCGCCGGTGTGGAAGATGTGCCACCCCTGGGGATCGAGCTGCTCGGCCCAGGTGCGGGTGGGCCCGGCCGCCAGGCGGGCGGTGCAGAGCGTGAGGCGCTGGCCCCGGTCCCGGGCGTCCGCGGCGGCGCTCCAGAGCGCCGCCGACGGCTCCCCGGCCCGACCCACGAGGGTCCCATCGACGTCGAGGCAGATCAGCGGCAGCACGCACGGACGGTAGGCGACCGCCTCGCCATGGCCCCATTCGAGCGCCGGCCGATCGGAGATGGGCAGGTCGGGCACCCTGTGACGGATGCCACGCTCCGTGGTCGAAATGACGGTCCCGTGACGATGTGACAATTCCGTGACGATGTGCGAGGATGTCCAGGACCGAGCGGAGACCCCGAGGAGAGACGGCTCAGATGGCCAGCGCACGCGCCCCCCGACCGAACGCAGAGCGTGGCCGTTGGCCGCGCCGCGCCGTGACCGCGGCAGCGATGTTGGGGGCGATCGTCGTGCTTGCCGGCTGCCTCACGGCCAACCAGACGAAGATGGTCGACCTGGTGAACTCGAGCCGGCGCAGTTCCGGGCTCGGCGCCCTGAGCGCCAACCAGCAGACCACCACCAAGGCGCAGAACTGGGCCGCCCACATGGCCCGCACCGGCGTGGTCGAGCACACCGGCGGCAACAGCCGCATCGACACCAGCGGCATCCCGAAGTGGTGCTCGGTGGGCGAGAACGTCGGCATGGCCAGCAGCATCGACGCCCTCCACGCGGCCTGGATGCGCTCCGCCAACCACAAGGCGAACATCCTCGGGAAGTTCAACCGGGTCGGCACCGGCGTCGTCCGCAAGGGCAACTACGTCTACGGCGTGCAGATCTTCTACCGAGCCTGCTGAGCCCCGTCCGTCCCGCGGCTCAATCCGCCACGAGCGAGGCCGGGAGCACCATCGGCTCGTCGACGAGGTCCTCGAGCAGCAGCGCCGGCACCAGGTAGTAGCGCCCGACCCTGGCCACGGCCTGGTCCTGCAGGAGGTCGGAGGGCACGCGGCCCCGCGGCAGCACGATCAGCACCGGATGCTGCGGGTCGTCCTCGATGAGCGCGGCCAGGGCCGAGGCGTCGACGCGCGGCGCGGTGCCGTGGCCGATCCACTCCGCCCAGACCCCGCCGCTGGTCATGAAGGCATCGCTGGTGGTGAGGACCTCGTCGCCCGGCGCAGCGGCGGTCGGCAGCGAGGCCGCGAGGCGCCCGCCGTCGACGCCGCCGGCGATCGCCCGCTCGGCATCCGACGTGCGGATGAACGAGGCCACGCCGATGAGCCCGACCACGAGGACCACGCCGGCGTCGACGAGACGGCTCCTCGGCCCTCCAGCGGGCTGGCGCGCCGCGGCTGCGTCCTCGACGGCCTCGGCCACGGTCGCTCCGGCGAGGGCCACGACGGCCACGCCCAGGTAGGTCCAGTAGTCGTGGATCGACGCCGCCTGTCCCATCAGGCGGGTCCACCCGGCGACGGCCGCCAGGGAGCACCCGAGCACCAGGCGGTGTCGCCGCCGGGCCACGGCCACCACGGCGCCCGCCAGCACCACCAGCACGAGGACCGGTCCGTAGAGGTCGCCGACGAACGACCGCTGCACCTCGAGCCACGGGACGTCGGAGGCGGTGCGGTCCCGCAGGGCCGACCAGAGGTCGCCCAGGCTGCCGTACCCCCACCACGCCCACGTGAGCGTGAGGAGTACGCCGGCTGCCGCTCCCCCGGCGAGGGCCGAGCACGGTGCGAGCACCGCTCGCCGGTCCGGGGCGGCCACGACGAGGACCGCGACCACGATCCCGACGAGGAACGTCCCCTGCCAGCTGGTCAGCCCCACCCCGGCGCCGAGCAGCGCCACCAGCCCGGTGCGAACCGGCTGGCCGCGCTGGATCCGGGTGCCGACCAGCAGGGTGGCCAGCGCGAACGGGAGGGCGAGCACCGGCGTGTCGAGCATCGTGGCGTAGGTCAGGAACATGGCGGACGAACCGGCGAGGACGATGCCCGTGGCCGCCGCGATCGGCCGGAAGCCGAGCTCCCGCAGCAGGACCACGAGGAGCGCCAGGCTGGCCAGGCTCGCCGCGAGCCCGGGCAGCCGGAGGCCCAGCGGGTGGTCCCGCGTCGCCGCGAGGGCGACGGCGGCCTCCGCCACCACCGCCGGCGGGTGGTTGGCGTACGCCGAGCCGTCGGGACGATCGGTTCCGAGGCGGCTGCCGATCGGGTCCTCGACGAGGCCGCGCGCACCGAGCGCCCACGTACCGGCGTTGCGGCCGTCGTGGGAGTCACCGGGTGGTGCGGCGATCCACGGCGCGGCGTTCACGACGACCGCCAGGCCCACGACGGCCGCGACCGCCCACACCCAGCCCCATGCCCCGCGCACGGCGCGTGACCCTACGCGGATCCTCGACCCGCCCGGGGGATGGCGATCCACCGGCAACGACGCCGGGCCTGCTGCCGAGCTGACGACCCGTCAGGGTGCATTGGGGCCGTCCTCGGGGTGCCTCGTAGGCTTTGCGGTCGATGAGCGACGACGCGACCTCGGACCCCACCCCTTCCCTCGCCGACTGGGAAGCGCTGGCCACCAAGGACCTGAAGGGCCGGGCGCCCTCGGACCTCACCCGGACCCGCCCGGAGGGCATCGAGGTCAAGCCGCTCTACACCGCGGCCGACACCGAGGGCGTCGACACGGACACCCTGCCGGGCTTCGAACCGTTCACCCGTGGCGTCCGGGCGACCATGTACGCCAACCGGCCGTGGACGATCCGCCAGTACGCCGGCTTCTCCACCGCCGAGGAGTCCAACGCCTTCTACCGCCGCAACCTCGCCGCGGGCCAGCAGGGCGTGTCGGTCGCGTTCGACCTCGCCACGCACCGGGGCTACGACTCCGACCACCCCCGCGTCGTCGGCGACGTGGGCAAGGCCGGCGTCGCCATCGACTCGGTCGAGGACATGAAGATCCTCTTCGACGGCATCCCCCTCGACCAGATGTCCGTCTCCATGACGATGAACGGCGCCGTGCTGCCGGTCCTGGCCTCGTTCGTGGTGGCCGGCGAGGAGCAGGGCGTGAGCCAGGACCAGCTGGCCGGGACCATCCAGAACGACATCCTCAAGGAGTTCATGGTCCGCAACACGTACATCTACCCGCCCGAGCCGAGCATGCGGATCGTGGCCGACATCATCAGCTACACGTCGGACCACATGCCCAAGTGGAACTCGATCTCGATCTCCGGGTACCACATGCAGGAGGCGGGGGCGACGGCCGAGCAGGAGCTGGCCTTCACCATCGCCGACGGCAAGGAGTACGTGCGGGCCGCCATGGCCCAGGGCCTCGACGTCGACAAGTTCGCCGGCCGCCTGAGCTTCTTCTTCGCCATCGGCATGGACTTCTTCATGGAGATCGCCAAGCTGCGGGCCGCCCGCATCCTGTGGCACCGCACCATGAGCGAGTTCGAGCCCAAGAACCCGAAGTCGCTGATGCTGCGCACGCACTGCCAGACCTCGGGCGTGTCGCTCACCGCGCTCGACCCGTACAACAACGTCATCCGCACCACCATCGAGGCCATGGCCGCGGTGCTGGGCGGCACGCAGTCGCTGCACACCAACGCCTTCGACGAGGCCCTCGGCCTCCCCACCGACTTCTCGGCCCGCATCGCCCGCAACACCCAGCTGGTGATCCAGGAGGAGACCGGTGTCCCCCACGTCATCGACCCGCTCGGCGGCAGCTACTACATCGAGGCGCTCACCAACGAGCTGGTCGACAAGGCCCAGGCGCTCATCGACGAGGTCGAGGAGCTGGGCGGCATGACCAAGGCCGTCGAGTCGGGCATGCCCAAGCTCCGCATCGAGGAGTCGGCGGCCCGCCGCCAGGCCCGCATCGACCGCGGCGAGGAGGTCGTGGTCGGCGTCAACAAGTACAAGGTCGAGAACCCGGAGCTCGTCGACGTCCTCGACATCGACAACGCCTCGGTGCTCGCCCAGCAGATCGCCAAGCTCGAGAAGATCCGCGCCGAGCGCGACGACGTCGCCGTGAAGACGGCGCTCGAGGCCCTCACCGAGGGCGCCAGGGGCGACGGCAACCTGCTCGCCCTGTGCATCGACGCCGCCCGCGCCCGGGCCACCGTCGGCGAGATGAGCGACGCCATGGAGGCCGCCTTCGGCCGCCACGCCGCCCAGGTCCGCACGATCGAAGGGGTCTACGTGAACAGCTACGAGGGCGATGAGGCGTTCGCCACCCTCTCGGGCCGCATCGACGCCTTCGAGGCCGCCCAGGGCCGCCGGCCCCGCATGCTCGTCGTGAAGATGGGCCAGGACGGCCACGACCGCGGCGCCAAGGTCATCGCCACCGCCTTCGCCGACCTCGGCTTCGTGGTCGACGTGGGCGTGCTGTTCCAGACGCCCGCGGAGGCCGCCGCCGACGCCGTCGACAACGACGTCCACGTGATCGGTGTGTCGAGCCAGGCCGCCGGCCACAAGACGCTCGTCCCCCAGCTCATCGCCGAACTGAAGGCCAAGGGCGCCGACGACATCCTCGTGGTGGTCGGCGGCGTGATCCCGCCGCAGGACTACGACTTCCTGAAGGAGGCCGGCGTCGCGGCGGTGTTCGGGCCCGGCACCAACATCCTCGAGTCGGCCACCGAGGTCCTCGACCTCATCGAGGCCCAGGACGGCTGATCGCACGCCCCGCCCGTCCTAGGATCGCCGCCGGCCGGCGGACGAAACCACAGGGAGCGGGAACGTGCAGGAGATCCGAGGACGACGCGTACAGGTGCTGGTGGCAGCGGCGATGGCCGCCCTGCTGCTGGTCGGAGCGGCCGGGTGCGGCGGGAGCAGCGACGGCGGCTCCGAGGGCAGCGGCGCCAAGAGCTCGCAGGACGGCGGCGGCGACAAGAGCAGCGACAGCGGCGGCAGCAGCGACGACGGCGGTGACGAGGCCGCCGGCGACCTGCCCGACCCGTGTTCGCTGGTGCCGATCGAGACCGCGTCCGAGCTCCTGGGCGGCGAGTCCGCCGAGCCCGACTCGACCTCGAACGACATCGGCACCACCTCGCGGTCGTGCAGCTGGCAGACCCAGGACAGCATCGACAACCCCACCCTCGACGGCGCCGGGCACATCCTCTCGCTGACGCTGATCTCCCCGGTCGGCGACTACAGCACCGAGGAGTTCTTCGACCTCTCCGAGGAGGGCGCCACCGACGAGGCCGACGTCGACGGCTGCGCGAAGGCGTTCTGGACCGGCGGCATGCTCAGCGCCTACCAGAAGGGCGTCTACCTCACCGGCTCCGCCGGTCTGGCCGACACGTCGCCCGACGCCAAGGAGGCCACCACCAAGCTGGTGGCCGCCGCCTGCGCCGGGGTCTGACCCCGACCTGATCGTGCACGGGCGGGGGCTCGCGCCCCCGCCCGTGTCGCGCTCATCGGCGGTTCAGCCCGCGTTCGCCTTCACCTGCACCGACAGCGGCGCGAGCACCGAGCTGTTCACGGCGGCGACCCGCACCGCCACCGGGGTCCCGGTCGAAGCCGGGATGTCGATGGTGGTGGTGCTGCCGCTGATGGTCGTCGGGGTGGCGTCAGCCAGGTTGGACCCCGGCGTCCCGCTGTAGACCCGGTACTGGGTCGGCGTCCCGCTCGCCGGGTGCGACCAGGTGACGCGGACGCCCCCGCTGATCGGCGTCGCGGTGATGCCGGTCGGCACGCCCGAGGCCGGGAGGTAGGCCCGGCACGGGTTCCCGATCGAGTCGTAGTACCCGCTGCTCGGCCAGGCCGCCGGGTTGCAGCCGATGCCGACGGCGCGGTACGTCACGACCTTGCCGTAGAGCTGGGCGAGCGTCGTCGCCCCCTCGTCGTTGCTCGGCAGCGCCGTCATCACCGGGACGTAGATCGACGACGGCTTCGTGCTGCTGGTGCCGATGTCGACGGTGGCGCTGGTGTCCTCGTCGAACACCCGGTTCACCGAGTCGCCGCCCGGCGCCGAGATCGAGATCCGCAGGCGCGACCCGGGGTGCAGCACCGCCATGGTGGTCGGGATCGACACCCGCACCTCGGTCCACGCCCCCGGCGTGAGCGGCTGGTTCGTGGCGTCCGTGAACACGGGGAGCAGCGCGGTGGACGACCCCGCCAGCTGGCGCCGAGAGGCCCGGCGCCATCCGGTCTGGAGCAGCACCTCGGACCCGTCGGCCCGGACCTCGGACAGCGAGACCTGGAGGTTCGCCTCCGACGTCGAGCTCTTCACCCAGAGGTCGGCGCTGACCGGTCCGGCGACCCAGAAGCCGGCGTTGCCGAGGGCTTCGGACGTCTCGAACTGCGCGGTGGCGCCGCTCACGTGCTGGGGCCACCGGCGGCTGAGCGACGACCCGTCGGTCCCGAGCCGGTTCCGCGCTCCGGGATCTTCGGTGTAGGTCACCTTGCCGGCCGGCGTGCCGTCGGTCGCCGTGGGCACGGGGTAGTCCAGCCGGCCCGTGCTGGTGGCGTAGAGCCGCACGCCGGCGAAGCCCGACGGGACCGTGCTCGTCCCGGGTACCGCGGCGTGGCGGGTCACGACGGTGTCACCGGCGTACGTACCGGGGTCGTCGGTGCCGGCCCAGCTCCACTGCACGGCGATGGGCTCGGCCTCGGCGGCCGCCTGCTCGGTGACCACGCCGCCCGGGGTCGAGGCACCGGCCAGGGTGGCCTGGTCCGTGCCGTTCCACGTCGAGGGCATCCGGGCCACGTAGAGCCGGAAGAAGTCGTCGAGCATCTCCTTGCCGGCCGTCGAGTTGTCGAAGAGGCTCTGGTGCAGCCCGTTGGACAGGATCGCCCACGTCGTCTCGGCGTTCGGGAAGGCGTTCACCACATCGGCGCTCGCCGGGATCAAGGCGTCCTGGAAGGTGGCGCTCAGCAGGACCGGCGCCTGGATGGCACCGGTGATGTCGCGCATGGCGTACTGCGGGAACGGCAGGCTCCCGGAGTCCGCCACCCGGGTGGCCGACCGCAGGGACGCCATGGTGTTCTCGTCGACGTGGGCCTGCTGGCCGCTCGACGTCCGCAGGAAGCTGCGTTGGCCGTGGAGCGCCTGGTTGGCCGTGCACTGCTCGGCGTAGGCCTCCTCGTCCGCCTCGTTCGCCGGGAAGACCAACGTGTCCTCCCGCTCGCCCGCGGTGAGGTCGGACGGTTCGGTGTCGCCCTCGAGGAACCGCATCACGACCCACGAGTAGCTGCGCTCGAAGCCGTTCCCCGTCGGGAAGCCGGACTCGCCGCCGGTGCGGCCGGTGTCGGTGCCGGGGAAGTCGTACCGGTCGTACTCGGTCTCGCTGAGGTCCTCGGCGGTGGTGCTGCCGTCGTTGGCCACGTCGGCGCTGGCGTCGGCGACGCCGAAGGGCGACATGCCGCCGGGGTGGATCGCGCCGTAGGCGTCGCCCACCCCGCCGATGGCGAGGCCGGCGAGGTGCGGCGGCCGGAGCGCCGCAACCGGTGCGGCCGAGAGCCCGATCGCCGAGAAGCCGTACATGCCGACCGAACCGGTCGACCACGGCTGCCGGGCGAGCGTCTCGACGGCGTCGTACCCGTCGGTGCCGATGAGCCGGCCGGACCCGTCGTAGGCACCGCCCGAGCAGTTGGTCCCCCGCAGCTCCAGACCGACGAACGCGTACCCGGCGCTCGTGAACGCACGCGCCAGGCGCGAGACGTCGGGCTCGCACAGGTTCGGGGTCCCGCCGTTGCCGTCGTGGTCCCAGCAGCTGCTGCTGGTGATGCCGTAGGGCGAGTACATGAGGATCGTGGGCCGGGTCTTGCACCCGGTGTCGTCGTCGTCGAGGCACGTGCCCGGCGGGACGGCGGCCGTCCACGCCAGTGCCGTCGAGTCCCGCACCGGCAAGAAGCCGAACGTCGGGCTGTCGGTCGGGCCGTTGATCACGCCGGGCTCCACCAGCGTGCTCACGAGCGGCCGGTCGACCGTCGGGCCCGGGTTGGCGATCCAGCTGTCGTAGTCGCCGGAGCTCGGCGCCATCGTCTCATCGGTCACCCCGAGGACCTTCACGGCGGGGTCGTAGTCGGCGCTGCCCGGGGCGTACACCCAGTACTCGGAAGCGGTCGACACGCCGTAGAACACGTAGCTGCCCTGCGCGTCGGCCGCGCCGACCTGGAGCGGCGTCGTCGACGTCGCGGTGGCCAGCAGCCGCACCTCCTGGCTCGGGTCGAGGCCGGTGACCCACACCTGGCGCAACGAGCCCGATGCCTCCCGCTTCGGCACGGGGTCACAGGCCGTGGCCCCGATGAGGACGGCGACCACCGCCGCCACCACCCCGAACCTCACTGCTGACGATCGACGACGCATGTGCGCCTCCCCCTTGGTTCCGCCGCGAGCCCCCCTCGCGATCCGCCACCAGGGTGAACGGCGCATCCCCTCGGAAACTTGAGCAGATGTCCGGACATCGCCCGGGGCCCGCCTGACGGGATCACCGCGACGTCGAGCGACGGCCGGCGAGCCGCTCAGCGGCCGGGTCCGGGGCGGTAGCGCGCGCCGTCGGCGTAGGGGCTGGAGGTGTAGCCGGTGTAGGCCGCGCCGCCCCACAGGAGGAGCTGGTCGCCGATCCAGGCGGTGGAGGACCCGCCACGGGTCGTCAGCCCGGACGGTGGGAGCTCGCGCCAGGTCCGGCTGGCCACGTCCAGCGCGAACCCCTCGAGGGGCTGCGGCTGCTCGGGGTTCGTGAAGCCCGTGCCGAAGAACAGCACCTCCGTACCGGTCCAGACCAGGGCGGGGTAGATCCAGTTGGCGATGCTGGTCTCCGGTCCGCCCCGGGTGCCGGTGCCCGGGACGGGCGCGCCGGCCACGGCCGTCCAGCGGTCGGCCTCCGGGTCGTAGGCGACCACCGGGTCGACCTCCTCCCGGTTGCCCTCGGCATCGGTGGCGCCGGCGACGATCGCCACGACCTCCGTGCCGGTCCACACCGCGCCGGTCGAGTCCTGGAACGGCGGCGCGGCGAGGCGGCGCCACGAATCGGCCACCGGGTCGTACGCCTGGGCGACCGCCGGCGGCCCCGGTTCGTCCCCGCGGGTCGGGACGTAGCCGCCGAACGTGATCATCGCCGACCCGTCCCAGACCGCCTGGCCCTCGATGCGCCCGTCGGGCGCCGGCGTGATCGGCCGCCAGACGCCGGTCACCGGGTCGTAGGCGGCACCGGTCGTGAGCGCCACGTCGTCGGCCCGGTCTTCCTCGGTCTCGTAGCTGAGGACGGCGGCGTGGGCGATGCCCCCGCTCACGATCCACTCGGAGCCGGTCCACACCGACGTCATGCCGACGCGAGCCTCGAGCGGGCCGACGTCGATGTCGCGCCAGGAGTCGGTGGCAGGGTCGTACGCCGCGCCGCGGGGCTCCGGTCCGCCCCACACGAGCAGCTCCTTGCCCGTCCAGGCCGACACCGTGTCGGCGCCCATGATCGAGCCCCTCGCTTCGAACGGGGAGTCGGCGATGCGGCGCCA
>Ga0247823_10004157_pt1 | contig 11635 bp, 12 predicted proteins | sample 13C_PalmiticAcid_2_FD_192426 | JGI IMG/M metagenome (GOLD analysis project Ga0247823, IMG submission 192426) | Soil microbial communities from agricultural site in Penn Yan, New York, United States - 13C_PalmiticAcid_Day30 | ecosystem: Environmental > Terrestrial > Soil > Agricultural land...
GGGTCGAGGAGGAAGGGGCTGTTGTTTCCGGCTGCTGGCGCGGGTGGCGGCAGAGGAAAGGAGAATCAGCCGCCGGGCCAGGGCAAGAGGGCGGTGGAGCCGAAGAGGGCGGCGAGGATCGGGGAGCGCGCCATGCTCAAGGGGAAACCGGTGTTGCGGGATATTCTGAACGATATGATGGATGGCGGGTATTGATGGCAGCTGTCCGTTTTTGGGTTGTTTTGTTTGATCACGGCCAGGGTCGGGGTTCTGTCATGGTTAGGTTATGTGCGGCTGGGTTGGGCTATGGGTTACGTCGGTAGCGTTTACTGGACACTGCAGTGTATGCGCGGGTTTGGATGTATGAGATGGCTGGGGGAAATCGGGATAAGGCCATGGCCGGCCAGAGGACAATGTTTCGGGCCAGCCGACTTGTGTTATCGTCCAGGGGTGAAATGGACGAGAGACGCGTTGTCACGAGAACTGTGTTAGGCAGATCCTTGGAGGACAATACTAAGGTGCTATTCAACGGTTAACCCGTGCGTCTGCAGCACATTGAAGCCAAGTCTTGACTGAGGGCATCAACCGAACCCTCCCGAATCCCCGCCCCAGGACCATGCATCCAACAAGGGTGCGCCGCAAGGCACCGTCAATGAGGTCCTCCCAGATGCTCAGAGCGGCTCTGTGGTCCTTCCAGAGTCTGCGTATCAGAAGGCTCTGGTCTCGACCAGTGAGGATGAGAGGGGAAAGCTGACAAGACACTGCAGGAAACCATTAGGGGCCTCTTCCAGCAGCTGAATGGATCAGATCACGACCATCAACAACGCTTGCCAGCAGTGGGGGACGACTCTGAAGCATGGTCGAGGTCGAAAGTGAGCGGCGCGAGGCGGAGCCAGGCGGAAGACAGGAGTGAGGCCAGTTTGGACGTACGCATTTGTGGTATTACAAGAGAGATAGAGGCTGCTAGTCTTTTACTGTATCATCGACTAGACTTTTCTACTTGGGTTTTCCTAAAATGGGATCAGAGCAGTCAGTTCTTTGTGACAAGTCGTTTTCTTGAGTCCTCTTAGCTACCTTGGTGATTATAAGTATCATAAAACGCAGAGCCAAGTACAGCAATACTGAGGAGGATGAGCACAATGAGATACAATACAGACTAAGGTAGAATGCAGGATCTCAACTCGTGACTTGGATGAAACGCTCAGGATTGCGTCGAGGTAGATACAGACAAGTCTTCGCTCAGGTAAAAGCGCAGCTCCTCTATGATATCGGACCGTCCCAAAGCCTCAGCAGCGGACATTGGCGTCAAGCCCGTCTCGCTTTTGGTTCGCGGGTCGGCCCCAGCTCGCAACAAGATCTTCACAGCCCCGAGATGGCCGTAGCTTACCGCCCACGACAACGGCGTCCGCCCGCCCTTGTCTCGCCGCTCGATGTCCACCGACGGGTTCGACGCCAGAAGCTCCACAGTCGCCGATGAGACATTGTGAATCGCCCACGCCAGAGGCGTCCACCCAGACTCGTCTCCGTCGTCAACTCCAGGACATCCATGGCCGAGGAGCGCCCGCAGCGAATCCGCTTGCCCACGCTCGCATGCCCAGGTGATGGCACTTTTGAGCTTCTTGTCGACGCTGGCTTTGTCCACCTTGCTGTTTTGTAGCAGGACTTGAATGACCGCAGTACAGCCATTGCCCGCCGCCCACGAAAGCGGTGACCGGCCTTCATTGTCCTTCAGGTTAGGGTCGGTCCACTTCAGTCGAAGCAGTGTTTTCAGCACCTCATGCATTCCGTCCCCGGCGGCCCAAGACACCGCTGTCCGGCCCGATTTGTCGCGGTGGTTGACATCAACCATCGGATGCTGCGCTAACAAGGTTACAGTCTCGGTATTGCCGCTGCCGGCAGCCCAAATCAGCGCCGTGCTTCCCGACTCGTCCTCTTTGTTGACCCCGCAGTCCTTCCGGCTCAGGAGCGTCTTCACCACCTCGTCGTGCCCACCGTAGCATGCAAACGACAAGGCCGTCCGCCCTCGCTCTCCCTTCATGTTCAGATCGGTGCGTGAGTCCGCCTGGAGGGTCCTCACGCAGCCCGAATGGCCGTTCTTCGACGCGACGATCAGGGCCGTCTGCTTGCCGGACACCCGGGCGTTTGGGTCTGCGCCGGCGCGCAGAAGCGTATCGACGATCCTGTCGTGGCCCTGCTCGGCTCCCCAGAACAAGGCGCTATCCAGATGCACCTGCTGAGGACGCACATTGCCGCCGAGATAGTCTGCGAGGGTCTCATGGAGGTTGAAAAGGGCTGCCAGAGTGACTGGCTCAGGGCTCCGCGGGATGCTCTGGTCCCCGGAAATTGCCTCGGTTGAATGAAACCGCAGCCAGTTGGTACAGTGGGCGGCGCTGGCGTCGAGGAGCGTCTTGGCGGCGTCTCTGAGTCTTTGGGGCGCGGAAGCTTCACAGAGGACAAAGTGTTCCGTCCAATGGAGGGCCGCATATTCGTAAAAGGGGTGTTCGGAGGCCAGGAGCCGGCAAGTGTCTTCATCCAGAATGCTGGGCTCTTTGAACAGATCGTGGGCGTATTCTTCCTCATCCTTGTCCTCCCAGACCGTGTCCGAGGTTGAGTTGGTAGGTGACTCCGCGAAATCAAAAGAGTCCTCGGCGAAGTTGTCGAGCAAGAGATAGCCGATACAAGCGGTAGCCATTTCCAGCGCACAATCTTCCTTGCGGATGGTACGGATAGCCCTGGGTAACTTGTCATTGGACTCGGCCTCTTGCAAAATGAACTCCTTGGCTGACTGGTGAACGAGGGAGACCTTCGAGCCAGATATTCTCACCAGCTGGCCCAGGATGCTGTTCAAAGTGCGGTGCATGCCGGTTTGGCAATCATCCTTGACCTCCTTGGCAGTGCGGTGGTTGGCAGCAATGCTGAAGGCGATGTTGATCTCGTCCAGATGCAGTGGCCGCGAGCTTCCTAGTATCAACTTCAGAAGTTTGGAAGCCGCTTCTAGGTGGGTTTCGTGGATGTCGGAAACAAGAAGCACATAGGCCATCTTCAGGTCGGGCGGGATCCGCTGGACAAAGACCTTTAGATCATTGATGGACAACTGAGAAACGCCCTCCAAGGCCGTGAGTACCATGTGCACCCAAAGAAAGGTCTGGCCTGAGTTGGAGTAGAGCAACTCCTGAAGAGACTGCCGTATCTGCTCGCCGAACTGCCGCTGTTCGTCGATCTCGCCTAGTCTTTGCCGTATATACAGCTGCAGATCACCATCAGGGCCGCCTCGGCAGTCGTCAATCTGTATTCGGTGCTCCGAGACGCGATCAATCATGCGTTCCACATCCTCCAGCGGCCGGCTGGTCAAGACAAACTTGACGTGCTGTCCCTGGGCCGTCACGGGACGCTCCAAGTCTTGGATGAAGCCTTTGATGGCCTTTAGCAACGAACGACGGGTGTCCTCTTCACATTCATCGAGGGCGTCAATGATTATGATGGTGGGTCCATATCTTGGATCCGTGGCGATGTCTTTGAAGAGTCCCCAAAGCGCTGTGAATGACCGAACAATGTTCTGCCCATGCATCTGGTATACCTTGCGCACGTGTCGCGCCAGAGATTTGTGCCGTCGGACGAGCTGGAAAATCAGGCCGATCAGGATGTTGTTCGCAACCTTTTGCTTGTTGATCTTGTCATCGCAGAAGTAAATGCAGACGTTGGCCGGGGGGGTTCGGGATTCTGGGGGTGTTTCCAACTGCTTGGCCAGGAAGAATGACAGAATTGTCTTGCCGCAGCCTGGATATCCCGTCAACCACAGGAGAGCATTTTCTGCCTTTTTGCGCCACGAGACAAACAATGGGTGTCCCAGTATCCACTGGCAAGTGCCCTTGGCCGGCATAGGGATCCCCATCTGGTAGTCAGATACGTCAAATCTGCTGAAGAGTGACATGCAGGACTTTTCTGAATCGTTCCAACCTGAAGAGGCGATACATCAGAGATGCCGAACTCTACCGACTCTAGCATCCAGATAGGGGCGACTCACTTGTTAGGGAAGAATGTGTGCTTGCCCGGTTGGGTAGACGCGGTGCAGCCTGCGCCACGCGCCGTATTTCGCTCACTACAGTTCTGTATTCGCTGTTCTGCGAATGAAATCTGCAAAGATCCCGATGGCTGGCATAAAGAGGGTAGATCCTTTCTGTCGGGATCCTCAAGGTCGCCGAGATTTTGTCAACGACGACCTGTCGGAGAGTTAGCAGGCGGCTGTGATTAGGTCTCGTTTGACAACTTGGTCCTGGAGAGACGTCGATATGACTTACTGAGGACCATAGAGATTCCGGTTCAGTCTCGTAGAAAGAGACAATTTGAATACCACCTAGCCGATTACGAACCGAATCAGTCAGCTCTTGGAGAGCTTTTGAATCCGATTCGAGATGGCGCAAAAGGTCCGTTCGGATGGTTTTGGTCTGCAACCCGGCAGAAGCGGCTTTTAGGAATGTGTTGACCATCGTCCCGACTAGATTCCCCAGGTTCGCGGTGCCACTGCCCCGATGAGGTGTCCCGAGGAAGACGATACCGGTCACGGATTGCAGTAGTCTTTGGTTAGCAGGATCTGAACTGTCCTCATGAGCGATCACCAGAGCCTAGGTAGAGAGGCAGTCAGCGTCGTGAGCATAGGTATTGAGTAGCAGGAGGAATGGGGCTGGGAGGACTGGAACAAACCTGTTTACAAACAATACCTCCCAGGCTATGGCAGACAAATATTATGGCACGAGTCTCCTGCTTTGAGAGTCAATACACAGGATTTTTCGCGGAAGGGTGCGTGGAATCTGAAAAAAGGAAGAGAAACAAACAAGCTGGCCGGAAGCACTCTGAATGTCTCTCATTTCGCCCAGAAGCCGTCGTGCATATCCCTCCACGTCAGCGATTGATCGGCTGAACACCTGAGAAGGATATCCATAGGTAAAGACCCGGCATCCTGGAAGCGAGTCCGGCAGGAAATCCTTGAGCCATAGTGACCCATTCTGGTGTGTCCATGTCGAGTATAAATCGCCATTGAGGCCGTGCACCGCGACAATGTCAACCGGGTACTGCTCGTCGCCATCTGGGCCCGATGTGCTGTCGGCAAGTTTGATGAGGCCAATGCGTTCCAAGGGTAACGTTAGTATTATCCTCGAGCCACGGGGTTTGGCCTCGGAAGCACCCTCGTCGGCTGGCCGTGACCGCCCCTTCGTGAATTTCCCCAGTAGCTTTTTCATGACTTCGAGGGGTATGGCTGACGGTTGAGGTGGCCGTGTGTGTGCTGGAACGTGAACAAATCACGGAATAAGTGGGCGAAGATCCGCGCAAGCATGGCGTGAGATGGCGCGGGGTACTGTTATTCGTGTGTGCCACAAAAAGCTGCATGTTCGGGTTGGCTCGTTCTGCAACCACACCCGTCGGCACATGCACATCGATTGGTCGAAAGGGGCTAATCATGAACGAACAGAAACATGCAACTGTCCCCCACGTAGCGGCTTCGGCGGCTCGGGCGGGGCCGCGAGGCCCGCATTCTGTGCGCTGAAGGTTCCTTGGGGAGATCCCCACACACCCAGAAAGTATTTGGGTCGGCCCCAACACCTATCCGAGTGCCTGCGCCATGGTTTTCACCGACTTCACGCCCACCCACGGAACTCTTGGTGGCTGCAGGAGGTTGTCACCAGTTAAAGTCGAAGCCGGAATGATGTCGGTCCTGGTCCGGGATTAGCTACAGCTGTAGCGGAGACGGAATCAAGTCGAGAACACTTACACGGTTGATTCGGGCCTGATGTCCTTGAATGATGCCGCCGCCTCCACGAATGCCTGCTCAGACCACTCAACAAGATCCCTATGGTGCCCATGGTAAGCCTTGAGACCGCATCCGCGATTGCATCGAGGTGAAGTACATCTTGTTGAGCAAGATCAGCAGCTTCTCCGTTGGCTTCAATGCCCCGCTGGAGATGAGGGAGGCCAGGTCGGCGCTTGACGCTGCGCCTCGATCTGGGCTGGAAATGTCCACGACCCATACGACAATATCTGGTGCCGAGAGGCTATCTGCAACATCAAGATAAGGCAATCAACAGCGAAGCTCGCGTGTTATGACGGGCGTAGTCCTCACCATCAACGACGATCTGGGTCGATGGAGCATAGAACGACTTGGCGATGTTATTCTGGTCAAAGAACCCAGCCACGTCGCGATAGTGGCGGTCAGTCCTGGATTCGAGCCGCTGTAGAAGGTCAAGGTCAAGTCCGCACTCATGACCACCGTATCAATATCCGTCCGAATGAAAGCCGGAGATGTCAAGGCTCAAAGCCTCGAAGCCTGGGCTCACCTTGTACAGCAAGGCGCCGACCACCGTCTTCTTCCCCGCGCCGCCCCGGCCACGGACTGCCATCGTCTTGCCTGCCATGACGGCGATCTTAGCAGTATCCCGGGCCTGAGAGGGATTGCAGAGAAGATTCTGGCAGAGTTTCGATGGGCTCGATTTCGCAACACGATTGTGCTGGCAAGCAACGGGATTCACTGAGTGGGGTGGTTAGACCGTTAGAGTGGGGTTGATGGACGCAGGCAGGCATGCAGGTCAACGACTGCCTGCCTGGCGAGCCTGGCCGAACGTGTTGAAGGTGGCCTGTGCGCCCATACCTACCTTAAGTTACCTAGGTATCCTCTAGCAACTCTGCGTGAATGTTTGGAACCATCCCCAGTCCCTGTGCCTGCCAGGCCCTGCCTTGCCCCCCGTCTTACCTTACAGAACGTCATGTGCTATTCGGCCTATGCCGCGGGTCTGCCTCTGCAAATTCTAGCCCGGGAGCATAAAAGAAATGATAAGGCAAACTCTTTTCTGCCAGGTTTGCTTCGATTGCCTCCGTCGGTAACCTCAACTCGGGTATCCCCGGTATGGCTGACCTAGGAGGGAGGGCAGTTAAGGAAACAACCTGGGAGCTTGATTTCTGTGGGTTCCAGGTTTCGGCTTGAACTGCGTGTTTAAGAAATGTAGCCAGCGATTTGCAGATTTTTAGGAGATTCTCAGCGAAAGGTGAGGAGGAAAGGTGAGGAGGAAGCTGCTATTGCTCGCTTCGAAATGTTATTGTAGCCGCCATAGTCCATGGTGGGGGGGACAAGGGCTAAAACCGGTTATTAGGTACATACATCATACCGCGGATAGGAAGGACGACATTTTCCTCTTTCGTCTCGCCCCCGGTTTGTATCGCAGTCAGGCATCTGACTGATCAAACGGGGCCACATCTTCCTCCTCAACTCCCTCATACGCGGCTCGACGCCCCCGCCGATCCTCTGCTCCTGCAGCTCCTACTTCCTCGACACAGAATTCTGCCGCCGAATCCAGACACACCTTGAGGAGTGCGAAAACTTCGGTCCACTGTTCGTTATGACGCATTTTCCGCCGGTTTTTGGCCGGCAGCCTTGCGGATCACGTAGCTATAGTAGTCGAAAGAGCCAACGTCGCTCAGGACTTGCATCTCCAAGTCCCACAGTCCCTCTGGGTTCAGCAACGGCCTCATAAAATGCGGCTGCCGAAACGTCACGTACAGGAACCTGCCGCCATCCTTGAGAACCCTGTGGACCTTTTACCCAAGAAGTGTTAGTCGCAGAGAACAGAGCAAAGGAGAGCAGGGCAGGGCAGAGCAAGACAGTCAACAGTGACTCCAAGACACGGTACGCACCTCGCGAAGGTAAGCCGACGTGTTGTCCCGCACCTCCCGCGGCGGACTCCAGGGACTCCCGTGGATCATGGCGTCCAGTGTCCCTTTGTCGAAGGCTACATCGACCGAGTTGCCGTCGACGCCCTTCATGTCGCGCACGTCCATCAGACGCCACTCGATGCCCTCGGTTCCGGCATGGCGCTCCGTCATGAGATTCACGACGGCCGAGGAGAAATCCACACATAGCTGGCGCTTGTATCCCCGGGCCGCGAGCTCGACTGGGATGACCTGGGCGAGATTAGTCGGTGTGGACATGCAGTGTGGGGATATAAGACAAACGCACACTGTCCCCGGATCCGAGATGTAGGACGAGGGGGTCCTCCGGCGCCGTGAGACCTGGCACGGTAAAGAGGTTGCTCTGGAGAAAGGGGTCGAGATCGGCAAAGGAGCGGAACCATTCGTGTGTTGGGTCGGAGCTGCCGTTCGATTGCTGATAGCGCTCGTCCCAGTACGAGGCGTGGCTCAGGGCCTGGTCGCTTGATACCATGGCGGAGTTTGAGGTGTGGGGTTGCTGCGGAATTATTACACCGAAAAGGAGTACATACACAATCACGAATCGTGATGTGGGGAATATGGCCGGACGTTGGGCAGAAGTGTGAGGAATCGTTCGTCCTGGCTCGCTTCAGAAATGGTCCCGGTGGTGTGTCTCGTCAGGTACAGAGATTCGGTTGGTAGAGCCAAAGGGTCTATAACACGATGCGCTGATCTCAATGGAACTGTTGACTTCCAAACTATGATTGCTCACTGAGGAAGCTCGATGTTCCTCGCTCCACAAGACTGACTGACTAGTTCGCATATGTACACGATCATGTCTTTGTTCTAGCAGTTGAGTTCACACGATGAGTTTTTTTGTCGCGGAGGTTTAGATACCATATACACAATGAATCTTTTCCCCCAGAAGTTCCTTTGTACCTGGATCGTCAGGATCAAAGATCGTTCCCCACGATCCATTGTGTTCTTTTTGTTGGATCGTGGCGTTTCACACTCGATTCTTCCTGGAACGTCCGAGTCGTTGATCGTTCCCTACAATCCATTGTGTTCCTTTATTGGATCGTGGTGTTTCCCGTTCGATGCTTCCAGGAATGCCCGAGTCCTTAGATCGTCAGGAGATTTGATCGTTCCCCACGCTCCATTGTATTCCTTTGTTAGATCGTGGCGTTGCCCACTCGATTCTTCCTGGAATGTCCGAGTCCCTGGATCGTCTGGATCTTTGATCGTTCTCCACTTCCCTTGTGTTCTCTTGTTGGATCATGGTGTTTCTCATTCGATTCTTGTTGGAACGTCCGAGTCCCTCGACGATCCGTCCCTGACTGGTCCATCAAACGATTAGCGTGCAGTGAGGTCTTCCTTTATTTCTGCTCCCATACGCAGCGTTCAGCCCCCCGGCCACTTTGTGTGGTCAGGTCGTGACAAAGAAGGGGTTTATATATAGGAGTGGATGTCTTAAGGTACCTTTCCTGATCAAGGTAGGACCGTGCTTACCTCCCTACCTTACAACCAGGGACGACAAAGTCCCTTGGATATGTAAGGTACTTGCAAAAGGAGCATAACATTTTGCCAAGTGAACACTTGCACTGAAACCAACATGTTAGTTTTGAGAGCGCAGACCCAAGGATATTACTGACTCGCTCCCGGGTCTTGAAGAGCTCGACAATTTGCAAGAGAAATGCCTGAATCCGGACTCATATTGGTCATGCCGCATCAATCAACTGGACAATCTGTTCACAACCGACGCTCGCAGCACTTCCTTACGCTTGCGTGAGACACATCACGTTCGGTAAGGCTCCCCGGTAGTTCATCGCTCATACCTAATAGATACACTAAGCTAAGGTACCTCTGCGGGCATCAACATGGCAGCCACCCCTCGATGCTTGGACTCAGACTCCGAGGACGTTGATCTGCATCTGGTTGTTGGTCAAGCAGATCTCGCTGCCCACAATTGTATCGTCGGATCGCCAGCAGTTGTCAAAGACCTTTCCTGCAGTGCGAGCGACGTCGTTGCTGAGACAGGGCCTTGTTAGCAAGGTGTCTCACCGACCTAGGTAAGGTAGGTATGTGCGCCTGGGCCCCGAGAGGGAAAAGACAAAAGGTCGCAGATAATTAGAACCTACCAGTTAGCCGACTGCTTCGACGCGGCCGACTTGCTGCCGACAATCTGCGCGCCGCCGATCCGGCACATCTGGATGCTGAACACGTTGGCCCCAATGCTGCAGGTGACTCCATTCTTGCCTTTGCGGGCGAGGTCGTTGACGCAGGCCGTAGCATCTCGTCCCTGTACAGGTCGACTTGTCAGCATGATATGCCGTGTGGCATGGGGGTGGGACGGTGGGCGGCATACGGGAGCACGCTTCCAACCAATTGATTCCTGATCGCATCGGATTCTCTTCTGAAGGCCGCCGGCAGAGCCGACCACATCGGCCGCATGGGCTGCGGCGAGGGCCTCGTCGACCGTCAGAGCCGTGTCGGGGTGGGCAATGATGTCCTCGACCCACTGCTCGAACGAGAAGGTGGTGGCAGACACTCCAGCAGGGGCAGGAGCAGCGGCCACGGAGGCGGTCATGGCCAGGGCGGCCAGAGGGAGGAGGAGTCGGACCATGTTGGCTGTTGTTCTTGGGATTTGAGGCTTGGAGTTGGACGAGAGGCTTAGAGAGCCCAGACAACTGCTGTGAGACGACGGCGAGAGTCTCGCTTTATGTATCATTTCCCAGTCACCCGAGTCTAAGTGTCTGAGTTCGCTCCTCAATCGTCAGGTCATATCATGGATCAAGTCCGAGCCATTGTTGCCCTGCTGACAGGGCAATATGTTCGTCAGCTCGATCGGTCAGCTTGGCCCATGTGATGGCAACATGGCTGGGTTCAAGAGGCTGCACAGCCCACAGCGTATCGGCGACCTGTCAGCGAAATATACGCAGTCTGCCGCCTCGGACCCTGAGAGTTGTCTCGTGTCCCGATCCTTGCCCAACTTCACCCGCCGGTTCCGGTCCCACCGTGGACCTGCCCGTTGTTACCTAACAGGTAATGCATCTCAGGGACGGGATGCTACTTTAACGCTCGCGGGAAATAGCCGCTGCAATGCGATGCAGGTCAGCGTCGCCAAAGGATTCCCAACGCTGACCTACCCTCTTGGCCACTCCACTCGAGACGAACACCGCTGGCTTCAAAGCACGGCAATGGCGTGGTTTTGCGAAAGTTCAATGACCGCACACTCCTGGTACTCTGGTAGAAGCAACGTAGCATTTCTGGTCGCCAGAGAGCACCTTGGTGGTGAGAGAGTCAATGTCGAGTGTCGGGGTCAGTCAAGGGACTAGTACTACCAGGCCTTCCGCTGGGCTCGGTCTTTGTGTCTCTTGATATTCAACCTGGTCGACGGCAGCTGCGTAGCATAATTCAGTACCCTGACTACACGACCAGAGAAGACCGCCACAGCAATTTGACGATCCAGTCCGGTTGATGTTGGGTTGTCGAGCGGAACTGTCTCGAAACAGCAACTTTGAAACTGAAAGGAAAGCTCTGAGCGGAATGTCCTTCCATCAGCCAGAAATGCTGTCCCCCAAAGCAGGCAAAGCGCACGCGGGTTAGGGTTGATTCGCTCGTCAGCTCCAGATCTATCACGTGATCTGACCTCAACACTCACCGCGCCAAGCTCCATTGGCCAACGAACGACAGCACGGCAGCTCGACCTGCAGCCGACCGACCGCCGACCCGTCACCACAACCACCCCGTCGCTCGCTCGGCATCACCGACCGACCCCCATCTCCCCTCACGCCCAGACAGCGCACCGCCGAACCCATTGAACGGGCCTCTCGCGCGGGAAGGGCCCCGTCCAATTGAGCCAACCAACCACCACCACACCCACGTCCTCATCCCCCGCCCCGAAAACCAACAACCACAATGTCCGCCCTCCGCCCCGCCACGGCCGCCGCCCGCACCACCTCTT
>Ga0247823_10004158_pt1 | contig 11635 bp, 13 predicted proteins | sample 13C_PalmiticAcid_2_FD_192426 | JGI IMG/M metagenome (GOLD analysis project Ga0247823, IMG submission 192426) | Soil microbial communities from agricultural site in Penn Yan, New York, United States - 13C_PalmiticAcid_Day30 | ecosystem: Environmental > Terrestrial > Soil > Agricultural land...
CTCCGGCAGACGCCGGAGTCAGCGTTCGATCAGGCGTCGCGCGGCGGGCTGCACCGTGGCGCAGGCCGGTGTGCCGTCTGCGGCGGTGCCGGGGATCGTCATTTCTATGATCCCGCCGCGGGTTGCGCGATCCAGCAGGGCGCTATCGATGTCGTGGATGTCGATCTTCATCCGTCGAGACCAGGGCGAGACAGCGCCGCCGGCCATTTTGCCGATACGGATATAGACGAAGCGCCGCACCGGCCCTTCGCGTCGCACCTGATCGCCGAAGAATTTGGGACCGGGGCCGACGCGGATCGGAAAATCGAACACGAGCGGCTCACCGTCGCGCGAACATTTCGGATCGAGCGGCTGATCATCCTTGCCCTGCAGGCTGTGGAGCACGCCGATGACCGGGTGCTCGATGACGATCCGCAAAGCGATCTCGACCTGATCTGCCCGAGCCATGTGGATTCATAGTCCGACGCGGCGACAGTGGAAAGCGGGCGCTAGATCAGTCCCTGTGTGCGCAGACTGACATGCCCCTCGGTGCCGAGGATGATGTGGTCGTGGACCGCGATGCCGAGCCTTTTGCCGGCTTCGGCGACCTGGCGGGTGATCTCGATGTCGGCGCGGCTGGGCGAGGGATCGCCCGAGGGATGATTGTGGACGAGGATGATCGCCGCCGAGCCGAGATCGATCGCGCGGCGGATGACTTCGCGGACATAGACCGGGGCCTGATCGATCGAGCCTTCGTTCATCAATTCGTCGCGGATCAGCATGTTGCGCGCGTTGAGGTGGAGAACACGGACGCGCTCTATCGCGTGATGCGCCATCTCGGCGCGGAGGTAATCGAGCAACGCCTGCCAATTCGCGAGGACCGGGCGCGCGGCGACCTGATCGCGCAGCAGGCGCAGCGCGGCGGCATGCGCGGCCTTCAATGCGGCGGCGCTGGTCTCGCCCATGCCGGGCACGCGCGCGAGCGCTTCGGCGTCGGCGGTGAGCAGGCCGGCGATGCCACCGAATTCGGCGAGCAAAGCCTTGGCGAGCGGCTTGGTGTCGCGGCGGGGAATGGCGAGGGCGAGGAGGTATTCGATCAGCTCGTGATCGAGCAATGCATCGGGCCCGCCTTCGAACAGGCGCTGGCGGAGGCGTGCGCGGTGTCCTGTATTGTCGGGCTCGGTCGCCATGCCCTGGTATAGATCAGCGCGTCGGCAAGTCGAACGGCAAGTCGATTCGCCAGAAGCGCGTCGGGACGCCCTCGATCCCGAAATCATTGTCGTTGACCAGCAGCAACGCACGCGACGAAAGCTGGATCATGCCTTCGAGATCGGCGGAGATCTCCGGAAAATCGTCGGTCGAGAAGATCAAGGTCTTGGCGAGAACGGGAAGATCCAGCCGGTCGGCGGCGCTCAGTTCTTCGATCGTCGGACGGGTGCCGGCGACGAGATGCGCGGGGTCGAGCGGCGTGCCGGTTTCGAGGTCGACCAGGTAGAGCTTCGTCGTCAGCGATCCCCGTTCGAGCACCAGCAGCAGGTTTCGGCCCAAAGTGGTCAGTTCGCTGATTTTGATGTCGGCGCGGTCGAAATCGCCTGCCACTTGGTCGCGCAGGAAGCTCCGGGGCGAATCGAGCGGATAGAGATATTGCGCGGTGACGCGCTCGGTGGCGGTGTCGAGGGCCCAGAGGCGGATGTGGCGCGCCCTCTGGTGCGCCGCGAGGTCGGGATGGGCCAGCGGGCTCTGGAAGGCGAGATGGAGCGTGGCGCCGTCGTCGGACAGCGCGAGTGCCTCGAACCCGCGGTTGAGGCGGCGGTGCGCGGTGATCGCGGGCAGGCTGTCGCGGATCGGATAGGCGGCGTCGGCGAACCAGGCGGTGCAGCCTTCGGGCACCAGCCGCGCGCCGACGGTGCCGTCGGGCATCACGCGCAGCAACGAAGGGCCATATTCCTCGCCGACCCAGAAGCTGCCGTCGCGCGCCACGGCGACGCCCTCGGTGTCCGCGCCGGAGGGATCGGGCGCCAGCAAGCTCCCGTCGAGCGCGATTGCGGGCTCGCGTTCCTCTGCGAGGCTGTAGGGCGGCGGCAGTCCGGAAAGCGGATCGCCGGCGGGCGTGCGCAACGGGAGGGTGCGCAGGATGGTCAGGCGGTCGTCCTCGATCGCGAGCTCGGACAAAGCCGGGCCGATGGCGAGGCTCGGCATCACCTTGGCGCCTTCGGCGTCGGCGTGCCCGGCGAGGTGATCGAGTCCGTAGCGGCGGACGGCGAGCTTCACCTTGAGATTGGGGCCGCGATCGCCGATCGCCCAGATGCTGCCGTCGGCACCGCGGGCGAGGCCCGAGCCAAGGCCGCGGACGATGCGGAGCGCGCCGCCGGGCAGGTGGAGCGTCTCGAGCGGTTCGTCCTCGAAGGCGAGCGGCGTGACGACGGGCCTGGTCATATTGCGGCCGCTTCAGGAATGCGCGGTCATGAACGCGAGTATCCGTTCCGCCTGTTCGGCCGGCAGCTTGTCGATCGCCTGAGTGAGGATCACCCCGGTCCGGCACTGATCGGCCTCGTTGAGCGACCGGGCCCCGGTCCCGTCGAGAAAGGCGGCGCGCTGGCGGTCGCTCAGGCCCGCGCGCTCCATCTGCGCGATCAGCGCGTTTCCGTCGGCCTCGGGAAGCGTGTCGAGGTCGCGCTTCGCGGGGGTCTTCTGGCCCGCTGCGATCGCACGGAACTGGACCGCGCCGATATCGGCGAGCAGCTTCTGGACCTTGGGGGACGGCCTGTGGCCTGGCTTGATCGTGGCGAAGGTATATTGCGCGCACATCGTCGTCGATTCCGCGGCGAGCCCGTTCATCAGCGCCGCCTGGCTCTTGCGAAAGGCCTGCAATTCGGGGGAGGGCGCCAACGCCAGCTCGCGGGCATGCGCCTTGCGGAATGCGGCCATCCGATTGAAGCCGGTCAGATTGAGCGCAGCCGGGCTGACCCCCGCGCGATGCTGCGCGACCATCTCGGTCTTCAATGCGGCATAGTCGTTCGGGAAATACTGGCGAAAGGCCTGGAACATCGGACCAATCTCCGGATCATTTTGCACGGCGGCTTCGAAGTCCGCCTCGATCTTGCCCGGGCGGTTCTGAAATGTCTCCCACGCCATCTTGCCCAGAAAAAGCCCGACCACCGCTCCCAGCACGCTCACCAGAATCTTGGCTATCGGTCTATTTCCCGTTGAAGCGGCCATTCGAATTCCTTCGCATCCTGAATTTGTCGCCATCGCCGGCGCGCCGCTCTAACGCGAAAGCTGCGCCGCTGGGAAGCGGGGGCGCTGCAGCGACGGCCTGCCCAAGGGGTTCGGGCGCCAGTGTTGACTCAGGACCTAGCCCTTCCTAAAGCGCCCCTGCCTTGGCGGGCTCGCCGCTCGGCACATGCGTCTGGCCTGCCGGAAACGGCTGAAAGGAGAGGCAATTGGCCGAGAACGAGCCCGGACTGGACCCCTTGCCCGAGGATGCCCGCCTTAACTCGCTCGACGAGCGATTGCGGCGAGCCAAATCGGACGAGGCGATCAGAACCGGCGCCGTGGATACCAGGGGCGATGCCAGCTATCGCCTCGGGAACCGCGTGCTGGCCGAACTGATCGGCAGCATGGTTGGAGGGGCAGTGATCGGCGCTACGCTCGATTGGCTGCTGGGAACCTCCCCGTGGCTCCTGCTCGTGCTCCTGTTCCTCGGAATAGGGAGTGCTTTCAGGAACATCATCAGGATTTCGAACCAGCGCTCGAAGTGACTCTTCGGGCGCTTTGGCTAATGAAACGGATCAACGCACGTGGCGGCTGAATCAGGCAAGATCGACCCGATGCACCAGTTCGAGGTGCAGACGATCTGGGACGGCTTCAATATTGCCGGCCACCAGATCGCCTTCACCAATTCGGCGCTGTGGATGTGCGTCGCCGCGCTCGTCCTCTGGGCATTCATGCTCGGGGGCATGAAGCGCGCCGTAGTGCCCGGCCGCTGGCAGATGATGGTCGAGAACTTCACCGGCTTCATCGATTCGATGCTGGCGCAGAATATCGGCAAGGACGGTCGCAAATACCTTCCCTACGTGTTCTCGCTGTTCATGTTCATCCTGTTCGCCAACGTGCTCGGGCTGTTGCCGCTGGGCCTGGTGGGCATCCATCCGTTCACCTTCACCAGCCACTTCACCGTCACCGGCGTACTGGCGATCATGAGCTTCTCGATCGTGCTGATCGTCGGCTTCTGGAAGCACGGATTCAAGTTCTTCAGCCTGTTCGTGCCGCACGGCACACCGTTGTGGCTGATCTGGCTGATCCCCGCGATCGAGTTCGTCTCTTTCATGGTGCGCCCGTTCTCGCTGGGCCTGCGACTGTTCGTCGCGATGATCGCCGGGCACATCCTGCTCAAGGTGCTCGCGGGCTTCGTGATCAATGCTGGTAACGCCGGCCTGATCCCCGGCCTCGGCGTCGGCATTCCCAGCTTCGCATTGATGGTCGGCATCTCGGCGCTCGAGATCCTCGTCGCCGGCATCCAGGCCTATGTCTTTGCGCTGCTCACGTCGCTGTACATCAACGACGCCGAGCATCTGCACTGAGTTTTTCCGTAAACCTAACAACCGAATACACGCAGGAGTGATTTGAAATGGACGCAGAAGCAGCAAAGCTCATCGGTGCGGGTCTCGCGGCGATCGGCGCCGGCATGGCCGCCATCGGTGTGGGTACCGTGTTCGGCAGCTTCCTCGAGGGTGCGCTGCGCAACCCGGGTGCCGCTGACGGCCAGCAGGGCCGCCTGTTCATCGGCTTCGCGGCCGCCGAGCTTCTCGGTCTGCTCGCGTTCGTCGTCGCGATGATCCTGATCTTCGTCGCGTAACATCTCCGGTACGGGCCGGGGCCTGTGCCCCGGCCCGCTGGATAGGAATCCAATGCCTCAGATCTCCCAGCTCGCCGAAACCTTCGCGTCCCAGATCTTCTGGCTGCTCGTGACGTTCGGCTTCGTCTTCTTCGTCGTGGGCAAGATCATGCTGCCCAAGGTGCTGTCGACGGTGGACCAGCGCGACAAGTCGGTCGCTGACGACCTCGCCGCCGCCGAAGCCGCGCGCACTGCCGCCGATCAGGCCGAAGAGAATTGGCGGACTGAGGAAAACGCCGCGCGTGAAAGCGCCCAGAAGCGCATCGCCGAGGCGCGTGCCCAGGGCGTTGCCACGGCCGAGAAGCGGCTCGCCGCCGCGCATGCCGAGACCGATGCCCGCATCGCGGCGGCCGAGGCGCAGATCGCCGAAGCCAGCGTTGCGGCGGGCGCCGAGATCGAGGCAGTGGCAGCCGAGGCGGCACGCGACATCGTCGCGCGCTTCTCTGGCGCCAAGGTAACGGCCGCGGAGGCCAAGAAGGCAGTGAAGGCAGCGCTCAATGGCTGAGGCAGCACAACCGACCGGGTCGGAACTCGTCGCCGAGAATCTGAGCGAGGCCAGGCACGGTGAGGGCATGCCGGTGCGCGAGACCGGCGAGCATGCGATTACCGCAGCCGAGGGCGGCGTCGGGCCGACTGGAACGCACCATCCCGATCCCTCGCTGTTCGGCGTGCTCGACGCGACCGTCTGGGTGTCGATCGCGATGGCGGCGTTCCTGCTGATCCTGATCTGGAAGAAGGTCCCCGGCCTGATCACTCGCGGGCTCGACAACCAGATCGCGACGATCCGCAACCGGCTCGACGAAGCCAAGGCGCTGCGCGCCGAGGCCGAGGCGCTCCGCGACGAATATGCGAAGAAGATCGCGGGCGCCGAAGCGCAGGCGCAGGCGATGCTCGCGCATGCCGACGAGGAGGCCAAGGCCGTGCTCGCCAGGGCCGAGGCCGACGCGACCGAACTGACCGCCCGCCGTGCGCGGATGGCCGAGGACAAGATCGCCGCCGCCGAGCGCGCCGCGATCCAGGCGGTCCGCGCCAAGGCGGCCGAAGCGGCCACTCGCGCGGCAGCGGCGATCATCGCCGACAAGCACGATGCCGGCGCCGACAAGGCACTGGTCGACAAGACCATCGCGGGACTCGGCCGGCTCAACTGAGCCGAGGGCGCTGGCGGCGCCCGCGTGAGACGCCAGATCGGCTGGAAGCCCGCGACCGGCGTGCTAAGGCTGGCGCATGGCTCTCGAACCACATGACAAACAGGCCCCCCGGCACGATCCGGAGGGTCATATACGCTGGCTCGGCATCGGCGGCGGCTTCATGCTCGCGCTGGCGGCGCTTGCCTTGCTGCTCGCCTGGCAGCGCGCGGCCGACGAGCGACGCGCGGCGCAGGACGTCAAGGCACGGGTCGAGGCCGAGATGAACCGGATCGAGGCCGAGGCGCAGCGGATCGAGCGCGAAGCGTCGAAATGAGCCCATGGGCGGCTCGCCGGAACTGGTATCGTGCGACACCATTCTGCGATTTGACGTTTACGTAACTTGCTGAAAGTTGCGAATAGTTAGCGTTAACTCGGTCGACATCTTGGTCCTCCCGAGAATTAATTTGCTCTTATTGTTTTGCTGGGCAAAGCAAAGCCAATGATCAGGAAACGTCTGGATGTAGGCCGGGTCGCTCTTCTCTCCGGGCTGGCGCTGATCTGTGCGGCGATGGCCGGGACGGTCTTCCTGTTTCGCGCCGAGCAGCGCGCGCATCTTTCGGTCGTCGAGACGTTGCAGGTTCAGGAGCGGCTGAACAGCCTCGTCACCCGGGCGCAGGAAGCGTTGCTGGGGGAAGGCGGTTATCTGCTCGCCGGAGACGAGCGGTTCATCGAACGGTACGATCGGGCCCGCGACACGCTGTTTGGCGAACTCGCGATGTTGGCGCGTCAGGTCGCGGACGATCCGCGACAGGTGGCGGCTGCGCGACAGCTCGACCGCTGCTGGCGCACCCGATTGTCCTACACCGATGGACGGTTCGCACTGGCCCGGTCGGGGCAGATGGACGATGCCAGAAACTCGCTCCGCGCCGTGCTCGATCGGCCGGTTACCGATCGGTGCCGCGCGATCGTCGTCGAAATGAAGGCCGAGGAGGCGCGGCAATTCGAGCTGCAGCGCGTGGCGGCGGACCGGCAGGCGAGCGCGCTGCTGGTGTGGCTGCTGCTATGCGCGGTCGCGGTGATGGCATTTGCACTGCGGTCCACGTTGCGGGCGCTGTACACCGCCCGCAACGCTTCGGTGGCGCGCGACCAGTTGCTCAACGCCAATGCGCGGCTGCACGAGGAAGCGGCGAGCCGCGAGGCGGCCGAGGGCCAGCTGCGCCAGCTGCAGAAGATGGAATCGATCGGCCAATTGGCCGGCGGCATTGCGCACGACTTCAACAACATGCTGGCGATCGTGATCGGCTCGCTGGATCTCGCGCGCCGCCGGGTCGGGCACGACGTCAAGCGCGCGCAGGAGCATATCGATTCGGCGATGTCGGGCGCGCAGCGCGCCGCGCAGCTCACCTCGCAACTGCTCGCCTTCGGGCGCCGCCAGCCGCTTGCGCCGATCGCGTTCGATTCCAGCCAGCTGATCCGCCGCCTGTCGGAACTGCTGCGCCGGACGATCGGCGGCAAGGTGGATTTCAGGGTGGATCCGGCGATCGCCCTCTGGCCGGTCTATGCCGATGTCGGGCAGCTCGAAAGCGCGCTGGTCAATCTCTGCGTCAACGCGCGCGACGCGATGACCGAGGGCGGCAAGCTCGTCATCAGCACTGCGAACGTGAAGCTCGACCCGGCTTATGCGGCCGCGCATCCCGACGTGGTGCCGGGCGACTATGTCTGCATCAAGGTGCAGGACAGCGGCGTCGGGATGCCCGCCGAAGTGCGCGAGCGCGCCTTCGAGCCGTTCTTCACCACCAAGATGATGGGCAAGGGCACCGGGCTGGGGCTGAGCCAGGTCTATGGCTTCGTCAAGCAATCGGGCGGGCATGCCGCGATCGAATCCGCGCCGGGACAAGGAACCGCGGTGCATCTGTATCTGCCGCGGCACAAGGGGAAGGTCGCGGAGAGCGAGAGCTGGCAGGCCGGCCCCGAGACCCGGCTGCCCGCCGCCCGCGACAACGAGATCATCCTCGTCGTCGACGATGAGGACAAGGTGCGGCAGCTCGCGGTCGATGCGCTGCGCGAGCTCGGCTTCATCGTGCTTCAGGCGCCGGGCGGCGAGGCGGCGCTGGCGTTGCTAGAAGGGCAGCCGCGAGTCGATCTGCTGCTCACCGACGTGCTGATGCCGGGGATGGACGGAGCGGCGCTCGCCGCGCAGGTCGAGATGCTCCGGCCCGAGATCAAATTGCTCTATATGAGCGGCTATCCGAGCGATGGCATCGTCAGCGACGGTATGCTGGCCGATGGCGTCGCCTTGCTCCCCAAGCCCTTCACCGTGGCGCAGCTCGCCGTGCGGGTGCGGCAAGTGCTCGACGGGGAAAAGGCGGCGACTGGCTAGGGCGTGGGTTCGTGAACCGAAGGGCGGGAGGCGGTGGTTTGCTGCCTTTGTTGCACTTCCTCCGTCACCCGGCCTTGTGCCGGGGTGACGAAAAGCGGGATCCCGCCCCCCGGGGGGCGTCAGCAGTCGTTACCGTTTCATGCCTTCCGCCTAGCGCGGCTTGCGGAAGCGGTAGATGAACTGGTCGGTCTTGCCCTTGATCGAGGAGTCGAACACGCTTGCGGTGTGCGGATCGGCGGCATTGGCGAGCAGCGGCAGGCTGCCGTCATATTTGAACCCCGCGCTCTGGATCTCGGCGCGCGCCGCCGCCGGATCGATGCGATGAAGCTTGTCGGGCGCAGTGAAGCCCGGATCGTTGGTCGCGACGTGATCGACCACCAGCAGCACGCCGCCCGGCTTGAGATTGTCGTAGAGCCGTTTCGCCATCGCCGCGGCGAAGCCCGGCGGCGACATCTTGAGGTGGAGATCGTGCCAGTTCTGCACTGTGACGATCGCGTCGAGCGGCTCGGCGAACTTCACGCTGGCGAGCGAATCGCTGAGCGGGGTGACATTGGCATAGCCGGCGACGGCGGCCTTTTGTTCGTCGGCATAGGCAGCGCGATACTGGATGAATTCGGCGGGCTGATAGGCATAGACCCGACCCTTGTCGCCGACCGCCTTCGCGAGGATGCGGGTGAAATAGCCGCCGCCCATGATGAAGTCGGCGACCTTGTCGCCGGGCTTGATGCCGGCAAAAGCGAGGAGCTCGCCGGGATGGCGGGTGGCGTCGCGTTCCTTGTCGGCGGCGGGGCGCCCGGGATCGGCGAGCGCGGCGGTGATTGGGGCGGGGACGGTCTGGGCCTGTGCCGCGAGCGGTGCGGCGAGCGCGAGCAGTGCGGTACTGACGAGCAGTTTCATTTCGACTCTCCCACGGTGTGTGAGCGCAGTATGACACGTTAATGTGCGCGTTCAAGTTGCCCGGAGTCGCGCGCACGCCTAAATCGCGGTCACGCATGTCAGACCCCAATTCCCCCAACCGATTCAATGAGGAGAAGGCGACCTATGCCGTGCGGGGCGAAGGCGCGCCCGATCTCGACGCCGGCGTGGCGGCGATCCGCAACGTATTGAAGACGCTGCCGGTGCGGCCGGGCGTGTATCGGATGCAGGATGCGCGGGGCGAGGTGCTGTATGTCGGCAAGGCGCGCGCGCTCAAGAACCGGGTGACCAATTACACCCAGGTCACCCGGCTGTCGAAACGGCTCCAGCGGATGGTGGCGCAGACGCGATCGATGACGATCGTCACCACCAACAACGAGGCCGAGGCGCTGCTGCTCGAGGCGCAGCTGATCAAGCGCTATCGCCCGCCTTACAACGTGCTGCTGCGCGACGACAAAAGCTTCCCGTTCATCCTGTTGCGGCAGGATCATGCCTTTGGGCGGGTGCAGCTCCATCGCGGCGCGCGGCGCTACAAGGGCGATTATTTCGGGCCGTTCGCGGGAGCGGGGCAGGTGCGCAAGACGCTCAACGCACTGCAGAAACTATTCCTGCTGCGCAGCTGCACCGACGGCTTTTTCGCGACCCGCGACCGGCCGTGCCTGCTCTATCAGATCCGGCGCTGCTCGGCGCCGTGCGTCGGGCGGATCGACGAAGCCGGCTATGGCGAGCTGGTCAGCGACGCGCGCGACTTCTTGCAGGGCAAATCGACCAAGGTGCAGGCCAAGCTCGGCGCGCAGATGCAGATGGCCGCCGAAAATCTCGATTTCGAGCTGGCGGCGATCCTGCGCGACCGATTGAAGGCGCTGACCTTCATCCAGGGCAGCCAGGCGATCAATGCCGAGGGAGTCGGCGACGCCGACATCTTCGCGCTCGCCTGCAAGCAAGGCGTGATGGGGATCCAGGCCTTCTTCATTCGCGGCGGGCAGAATTGGGGGCATCGCAGCTTCTTCCCAGCACACACCGCCGAAGTGCCCGAGGACGAAGTGTTCAGCCAGTTCCTGATGCAATTCTACGAGGAAGTGCCGCCGCCGCGGACGATCTTCGTCGATCGCAATCTGGAAGAGGCCAAATTGCTGAGCGAGGCGCTGGCCGAGCGTGCCGGGCACAAGGTTGCGCTGGGGGTGCCGCAGCGCGGACCGCGCCGACGGCTGCTCGAACAGGCGCAGCGCAACGCCGTCGAGGCGCTCGACCGGCGGATGGCGGAGAGCACGACCCAGGCGAAATTGCTCGCCGACATCGCCGACCTGTTCGAACTGCCCGAACCGCCCGAGCGGATCGAAGTCTATGACAACAGCCACATCCAGGGCACCAACGCGCTGGGCGCGATGGTGGTCGCGGGCCCCGAGGGCTTCCGCAAGAACCAGTACCGGAAATTCAACATCAAGCGGCCCGAGACGATCGCCGGCGACGATTACGGGATGATGCGCGAAGTGTTCTCGCGCCGCTTCGGCCGGGCGCAGGAGGAGGATCCCGACCGGCAGGGCGAGACCTGGCCCGATCTGGTGCTGATCGACGGCGGGCGCGGGCAGCTCAATGCCGTCAAGGGCGTGCTCGAGGATCTCGGGATCGAGGATGTGTGCCTCGTCGGAGTCGCCAAGGGGCCGCATCATGGCCGCGACGGCCGGGAGGTGTTTCACCTGATGGACGGGCGCGAACTGATGCTGCCGGTCAATTCGCCGGTTCTGTTCTACCTCCAGCGGCTGCGCGACGAAGTGCACCGTTTCGCGATCGGTGCGCACCGCGACAAGCGCAGCAAGGCGATTGGCGCCTCGCCGCTGGATGAGGTCCCCGGCATCGGTCCGGCGCGCAAGAAGGCGCTGTTGATGCATTTCGGCACTGCGCGTGCGGTACGCGGGGCAAGTCTCGAGGATCTGAAAAAGGCACCGGGGGTTTCGGCGGCGGTGGCGCAGCAGGTCCACGACTATTTCAACGCGCGCTGAACGGCGTCGGTTGGGAGTTTCTTCACCTCGGGATATTAGGGAGGCAGCATGCCGACCCGCGTCTTCCTGACTGTCGATACCGAGCTGATGTGGCGCCACCATCGCGCCGGGCTCGACGCCGCGACGATCGTCCAGCGCTCGCTCGAGCCGGCGGGGGTGGGAATCGGCTGGCAGCTGGCCCAGCTCGCCGGACACGGGCTCAAGGCGTGCTTCTTCGTCGATCCGATGCCGGCGCTGGTCTATGGGCTCGATCCGATCAAACGTGTGGTGGGTTCGATCCTCGAAGCGGGGCAGGAAGTGCAGCTGCACCTCCACCCCAATTGGACCGGCGCGATGG
>Ga0247823_10004159_pt1 | contig 11635 bp, 11 predicted proteins | sample 13C_PalmiticAcid_2_FD_192426 | JGI IMG/M metagenome (GOLD analysis project Ga0247823, IMG submission 192426) | Soil microbial communities from agricultural site in Penn Yan, New York, United States - 13C_PalmiticAcid_Day30 | ecosystem: Environmental > Terrestrial > Soil > Agricultural land...
CACCACGCCGGACCGGCCGCGCGGCGCCATGCTGCGCGCCTACGACAAGAAGAACGGCAAGGAAGTCGGCAGCGTCTGGATGCCGGCTCCGCAGAGCGGCTCGCCGATGACCTATACGGTCGACGGCAAGCAGTACCTGGTCGTGGCGGTCAGCGGCGGGACGTACTCGGGCGAATACATCGCCTACACGCTCCCCTCGTCCTGACCACAGTATAGCTTCAGTGAGAGACGCCCGAATGATTGGTAAAGTCGCATCCGTCGCAGCCGCCGCAACCGTGGGGGCCTTCGCGCTCGCGGCCGGCGGGCCGCTCCTGGCTCAGGACGCCACGAAGTCCATCTGGGACGGCGTCTACACCGAAGCTCAAGCCGCGCGCGGCGAGGCGCAGTTCGCTCAGAACTGCGCCTCCTGCCACGGGGGCCAGCTCGGCGGCACCGGCGAGGCTCCGCCCCTGACCGGGGCGGAGTTCATGTCGAACTGGAACACGATGACCATGGGCGACATGTTCGACCGGGTCCGCACCACCATGCCGCTCGACCGGCCCAACAGTCTGAGCCGCGAAGCCTATGCCGACATCCTGGCCTACATGCTCAAGCACAACGGCATGCCGGCCGGCGAGCGTGAGCTGGATCGCCGCAGCGAGATGCTGTCGATCATCCGCATCGACGCCAACAAGCCGGTGGCCGCGGCCGCCAGCCAGCAAGGCGCCAACGCCGCGGCGAGCGCCCAGGCGGCCCCGAACTCGCAGCCCAACCCCTATGTGACGAACACCGGCTTCTTCAAGATGCCGGCCGGTCGGACCATGGGCTCGACCAGCGCGGTGGCGGTCGACAGCCGCGGCCACGTCTGGGTCGCCGAGCGCTGCGGCGCCAACAGCTGCGCCGACAGTCCCCTCGATCCGATCATGGAGTTCGACGCGCAGGGCAACTTCATCAAGGCGTTCGGCGCCGGGATGCTGCTGTTCCCGCACGGCTTCTTCATCGACCACAACGACCACATCTGGATCACCGACAGCCGGGTGGGGCAGGGCAAGGGCAATCAGGTCTTCGAATTCGACCGGAACGGCAAGCTGCTGCGCACGCTCGGCAAGCCGGGCCTGACCGGCGACGCGCCGGAACTGTTCAACGAACCCAACGCCGTGCTGGTGGCCCCGAACGGGTCGATCTTCGTCGCCGACGGCCACACGCCCAACAAGGGCGCGGCGCGGATCGTGAAGTTCGACGCCAAGGGCAAGTTCGTCAAAACCTGGGGCGGCCACGGCTCGGCCCCCGGTCAGATGGACGTGCCGCACGCCATGGCCATGGACTCCAAGGGCCGGCTGTTCGTCGGCGATCGCTGGAACAACCGCATCCAGATCTTCGACCAGGACGGCAAGCTGCTGGATATCTGGACCCAGTTCGGACGCCCCAGCGGGCTCTATATCGACAAGAACGACATCCTGTATTCCGCCGCCTCCGAGTCCCGCGAGCCGGAAGGCTACGGCCACAATCCCGGCTGGAAGCGCGGCATCCGCATCGGCAGCGTGAAGGATGGGGTGGTCACCGCCTTCATTCCCGACACCGAGCCCAATCCTGACAAGGGCGCGACCAGCGGGGCAGAGGGCGTTTGGGCGGACAGCCGGGGCGTCGTCTACGGCGCCCAGGTCCTGCAGAAAGCGGTGGTCGCCTACACCAAGGAATAAGCCCCCCGGCCCGGCTGTCGGACAGAACCCTGGCGCATGACGCCAGGGCGCGGCGGCCTGCGCTCCGATCAGATCCTAAGCCTCCGGCGGCGACGCCGCCGGGAGGACCTCCGGGAGAGACACACATGTTGAAGAAGTACGGGGTCTGGGCGCTCGTCGCGCTCCTGGGCGCCTTGGCGCTTGGGGTCGTGGCGACCTCGCAGGGCGAGCGTATCAACGCCCTCTGGATGGTGACCGCAGCGGTCTGCGTCTACCTGATCGCCTACAGGTTCTATAGCCGGTTCATCGCCAATCGCGTGATGAAACTGGACGGCGCCAGGCCAACGCCGGCGCACACCCACACCGACGGTCTCGATTACGTTCCCACCAACAAGTACGTCCTGTTCGGCCACCATTTCGCGGCGATCGCCGGGGCGGGGCCGCTGGTCGGGCCTGTGCTGGCCGCCCAGCTCGGCTATCTGCCGGGCATTCTCTGGATCCTGGTCGGCGCTGTGCTTGCCGGCGCGGTCCAGGATTTCGTGGTCCTGGTGCTGTCGATGCGCCGCGAGGGCCGTTCGCTGGGCGAGCTGATCCGCGAGGAGCTGGGCATGATCCCCGGCCTGATCGCGCAGATCGGCACGTTCGCGATCATGGTCATCATCCTGGCGGTCCTGGCCCTGATCGTGGTCAAGGCCCTGGCCCACAGCCCGTGGGGCGCGGCGACGGTCGGCGCGACCATCCCGATCGCGTTGGGGATGGGCATATACACCCGCTACCTCAGGCCCGGGAAAATCGGCGAGGTGTCGGTCATAGGCTTCGTGCTGTTGATGATCGCCGTCATGGGCGGGCGCTGGGTGGCCGAAACCCCGGCCCTGGCCGCGGCCTTCACCTTCACCGAAGTGCAGCTCTGCTGGCTGCTGATCGGCTACGGAGCGATCGCTTCGGTCCTTCCCGTCTGGTTGCTGCTGGCGCCGCGCGACTACCTGTCGACCTTCATCAAGATCGGCGCGATCGCGCTGCTGGCCCTGGGCGTCATGATCGTGCGCCCGACCCTGGAAATGCCCGCCCTGACGCGGTTCATCGACGGCGGCGGCCCGGTGTGGGCCGGACCGGTGTTCCCGTTCCTGTTCATCACCATCGCCTGCGGCGCGGTCTCGGGCTTCCACGCCCTGATCTCCTCAGGAACCACGCCTAAGCTATTGAATAACGAGGGAGACGCCCGCTTCATCGGCTACGGCGCGATGTTGATGGAATCCTTCGTCGCGGTGATGGCCCTGGTCGCCGCCTCGATCCTGGATCCGGCGGTCTACTTCACCATGAACAGTCCGGCCGCCGTGGTCGGCACCACAGCTGAGAGCGCGGCTGCCGCGGTCACCAGCATGGGCTTCGCGACCACGCCGGACGTCATCACCCAGACCGCTGCGGACATCGGCGAGACGACCATCATCTCGCGCGCCGGCGGCGCGCCGACCCTGGCGGTCGGCATGGCGCACATCTTCTCGAACGTGGCCGGCGGCAAGGCGTGGATGGGCTTCTGGTACCACTTCGCGATCCTGTTCGAGGCGCTGTTCATCCTGACGGCCATCGATGCGGGCACGCGGGCCGGGCGGTTCATGCTGCAGGACCTGATCGGGGTCGCGATCCCGAAGTTCCGGCAGACCTCGGCGCTGGGTCCCAACCTGATCGCCACGGGGCTGTGCGTCAGCGCCTGGGGGTATTTCCTCTATCAGGGGGCGACCGACCCGCTGGGCGGGGTCAACACCCTCTGGCCGCTGTTCGCGCTGTCGAACCAGATGCTGGCGGGCATCGCCCTGACCTTCGCCACGGTGGTCATCTTCAAGATGAAGCGCGAGCGCTTCGCCTACGTGACCCTGGTCCCGGCGCTCTGGCTGTTCGTCTGCACGATCACCGCGGCGATGATGAAGCTGTTCTCTCCCGATCCGGGGCTCGGCTTCATCGCCCAGGCGCGGAAGTACAGCGCCGCGATGGATGCGGGTCAGTTGCTGGCCCCTGCCAAGAACGTCGCCGAGATGAACAAGATCGTGATGAACGGCTGGATCGATGCGGGTCTCTGCGCCTTCTTCGTCCTGGTTAGTGTGAGCATCTCGATCTTCGCCATCCGCGCGGCCGTCCTGGCCCATCGAAACAAGAACTGGTCGGCGCGCGAATACTCGCCGGTCCTCGAAGCGGAGGCCGGATGATGTCGTCAAACATGCGCGGCCTGCTTCGCTGTCTCTGCGATGGCGGACGGCTGATGGTCGGCGTGCCGAACTACGAGGTCTATGTCCAGCACATGGGCCAGCGGCACCCCGAGCGCCAACCCATGAACGTGATCGAATTCGCCCGGGACCGGCAGAACGCCAGGTTCGGGCAGGGCGGTCGCGGCGGATTCAGGTGCTGCTGATGAACGCTCGTCTCAACACAAGCTTCTCCGAACCTCGGCGGCTCGGCCGGCCTCCGTCGCGAGCGACGGGCGCCGACGGGGCGAGGCAGGGCCTCAAGGTGATCTCCCAGTCCGTCCTCAGCGAAGCCCTGGGCCGGACCCCGCTGGACCAGTACGTGATCTGGACGGGGGCGGCAGCCTGCGGGCGGTCGAACTCGGTGCGGGCGCGGGCCATGGCCTGCGTCCACGAGATCGGCGTGCCGGTCAGCCTGCGGACCCTGATGCAGCGGGCCGCGCGGCTGGAGGGCGAAATGGGGCTGGACCCCGACGTCGTCCGCAGCGCGGTGCGCCAGCACCAGTTCGCCCAGCCGGCGGTGGTCTTCCTGGTCAGGAAGACACCCTCGGGCGACTACGTGGCGGTCACCGACATCCCGTTCGCGGGCGACCTGAAACATCGGATCAAGGAAGGCGGCGCGGTCATGGATCGGCACGGCGCCATGTGCCTCGACATGGCGCCCTGCGCCATCGGGACACGCGACCTCGGGAGCGTCCACGCGGGCGTCTGAGCGCTCGGCTCGCATCGGGACAGTCCCTCCGCGATGCGAGCCGGGCCTTTTCCGCAAAGCTCCAGCGCCCGGCCGCCGCAAGGCGGCCGGGCGCGACCCGTTTCAGGAGGAGCGTCGGCGCGATACCTGGGCAAGGTTTGACTTTGGTGTCTGAACCAAGCACCCTAGTTTCGCTATGCTTTTCCATTCGAACATCAGTGCGCGATCCAGGCGCACCCGGGTTATAGCCAAACAGCCTTAGCCCCGAATTCCTGCAGGCGAGACGCCGCGGAATTCGGGGATGGCCATGTATACTCAAAATACGTGCGTCTTTTCTGGCGGGCTGACGGTCTGCGGGCGAATGCGCGCGTCTTCATCTTTCCAAACAGTCCGCTGATCCCTCCGGCTGGTCCCCGGGAGGCGATCGTCAGCGGCCCGTGCGGGAGTTCTATCCATGGGTGATCTGATCTCAGCCTCGTTCCTGCTCGCCGCGCTGGCCCTGTGGGCGCTGGCGTTCGAGCTAAGCGTGCGGCGGGGGCGCTTCGTCGACCCCGTCGGCTGGAGTTGGAGCCTCTGGCTTGGGCCTGCGCCCAGGCCTACTTCAAGGAGTACCGGCATGTTCGTTTCTGGTCCCAGCATCTACGCCACGTCCGCCGATCATCAGGCGCTTTCCAAGCTGAGTGCGCCGGCCAAGGAGGCCGATGGGCCGGGCTGGGCGCTGCTGCGGCGGGAAGTCTCGCGGCTGGAGGTAGTCGACGAGCCCGGGCAGCGTGCGTTCGCGGGCCTCGGCTCGCTCGTCACCTTCCGCAGCCCGCGTGGCGGCAGCGCGCGCACGGCGCGCCTGGTCATGCCCGGGCAGGCCAGCATCCACGAGAGCACGGTGGCGGTCACCTCGACCCTCGGGGCGGCGCTGCTGGGCTTGAAGGCGGGCGAAGCGCTCGCCTGGCAGGAACCCGGCGGCGCGAAGCGCCGGGTGGAGGTCCTGGCCGTTCAGGGCTAGGGCCAGGCCGGCGCTCCTCCCCCGCAGGAGCGCCGGTTCCACCTTTTTTTTGGCCGAACACGCGGATGTGCTCGGTTGGGCCTTGGCGTAGCGATACGGCTGTCCGAAAGGACAACTGTTTGGCGCAAGCCGCAGGGCGTTGCGCGCTTAAGGTTATTGGAAGAGGTGGTGAGTTGGTGAGCGTCGATGAGAAGCTGGAACCTATCCTGGCTGAAGTCCTGAGCCGGAACGCGGGCGAGAGCGAGTTTCACCAGGCCGTTCGCGAGGTGCTGGAAAGTCTCGGACGGGTGATCGCCAAACATCCGGACTACGCCGACCAGGCGCTCATCGAACGGATCTGCGAGCCCGAGCGGCAGATCATCTTCCGCGTGCCGTGGGTGGACGACCAGAACCAGGTCCAGATCAACCGCGGCTTCCGCGTGCAGTTCAATTCGGCGCTGGGCCCGTACAAGGGCGGCCTGCGCTTCCACCCGTCGGTGAACCTCGGGATCATCAAGTTCCTGGGCTTCGAGCAGACCTTCAAGAACGCGCTGACCGGCATGCCGATCGGCGGCGGCAAGGGCGGCGCCGACTTCAATCCGCGCGGACGCTCCGACGGCGAGATCATGCGATTCTGCCAGTCGTTCATGACCGAGCTCCACCGCCACCTGGGCGAATATGTGGACGTGCCGGCCGGCGACATCGGGGTGGGCGGCCGCGAGATCGGCTACCTGTTCGGCCAGTACAAGCGCCTGACCAACCGTTACGAGGCGGGCGTGCTGACCGGCAAGGGGCTGGTCTATGGCGGGTCGCGCGCGCGGCGCGAGGCGACGGGCTATGGGGCGGTCTATTTCGTCGAGCGGATGCTGGGGACGCGCAACACGTCCTTCGACGGCCGTCGCGCGGTGGTCTCGGGCTCGGGCAACGTCGCGATCTACACCATGGACAAGATCGCGCAGTTCGGCGGCCGCGTCGTCGCCTGCTCGGACTCCAACGGCTACGTCGTCGACGAGGCGGGCATTGACCTGGCCCTGGTCAAGGAGATCAAGGAAGTCCGCCGCGGTCGGATTTCCGACTACGTCGCCCTGAAGGGCAAGGGCGCCTACTATGTCGAGCAGGGCTCGATCTGGGACGTGCCGTGCGACGTGGCCATGCCGTCGGCCACGCAGAACGAACTGACGGGCAAGGACGCTCGCGCCCTGATCAAGAACGGCGTGGTCGCGGTCGGGGAAGGGGCCAACATGCCGACCACCCCGGAGGCCGTGAAGCTCTTCCAGGAGGCGGGCGTGATGTTCGCGCCGGGCAAGGCCGCCAACGCCGGCGGCGTCGCCACCTCGGCGCTGGAGATGCAGCAGAACGCCTCGCGCGACAGCTGGACGTTCGAACAGACCGAGGCGCGGCTGGCGGCGATCATGACCAACATCCACGACACCTGCGCGGCCACGGCCGAGGAGTACGGCGCGTCTGGCGATTACGTGCTGGGGGCCAACATCGCCGGCTTCGTGCGCGTCGCCGAGGCGATGAACGCGCTGGGCGTCATCTGACGGGGAAACAGGCCGGAGCTACGAGCTCCGGCCGCCCATGCGGCCTCGATACGCCGATATCCGGCCGCGTGCGCGGCCGATCCCGCGTTTGCGAGGCGCCCGTGAACGGGTCTAAATTGCCGGCTGGATAGGCCGGTACTCATGATCCAGGTCACCACCCTGTCAGAGCTGACGATCGACGGCAAACTGGCGCTGCATAGAACATCGTCCAGCAAGGAACTGTTCGACTACTCCGGACGTGAATTGAAGGCTTGGTTCCACGCCCAGCGAGCGCTGTCCGACGCCATAATGGTCGGCGCCAACACAGTGCGCGTCGATGATCCGGAACTCACCGTGAGGCATGCGCCAGGCCAGAGCCCTTGGCGGGTCATTCCCTCGTCGGACGGGCGATTGCCGCTCACCTCGGCTCTACTGAATGATGGGCTTGCGACCCTGGTGGCCGTGTCCCGCAGAGCCGCCCCGGAGGCGGTGGCGGCCCTGTGCGCCAAGCCGGCCGTCGAGGTCGTGACCTGCGGCGAATCCGAGGTCGATCTGCCCGCCCTGATGCGGCTGCTGGAGGATCGCGGGGTCAGGAAGCTGGCGGTGGAAGGGGGCAGCACCCTGCTGCACAGTCTGTTTCACCATGACCTGGTCTCCCGGATCATCATCAAGCACATCCCGGTCATCTCCGGCGATCCTGAGGCGCCGCCTTACCTTCCTCTGAACCCTCCTGCCTCGCAGGCGTTGGCGGTGACGCGATGGCGGTTGGACGAGTGGTTCGTGCTCGGCGGGATCGGCGTCTCGATTTATGCGCGGGAGTCGTCAGGATGAACTTCGCGGCGCGTCAAACCCTGGTGGAACTGGGCGCGCGATGGGCCGAGGCGGCGCTCTCGCCAGCGGTGTACGACGCGCGCATCGACGCTCCCGACGCGTCCGACGCCTCGCTGACCTTCGTCAAGCACCAGGCGCTCATGCGGGCCTATCAGGCGCGCTACGTGCTGCTGCCCAGCGATCCGCCGCCCACCGGCGTGCTGGCGCTCCTCAACCGGCACTATGGGGCCGACCGCCTGTCCAACCTGGCGCAGCTGCGCTGGGACCTCGAGGCCGAGCTGATCGCGCCGCTGGTTGGCGCGCCGGGCGGCGACGTCGCCGCCTACACCGACGCCATGCTGGCGGAGATCGACGCCCAGCCGACCAACGCCTTCGTGGCCTTCCTGGAACAGGCGGACCATCGCGACGATCACTATCGGAACTTCCTGGTGCAGTCGGCGCCCGACCTGTTGGCCGAGGCGTCGGCCTCGGCGCTGGGCGTGGTCGGCGAGTTCGGGGAGCCGCAGTCGGCGCTGTTCCGGATCCTGATCGACGAGTTCGGCTATGGCAGCTACCCACGCAAGCACAGCGTCCTCTATCGCGCGGCCATGCGCAGCTTCGGGCTCATCGACGAGTACAACAGCTATTGGCCGCTGTTCGATACGTCCGCCCTGCGCACCCACAACGTCATCCACTACCTGTTCCAAAATCCGGCCCACATATTTCGCCAGATCGGCTTCCTGCTGTTCGCCGAGGCTGCCTACCAGCGCTCCACCGCCGCCCACTTCCGCTACCTGCGTGAATTTCACCCAACCGCCGACGCCCGCTATTTCGGCGAGCACGCCCATATCGATCTGCATCACTCGCGGATGATCATCGACGAGGTGGTCGCTCCGCTGGTGGCGAAGTTCGGCCAGGACGTCGGCGGCGAAATCATCATTGGAGCGGAGCTGACCAAGCACGCCTTTCACGCGGCGGGCGAACACGTGCTTGGGGTCTCACAGGCCTTCGCAGCGGCTGGCCCCGTATCCTACGGTTTGCCGGACGACGTGCGCCGTGCGGTCGGTCGGACAGTGACGCCCAGCTCCGACCTATGCGGCCTGGGCGGTCCGGTGCTGATCGGGGCCATAGGGACTCTGGCTGACCCGGCGATGATCGCGGACTTCCCACCCGACACCGTCGGCCGCCTGCTTTCCACCGAGACGGGGTGAGGCGATGGGCCAGAGCGTATGGATAGGCTCGGACCTGCCGCCGGTATTTCGGAACGGCGTCGAGTACTTCGTCGCCTCGATCGACGATGCGCTCTTCCTCATCCCCAACCAGTGTCCGCACCGGGGCGGGCCGCTGAAATTTGGCCGCCTCAACGAGCGCGCGCAGCTGGTCTGTCCGATGCACGGCAACGCTTTCTGCATGGAGGCGCTGCTGCGTCACCCCGCCGTGCTGCGGCTGACGGAAACGCCGATCGGCGCCGACAATGCGCCCTGACCTGGGGGCGCCCGGTCAGCTTCTGTTCGAAGGCGGCTCCTTCAAGCCGGCCAACCTTGTGACCCTGCTGCGCGGCCTGCTGATCGCCCCGATCTTCGCCCTCCTGCTGGCCGCCCACCATTCGGCCGCGCTCGCCCTCTACGTCCTGGCCGCGAGCACCGACGTCGTGGACGGATGGCTGGCCAGACGGTTCGGCCAAGCCTCGGAGTATGGCGCGCAACTCGACGCGATCGTCGACAACATCTTCTCGCTGAGCATCTTCGGCTTTCTGGTGCTGGCCTATCCAGGCCTTGCGACCCGGCAATGGCCGGCCTTGGCCGTGCTGTTCGGAGGGCCGGTCCTCTACCTGGGCGTCTCCTATCTGCTGACCCGCCGGCTGATGATGTTCCATGTGTGGTCGGCCAAGCTCGGCGCGCTTCTCCTGTTTTGCCTGTGGCCGGCCCTGGCGCTGACGCATTGGGAGGGCTGGCTGGTGCTCGCCGCCGCGATCGTCGGGGGCAGTCGGATCGAGCAGGTCGTCTACATGTTGCGCGGCGGGCGCGACCTAGAGGCAGTCCATGGTTTTGCTCCTGTGGCGCGTCGCGTTGCGGACGTCGAGTCGAGCCACAGCCGGCGCGCACCGCCGATCCATTGGGGGGCGCCCACGGCCCAGCAGCGTGGGCCGATCGTCGCTGGGCTCGGCTCGCCGGAAACGCGCAACGTGATCGGCGTCCATGCCGGGATTTTCGGCGCCTATCGCGGCGCGGCGGCGGCGCGGGGCGAACTTGCGAAGGACCACCAGCCGGACCTGAGCAACACCGAGCCCAGTGTCAGGATCGGGCCGTTCCCGCAGTGGGCCGATCCGGCCAAAATCGTGTCCCTGGACCCCTGGGGCCATGTGGCGCCGCAGGCTTTCGCCGACCTGCGGCGAAGCGGCCTGGACATACGCCCCACGATCGCCGTCGCGGCTGGTCGCATCCGTATGCCCGAGATCGCCGAGGCGGCTGCGCGGGGGAGGCTGCGGCCGGACGGCCAGATCCTGATGGCGGACGGCCTCATCAATGTCACCAAGATCGCCATCGAACCCGTGTGGCGCCTGCCTGGCGTCGCCGCGCGTCTTGGGGTCGCGGAGCCGGAGCTTCGGCGCGCGCTCCATGCGCAAACCGGCGGCATGTATCCAGAGTTGCTGTCAGCGCCCGAATGCGAGGTGTTCCTGCCGCCGATCGCCGGGACCTCGGTCTACCTGTTCGGAGACGTCTCCAGGCTGGGCGAGCCGGCGACCATGACCACCTGTCGCGCCCACGACGCCTGCCACAGTTCCGATGTGTTCGGCTCCGACCTCTGCACCTGCCGTCCTTATCTGGCTTTTGGCGTGGGGGAATGCATCCGTTCGGCCCAGGAAGGCGGCCTGGGCATCATCGCTTACAATCACAAGGAAGGCCGCGCCCTCGGCGAGGTGGTGAAGTTCCTCGTCTACAACGCGCGCCGCCAGGGACCTGACGGCGACCGCGCCGACGGCTACTTCGACCGCACCGAGGCGGTGGCCGGGGTCCACGACATGCGGCTCCAGGAGCTGATGCCCGACGTCTTCCAGTGGCTCGGCGTGCGACGGATCGATCGGTGGATCTCGATGAGCCACCTCAAGCACGCTTCGCTCCTCGCCGCCGGGATCGAGGTCGTCGAACGGGTCGCCATTCCGCCGGGCCTGATTCCAAAGGGGGCCGAGGTCGAGATCCAGGCCAAGAAGGCGGCAGGGTACTTTTCGGAGAGCGAGCCTCCTACGCCTTGACGCGACAGCGTTTGCAAACCCCGCGCTTGCCGGAGCCTGGAAATGTGGGATTTGAGAGAATTGGTGTTCCCCCAACCCCTTGAAGGGATTGGGGGAACATGGTGCCGCCGGGCAGGATTGAACTGCCGACCTCAGCCTTACCAAGGATGCGCTCTACCACTGAGCTACGGCGGCGAAAGGCGAGGCGGGGGCTATAGCCAAACCCACGGCCGGTGGAAAGCCCCAATATGAAGAAACTGCACTTGACCTGTGGGCAGTCTCGCCGCACCCCGGCTTTTGATGGGAAAGCACGACAAAACCCCGGCGAACGAACGCGAGGCGAAGCTGGCCGCCGCATTGAGGGCGAACCTGCGCAGGCGCAAGGCGACGCCCAAGCCGGCAGAGAAACCGGCCCCCAAGCCCGACGATTCGGAGGCGGCGGATTCGTGAAGGGCCTGCCGCTTTTCGGCGCCGCAGCGGCGCGATAGATAGCGCCGAAAGGGAC
>Ga0247823_10004160_pt1 | contig 11633 bp, 11 predicted proteins | sample 13C_PalmiticAcid_2_FD_192426 | JGI IMG/M metagenome (GOLD analysis project Ga0247823, IMG submission 192426) | Soil microbial communities from agricultural site in Penn Yan, New York, United States - 13C_PalmiticAcid_Day30 | ecosystem: Environmental > Terrestrial > Soil > Agricultural land...
ATGAACAAACGCTTCGCCTATCTGATCGTCGGCGCGATGGTGCTGGGGGTGCTCGTCGGCTGGGGGTGCAACCAGTTCCTGGACGCCGAAGGGGCCAAGTCGGCCGCCTCGGGTCTGTCTCTGATCACCGACATCTTCCTGCGCCTGATCAAGATGATCATCGCACCGCTGGTGTTCACCACCCTGGTGGCCGGCATCGCCCACATGGAGGACGCCGCCGCGGTGGGCCGCATCGGCGCCAAGACCCTGGGCTGGTTCATCGGCGCCTCGGCCGTGTCGCTGCTGCTGGGCCTCCTGATGGTCCACCTGCTGCAGCCGGGCCACGGGCTGCACCTCGTCGAAGCGGCCGTGTCGTCCAAGCCGGCCGCCACCACCGAGGCCTTCACCCTGAAGGGCTTCATCACCCACCTGGTGCCGACCTCGATCTTCGACGCCATGGCCAAGAACGAGATCCTGCAGATCGTCGTGTTCTCGCTGTTCGTCGGCACCGCCGTGGCGGCGCTGGACGACAAGGCCCCGCAGGTGCTGCACCTGGTCGAACAGTGCGCCCAGATCATGCTGAAGGTCACCGGCTTCGTCATGAAGCTGGCCCCGCTGGCGATCTTCGCGGCCCTGGCCTCGACCATCGCCACGCAAGGCCTGGCCATGCTGGGCACCTACGCCAAGTTCGTGCTGGGCTTCTACGGCGCCATGGCCACCCTGTGGGCCCTGCTGTTCGTCGCCGCCTTCGTGGTGCTGGGCAAGCGCGCCATCCCGCTGTTCGGGGTGATCCGCGAGCCGGCCCTGCTGGCCTTCTCGACCGCCAGTTCCGAAGCCGCCTATCCGCGCATCCTCGACAGCCTGCCCAAGGTGGGCGTGCGCCGCCGCATCGTCTCGTTCGTCCTGCCGCTGGGCTATTCGTTCAATCTCGACGGCTCGATGCTCTACTGCACCTTCGCCACCATGTTCATCATGCAGGCGCACGGCGTGCACCTGACCATCCAGCAGCAGATCTTCATGCTGCTGCTGCTGATGGTCACCTCCAAGGGCATCGCCGGCGTGCCGCGCGCCTCGCTCGTCGTCATCATGGCCACCCTGACCTATTTCGGCCTGCCCGAAGCCTGGATCGCCCTGGTGCTCGGCGTCGACCACCTGCTCGACATGGGCCGCTCGGCCACCAACGTCGTCGGCAACTCGGTGGCCGCCGCCGTCGTCGCCAAGTGGGAGGGCGAGCTGGAGGACATGCCGGAGGCCGAGCCCGCCAAGGCCTGACTTTCTCCGTAACATCCCCGCGAAAGCGGGGACCCAGGCGTTTTATCGTCGAGCGCCCCGCGCTTCAGAAAAAGCCTAGGCCCCCGCTTTCGCGGGGGTTTTACGGTTCTTGGGGTCTGGAAATGGAAAAAGGGCGGGGCCTCGCGGCCTCGCCCTTTCTTTGATATCGCCCTCGAATGGGGCGACCTAAAACGCCCCTTTCGCGCGCAAAAAAGGGGCGGCTTGACCATTGACGGCGAGGCTTCCAGGCCCAATCTTTCGCGCGAGGGACTGTGAGGACAAACGCAATGGTCAAGTTGAAAACCATCGCCCTGGCCGGTCTGGCCGGCGCGCTTCTCGCGGGCCCGGCCCTGGCCACCGAGGGCTCGGCGACCGAAAAGGCCCCGCGCCAGTGCTTCCAGCTGTCGGACTGGCAGGGCTGGACCGCCCCCGACAAGAACACGCTCTACATGAAGGTCCGCAACCGCGACGTCTATCGCGTCGACCTGTCGTGGGGCACCAACCAGCTGACCGCGCCCGGCACCTTCCTGATCTCCAACGTGCGCGGCATCGACACCGTCTGCCGTCCGCTGGACCTGGACCTGCGCGTCGCCGACGGCACCGGCTTCGCCATGCCGATCCGCGCCAAGGCCATCACCAAGCTGACGCCGGAAGAAGTGGCGGCCCTGCCCAAGAAGGACCGTCCGTAAGGACGATCCCGCCGCAAGGTCGGGCACGCGCCAGAACACGCGAAAGGCGCGGATCGAAAGGTCCGCGCCTTTTCCTTTGCCTACTCGCCAAGCGCCCTGGATCGGGTCTTAATCCCTCCCACGTCGGGCGGGCCCACGACGGGCTTAGCGACGATCGAGCGGAGCGAGACATGAGCCTGCTGGACAATCTGATGGGTGCGCTGGGCGGCCAGGGCGACCTGGCCGAGACCGTCAAGAGCCTGGGCGTCACCGGCGGGGTCGGCGGCCTCGTCGACGCCTTCCAGAAGGGAGGCCTCTCCGAGGTCGCCCAGTCGTGGGTGTCCAGCGGCCAGAACCTGCCCGTCTCGCCCGAACAGATCCAGGCCGTGCTCGGCTCGGGCGTCGTCGGCCAGTTCGCCGAGAAGCTGGGCGTCGACCCGCAGACCGCGGCGGCCAAGCTGTCGGAGATCCTGCCGGGCCTGGTCGACAAGCTCACCCCCGGCGGCAAGCTGCCCGACGAAGGCCTGGGCGGCGCGGTCGGCGACCTCCTGGGCGGCTTCCTGAAGAGCTAGGCCGGCATCAGGGCGCGGGGCGCGCCAGCCGGCGCGCTTCGGCCAGGAATGGCGTAGTGTTATCGGCGAGAAATGCGTGAGTGATCCGCCCCGGATGCTCGTCGCGGTCAGTCGTGAGCAATAGATAGGACGCCTGCCGGCTCATTCGCCGGGCGAACCCGCCCGGGTCGCACCATGAGACCGGAGGGCCGACCCACGCACCATAGAAGGCGAAGCCCTCGCCCTGCGCGATCGGTTCGGGCGGCGGTCCGGCCACCACCTGGATGAAGGCGATCTTCTCGACCCAGTCCTCACGCGGGGCGCCCTTCAAGGCCTCGACGACATGGACCCGCGCCTTGTTCGGCGAGCAGGCCGTGCTCTCCGCCTCGTAGCGGCGCAGCAGCTCCATCGCCTCTGCCCTCTTGGCCTTCCCCCGCACGGCTTCGACCGGCAAGGGCGGCGTCATGTCGATATCGCAAGGCATGAACTCGGGAGCGTCCTCCAGCGGCCCGGCCGCGTCGACGGTAACGAGATAGACGCCATCCGCCTGCGCGAACCACTTGCCGAACCGGCTTGGCCACTCTTGATTGAGCGGAAGCAACGATAATCTTAGGCTCGGCGAGCAGGCGGACGCCTGCGCCAAGGGCTGCAAAGCCAGGATGGCGACGACGGTGGCGGCGAGGATCCTCATGCCCCATCCCACCGCGAACCTGGCCTAACGGCAAGGTTTGTTCGCTACTCCCCGGCCGCCTCCAGCAGCGCCACGACCATGGCGTTGACCGGGGTGGAAATCCCGTGGGCGACGCCCTTGCGGACGACGACGCCGTTGCGGGCGTCGATCTCCATGGGGCGGCCGGCCAGACGGTCGGCGTGCAGCGAGTTGATCCCGTCGGCGGGCCCCGCGCGATAGCCGGCCACCACCTGCTCGGGCAAATCGTCGGATAGGTCCGCGCCCTGCGCCCGGCCGACGGCGACGCATTCGGCCACCAGGCTCTTCATGATCGCGGCGATGTCGTCGCGATGGGCGATCCCGGAGGGCTTCAGGGTCAGGGCGTTGACCGCCCCGGCGCAGTTGAGGGCCAGCTTGCTCCAGGCGACGGTCGTGAAGTCGTCTGTGGTCGTCACCTCGATCGGCGTGTGGGCGAAGAGCGCGACGAAGGTCTCGCCGTCCGCTCCGGCCGGAACCTTGATCCAGCCCATGCGGCGCTGGCGGATCACGCCCGGCGCCGCGCGCTCGGCCGGGATGTCGACCACCGCCGGGGTGATGCGGTCGGCCGGCAGGTAGGGGCTGAAACGCTCGACGTGCTCGACGCCGTTCTGCAGCACGGCCACCCGGGTTTCGGGACCGACCAGGCCCGCCAGCCAGGCGCCCGCGCTGGCGGCGTCATAGGTCTTGGTCGTCACCAGCACCCAGTCGACGGGCGCGGCGGCCGCCGGATCGGTCAGCACGGCCGGGCTCGCCACGAGCGGCCCCTGCGGCGTCTCGACCTCCAGCCGCTCGAAGGCGGTGCGGGCGCAGAGGGTCACGTCATGGGCCTGGGCCAGCCACGCCGCCAGGGTTCCGCCGACCGCGCCAGGACCGATCACAGCGATGCGCATCAAGCTTCTCCCCAAACGAAAAACGCCGCCCGGATTAGCGGGCGGCGTTCCTGTCGTCACGACGATTTCGGCTAGGCTCAGTGCTCGGCCGGAACGTCGGTGCGCTTTTGCAGCATGGCCTCGAAGCTCGACCACACGCCGTCCGAACCGTGCCATTGGCCCTTGGTCGCGGCCTTGGAGTATTCGGTGGCGCGCGCTTCGAAGAAGTTGGCGTGCTCGACGCCCGACAGCAGGGCCTGCAGCCACGGCAGCGGGTTGTCCTTCACGCCGTAGACTTCCGGCAGGTCCAGCTGGCGCAGGCGCCAGTCGGCGACGAAGCGGATGTATTGCTTGATGTCGTCGGGAACCATGCCCTGCACGTCGCCGGCCTCGAAGGCCAGGTCGATGAACTTGTCTTCCAGGCCCACCACGTGCTTGCAGCAGTCGACGATGTCGTCGGCGACCGACTTGGTCACCGCGCCGGTTTCCTTGTTGAACGCGTGGTACAGCTTGATGATGCCGTCGCAGTGCAGGCTCTCGTCGCGGATCGACCACGAGACGATCTGGCCCATGCCCTTCATCTTGTTGAAGCGCGGGAAGTTCATCAGCATTGCGAACGACGCGAACAGCTGAAGGCCTTCGGTGAAGCCGCCGAACATGGCGAGCGTCCGGCAGATGTCGGCGTTGGTCTCGACGCCGAAGGTCTGCATGTAGTCATGCTTGTCCTTCATGGCCTCGTATTCCATGAACGCCGAGAACTCGGTCTCGGGCATGCCGATGGTCTCGAGCAGCAGGGCGTAGGCCGCGATATGGATCGTCTCCATGTTCGCGAACGAGGCCAGCATCATCTTCACCTCGGTCGGTTTGAACACCCGACCGTAGCGCTCCATGTAGTTGTCCTGCACCTCGACGTCGGACTGGGTGAAGAAGCGGAAGATCTGCGTCAGCAGATTGCGCTCCTTGTCGTTCAGCTTGACGGCCCAGTCCTTGAGGTCCTCGCCCAGCGGCACCTCTTCGGGCATCCAGTGGACCTGCTGCTGCTTCTTCCAGAAGTCGTAGGCCCACGGATAGCGGAAGGGCTTGTAACCGCCGGAGGGGATCATGAGGCCGGGCTTGGTGATCAACGAGGCGGACATGGGCGGTCTCCAGAGCGGTCGGACACGAATCGGTCGGGCGGGTAGTCTCTTCGTAGCCTAGGGCGACACGCCCCATCTAGTGGTCAAATTGACCCATGGCACAACATGTTGTGGGCAGAATGGGTAACCAAAGATGAAAACAGCTTACACCATCTATGGCGCGCTTGGCTCCGGCTCGGTGCCCGTCGAAGCGACTTTGACCCTTCTGGGGCAGGCCTACACGGTGGTCGAGGCGCCCACCTGGGAGGGCCGGGAACAGCAGGCCAAGGTCGCCCCCGTCAATCCGATGAAGCAGATCCCGGCGCTTGTCACCCCTCAAGGCGAGACGATCACCGAGAGCGCGGCGATCCTGATCTGGCTGGCCGACAACCATCCCGAAGCGCGCCTGGCGCCGGCGATCGGCGATCCGAGCCGGGGCCAGTTCCTGCGCTGGATGACCTTCATCCCCGCCTCGATCTATTCGCTATTCTGGGTGCGCGACGAGCCCTCGCGCCTGGCCGGTCCCGATCCGGAAGCGCAGGCCCGGGTGAAGGCCGCCACCGCCGACCGCATCGCCGACTGCTGGGCGATGATGGACGCCCAGGTCGAGCCGCAGGCCTACATCCTGGGCGACGAACTTTCCGTGCTCGACCTCTATGTCGCCGTCGTCAGCCGCTGGGGCTCGCGCCGCGTGCGGTTCTACGAGCGCGCGCCGAAGATGGCCGACGTGGTGCGCCGCGTGGACGCCGACCCGCGCCTGGCCGAGTTCTGGGAAAAGCGCTTCCCGTTCGTGGACGGCTGGGAAAGCAAGGGGGCCAGCGGCTGACCCTTCTCCCCTTGCGGGAGAGGGATCCCTTTACGCCAGCCAGCTTCGCCGCTATCAACCCGCTCGATGCAATTGGCCGCGACCAAAATTATTACCCGCAAAACGACCCGCTACGGCGGGGCGGCGGGCATGCGCGCGATCTAAGCGGCATCCTCAGACCAGCCCCGCACTGCGCGGGGCGGCTCTCTTGATCACGAGACCTCAAGGCTCCCCGCGCTCCACCTCATCAGGAGACGCTACCCATGAGCCGCAAGTTTTCCCGTTCCAACCCGCCCGCCGTCGGCGTCGTCGGCGCCACCGGCCTGGTCGGCGGCATGATGCTGAAGCTGCTGGCCGAGCGGGACTTTCCGCTAAGGGCCCTGCGGGTCTTCGCCTCGGCCCGCTCGGCCGGCCAGGCCCTGCCGTGGAAGGACGGTTCGGTGACGGTGGAAGACGCCGCCACCGCCGACTTCGCGGGCCTTGACATCGTGTTCTTCTCGGCCGGCGGCGGCACGTCGCGCGAACTGGCCCCCAAGGCCGCGGCGGCCGGCGCCATCGTCATCGACAACTCGTCGGCCTGGCGCAGCGACCCGGAAGTTCCGCTGGTGGTGGCCGAGGTCAATCCGGAGGCCCTGGACGACAATCCCAAGGGCATCGTCGCCAACCCCAACTGCACCACCATGGCCGCCATGCCGGTGCTCAAGCCCCTGCACGACCACGCCGGCCTCAAGCGCCTGACCGTCAGCACCTACCAGGCCGCCTCGGGCGGCGGGGTCGAGGGCATCCAGGTGCTGTCCGAGCAGCTGCGCGCCGGCGCGGCGGGCGATCTGGACGGCCTGGCCATGGCCCCCGACGCCGCCCCGCTGCCCGAGCCCAGGAAGTGGGCCGTGCCGCTGGCCTACAACGTCGTGCCGCTGAACTACGTGCTGGGCGAGGACGGCTACACCGAGGAAGAGCTGAAGCTGCGCGACGAAAGCCGCAAGATCCTGGGCCTGCCGAACCTGCCGGTCAGCGGCACCTGCGTGCGGGTGCCGGTGTTCAGCGGCCATGCCCTGTCGATCAACGCCGAGTTCGACCGCCCGATCTCGGTGGAAGAGGCCCTGGCCCTGCTGGCCAAGGCGCCGGGCGTGGTGATCGACGACGTGCCCAACCCTCTGGCCGCCACCGGCCAGGACCCGGTGTTCGTCGGCCGCGTGCGCCCGGACCCGACGGTCGAGCACGGCCTGGCCCTCTTCGTGGTCGGCGACAACCTGCGCAAGGGCGCGGCCCTGAACGCCGTGCAGGTGGCCGAGGTGCTGGTCGGGGGCTGAAACGAGAACCTCGTCCTTCGACAAGCTCAGGATGAGGTTCTCGACTGACCCGGCGTTCGAATTGGTCCTCACCCTGAGCTTGTCGAAGGGCGAGGACCAAGCGCTGCGACAGCATGCCACGCAGCCCAAGCGTCAGCGTTCACACCCTCTTCATCGCGCCCGCGCGAAGGCTGGCGGCGAGATGAAGATATCCCAGCCCTACTCGACCGAAGCCAGCGCCGGGTCAGCCGTCGCCTATCCCGGCGGCGCGAGCGGCGCGGCGGCGGCGCTGAACGACACCGCCGGCGCGGTCGGGCTGGACCAGAAGCTTTCCGCCTATCACGCCCTGTCCAGCCGCTGGGCCGGGGCCGGCCACGCCGAGCGCGCCAGCCTCGCGCCGGCGCTGAACGACTCCCCGTTCGCCAAGACCGTGCAGTCGGCGCTGAACACCTTCACCAAGGCCGCCTGGGCGGGATCGGACGCCGCCCCGCCCGCGCCGCAGGCCCAGGCGCTGAAGGCCTTCGACGGTCTTTCGGAGACCGACCAGACCATCGTCGCCTCGTTGCAGGTGGGCGTTCCCGGCGCGCGGGGACCGGCCACCGTCGGCGACTACCGCACCCGCCTGCAGTCGGACCTCGACGCCGCCCAGCCGGCAACGTCCGCGCCGCGCGACACCGTCACCCTGTCGCCCGAGGCCCAGGCGCGCCTGGCCGGCGCCGCCGCGCCCGAGGCTCAGGTCGCCCCGACGGTGGAGGCCACGCCCCAGATGGCCGCCGCCCTCAGCGCCTACGGCAAGGCGGCGGGGTAGGGCCAAAGTCCCCTCTCTCTAAGAGAGAGGGGAGCCAAACTGCGCCAGCGCCGCCGGCTCGCTGCGCCCCACCGTCATCGCCCCCGCCAGCCAGTCGATGAACACCCGCACCCGGGCCGGCAGGCGGCCGCCGTGGCCGACATAGACGGCGTGGATCTGCTCGATGTCGGCGGGGTTGAAGGTCTCCAGCACCGGGACCAGGCGGCCAGCGGCGATGTCGGGGCCGACATGGATCACCGACAGCCGGGCGATCCCCTGGCCGGCCAGGGCCAGGGTGCGGGCGCTCTCGCCGTCGCCGACCTCGGTGCGGCCGTGGACCGGGCGAAAGACGCCCTCGCCGTCGATCAGGAATGGCCAGGAGTCGCAGTGGCGGGCGAAGTTGAAGGTGACCAGCTCATGGCGTGGCAGGCCGTCGGGATGGTCCGGCGTCCCGGCCCGCGCCAGGTAGGCGGGCGAAGCGACCAGCACCATGCGGCTCTGGGCGATCCTGCGGGCCATCAGCTGCGAAGCCCGCATCGGCCCCACCCGGATGGCCACGTCGGCCCGCTCGTCCATCAGGTCGATGACCTGGTCGGTGACCGTGATGTCGAGCTGGATGTCGGGGTGCTCGGCCAGGAACCTGGGCGCCAGCGGCAGCAGGTAGTGCTGGCCGAACGGCACGCTGGAATTGACCCGCACCCGGCCGCGCGGGGCGGCGCTGGCGGCCACGGCGCGCTCGGCCTCGTCGAGATCGGCCAGCACGCGCAGCGAGCGCTCGTGAAAGGTCTGGCCCTCGGCGGTCAGGATCAGCTTGCGGGTCGAGCGGTTGACCAGCCGCGCGCCCAGCCGCGCCTCCAGCCGGGCCACAAGCTTGCTGACCGCCGAAGGGGTCATCCGAAGCGAGCGCGCCGCGGCCGAGAAGCCGCCCAGCTCGACCACGCGGACGAAGACCTCCATCTCGGCCGTGCGATTGATTTCCTGCCGCGCCATCGTGCCTTCGGGTCACAAGTGATAGTCTTTCCGGCAATCTAATTCATCGAACGCCCCGACGCTATCTGACGGCTCGAACAATCATCGGAGCCGGCAGCCATGCCTCTCGCCCTCTATGCCCTGACCGTCGGCGCCTTCGGGATCGGCGTCACGGAATTCGTCATCATGGGCCTGCTGATGCAGGTCTCCGCCGATCTCGGCGTCTCGATCCCCACGGCCGGCTGGCTGATGACCGGCTACGCGCTGGGCGTCTTCGTCGGCGCGCCGATCCTCACCCTGGCCACGCGCCGCCTGCCGCCCAAGACCACCCTGCTGGCCCTGATGGCCATCTTCACCCTGGGCAACCTGGTCGCGGCCCTCGCCCCCAACTTCGGCGTGCTGATGGGCGCGCGGATCATCACCGCCCTGGCCCATGGCACCTTCTTCGGCGTCGGCTCGCTGGTCGCCGTCTCGCTGGTTCCGCCCGAGCGCAAGGCCTCGGCGATCGCCATCATGTTCACCGGCCTGACCCTGGCCACCCTGCTGGGCGTGCCGTTCGGCGCGTGGCTGGGCCTGGCCTTCGGCTGGCGCTCGACCTTCTGGGCGGTGACCGCCATCGGCGCCGTGGCCCTGGTGGTGCTGGCCCTGCTGGTGCCCAAGGGCGAGAAGGCCGCGCAGCCCGCCGCCCTCAAGGAGGAGTTCGCGGTCCTCGCCCGTCCGCAGGTGCAGCTGGGGCTGGCCATGACCGTGCTCGGTTTCGGCGGGGTGTTCGCCGTCTTCACCTACATCCAGCCGATCCTGACCGAACTGGCCGGCTTCTCGAAGGCCGCCGTCTCGCCGATCCTGCTGGTGTTCGGCGCGGGCCTGGTGGCCGGCAACCTGCTGGGCGGCCGCTGGGCCGACAAGGCGCTGAACACGGCCCTGGCCGGCAGCATCGCCATCCTGACCGCGGTCATGCTGGCCGCCGGCTGGGCGTTCCACGACAAGGTCGGCGCGGTGCTGGCCGCCTTCCTGCTGGGCGCGGCCGCCTTCGCCACCGTCGCCCCCCTTCAGATGCGGGTGCTGAGCCAGGCCGGCGGCGCGGGCCAGGGCCTGGCCTCCAGCCTTAACATCGCCGCCTTCAACCTCGGCAACGCCATCGGCGCGGCCCTGGGCGGCGCGGTCATCGCCCACGGCCTTGGCCTGTCGGCCATCGCCCCGATCGCGGCCCTGGTGCCCCTGGGCGCGCTGGTCCTGGCGGGGGTGAGCCTGGGCCTCGAGCGCAAGACCCGGCTGGCGACGGCCTGACCAACACCGGAAGGGGGCGCCGAGGCTCCCCCTTCCGGACGATCCAAAGCGGCAAGATGCCCGGGCTCGGCCCGGCCCATCCTGCGAAACGACCAGCCTCCTGAAGGAGAGACGCCATGGAATACCGCAGCCTCGGCCGGTCCGGCCTGAAGGTTCCCGCCTTGAGCTTCGGCGCCGGCACGTTCGGCGGCCAGGGCCCGCTGTTCAGCGCCTGGGGCGACACCCGGGTCGAGGAGGCCCGGCGGCTGATCGACATCTGCCTGGAGGCCGGCGTCACCCTGTTCGACACCGCCGACGTCTATTCGAACGGCGCGTCGGAGGAGATCCTCGGCGAGGCCCTCGCCGGCCGCCGCGACGAGGCGCTGATCTCCACCAAGCTGGGCCTGCCGATGGGCGATGGCCCGCTCGACGCCGGCGCCTCGCGCCTGCGGCTGGTGCGCGGGGTCGAGGCGGCGCTGAAACGGCTGAAGACCGACCGCATCGACCTGCTGCAACTGCACGCCTTCGACGGAACGACGCCGGTGGAGGAGACCCTGGCCGCCCTCGACGACCTCGTCCGCGCCGGCAAGGTGCTCTATGTCGGGGCCTCCAACTTCGCCGGCTGGGAACTGATGAAGTCTTTGGCCGTCGCCGACCGCCACGGCTGGCCGCGCTATGTGGCCCACCAGGCCTACTACTCGCTGGCCGGCCGCGACTACGAGTGGGAGCTGATGCCGCTGGCCGCCGACCAGGGCGTCGGGGCCATGGTCTGGAGCCCGCTGGGCTGGGGCCGCCTGACCGGCAAGATCCGCCGCGGCCAGCCTCTGCCCGAGACCAGCCGCCTGCACCAGACCGCCGACGCCGGCCCGCCGGTCGATGACGAGCGCCTCTATCGCATCGTCGACGCGCTGGACGCGATCGCCGCCGAGACCGGCAAGACGGTTCCCCAGATCGCCATCAACTGGCTGCTGGCCCGCCCCACCGTCTCCAGCGTGATCATCGGCGCCCGCACCGAGGAACAGCTGCGCCAGAACCTCGGCACCGTGGGTTGGAGCCTGACCCCAGAGCAGGTGGCGGCCCTCGACGCGGCCAGCGCGGTCACCCCGGCCTATCCCTACTACCCCTACTGGCGCGAAGGCGGCTTCAGGCAGGTGAACCCGCCGCTGGTGTGAGGGGAAAAACACCGCGCCATGTTTGGCTCGTCATCCCGGAAAGCCTGAAGGGCTTATCCGGGACCCTGGGGCCGGCGCACTGCGGTCGCCCCTGGGTCCCGGCCCTCCGCTTCGCTGCGGCCGGGATGACGGCAAAGGGCATTGACGCCCTATCCTCGGGTCATCCCGCGCGCCCCATGGCC
>Ga0247823_10004161_pt1 | contig 11632 bp, 7 predicted proteins | sample 13C_PalmiticAcid_2_FD_192426 | JGI IMG/M metagenome (GOLD analysis project Ga0247823, IMG submission 192426) | Soil microbial communities from agricultural site in Penn Yan, New York, United States - 13C_PalmiticAcid_Day30 | ecosystem: Environmental > Terrestrial > Soil > Agricultural land...
GCGTACATACGGTGCGGATTTTGCGGGTCGAAAACAAGCGACCAGATCCGGCGGCTGGGGAGTTTGAGGTCTTTGGAATCAAAACGCTTCCACTTCATACCGGCGTCCTCGGAGATATAGATACCGCCATCGGTTTCGAGGGCACTTGACAGAATGATCGTATCGGTGTTGTTCGGGTCGATCAGGATCGACGTAAAGTTACCGAGCGGAAGATTGCCGCCGCGGCGATTCCACGATCGGCCGCCGTCACGGCTCAGATAGAAGGCGTGGATCGTTCCAACGTACACGTAATTCGGCCGTTTTGGATCCGTCGCGATCGAACTGACAGGAATGCCGTCCGGTGACGCGTTGGTCTTTGCCCAGGTCTTACCGTCGTCCGTTGAAACCACGACACCCGATTTCGAAGTGCCCGCCCATATCGTACCGGGAACGAGCGTCGTCGTGTGGATGGCGAAAATATTCTCGTCGAGATCGCCGAATGAAAGCTTCTCCCAACCTTTGGTCAGATCATAGCTTCGGTAAAGACCCTTGTCGGTGCCCGCGAGAAGGCCGCCTTTATCATCGTTCGTGAACGCGAGAACCTTGACGGTTTCGGTCAACGCCGGAACGATCGCAGGAGCAGGCACCGTGATCGCAGCCGCTGCAGGTTTTGCTATCGGCTTTTTCACAGCTACTGCCTTGCCGCGAGCGGCGGTCTTTCTGACAGGAGCCTTTGGTTTTGCGGCAGCGACGATGGCCCACGAAACTCCGCGATCGAGCGACTTAAAGACGCCGCGGCTTGAACCGAGATACATCACCGTCGGGTTTAGTTTGTCCTGGAGCAGTGTATAGGGGGTGTCTTTGTTGATATCGAGGCCCTTCGCCTGCGTCCAATTCTTGCCGCCGTCCTCACTCAGAAAGAAGAAGCCTCCGCTCATCGCGGTGTTCTTTGTAATGGCGTAGAGGCGATCGGGCAGCTCAGCATCGGGCGTTACCGAATAGGTGAACCGGCTGGTGAAATCGTGATTGGTCGGAACGAAGTTGCGTCCGCCATCGTTCGAGACAAGCACGCCGTAGTTATTCGTGGCGATAAAGACACGATCCGGTTTGTCCGGATGCACGGCGATCTTGTTGACCTCCATACTGCGCGATGTTGTCATCGACCAGGACTTGCCGCCGTTGACGCTCATCCAAAAACCTTCGGTTGTCCCGGCGTAAATCGTGCCCGGACGTGACGGATGCTGGACGATGTCCCGCGTTCGACGTGAAGTCGACGGAATGCCCTGGATCTTCTTCCAGTTGTCGCCGCCGTTGAGCGATTCGTAAATTCCGCTGCACGCGGAGGCGATAACGTGGCTCGTGTTCTCCGGGTTGATCGTGATCGCAAAGATATCGGAATCGTCGATCATTCCCGTCTTGATCAGTCGCCAGTTCTTGCCGTTGTCGGTCGATTTGTACGGCCGCCAGGTCGTGCCGGCGTAGAGGGTGTTGTTGTTTTTCGGATCGATAGCTACCGAGTTGATATCGAGGGGCATCGTGCCGGATTCGACACGTTTGAAATCGTCGCCCGAATCCTTCGAAACCCAGACGCCGTCTTTGGTACCGACATAGATCAGATTCGGATCAGCCTTCGCCTGCGTCATCGCGTGGATCGCCTGCTCTCTAAGATCCTTTGATTCCTTCCACGTAACGCCGCCATCGGTCGATTTGAAGAATCCGCCCGCAAGTTTTCCGCGGTGTCCCGAAGCGTAGATCACGTTCGAGTCCCGGCTGTCGACGAAGAGTTGGTCGAGCATAAGCAAAGCCTTGCCAAAGCTCGCCAGGAGCCTCCAACTCTTACCTGCATCGGTGCTAACGTGGATCTGTCCGTCCATCGTGCTTAGGAAAAGCTTGTCAGGATTGTTCGGGTCTACAGCGATCGCACGAGCGTCACCGCCGCTAGGCCCGAGCACAGCCCATGTTCCTTTGTTCTGAGAATCGATAAAGACGTTTCCCGCGTCGTCGAAAGCGAAAACCGTGGCGTTCAATGCCAGCGAAATGATAAATGCGATTGAAAAGAGGCCGTGGAATTTTCTTCGGATCATTTGGTTCACGTATCTGTCGATTTGGAACTTCTGGGCAGATTGAATACTTCGGACGATCTCGTCACCTTTCTGATGACGAAAGCTAATAGTCGGTTTGCATTCAATCGGTGCGACGAGGAGAACAGGTCTACTAGCTACATTCTACAAAATATCAAACTTAATGCAATACATTAAGATTGTAGAGCGTGCTGGAACCAGACCAGGGTCGTCATTGGCGTTCTCGCGGCCAGATTAGGAACGATAACTTTATCGTCGATACTGAGCCCGAAAATCAGCTCGGTTTCGTTTAGCCGCGTCGTTTACGGCGTGGTGGGCTCAAAGTGCAAATCTACAGTCCGTTTACGGATTTTCGAGGGGCGTAAACGCCCTGAATTATCTTCTTGCAACTGACCACGCCCTAAAGGACGTGGCTAAGCCAAGGCAAAAGCCACGATCGAATCAACTGTTACTCGCCCCCTGGACTCGAACGACCGTTCGTCCCGTCAGTACAAGCAAGGAGGCCAGCGACCAAAAGCCAAGAAACAAAAAGAGAAAAGGCCTGCTCGGCGAGCAGGCCTTTTCGGAGGTTCGCATTCAAGATGCGAAGCGATTACGGAGTCGGGTTATTAGCACCCGGCGGTACGCGATAGAGCTTCGTGCTCGGTTGACCCGAACCGGTGTCTCCACCATTTACCAGCGTGATACGGCTTGCGTCGAACTTACGGAACGTGATGTGGTTCCTGATCAGACGCTCACGCGTAGCAACCTGTGCCGGCGTACCGTAGTTGATGATGTAACCCTGGTTGTTCGGATTGTTCGACAGTTCAGCGAAGAACAGATCCAAACGTCCGCGGATATCGTCGTTCGGCATAGCACCGAATTCATCGACGAGAACCGGCTCCGGATTCGGTGCAACACCGGCAGTCTCAGAGTCATTGACATTATCGCAACTGCACGTTGACGGAGCTCCACCGATGTTAACGGTCGCCGTTACGTTCTGACCGGCCATTTCACGGGTCGTACGTACGACGATGCTCGGAGTTCCCTGACCAGACTCAATCGTACCGTTCGAAACGGTCCAGTTGTAGGTCGGATCATAGGTGCCGGCCGTAACATTTGCAGTAAACGTCATCGTATCGCCAGGATTGGTGATACCAGACGGTCCGCTAACGTCAACGGTTGCACACTGGCACTGCTGGATGCAGTCGCATGCGGCGACCGTAACGGTCTGCGTCTGCGTCTGTCCGCAGAGGCCGCAGCCGTCATCAACGCCAGCCGTGATCGTGTAAGATCCCGGTGCGACACCGCTGAGATCCCACGAAACGTTTGCACCCGAACCTACGATACGTCCACCGGAGACGGTGTAGTTGTAGGTGAGGATGTCGTTCTCAGGATCGACCGCGGTGGTCGTAACGCTAACAGTTGTGCTTTCGTTACAAGCCTGGCCTTCACGCGGGACGAATCCCGGCTGGCAGCCAAGTTTGATCTCCGAATCACTAACCGCAAGAGCAGTCACGTTAGCCGGTTTGTTAACCGTCTCTTCCTGACGCTTGTTGCGTCGGCCGATGAAGGCCTGGAAGAAGAATCCGTGCGGATCCGACGAAGCTCGGAATCCCGGAGGCGCTCCACTGTAAGAGGTGGTAACCGGAATAAACGCTGCAGAACAAGATGTCGTACCCTCACCCTGCGGAGCTGTGGATCCAAAGCTGACGCACGGTACCCATGAGGTCAGCGTAACGGTGTCATCGCTGAACGAGTCAGCATCCTGCTGATTGAAGTGATAGCGGTAGCCGGCACTGAAACCAAACCAGCGAGCCGGGAAGATGCGTACGCCGGCAAGAGCCTCATACGGATCATTCTCGAACGCGTTCGGAGTGCGACCGCCGATATAGCGAAGGCTTCGGAACTCAACGATCGGCTGGAAGTACCGGTTGACCGGGAAATCAGCAGCGGCCGAAAGAAGAAGCTCATCCGGACGATCGAGGATCGTTACATCGCTACCAAAAAGGTCGCTCTTGACGCTGGCGTTCCAGTGATAGCCAGCGTTAACCGAGAAATTAAACCATTTCGCAACACGGCCATCGAAGGCTCCGGTCACGAGGATGTCTCCACGGTTCCACTTGCCGCCCGGGCTCGCACCACGCTGAAGCTGATTAAAGCCTGAGGAGCTGTTCGCACTGTCCTGATACCAGCGGTATCCGGCAACAACAGCAAGCCCCCACCAATCGTTAACATCGTTGAAGCGGAACTTTGCTCCAGCCGTATAGGTGCTGAATGCGGATTCGCCGTACGTGCGATTGATGAACGGAGCATCCGGAAGGTAGCTCGGTGCAAGAGTGAACGAGGTCGGAGCCAAAATTCCATTGCGGCCGATAACACAGGTTCCCGAATTCGGCACCACGACAGCACAGGCTGACCGGAATACGATGCCCGGCAGAATACTGCCATAGGTGGAACCGAGTCCGCGGAACGTATCCGCACCGCCGCCGCCGTCACCTACGCCGCCGATGGTCGGAATACCGACCTGGCCGAAGTTAGACCCCTGCGGCTGATTGACAGGAAATCCTAAATTGCCAAGCGAGCCCACGTATGGAGCCTGAAGAAACGGCTGAGTTCCAGCCGGACGGTAGATCGCCCGGTTTGAAAGCGGTCCGGTAGTTCCCGGAGCAAGTACCATCGCAGCCGGGCTGATTCCGCCAATCCTTGAATTCGGCAGGTAGAACGCCGAGAGATTGCCCGGCGAGTTTACCTTGACGGCTCTGTACGCATCGGTGTTGAAGAACAACTCGAAGTTGTTAGTAACACCTACCTGAAAGCTGACCGGAACCTCGGTGAAATCTGCATCACCCGGATCACGGTCAAAATTGCTGTACGCAGCACTAAAAGTGTACTCACCCTTTCTCAGGGTTTGTCCATCATAAACAGTGAAGAGGCCGGTGGGTCCACCCATCGGTCCGCCTGTTCCAAAAGTAGGTGCAGTGTTTCTGTCGTCCTTAGCTGACCGCTTGTTCTTATCAACGCTAACGGTAGTGTTACCACTTACCCGCGGCGTTTGTGCGACCGCAGCGATCGCAAGCGACAAGCAGAACAGCGAAACTACAAACACTCTGTAAGCGAGTTTCATCATATTCCTCCGCCGAAAATCAAAAGATTGAGTCCAGTTAGAAGCTAAAAGCTTTAATTAAAATCAGTTACGAACTAACTCGTAAAAGTATCCCACAATGCCTAAAAGTTGCCAAACCTTACAGGCTAAATTATTTAGGCGTTTTACCCGAATCGATGTCGATGTTTGCGAAACTTCAGGAAAACACCACACAGATAGCCCGTAAAAGCTGACATCAAATGGCAATTCCTTGTCAAGAAGTTAGCTCAAACTTTCCCAAAAGGCAAGCATTTTTAACTAATTACGCAAATTTATTATGCGTAAATGCCTCGCATTCTGGTGTCGTAAGCGACACGGTCGATGGCCAACATATAGGCCGCCGTCCGCGAATCGACATTGTGCTTCTCGGCAAAATGGGCAAGCTCGTTAAAGCTCGCGATCATCTTATCCGCGAGACGCTCGTTTACCTGTGCTTCGGGCCAGAAGTATCCCATACGGTCCTGAACCCACTCAAAATACGACACTGTCACACCGCCTGCATTACAGAGAATGTCCGGGATAACAAAGATTCCCTTCTCGTGCAATATCTTGTCTGCCTTGGGCGTGGTCGGGCCGTTGGCACCTTCCGCAAGGATCTTGCACTTGATGCGATCGGCATTTTCCGAGGTGATCTGGTTCTCAGTCGCACACGGAGCGAGAACATCGCATTCGATCTCGAGAAGGTCCTTGTTCGAAACGTGCTCGACATCCGGATAGCCGTCGAAGGATCGATTCTGCTGCCAGTATTCGAGAACGTGCGGAATATTCAGGCCGTTAGGATTATAGATACCGCCGGCAACGTCGGAAATACCCATGACCTTGTAGCCCGTGTCATACATCAACTGAGCGCCGATGCCGCCGACGTTGCCAGAGCCTTGGACGATAACCGTGGTCTTGTCGGGTGTCAGGCCAAACCGCTTGATGGCTTCATTTACCGTGATCAGCACTCCGCGGCCGGTCGCTTCTCTGCGGCCGAGTGAACCGCCAAGGGCAACAGGTTTACCGGTCACGACGGCCGTGACGGTATGGCGTGCATGCATGGAATACGTGTCCATGATCCAGGCCATCGTCTGCTCGTTGGTGTTCATGTCGGGGGCCGGCACATCTTTGTCCGGTCCGATGAAGTCGATCAGTTCCGCAGTGTATCTGCGTGTGAGACGCTCAAGTTCTCCCAATGACATTTGGGCCGGATTACAAATGATGCCGCCCTTACCGCCCCCGAACGGAACGTTCACGACCGCGCACTTCCAGGTCATCCACGCCGAGAGAGCCTTGACCTCGTCAAGCGAGACATCGGGAGCATAGCGGATACCGCCCTTTGCCGGACCGCGGGCGAAGTTGTGCTGCACTCGGAACCCTTCGAAAACCTCGATGTGTCCACTGTCCAGCCGAACAGGGATGTAGACCTTGATCTCACGGCTCGGGACGCGCATGACCCGGTAGAGGTCCTCGTCCAGCCCGAGAAGCTGCGCGGCTCGGTCAAAACGTTCGCTCATAGCCTCGAACGGATTTTTCTCATCGCTTCCCTTGAAGCGCCGCATTTCATCAGCCATTGGATTAGCCATTTTCTATTAACTCTCCAGTTTGGATATCTGTATTAAGTTGCCGGTGTTCAGCGGCCGTGCTCCTGTCGAGCCCGATCGAAACCCCTGAAGGTCCAGCGTTATGTATCGAAAACCTATCGATGAAAACTTTTCGTTGACCGCATCGATCGTGACGGGATCGAACATCCGGTCCATTTCGTCGCGACCGACCTCGATCCGCGCAAGTTCGTCGTGAACGCGAACACGAAACTCGCGGAAGCCGAGGGCTCGAAGATACGCTTCGGCACGCTCGATCTTTCCGAGGCGTTCGATGGTCACGGGAACGCCTGTCGCGATCCGCGACGACAGGCACGGGCTTGCGGGAACGTCCCACGTCGGCAGTCCGAGTTCCCTGCTAGCCTCGCGAATGTCTGACTTTGTGAATCCAAGTTCTGCAAGCGGGCTGCGAACTCCGTGATTCCCGGCTGCAATTCGGCCGGGACGGTGATCCGAAAGGTCATCTGCGTTGGTACCGTCGAGGACTGCAAGAGCACCGATGGCCGCCGCCTCGGCTGTCAGCCGCGTGTAAAGCTCGTCCTTGCAAAAGAAACAGCGGTCGGCTCCATTCGCGACGTAGTTCGAGTCGGCGAGTTCGTCGGTGTCGATCGTTGTGAAGTTAAATCCTCGAGCCTCGGCGATCTCGCGAGCCTGGTCCCGCTGAAATTCGGAAACGCTCGCGGAATTACCGGTTATACAGTGCGCATTCGAGCCAAGTTCCTGGGTGGCGATCGCAGAAAGATAGGTGCTATCGACTCCGCCGGAATAGGCTACCAACACGCGTCCCAATCCGCGCATCATATTGCGAAGTTCGTGCTGCTTTTCCGCAAGGCTGGTAAGGGCTGGCGGCGAGGCATTTTTTTGGATACTCTCGATCATTCCCGGGAAGAAATCGATCTGCCGCAGACGCGGGCAAAAACGAGATTCTATCTGACCAAATTGCCTAAGGCAAACAGTGCCGGGCTAGTAGATGTTATAATCCGATAATCGCTGATGATAGGTAACCTTTCCGTGCCTCGATACCTAACAGTTTTGTTTTTTGCACTGCTGACACTTAGCTCGGCGGCGTCACTGTGCGTCGCTCAGGCCGACGACAAGACTCAGCAGGCGATCGAGTTCTTTAATCAGGGCCAGGACGCCCATGAGAAAGGAGATCTGCCTGCCGCCCTGAGTTTCTACGAGAAAGCCCTCGCAGCTTTTCCCGAGTTTCCCGAAGCAGAACTACAACGCGGAAATGCCCTGCTCGCTTTGAAGCGTCCCGACGATGCCGAGAAGGCATTTCGTAAGGCCCTGGAACTGCGCGAGGACTGGACCCTCGCGATGTCGAATCTCGGCTCGCTGCTCGTCGAGCGCGGAAAATATGACGAGGCTGAGAAGCTGCTCGCGAAGGCTCTCGAATCCGACGAAATGAATCAGGCCGCCGTTGCCGCGATGGCTGACCTCCGGCTTCGAAGCAACGCGGACGAGAAGGTCCTGAGGGAATTGCTCGCGAAGTTGTCATCCTTCTCCGGAAATGTGCGGCCGACGGTCTCGGTCCTTTCCGCGAAGGCAGCGATCGAACTCAGGCTGAAAGAAACAGCAGCAGCTAAAGAGACCGCAAAGCGAGTGCTTGGCTTGGAGCCGAAGAACTCGTCGGCGAATTTGATCCTGGCTGAGATCGCATTGATGGAGCGTGACGCTGATCTCGGTGAGACCTACGTTCGAGCCGCTGAATCCGCCGGAAACCTTACTCCCGAAACGAAACGCTTGCGTGCCGTCGCTTTGACGATGAAAGGTAAGAAGGCGGAGGCTCTTGCACTGCTCGAATCGATCGAGAAGCCCGGTGAGGCTGTGAGGTCGATGATCGTCGATCTTAAGGATGGCGATGTCGCCGATCTTACCGGACTTGAGGCAAAGATCCAGCGAACTCCCGACGACGTGAACGCATTGACTAAGCTTTGTCATGGTTTTCGTGTTTCTAATCCAATGAAGGCGATCGAGTACTGTCGCCGGGCATCAACACTTGAACCCAACGAACTCTCGCACGCGATCGGATTCGGGGCGGCTTTGGTGCAGGCGAAACAGTTTGACCAGGCGATCGGATTGTTCCGAAAACTGTTGACCATTGCACCGGAAAATGCGACGATACGGGCGAATCTTGCAACAGCTCTTTTTCAGTTGAAACGCTATGCGGAAGCTAAGGCCGAGTTTCGCTGGCTTACGGAAAAGCAGCCTGACTCACCAGCGGCGTTTTTCTTTCTCGGGATCGTCCACGATCAACTTGGGGAATATATGGATGCTTTGGCGACATATCAACAGTTCCTGCGCGTCGCTGATGCGGAAAAGGACAAGCTTGATATTGAGAAGGTGAATTTGAGAATGCCAGCGGTTCAGCGATTGGCGAAAGAGCGCAAGGGTAGAAAGAGCGAGTAAAATTTAGTTACGCGGACTGCAGAAATATGATCGTGATGCGACGGGAAAAATCAGAAGGCTTGTTACTAAACCGGTATCTGGTTCTTTTCGCGTTGATCCTATGTCTCGCCGCCGCCGCCGGTGCTCAGCCACCGACTCACGATGATGAGGACGACTTCGATCCGGATGCTGCTCCACCGCCGGTAAGGGCGATGAACCACAGTGAGCGAACTCAGCTCGACACCCAACAAGGTCTTAAGGAACGTACAAAACTCGCGCTGGCATTGATGAGTTCACGGCTTAGTAAAGCGGAAGAGTTAAATGCGAAGAGCGACTTCGCCGCAATGTACAACGAGCTCGGCGGTTTTCACGCTCTAATGGACGATACCCTGGCGTTTCTCGAATCGACTCCAAAGAGAGAAAAGACACTTGATAATTTGAAGCGGTTCGAAATGACACTGCGCGGGTTTGCTCCGCGGCTTGCGTTGATCAGGCGGGAGGCTCCACAAGAATACGATCATTACGTTCGCGTTCTGCTTCGATATCTGCGAGACGCCCGCAGCAAAGCGATCGAGCCGCTCTTCGGCAATTCAGTAGTACCAAACCGGCCCACAACTTAGATGAAGCACTTTTCCGGATATTCCCTTCTCACCCTTTTAGCATTCGCAGTCCTATTCTCAACCGCCGCCGGTCAAAGGCGCGATTTTGTGACTGAACAGGAAGCTGAGCTGATCCGCGAGGCTCAGGAGATCGATCTACGGGTCGAGGTATTGACCAAGTTCATCGATCGTCGGCTTGCCGCAGCAAACATCCCCGGCCACACGTGGACGCCTCCAAAGAAGAATGCTGAACTCTGGGGACCTGAGCCGACCGGGTCACAAAGCGAATTGCTCTCGGACATCAAGCGACTCCTGCAGAAATCGATCGACGACATTGACGATATTGCTTCACGGCCGAAGACAGCGATCGAAGGAAATGAAGTTGGCGGAAAGCTTTTTCCTAAAGCCGTTCGAAATCTTTCCGCGGCGGCTACCCGCTACAAGCCGATCTTTCAAGCTGAACTCGAAAAGTCCAAGTCGAATACCGACAAAGGACTGCTCATCCAGTCGATGGAATTCTGCGACCAGATCATCGAGGCCGCATCTCAGGTACCCGCAGAAGAACCAAAGAAGGAAGAACCAAAGAAGAAAAAGACTTAGCCGATCACCGTCGCCCTTCCTTCTCGTCTTCAGCATCGGCAAGCGCGGCGGCGATGTCCGGATACATCCAGGAGTGCTCCATACCCGGATGGCGTGAGCCGTATGTTGCAGGCACATCACGTGTCGCATCACTTGGAATCACGAATACAGCAAGACAAACGGCCGTGAGCAACGCCACTCGCCAGCCGATCCTTCCGCCGTTTTGCTGTCGCACGATAGGCCGACGTCCAACAGATTCATTCGTGTTGCGATGGATGTTTATCGCGAGAGCGATAAGCCCAAACACAAACATGAGAATGTTAAGCGTCTGCCCGTTCGGCAGTCCCCAACGGGTCGTCGGATATTCTCGAAGCAGATCGATCGGGATCCGCAACCCTGCGTAAAGGATCATGAACCAGATAGCTACGCGACCCGCAGGAACTCCGCGACTCCGTATCCAAAGAAGAAACGGAACCAGCATGAAGTTCTTCAATCCATCATAAAGAACGACTGGGTGACGAAAACCATCGACATTCGGAAACTTCACACCCCACGGCAGATCGGTCAAGCTACCGAAGATCTGACCGTCAATAAAATTCCCGATCCGCCCGAATCCGAGAATTATGCAAGCCGATATCGCGAGCACATCAAGAAGCGGCCTGACCGGAACTTTGTAGATCATGCAGAAAATGATCACGCCTGCAGCTCCGCCGAAAATCAGTCCGTGCGATGCAAAGCCGCCTACCCAGATGGCGGGGATCAACTCGAGATGGCCGCGATAGAATTCCCATTCGTTATTGAGCACGACAAGGGTTCGCCCGCCGACTAACACCCCGACGGCAAGTAGGAGCGTCAGGTCATAAACGGCCGCCATCGACAAACCCAGGCCCTCACGATTTCGCCGAATAAAAAGCTGGGCGTTGAGAAACCCGAGGGTAAAGCTCAGGCCATAGAACCATAGATGAACTCCGTCGATCGAGACGATAACGGGGTCGATGTTGTGAACGAATGGACCGATCATCTGAACAAGTCGATGACGTAATTACTAGAAAAGATGTAAAACGAGCAAAGGATCAGTTCGCCTGCGGCGATCGCTGCTATGAATTTCGTGAAATTCATTCTGCTTGAACCGGCCACGTAGCAAACCGCATCTGTCGGTACCAGGGGAAAGAATGCCCAGAGGAATACGAATGCCAGTCCGGCCGGATGCTCCAGCCTATTTCGGATCTTCGCGACCGCTTCCGGCTTTCGCATCTCAAAGAATTCGCTGATCCCGAGGACATCCGAGAACCAGTAGAT
>Ga0247823_10004162_pt1 | contig 11631 bp, 20 predicted proteins | sample 13C_PalmiticAcid_2_FD_192426 | JGI IMG/M metagenome (GOLD analysis project Ga0247823, IMG submission 192426) | Soil microbial communities from agricultural site in Penn Yan, New York, United States - 13C_PalmiticAcid_Day30 | ecosystem: Environmental > Terrestrial > Soil > Agricultural land...
AGCTCGTCGAACGGCAATTGCCCGCGGAACTTGCCTGCGAAGACCGTGACCAGATCCGTCGTCTTCTCCGGCGAAAGCGACTTGAGGTACATGGCTCCCTCCTCGCGGTTGGGCCCGAGTTTTGCCATCACGCAATCGAGACGCGAGTAGCCACGAACCTCAACAGGTACGATGGTTCGCCGATTCGGCATGTGACAGGCTTCCAGTGGTAGTGTGCGAGCAGGATGGTTCGAACATGGAGAATAGTGAACGGGGTGATCTCGTCGTCGCGTTTACATTGGGGATGAGATGCGCACAGACAGTACTCAACTGCAGAGACGATGTGACGGTCGAAGCGATCAAGCTGCTATCCGAGGTAGCAGCGGGACGGGAAACCATGCTGGAGACGCCACGCGGAATGACCGACGAGGACGCGGGCAAGGACGCTACGAAAGCAGTTTCGAGGTTGCTGCGAGCGTCGGCGAGCCTTCGGAGGGAACTGCAAATTGCTCAGAAGATTGTTGGATTGGAGTTAGGCGAGTCGGCGAAGGACGACAACAGCGATACTCCGGCCTGAAGGCAGATCAAATCGAGAGTTTTACCGCGTAACCTTACTGCCGCCGGACATCTGCGGGCCATTCATGGCAGCAGCAGAGCCGCACGCTCCAACTCCACAATGTCAAAAACGACGGCGCTGTTCTCGATCACGCGGTGTGATGCCTGGACTGCCGCCCGTCCGAGCCGCGTCGGCTCGATGAAGTCGGACATCACATCAATCAAGCCCTTGGCCCACAGCGTTCTCTCCGTCGCCGAGAGATTCGTCGATGGCACGGGTAACCGTGCCCGCCCATTGCTAACCAGATCGACCAAGAAACGGTACTCCGCCAGAAGCATCCACAGTTCTCGCGACTCCTGCATTTCGGTCACTCTCAAGGACGGACGAGGAGGCGAGCTTACGCTCTCATGTGCGGCCCGACCAGCTCTCTGTCCTCCCGACGCTTGTTGACCTAATCCCTGGAGCAGCTGGTACGCGGCCTCGCTGAGCTCGATCTCCGGTTCGGGCGTTACGGCCGTTTAACGACCGGCCAAGGAACTCATGCGTGAACTCCCATCACCGTACCTCCGGCTCCGCGTAGCAACACGAGCGAAAGCCTGGGCGTTGCGTGACCGCGCGGGGTCCTACACTCGGCCCAAGTGGAGCGGAGCGGTCTCCTCGTTCTCAGTCGCCTGCCAGCAATGCCCTCGGTCCGGCAACGGATGACCCCCAACGTGGCCGTTACGGGTTCGTCCGGCGGGGAATCGCAACTTGCACTCCGAGCGCATCGAGGAGATCTGGAGGGATCGAGACTGTCCCCGAGGCGCCGGTTGCAATCAGCCGGTGTGCGAGGCGCTTCCCGAACAACGTCAGTCGGATTTGGTTGCCCTGCCGCGCAGCCATGCCCGAATCACAGAAGAAATCGCAAACAATTGTGTGGCCGGATGCCTCGGCCGTTCGGACGAGCAGCCCCTCCGCGGCCGCAAGCTTCAGAAGCGCCACCTCATCGGCCAGAAGCACGAGCCCGATCATCCGCCACCTCACAGAACCTCGGACCGTCGGAAAGAAAGGACGGGCAGGACTCAGCTTCCACAGCTCAGCTTGCCACGACGCCTACAGGCAGCGCGCCCCAATCTAGGGGCAAAACTACGACTTGACGCGCGTCGACTGCCAGTTGCATTCACCTGCTTACGAGCGTTCTGACAGTCGCTGGACACAGACCACAAGCAGGGACGTAAGCCTCAACAGGCCGTGCTCAACGATCGGCCATCGCCGTGCGTCTCACCGTCAGACATGATTGACGCCGACGAGTACCGATCGACCCAGACGCGGGGGCCTCCGGCCACGTACGCGGGCGCGTCCGCCCTAATTTGGCGCCCCAGTCCAGTGGGCCGGAGCCCCCTTGTCGTGGCCTCCACCAGACCGACGTGCAAAAGTCCCTCGGTCGCCAGACCGAGCCCTGCCAAGTCGTATTCCGCGCTTTGAACCCCGTCGACAAGTTCAACCAGCAACCGCCACTCGTCCTCAAAGATCGTGACCCGTCGCAATCAACACCTCCTTAAATGGTTCTTCTCGACTCATCAGGAGCGCAATGTGACGTCGAGCGCCGCCCATTGCTTGGACAACTCCGCCGTCCACAGTGCACCCGCCCTCACTCGGACATCAATGCCGTCAATGGATTTCTCCGTCTCGGCGCGACAAACGAGCTCCCCACGAGCTGTCGCCATCAGCCTACCGTCCTTTCGGGTCACTAGTCGTAGCTGCGCCAGCCGACAAGCAGCCGTCGTAGCTGACAGCGACATCTCGTCCATTGGAACTCCGCCCCGTACCGAAGTGGCCCGAAGAAGAGCGTAACTCATGTCTGAAAAGAGCAGATCTTCGGCCACCACACTCTGTCCCTCTTCCCTTGAACGAAAGGCAGTTGGGGGGAAGCTCGTCCGGCGGAATCCTGGACTGGAGGATCCGGGACGATTCTCGCCTTCCCCCCAACTTACCCGGCTGCGGATCGATGCCCGGGAGCAAACGAGACACGCAGCCTCTTGAGCATCGCGAGCGGGCGTCGGCAAATTGCCTGCGCCACGCCCCTCCGACAGGTCACTAGCCAACGTCTTCGTCGGACATCAGAACGACCGAACCGCCGCCGTTAGAAACAAGACGAGCCGCTTTGTCGCCCAACTGGGACAAACGAAGAGACTTTCCCTGCAAGACAGCAAAACCGCGATCGCAAAGATACTGCGCGACCTGGTGCTCCTTCGGGCATTGCGACAGCGAGAGCACTCCCCCGCGATCGTTCACCCGCTTCAGCAGAGCGGACTCATCATTCCAGAGCACAAACTTACTCATCTGGCACCTCCCGCACCCTCAGAAAACTGGACGGTGGTCGAAGTTGGCCAGCGTGTCGGCGCCGATTGTAGGTGAACCGAGATGCCCGCTCCTAGACATTCCGTCTTCCCGCGGGATTTAGAGCGTTTTCACAATTCGTGTTCAGTAGCCGCAGTGTCGGATGTAGTTCTGGCATTCGGACGGGGCGAAGCGGTCGAGGGCTTCTGCCAACGTCACGCACAGCGTCTCGAACGTCTTGGACGCCGCTTTGCGGAGCAGCGTCTTGAGCATCGAGTACGCGTTCTCGATGGGGTTCAGGTCCGGTGAGTACGGAGGGAGATACAGCCGCTTCGCTCCCGTCCGATGGACCAGTCTCTCGATCCGCTCATCCTTGTGAGGAGCAACATTGTCCAGGGATGACGCATTCCCCCCGCTTGAGCGTCGGGGCCAGGGACTGCTCGACCCACGCGGCAAAGGCATCTCCCGTCATCGCTCCCTCCAGGACGAGCGAGCGGAGAGTCCAGTGGTCCGGAGGGCGCACAGGAACGTGAACGTCTTCCACCGACTGAGCGACTGAGCGGAGACTGAGTGTTCCCGTGTTCCGACGGAGGGCCAAGAGCTTGAACACGGTCCTGGTGGTGACGGAGAAGACCTCAGCCACTTCGGCGGACGGGGCTCCGGCATCACATTGGCTGCAGGAGATGGATCTCTCAGTTCACTCTTCGTCTACTCCTCAGCTTGTCGCTGCGTTTCAGCGTTCTTGCGAACCTCGATCTCCTGAGTCACGTCGTTCAGGTCTTGCCGGAGACCCTCGATCTGGTGCTGCAGTTCGAGAGTCCGACCGTCACGCTCTCGGGTGGCGGAACGCTGCGCTAGGACGAGAATCGCGAACCCGCAGCCAAGGGCAACCACCAAGAGGACCAAGCGACCGATCCGAGAGGGCTTGTCTTTCGAAACAGGCGGCTCCGGCATCTAACGCTCCGTGGGGGAGAAGGGAACGGAGAGGGCCGCCACCCGCATGAACGCGATGCGAACAGGGCCTACGACAGAGCATTTCGTCCCACGTTGGTGATGCGGTATCTGTCTTCAGCGCTGGACTCGATATAGCCCTGGTGGATGAGCCTTTTCAGCGAGATCTTTCCTCGCGACTCCAGGTTGACGCCGCGGAGCGATTTCGAAAGTTCTCCTAACGAAAGAGGCTGCGATGCGTCGGCGGCACAGCAGATCAAGTCGAAATCATCATGGTTCATTCGTTGGGCGGAAGCCATCGGGGACTCACTCACTGAGGGGCAACAGAAAGCACTCTTGCGCCCGGAAAATGTTCAGTAGCCGAATGGTGCTTTCAAACGGATCGGCGGCCGCCTCGTCGCAGTCGGTCTTCTTCGGTTCTTTGCGAACGCGCTTGTCGTCAGTCTGCGATTCTTGTCCTGCTCACGCTGCATCTTGGCCAGCGGTTTTGATTCTCAGTGATAGTGCGATCCGAAAGGTCAATGCCTGTATCGGTCCATCACGAGCGCCTCGGCCTTCTCAGACCGGGCGCCATTCCTCGAGGCGTCGCTTAGTAGCGTCCACCGCGATAGCCGCCACCGCCGCTCCGCGGTTCACGCGGGCGAGCTTCGTTCACCTTGAGCGATCGCCCGTCGATATCGCGTCCATCCAGAGCGGCGATTGCGGTGCGGGCGCCTTGGTCATTCGACATCTCAACGAAGCCGAAGCCCTTGGACTGCCCGGTGTCCCGGTCCATGACGACTTCCGCCAGGCGGACTTCGCCGTGCTGACCGAACAAGTCTTGGAGTGACTGGCTCGTTGTGGAGTAAGCGAGATTGCCTACGTAGAGTTTCGTGGCCATGAGGTTCCTTTCGATCGTCATGCGGGAGCCGCATCCGAAGGAACGGGTTCGCTGGACGAGAGAGAGATGGGATCCACTCGAATGAGACGGATCATTCATCCAGCATGAAAGCGAATGAGATGGATGGATTCTAACAGAACCCGTCTTCCAAACGGCCGAGGAAAGGGGAGGCTCCTTCGGATTCAGGGAAATTGCCGCTCCCAGTCCGTAACGCGGAAGGCGGTCGTATCGCGAACTGTGTTCGAATTGAGCGAGCCGTCACGCCTTCTCGGGCTTCCGCGCCGCCGCGTTGGTCTGCGGATACGCCAGCACCTTGTCTGTACACGGCAGTCGCCCGGATCAGCAGCCCCGTAGCCGTACTGCACTTCAGCCTTGGTCGAAGTCAGCCCGGACGATCACCACTTCCTCTTCCGGCTCCACCTTCTCCAGCTTACGCCTCGCTACAACCTTGATCTCGCCGAAGCGGGAATCGAAGGTTTGAAGCAGATCCATTGGGCCGGAGCATGGTAGACCGCCAGCCGTAATGGCCTCCTCAGAGACAATGCACCATGTCGGGTAGCCATCCACGATTGCGGCGAACCGCACCGCATCGCGTTCGAAGAGGTATTCTCGCTGTCCCGTGAACTCGACTTGCTTGGCCATGACGATTACTCCTCCGGCGTACCAGATCACAGTATCCAAACGAATCCATCGTCTCACCAGCCGCGGAGCCACCGTGAAGGTCCGCGGGCGACGTCTCCAGGTTGGCGGCGGTCAGGATCGCTGTAAGGCGATCCGTCAGGCGGCCCAGATCGCATCGGGGCCGGTCCCCGCGAACGTACCCCCCAGTTCCCGATACGCGTCACGAAGCGTTCCGACTACAAGTCCATGTCCAGGGGCGAAGTGAGCCCACTCTCCACTGTTCCTCAGCAGATCAACGACGCTGCTGCTTGTCATAGGTCCTCTTGCTCGAACCTGGGTCATGATGGCGCTCGCGGCAAATGCCGACGCCGGCTCCCGCTCAATCACTTTCACAAGGTGCTCTACGGCCGCTTCGACGAATTCTTCCAGCGGCTTATCCCTGCGGACCGCGTTGGCTCGCGCGATGACGCCGTCGCTAATTGTCACTTGCTCTGGCATTTGATTCCCACGTCTGACGACTCTTGGCCACCACGGAATGTGGCGTTCCCAGTCCGCACCGCGGGGAGGCGGTCGTCTCGCGGACCGTATGCAATCCGGCATCTGATGCTTCGTCGATCAAGCGCCTGTTGCGGCGACGGCAGATGTCAACCGATCACACCGAATCGCGCTCGATGAGGTACTCGCGCTCCCGCGCGAACCATCACTCTACTCCATGGGCCTCGAGTCACGCCGGGCCGGAGACTGCTGCGTGTCAATGGCGATATTGTGGACCTGTCACGCCGGGGTATCGCTGTCTTCTCCTACCGACTCACTAGGCTCGAGTCCGACAATCTTGCAGGCAATTTGCCGTTCCGTCCGAAGGCTTGCCGACACTTGCAGCAACCTCGCCACCTCTTTCATAGCAATCTCACCTGCATCCTCATCGGTCATCCCGCGTGGTGCGTCCAACATGGCTTGCCGTCCGGCAGCGACCTCCAACAGCAGCTTGAGGGCCTCGGCGGCCACGTCGTCCCGACAATTGAGCACAGACTGTGCGCACCTCATTCCCAATGTGAACGCCACCAAGAGATCGCCCCGTTCGTTCCCCTGCATGGTGGGGACATCCTGCCGAACTTGGACAAAGTTGTCCTGTGCATGTGACGTTGGATTTGTCTCAACAGCGGCCGAATGACGAGGGGCCCCTAGAGTGGTCAATGAACGCTGGATCGCTTTTGTTTTTCGATCCCTTCGAAGCGGTTCGTCGCGAGATGGTCCATCCGGCATTCCGCTCTTGCGGAGTCGAACGGCTCGCAGATGTTGAGGAAGCCAGACTTTCAGTCAATCACGGCTCTGAGGCCCGACGGGACAAACGTCGCAAGTCAGGTCCCATTCCCAACGCCTTCGGGACGGACGCTCAGGATCCCATCGGGAGTTTGCCGCCGCAGCTCCGTCCAGCGCTCCGGGGCGGTCTCCACCATCACGCCACCATCGATCCATGCGCCCCACAGGTCGGCCGAACCTGGGACACCTCCGACCCAGCGGTTGGAATCGATCAGTACCCCGGGTGTTTGAGGACTCAGCGGCATCCGGTGGGGCTGCTCGATCGCCACGAAGCGGTTACACCGCTTCGAGTCTTCCCGGAAAACATACGTAGCACACAGATGCGGCCGGCCCCGCGCAAACTCCCCCAGCGTCATCGGGCGGCTCGCGACGGGACGTTCCGATTGGTACTCCTTCTTGGCGAAGAACTGAATTACTGCCTTCAATCGTTCGATCTCGTCAGTCGCACTCGCAATTCTCCACGCCAACGGATCGTCTCCATGAAACTGCATTTCTTCTAATGCCTCGCCAATTTCCCGGAGAAGTTCGGAGAATCGCTCCGTGGGTTCGAGAAACGCGTGCAACTGCTGGGCGGTCAAGTTCCGGACATCCATATGACTCTCCACGCAACTGCAGGGAACGGGCGATTGTGCACGGGACATGACGCCCGGAGTCCAAAAGCCTCACGAGTCGACTTCGTCCGTCCAGACTCGAAAGCACTCCAACTGGCTGATGCCAAACGTCGTAGTTAGTGCGACATCCGCCGCATCGCGGCCGCGGGCCATCAGGATTCGCCCAACGCGGGGAACATTGTTACGCGGATCAAATACATGCCATGCGCCGCCGAGATAGGCCTCGAACCAGGCGCTGAAGTCCATGGGATTCTCCGATCGGGGAATGCCGATGTCCCCGAGGTAGCCCGTGCAGTACCGAGCAGGAATGTTCATGCAGCGGCAGAGCGTAATCGCCAGGTGAGTATAGTCCCGGCAAACGCCGGTTCGTTCGTTGAAGGTATTGAGCGCCGTCCGATTGGACCTCGCCTTTTGGTAGTCGAACTGGAGATGCTGAAAGACGAAGTTGCAGATCGACTGTACCCGAGTCCAACCAGGGGCCGTGGCATTGAACAGGCGGCCGGCTAGGTCTTTCAACTCGCTGTCAACTTCGCAGTACCGGCTGGCCAGCAGGAACACCAGTGCGTCGTCGGGGAGGTCTTGAACATCGAGCTGAGCAGCGTTCCAGTTTCGGAGTTCGGGCTGCCCGGTATCTTCCACGACTGCCGTGTTGTGTATCGTCAAGCGACCAGTCGTTACGAATGTACGGTCGCAACGGTTTCCGAATGAGTCGCTGTATGTCGACAGTGGGGAATCCGGTTCGATCGTCAGTTGTTCTGGCTCGCGAATCGAGGACGCCCGCGAAGGATGGATGCGGAGCATCAGCACAACGGCGGTCGGCTGCGGAAAGCTAAGGACAATCTCATATCCAACACGAATGAGCAACAAATCTCTCCACGATCGCCACCAGCTCCAAGACGCGAGGGCAGCATCTAAGAGGCTACGCGACCGGCCGATCGGCTGGTCGTTTTCTGTACCAATTCACTTGCTGAAGGGGCGGGGCGACCGGCATTCCCGATGCCAAAGTTTTGGCTCGGAATTGCCCCCTTGCAGAACTGATTCGGAACGTGCCCCGATCGACCGTTCGCCGCAGATTCAGCAGAAGAATGCTCGCCTGCGATGGGCGATGTTTTTTAGGCGCCCAGAATTCCCGGTGTCTCCATGCGGCTGCTCCTGCCGGCAGATGGCGTAGCATCGAACAAAAGCTTCATCAGCTGCTGGCCTTTGATCGGCCGCTGCAGGCAAAGCTCTTTCGGCCAGCTCCAGCGATCGGCAAGTTCTGAAGGAGTCTCATTCCCTGTCAGGAAGACTCGGGGACGATCGACGTCTCCGTCGGAATGTCCAAGCCACCGCATCGTTCGATCGAGTTCGGTCGGCTGAACATGTGGAGACAGAATCAGAAAATCGGGGCGGTACATCTTGATCGCTTTCCGACATTCGTTCGCCCCATGCAGGTAGCCGATGTCCAAGTCGAGCGACTTGCACTCCGCAGTAATCGCTTTGCTCAACTTCATCGGGGGATCGCAAACCAGCAGTAGCTTTGCCACATCTCATCCTTGGTCCGAGAACCCAGGACGAAGTGGATCCGAATCCGCAGGATCGCCCTGGTGGGAGAACTCATACGTTGGACTCTATCCGGGCTCGTCGCGGTATGGACAGAATTCGGCATGGCGAAGTCAAATGGTCCGAAATAGGCCAAAACCTCTCAGCAGGCGAGCCCGGAATGCACATGCTGGATGGGGGCAGGGAACGCCGGCCGGATAACGTCGTTGTAAGCCGCTCGTAGTCCCAAGCCAGACGGCGGCAATACGGAGACCTCCAGGTGACGGGCACAGCCGGAGCTCTCCGGGCCACTGCCACTGATCGGCCGGCTCCCCGCTACGGCTGTTGCCTGTGAGGACCACCCGCGCGCGGTCGGTCTCTCCATGAGCCCGCGCCATCCACCTCATCGAGCGATCGAGAGCGGTGGGCTGCATTCCGGAAGCGACGAACATGAAATCGGGACGATAGGACAGAATGGCCCCATAATACTCCCACGCATGGCTCAGGTAGCTGACACAGCGGTACATCGTGCACGAGAGAACAAGGCTGAATGTATCCTGTGAACGCTGCGGTTGGAGAAGATTCGGCCGGTTCAGACCATTTGGTCAGGAATCGCTGATACTTGGGACCACACGCCCGCGAAATCGAACATTCGATCCGCGATCGTCGCAATTCCTGTGTGGCGTGCGAACGATGTGGGATAATGGGCGCGCCGTCGATTGCTCAACATCGACGGATCGGCTGCCGCCACTTTCTGACGGACCGGAGTCGCTGAGTTGCACAAGGACGGTGGCGCCATGCCTCCGCTGCTTCTGATATGTGATCCGACCTACGACTATCCGCGCTCTTTCGGCGAGCATCTCAACCGCCGTGAGATTGTCATGCGCCACGTTCGGACCGGGAAGGAATGCCTACGAGCCGTCCAGATCCACCAGCCAGACTTTGTTCTCATTTCCTCGGAAACGGATGGCGGACGACTGCACGACGTAGTTCGGGGGCTTCACAACATGACCAACCGGACCCCCCAAGTGTTCTATGCCAGCTTCAAGCCAGCGTGGCGATTCTCTGAAGAGCAAGGGCTTGCAGCCGGCCAGTGCATTCAGCGTCCGTTTGACGAGGCGGCCTTTGCCGACGGCCTTGCTTCCCTCTGGAACGAAGACAGGACGGAGTCGGAGACCCTCCACACTCGTAGCCTTCCTCTGTGAATCATGACGCGTCCGGCTGTGCCCGCGGGAAACCTGAGAAAGAGTGACCTCATGAATCGCGTCCTACTGGTTTCGGATCCGGAGATCGAGTGTTCCGAATCGTTCGTCGAGCGGCTACGGACGATTGGGATCGACGTGTGCAATGCCCGAGATGAAGCGGCCTGTTTGCGGGGGCTGCAGCAACTGTCGCCCGACTTTCTGCTCGTCGATCCTGCGGAGCATCTGACGACCTTGGAGAGCCTGTTGGCTCTGCTGGAACGAGGCGGCGGATGTCCGGGCCGTGTGGCGGTCTTGGTGACGGGGCGGCAATCGGATCAGGATCTGGCGGACTCCTGGGGATGGCCTCGCGACCAGTGTTTTACGAGGCCGTCGATGAAGCGCGGTTGAGCCAGGTGCTGGGAAGGGATGACGTCTCATCGACGGTCACGGCTTGAATCCCTTTGCCTCTCAAAGGGACTGATTCGTCGCGTAATCTCGGCTAGTCGAGGCCGGCTCGTGCGGCTGATAAGTGCATCGCAGACCCCTGCTTGAGAATTGACGATGAATCCACCAGTTGCTGATACAATGCCTCGTCCGCTAGAGACGACCCAGGACGTGTTTGTTCGGCCGAACGAACAGTCCAGGACCGATGGCTACTCCGCTTCGACCATGGTGAGGTGGCTCGAACTGGGACGAATGGAACTGTTCCGGAGGCAGGGGATCAGCCCTCGTCGGCTTGAGGGCCTCGGATACTTCCTAGTCGTCATTCATGTGGAGTATGACCTGATCGAGACTGTCACTCTGGACGAGGGGTTTTCATTGTGGACATGGGAGTCACGTCTCACGCCGGTTAAGGCGGAACATTCGTATGAGTTTCGGTTCGGAGGGCGCCTTGTTGCCGTGGGCCGGACGATTGTTGCGTGCATCGACCGTGGTCGAGTCGTGCAGAAACTGGAGGATACGCCTCTGCGAACGCCCATCGAGTAAGAGCGATGTCATGAGAATGACGAGAGTGAAACTTTGTACTTCATCTCACTCCGAGGGAACCGTAGGAATAAACGGTTGAGTGGGTCTGTAATCTCTGGTTGCATGTTTTGGAGATAATGGAACTGTTCTCAATGTCGTTCCTTCACTCCCAGATGGCAGCGGCCGAAATGCGAACGTCGAATGTTGATTCCTAACGGGCCGGAAGTGATGATCCGCGTAAACCGGCGGCTGATGTTCATGAACTGCGCGTCGCACGGGGTTCCAATTGCCGACGTGGATGTCCGACTTTTACTTCGCGTTTGGAGGTTCCACTGCGTGTCGTACGACATCTGGTTGGCCCGCGCAGCCGTCTTAGCCAATTCAGGCCTGACGAGTTTGTGCTGTTACCGGACGTAAACGCATAAAGTGCTCCAGAGCTGCACAAGGACCAGAAAGGACCCTCGTACTTACGGGGGACGAAGGCATGTCGAAGCGGCGGAAGCTCTACTTGGCAGAATCCGCATTGGTTTTGCCGGAACTGGTGCTCGAGAAGTGACGACAGCTGGTAAAGTTGGCCGAGTGTCGAATCGTTGTCGCTTATTCGGACAACTTAGGTAGGAAAAAATTCAATGATACCACATCTTGTGTCTGAGAGGGCGAGTCGGCTCGAACTGATTTTGACTCCTCATCGATCGCCCGATGGTTTCAATTTTGTGCGCATCC
>Ga0247823_10004163_pt1 | contig 11630 bp, 9 predicted proteins | sample 13C_PalmiticAcid_2_FD_192426 | JGI IMG/M metagenome (GOLD analysis project Ga0247823, IMG submission 192426) | Soil microbial communities from agricultural site in Penn Yan, New York, United States - 13C_PalmiticAcid_Day30 | ecosystem: Environmental > Terrestrial > Soil > Agricultural land...
AGAAATACCTGGAGCATGGCTTGCGCCTGTACGTCGCCGCCGGGTGTTCCGAACGCCATGATCGAGCCGTCGGCATAGCAAGCCATCGCCGGGGATGGTGTCAGGCGCGGCCGCTTTCCGGGCGCGAGCGACGACGCATGCGATGGATCTGCCCAGCTCTGGCTGCCGCGCGACGATATGGCTATTCCGAGCCCCGGTATTACCGGGGTATCATTGGAGATATCGCTCGGAGTCGCGGAAAAGGCGTTGCCCCAGTGGTCGACGACCGAAACATAAGACGTGTCGAGCGAGCGGCCGGGATCACCGCTCCGCTTGGGGGGCGCCAGTGCCGTGGACCGGCCGATGCCCGCCTGGGGCATTTCGGGCATCGCGGCTGCGGGATCGATCAGTTCGCGCCTTTTCGCGGCGTAGGCCTCGGACAAGAGTTCGGCGATCGGCACGTCGACGAAGCGCGGATCGCCATATAGTTCGTGCCGATCCGCGAAGGCCAGTTTCACGATCTCGATCAGTTGATGGATGTAGTCGGCGCTGTTGTGACCCATCGCGCGGAGCGCATCCCGGTCGACGAGCGCAAGCATCTGCAACAGCACCGGGCCTTGGCACCATGGTCCGCAGCTGAAGACGCGGGCCTCGCCAAAGTCGAGACCGACCGCCCGCTCGATCTCAGAACGATAGGCGGCAAGATCTTCCATCCGCAACAGGCCGCCGTTCGCTTCGTGGAAAGCCACGATCGTACGCGCAACGTCGCCCCGATAGAAGGCATCATGGACGGCTTTGAGCCCCTGTATGCGATCGCCTTTGGCCTGCGACTTTTCCTGGTCGATGAGAAACTGGATCGTCGCGCCGAGATCGCTCTGGACAAAGAGCGTCCCGGGCTCGGGCGGCTCGCCCCCGGGCAGGTAAATCGAACGGTTGGTGTCCCAGCGCGCATGGTCCGCCGCGAACAGGCCGATCAGTTCGGTCATGAACGGATACATTACGAAGCCGTTCGTCGCGAGGTCGGCGGCCGGCGCCGCCACCTCGGCAAAACTCATCGTACCATATTTTTCCAGCGCGAGGAGCCAGGCGTCAAGCGCGGCCGGAACGACGGTCCGCGCGAGGCCGTCGGGAATCGCGCCCTTATCGGCGAACATGTCGCTACGCGCGAGCTTCGGCCACCACCCTAGGCCGCTGATCGTAACAACCTCGTCGGAATCCGCCATTTTCAATATGATTGGCGCGACGCCGCCAAAGCTCACCGCCTCGCTTTCGACGACCCCAAGCGCGATGCCGGCGGCTACCCCTGCGTCGACGGCATTGCCTCCCGCATCGAGGATCGCATTGGCCACATGTGCGGCAAGGTAGTTGCCGCAGGCAACGACGTGGCGCGACGCCGATATCTGGGGTCTCGAGGTGACGGACACGTGACTTATCTTCCGGGAAGCGGCGTCGGCACGAAACCCTTGGGCAGCGGTTCGTTTGCGAATGTCAGTTCGACGGTGATCCCATTGGGATCGAACTGGTGGACCTGCACAAGGGCCGTCTCCGGAACAGGCCGTGCATCATAGGCTAGACCCGCCTCGTCCAGCCGCTTCAAATGATCGGAGAGCCCCTGGCAACGGAACGCGACATGGTCGACTGCGCGCCGGCGATCTGGCCGCGCGGTCTCGGACACGCCGATGATGTGGAGAATCGCATAATCACCCCCTTCTGCGTAGAGCCAGGCGCCAGGGATAGGGATATCGGGGCGCCAGCCCGCTTCCAGCTTGAGGAAGCGCGAATAATATTCCAGCGTCGCCGGCAGATCGGCGGTGTTGATGGTAACATGGTCGAGGCCGTGCAAACGCATCGTCGTTCCCTTCTTCATGAGTCGTCGGAGATGATCGCGATGATCTTCCACCCGTCTTCGGTGCGCACATGGACGTGCGAGAAGCCGAGCGATGAGACCGGCCGTTCCTCGCTGTCGAAGCGGGTGGAAATTCCGCGAACGAGAATGAGCGAGGGTCCCCAGGTTTCGGTCCCTGCGACGCTAGCGCGCGCCGTGACGCCCGCAACGCCGAGGACCTGATCCCGGTGGGCACGTGTGGCATCGACATATTCGAAAGGCGTAACGTAGGACATCGTCTTGCCAGCCCGCCGAACGGTCATCGGAAAGCGCAGCGAGGGATCGTCCCGGCTGACCGATCCATCGGCCACCGATCGATGATGCGCTAGCGACGCCGATACGCAGCGCGCAAGATCACTGTCGTCAACGGACGATGGCATAACCCTGCATTCCTCTGGGGTTCGCGCCCGCGCGCATCATCTCCTGACCGTTCACGCGATCGAGACTGCACGCCGAAAGCCTGCCCTCCGACCACGCTCCCCCGACCGTCACGTCATGTCCCCGTTTCCGGAGCGCTTCGACTGTGTTTTGGGGAAAGCGGCTTTCAAGCGTGATCGAGCCAAGTTTGCTTCTGCGCGGCCAAAAGCTCGCCACCATATGATCGGTGTGGAAGGCCGGCGTTTCAATGGCTTTCTGAAGCGGCATCTCGTGCCGCGTGTGGAGCATCCATAAAAGCAGCGACCACTGGTCCTGCTGGTCGCCGCCAGGAGTCCCGAACGCGAGATAGGGGCGGCCATGCTTGAAGGCCAACGACGGTGACAACGTGGTCCGCGGACGCTTACGCGGTGCGAGCGAGTTCGGCAGGCCCTGCTCCAGCCAGAACATCTGCATGCGCGTCCCGAGCGCAAACCCGAGGCCCGGGATGGAGGGGCTGGACTGTAGCCATCCGCCCGACGGCGTGGCCGACACCATATTGCCCCAACGATCAACCACGTCGATATGGCATGTGTCGCCTTGCTGGAGCGCAAGCGGCTTGCCATCCGGCGACACGATGTCGCGCGCCATGGTCGGCTCACCGCCGCCAATCGCCTTCATGGTATCTCCGCGCCTGCTCGCCAGTCGGGGCAATACCCCCTGCCGGCCGTCGATGGCGCCGGGGCGCAAACTCAGGCTGGCATCGGTGCCGATCAGGGCACGCCGCTTGGCTGCATAAGTCGGGCTCAACAGCGTCGAGACGGGGACATCATCCGTATCGCCGTACCAAGCGTCGCGGTCGGCCATGACCAGCTTGATCGTTTCGGTCACCAGATGAACATAGGATGCGGAATCGGGTGCATGATCCTCGATCCGGAATCCCTGAAGAATTCTTATCGCCTGCAGGAGCGAGGGCCCCTGGCTCCATGCGCCGCACTTGAAGATTTCATAGTCGCCGTCGTCGATCGAGAGAGGCGCTTCGACCGGGGGGCGCCAGCCGTTGAAGTCGTCGCCCGAGAGGAGACCGCTGTGACGCTCTCCACTACTGTCCATCGCCTCGGTTTCGCGGCAGAAACGGTCGATAGTTTCCGCGACCTCGCCCTCGTACCAATAGGCAAGCGCGGCATCGATCTCCGTCTGGCGACCCGAACTCGACGATTCCGCGTGACGCAACAACCGTTCGTAAAAGTCGGCGAGCTCGGTGTTGCGAAACAATGTGCCCGGCACGGGCGGGGAGCCATGAGGTAGAAATATACGCGCCGATGTCGGCCACTCGGTTGAGAAGAGATCGGCAACCGAACTTATCGTCGCGACCGCGCTTGCCAGGATCGGATGGCCGCTGCGCGCGTAATGGATGGCAGGCTCCAGTATGTCCCGGAGCGAGAAGGTGCCGTAGTCGCGCAGCATCACCAGCCAAGCACCGAACGCGCCGGGCACGCAGGCGGCGAGCAAGCCGGTGGGCGGGATGAGGTCAAGACCCATCTTCGCAAATGCCGCAGGCGTTGCAGCTGCAGGAGAGAAGCCCTGGCCGCAGATCACGGTGGGAGCGACATCGTCGTGTCGGCTCACGAGGATCGGGGCGTCCCCGCCCGGACCGTTGAGATGAGGCTCCACGACCTGCAGGACGAATCCCGCCGCCGCCGCCGCGTCGAAGGCATTGCCGCCACGTTCGAGAATTCGCATTCCGACCGCGCTCGCGATCCAGTGCGTGGACGCGACCGCGCCAAATGTCCCGCTTAACTCAGGACGCGCTGTAAAATTAGTCATCATTCGCCTTCGCAGCTATTGTTTTCCCTTGGACCGGCGTCATCCCTGCCCCCTCGGCCACCGGCATTAGAGAAGAGGCGAAAGGCCGTTGAAATTTCAGGAAGAGGCCGAACCAGAGGAGCGCCCAGACGCAAACGATCGCGGAAAAGAGGCCGAGCGCGGCACCGGTGCTTGCTCCCGGTCCCATCAGGCCCTGAAGCAGCGGGACCGCACTCGGACCGATAGCGCCGCCGAGGGCACCAGGTGCGATCAGATAGATGGCGACTGCGCGGGCGCTGAATTCCGGCGAGAACATTTCCTGGAATCCGAAGGCACCAAGGGCAAGGATGGCGCCCGCCGCAAGCAAACTGAGCGTCAGAAACGCGAGCGCGATCTCTCCGTTTGGCGCCGCGACCGCGGCAAGGACTGCGAGACTCATTAAGGCGACCGCACCGCGTACGACCACCACGGTCGCGCAAGATACGCCCCTTCGCGTCAGCAGTCCGGTCAAACGTCCCGCGCTAAGGGCGCCTATGACGCCCCCGATGAGATAAACAGTGCCATAGGCGACACCCGTCCGCACCTCGTCCCAGCCGAAGCTGCGAACGAAGATCGCGGGCATCCACGCTTTGGTCGCCCAGGACAGGCCCATCGCGCCGACATAGGCGCTGAGATAGCAGAGCGCGGCGCCCCTGCGCTCGTTCATAGCGATGAAGAAATGCCGCATCGTTGCGCCGGTCTTTTTTGTCGACACGTCGGCCTCGGGCAGCGCCATCATAAGCGGAAGAGCGATGATGCCGATGATAGCGCAGGCTGCAAACAGCGCGCGCCAAGGCGTGAATCCGAAGGGAAGCGCTGAAGGGTTGGCTTCGAGCATGGCGAGCGCCGGGCCTCCCGCCAGCATCGACAGCCCACCGCCGACATACGCCCCGAGGGCAAGAATGCTGACTCCGAACGATTGGCGGTCGGGGCGAAGCGTCTGCCGTACCATGGCGATGGACGAAGGCGAGAGACCCGCTTCGCCGACCGCAAGTCCGATGCGGGTAATGATCAACATGCTAAAACTTTCGGCGAGCCCGAAGGCCAGCGTCATGACGCTCCAAAAGGCCACTGCCGCGATCATGATGCGCCGCGGCCCGTAGCGGTCGGACAAATAAGCTGCCGGGAAGGCGGCGACCGAATAGGCGATCGCGAAGGACGCTCCCTGCAGCAGGCTGAACTGGAGGTCGTCGATGCCGACCTCCGCTCGGATTGGCCGAACAAGAATGTTCAGCAAGCTCCGGTCGACGAACGAGAGGGTCGTCGCAAAGAAGAGTGCGAACAATATGAAGCTTGTCGACTTGGCCGTCCGGGTCATCTTTGTCCCTGCTCCTCTGCCGCCGCGATTGATTGCGGGCGATAGGAGGGGGCCTGCCGGTTTCGAAACCCCGGCGGCCGCCCTCCCCTTGTGGCTCAATATTTCAAGCTGAACGAAGCCATCACGGTCGCGGGCCTGCCGGGAGCGCCAGCGCTGGCGCCGGGCCCGAATACGTTGGGCAGATTCTCGTTATAATATTTGGCATTGAATATATTCTCGCCTCGGATGGCGATCTCCCAGCCGGCTTCCGGCTTGGCAAGCGACACGCGCAAATTGACGAGCTCGTAAGACGGCTGCTTACCGGTGTTCAGCACATCCCAGTAAAAGGATCCCATGTGCGTCACGTCAGCGCGGAGCCCGACCTCAAGGCCGTTATCCATCGGCTTCACATAGTCGATCGAAGCACTGCCGCTGAATTTCGGCGCGTTCGGCACGGTAAAGCCGTCGACCGATACGAAGTTGAAGACCGCATCCGGATCGTCCCACTTCGAATACAAATACCCGCCCGACGCCGACAATGTCAGTTCCGGGGTCGCCCGGTACGAAAGGCCCGCCTCGACCCCATAGCTCTTGGACGCGCCGATATTGGTGATTGCTTCGAGGATGGTTCCATCATCCTGCAAATATGGCGTTTCGAGCTGTCGATTCTTGTAGTCGATGTAGAAAAAGGCGAGATTGTAGCTCAGCCGCCTGTCTGCCGCTCTGCCCTTGAGGCCGAGCTCGTAACTCATCGCCTTTTCTGCCCGATAAGGCACCGGATCTGTGGGATCGGCGGTTCCGAGATTGATGCGCCCGGGTTCCGAGCCCAGGGCCAAGTTCGCGTAGAGCATCGCGTCCTCGGCGACGTCATAGGCCAACGTAAGTTTGGGCAGAACCTTCGTGTCTTTCTGGGCAGCCCGGCGAACAGGCGGGTTCAGAAAAACCGCGCTATACTCGCTGCGGCCCACGCGAAGGCCGCCGCCGATTTCGAACGCCCCCAGCCGATAACTCAGCGTACCGAAAACAGCCTTCTGCTCCTCTTTCGACGAAGTGTTACGACGGCCCGGGAGCAAGATCGGCCCGCCCGCATCGGCTCCGAAGATCAAATCGATGTATGACAGCCCGCTCAAATCGTCGATGCGCGCATAATAAGCGCCAAGCAGCCAGTTAAAATTGCTGTCGCCCGACGAGGCTATCCGCAGTTCCTGTGTGAAAACTTTCGCCTTGTTGGGCCGCGGTGTGAAAATGGTGATCGCGTCTGCGGATGAATAGTCGAGATCCCACAGGATATCGGCCTTACGCCGCGTGTAGGATGTGACGGACGTGATGTCAGCGGAACCGATGTCGTAGGTCGCCGTCAGGATCACGCCATCGACGATGCGCTTGTTCGCGACATCGGTGTTGTAGTCCACCTCACGGCTGTACACGCCTTCCGGGTGGACGACATATACGTTCCCCCCGTTGCGCAGCTCATTGTGGCGATAGCTGAGATCGAGGGTGAAGTCCGCCGACGGACGCCACCGAACTGAACCGCGCACCCCCCATTCTTCCGACTTGTCGGGACGCCCGCCGAGAAAGACGTTGTTGACGAACCCGTCGGAACGATTGAAATATCCAGACAGGCGTGTGGAGAGGGTATCCGATAACGGCACGTCGAGCGCAGCAAATATGTTCGCGGTATCGAACGACCCATATTCGACGCGAGCCTGGGCGCCGAACTGCTCCCCCGGCTTCTTCATGACATATTTGATCGCACCACCGACATTGCTGCCGCCGTAGAGTGTGCCCTGCGGACCCTTCAGGATCTCGATGCGCTCGACGTCCTCGACGGATGCCGATTGGTCAGTGAAATTCTGGACGTCGTCGATATAGAAACCCACGCCTTGAGTGTTGCCGAACGATCCCACCCCGCGAATGACGACGTTAGGTTCATTGTCCTGTCGGCGGTTCAGGACGACGTTGGGCGTGATCCGGCCGACGTCGTTGAGATCGTCGATACCAGCCTTGCTGATTTCCTCTGCCGTCACCACGTCGATGGTTTCGGGAATCTTGTTCAGGGTTTCGGCACGCTTGCGCGCGATAACGACGATATCTCCAGACGCAGCGGCGTCACGGTCGTCCGCGACGGGAGCAGTCTGGGCGATGGCAGCGTGCGGCATTGCCGCGATGGTCATTGCCGACACCGTTGCCAGCAGCCCACAGCCGCGAGCGAACAACGATCCGGCCGCGCGTCCAGAGTGATCGCGGGCTATGAATTCTTCTCCACCTTTAACGCGCATGTCCAATCCCCTTAGATTATTGTTCTACCGATATTATGCTCTCTTCAGTTCTGGCCGCCGCGACGCCCTGTCGCCGTACCGCGGCAGCTCGATCGACGTGAGCGCGGCCTCTCCGGTTGGCGCGCTGGGCAGATGGAATTGCTCCCCGAGCTCCAAGCGCCGTACCGCGAATGCCGATCGCGTAGCCGTCCGAGAGGACCGCACCCGCACGCTCAACGAGCGTGACGTCGAAGCGTATCTGTCGAGCCAGTAGACAAAGGCCGGACCCGCGATGCTTGCCCGGGCGACCAGGGCCGTCTTCGCGGCCGAGGTCAAAACCGCAGACTCTCGATCATGCGCCCCGCCTTGACGCAGCGCGGGCTGGCAGCCCGGCTTCTGACGCGGCTACGCATGGGCGAGCACATGCGCCGACACGAGGTCGGCCGTCCGCTGACGGAACTCGACAGTAATTCCATGTCGGCTCCCCGCGAGCAGCTCGAACCGGGCCCCGGGGATGGCTTCGGCCATGCCGCGGGCGGTCTCGACGCTGATAATGGGATCGCTGTCGCCTACCAGTACGAGGGTCGGCACTTCGAGGCTCCGAAGGCGATCCCGCACGTCGTGGCTGGCCATCGCATTCGCTCGGCGCGCGATACTTTCAGGCGCACGGGGGGTAACGAGTGAACGTAGCTCGGCAACGAGCTGCGGATCATTGTCGATTGCCTGGGGCGTGATCGCGGTTTCGAGCGTGTAGCGTTCGACCGCCTCGGCACCCTGGGCGCGAACGGCTCTGTGATCCGGCGCGGTAAACTGGCCCCGGCTAGGCGCGGTGGCACCGAGAGTCAGGCTTTTGATGAATTCGGGGTAGAGAAGAGCTGCGTTCATCGCGACTGCGCCGCCGTAGGACGCGCCCATCACATGAGCGCGCTCATAACCCAGCCCCTCGATCAGGCCGACCAGATCCGCCGCATGATCGTCCATCGTATAGGCCTCGGGCGGACACGGGCTGTCAGGCGAGTCCCGCTGGTCATAGGCGATGACGCGCATGCCGTCGGCGAAATGCGGCGCAAAGATGCGATATTGCCGACGGTCTGAATTGATGCCGTGCAGGAGTATCAGCGGTTCGCCCGAACCCCATTCCTCATAGGCCAGTTGCAATCCGTTCGCGCTAACCTTCTTCATCCTCAACCCGATCATCTTAACGACTGGCGAAGCAGTCGGCAGTGGCCTTGCCACACTGCTTATCGAACAACGGCCCTTGGGTCATATATAACTTACTCATGGATAGCATTACATTCGGGTAACCCCGGCAAATGTCGGTTATTATGGCCTTTTTATGCCCATTCCACCGTGCGCGATAGAAGATACTGGTCAGTAATGTCAGTCTCGGTTAGGATGCGGCTGGCGTGCAGCCCGAGCTGCAGGCGTCGGGCGATTCGGGAGCAGGTTGTTGGCGATGAGCAACGGTCGGGGTGAACGCGGCGAAGAGTCCAAGCGCGATATTTCGAAGAGCGGCCGCACGCGCGAGAGACTGATCGAAGCTGCAATCGACGAGATCGCAGAAAAAGGATTTCGCGATGCGAAAGTCAGCGGGATCGTCGCCCGCGTAGGCTACACGCAGCCAACCTTCTATCTTCATTTCAAGTCGAAGGACGCCATCAGGGAGCATCTCGCCGACCGTGTGCAGACCGAGCTGCGTGTCGTCATCAGCAACGCAAAGATTCCTGCGGAAGCCGAGCATTACCGTATCGGTGACAAAATATCGAACGCGATCGAGGCGCTGCTTCAATATTTCATCGACAATCCAAAGCTGGCATCGATCGGTTATTTCGATTCTGACTTCAACGCTGCGCTTCGCGAAGAGATTGTAGCCCTTATTTCGCAAAATGTGGCGTTCGAGCAAGGCGCGGGCTTTTGCCGTCCAGAGCTTGATCCCACGTTCGTGTCGCAATGTTTCAACGGCACCCTCGAACGGCTGATCCGGGTATATCTGCTGAGTGGCCGCTACGACGCGCCGACCCTCGCGCGCCTGGCAGGGGACCTTTACGGGCATGGCATGGTACCAGGACACCCTGGGCTTCGCGAAAAAAAAGAAGCGCCGGAATTGCCCTGACATGCCGGATATTGCCCTTCATGCAGTTCTGAAAGGCAGAGACCCCGAGCGCGCGAACGAGAAAGCGAGGCACCGATGGAACTGCGGCAGCTAAAGTATTTCAAGACCATCGCGGATGCGCACAGCTTTGCACGCGGCGCGCAGACTCTCCGCGTGGCCCAGCCGGCACTCAGTCGCTCGATCGCGAAGCTGGAGGAAGAAATCGGGCAGCCGCTCTTCGTCCGTCATAACGCCGGAGTTTCGCTCACCGATGCCGGGACGCGCCTCTATGCGCATGCAACGAAGATACTGGGCGACGTGCGGGAATTGTTCGAAGGCATGGCGTCCTGCAACGATAGCCTGCGCGGCGAGATTTCTTTCGGCGCCCCGCAATCTATCCAGACGATGCTGGCGCTTCCGGTAACCGCCGAATTTCTCCGGCACAACAAGCACTGCAAGCTGAACCTCATGCAAAACAGCAGCACGCGCTTGCGCGACCATCTCGCGAGCGGCGCGATCGATCAGGCGATCATTCCGCTGACGACCGACTCGGGTTTTCATATCACGCCCCTTGTTCGCGAGAGCATCTGCCTTATCGTGCCCGATGACGCTCGAAGTCAGTTTCCGGCAGTCATCACCGGCGAAGCGTTGCTTTCCCTGCCTTTGATTCTCACCGGCTATCCCTACACGCTCAGCCACTGGCTCGACCGGATCGTACCCAATAGCGCCGAGCTTCTGAACATTCGCTGCGAGGTGAATAACTCGGGAATGCTGATCGACCTCGTCTTGCGCGGCGTCGGCTTCGGCTTGGCACCAATCAGTGCAATGGCACAGCAACAGCGGGGACGTCTGGGTTATGTGCCCGTGGACGGTTTTGATGTGAGCTGGGCCATTGCGACGAACTGGCAGCGACGGGGTATGGGTATGATCGCCGAACTGGAGCGCTTGACCATCAGCTTTGCCGATGAGCTGATCGCTTCTGGACAATGGCCGAATGCGGAACGGCTAGCGCACTGACTGACCCCGCCTCCAGCGCCGTCGCGTACAAGCCCGGCCCGCTGCTGCCCTGCTCGCTAAATATGCCCGGCCCACAAAGGATTTCGAGATATTTCGCGGCGGTCCGGCGGCGCTCGCCGACATTCGGCATGACGCCAGCGGCAAAATATCCAATCTGATGGTGGTAGAAAATCCGCGCCCGAACGATGGCCTGTACGGGTTCATGGCCTAGCGCGGCAAAACATTGCCGGAGCGCCTCGATCCGGCCCTGGTCCACGCGCTCGATCGCCCACGCGGCTTGCTTGGCGGACCGGCCCCACTCCCGGATCGCAAGGTCCAGTCTGTGATCATAACCATCGCTCTCAATCAGTCGATGCACCGTACGGTTGAGCCAATCGGTTGCGCGCAGTTTGTCGGAAGGCGGCGAATCCTTCGGCAAAAAGAGACAGCTCTTCTCCCAGTCGTCGAGCAAAGCGGTCAGGAGATCCTTCCGGCCGCTGAAGCAATGATAAAAACCGCCCCGCGTAACGCCGAGCATCTTCGCGAGACGATCGACTCGCAAGCCAGAAATGCCCCCGGCAATCAGGCTCCGCCCGGCGGCCTCGAGCCAGTCAGAACGGGTGTGCGTGGGTCTCCGGCCTGCCAACGTCATGCGCTCTCGTCAGGGGGATGCGCTAACGACCATTACCATCGAAATTTGCCGGGCGTTTTTCGACGAAATGAGCAACTCCCTCGCGAAAGTCAGCGGACTTGAGGCTGAGCGCCATTTCGCTATCCGCTTCCCTCATCGAATCCGCGAGACTTTCGAACAAAGCGTTCCAGACCTGCCGTTTGATAATCCGGGTCGACCGGGGAGACACATTGTCGGCGAGATCGCGCGCATAAGCGCGCGTCTCCGCCATCAGATCGGCGCCATCGAAGACC
>Ga0247823_10004165_pt1 | contig 11630 bp, 12 predicted proteins | sample 13C_PalmiticAcid_2_FD_192426 | JGI IMG/M metagenome (GOLD analysis project Ga0247823, IMG submission 192426) | Soil microbial communities from agricultural site in Penn Yan, New York, United States - 13C_PalmiticAcid_Day30 | ecosystem: Environmental > Terrestrial > Soil > Agricultural land...
ATCCTGTGCCGGGCCGAGCAGGACCTTGTGCGTGGTCGCGGTGACGATGTCGGCGTGCGGCACCGGCGACGGGATCGCCCCGCCCGCGACCAGGCCGATGAAGTGCGCGGCGTCGACCATCAGGATGGCGCCGACCTCGTCGGCGATCTCGCGGAACACCGCGAAGTCGATCAGCCGGGGGTAGGCGGTGGCGCCCGCGATGATCATCCGCGGCCGGTGCGTCCTGGCCAGGTCGCGGACCTGGTCGTAATCGATCAGCTCGGTCTCGCGGTCCACGCCGTAGGCCACGGGCTGGAACCAGCGGCCGGAGAAGTTGACCTTCGAGCCGTGCGTGAGGTGGCCGCCCTGCTTGAGGTCCATGGCGAGGACCACGTCGCCCGGCGCGCAGAACGCGGCGTAGGCGGCGAGGTTCGCGTTGGCCCCCGAGTGCGGCTGGACGTTGGCGTGGTCGGCGCCGAACAGCGCCGTGGCGCGCGCGGTCGCGAGTTCCTCGGCGATGTCGACTTGGGCGCAGCCGCCGTAGTAGCGCGCGCCCGGGTAGCCCTCGGCGTACTTGTTCGACAGCGTCGAGCCCAGCGCGGCCAGCACCGCCGGGCTGGTCAGGTTCTCACTGGCGATCAGCTGCAAGCCGCCGCGCACCCGGTCGACCTCGCCGAGCAGGACGTCGGCGATCTCGGGATCCGTGCTGACGAGGGCCGCGAAGTCCGGACCCCAGAACGGCGTGGGCACGACGGGACGCATCTCCTAATCGGTAGTGCGAGGGTTTGACGCCAAACTACCGCGCGGAGCGAACCTCGGCGCCCAGAGCCTCGGACACCGCGGCGAGCGCGACCGCGCCCTCCCGCAGGACCACGGGCTCGTCGCCGCTCAGGTCGACGATGGTCGACGGGATCGGCTCGCCACTCGGGCCGCCGTCGAGGTAGACCGCGACGGACCCGCCGAGCTGGGCGCGCGCGTCCTCACACGTGGCGGGCGCGGGCTGGCCGGTGCGGTTGGCGCTGGACACGGCCATCGGGCCGACCTCACGCAGCAGTTCGAGCGCGACCGGGTGCAGCGGCATGCGGAGCATGACGGTGCCGTTGGTCCGCCCAAGGTCCCACGCCAGCGACGGCGCGTGCGGCAGGACGATCGAGAGGTCGCCAGGCCAGAACGCCTCGATGAGGTTGCGCGCGGCCTGCGGGACGGACAGGACCAGCCCGTCGACGGTGGCCCAGGAGCCGACGAGCACGCCGACCGGCATGTCCGGGCCGCGCCCCTTGGCGGCGAGCAGCGACTGCACCCCCGCACTGGAGAACGCGTCGCAGCCGATGCCGTAGACGGTGTCGGTCGGGATCACCACGACCCGCCCAGCGCGCACGGCACTCGCGGCGGCGCCGAGGCCGTCTTCCCTGTCTTCACGCGAACTGCAGTCGTAGACCGTGGTCACTCGGCGAGCCTATCTGGACGGACTGGCGGGGCTGCGGGCGGTTGATTGTTTGCCAGGGTGGAAACAGGGTCCGCGAACAGGTGGACCTGGGCCAGAGCGGTCGCGGGCGGGGCAAGGGCTTCCCTAACGTCTTTGGACATGAGATTGAGGAGCCGAGCGGGCGCCCGGGAACTGGGCAAGCTGATGCGGTCGTACCGCAAGCAGGCAAGACTCACCCTTCGCGACCTGAGCCCGCTGGTCGACCGATCGATTACCCACCTCCACCGGCTGGAAACGGGCGAGCGGGCGGTCACTTCGGAGCTTGAGTTCGTCCTCTACCTGTCCAAATGCGGCGTGAGCTGCAAGGAGGTAGAGGAGTTGGTGCAGATCTGCCGCGACGCCAACGACGGGCGCGGCTATTGGCTTTGCTCCAAAGACGACTGGATGGCCGAGTCCCTGCGGACCTTGATCTTTCATGAGTCGGCAGCCGACCGCGTCGTGAACTACGAGTCCGACCTGATCCCCGGACTGCTGCAAATCGAGTCGTATATCCATGCACTGTTCCGCGACGAGGACTTGTCGGACGATGTCCGCCAGGTCCGAGTCCAGGCACGGCTGCGACGGCAGAAGATCCTCTTCGGCGCGAAGCCGGGCAAGTTCACCTTCATCATCAACGAACGCGCCCTTCGGCTTGAGGTCGGCGACTACCGGACCATGACCGAACAGCTCCTGGCCATGCTCTTCCTCACCGATCAGCCGAATATCAGCATCCGCATCCTGCCCGCGACCGCGCGCCATCGCGCGCTCTTCGGCGGCCCGTTCTCCTTCCTCGACTACGACGAATTCAAGCCGCTGGTCTATGTGCAGGGTCCGCTCGACGGGTTCATCATCGAGGACGAGGCGAAGGTGGAGAAGCACCGCGACCTCCTTCGGCGGGTGGTCAAGGTCGCGCTCGATGAGGGAGAATCCCGGGTGCTCATCGCCAAGTTGGCCGATGAGTACGACCGGACGGAAGGCCACTGGGATGATTCTCGGAGGGTGGCGAAAGAGCAGCTATAGCGGCAGCTCACAGACGAGCTGTGTCGAGGTCCTACTTCGCTCGGATCTCGCGAACATCCGTGATTCCAAGAACGCCGACGGCCCTCGCCTGGCCGTCGGCGCCTCGTCTTGGTCCACCTTCGTCGCGAGCGTCAAGCCGCGCTGATCACCGGGCTGGAATCTGGAAGGTCGGCCACGCCGCGTCCAACCAGTCCCGGTCGAACGCCACGTCAGTCTGCTGCTGTATCACCGCAAGACAGGCCGACCGGTAGGTCGATGGGGTGAAGGCTCCGCCATCGAGCCACACGGGGTCGACGTCGCCTACCTGGGGCGGGTCCGCCGCGAACAGCGGTTCAAGGTTCGCGGTCACCTTCCCGTCGACAGCCTGCACCAGCCGAGACAAGGCATCGACGTTCCAATACGCGGACATGAACACCCCACCGCCCGCCGACGCCCGCACCGCGACGTCCAGGTCGCTTCCCGCCCACCCGTTGTTCTCGAGAACCACCACACGATCGGCAACCGTGAACACCTGAGCGTGGCCGTAGTCGCCGATCGCGTCATCCGGGACGGCGGACTCCACGAACGTCCGCGCGCCGATCGGCATGGTCGGGTCGCCGCCGTAGGCCCGAACGACATCGTCCGCGCTCAGACCGACCACAACAGCCACGGTGATCGCGAGGTCGTGCGCGGTGTCCACCCAGGCGTGCTGTTCCATCAGTTTCCGCATGTCTGGCGACCGTCCGCTCCCGAGGCGAAGATGAGCACGACAGGCAGCAGTCCGGTCCCGGTCTTCGTCGCCATCGGCTCTCCCCAGCGCGCAACGTAGTGTCATCCCAATCGCACGCCTCTTCTGGCGATGTGGTCGTGATTCCAAGAACGCCGACGGCCCTCACCTGGCCGTCGGCGCCTCTTCTTGGTCCACCTTCGTCGCGAGCGTCAAGCTCCGCTGATCAGGTGAGTGTCACCCGGGCGTTGGCCCAAGACGTGTGGTCGTAAGCGCTCGTGGTGTTGGCGGCGTTGCGCACGATTAGCGACAGGTATCGGACACCAACCACATCCAGGGAGAGCGATTTCGGACCGACAGCCGCGGTGAGCAGCCCAGTGTCGGCGATCTTGCGGCCATCGGCCCAGACCTCAGCCACCACACTCCCCGCGGTGCTCTGCCGCGCGGAGAAGTCGTCGATCCCGACCACAGCGGTGAAGCGGGACATCTTCGCCCCCAGGTAATAGACGATCTCCGAAGGCGCGTGGACACCCAGGCCCTTCTGGTAAACCGTCCCACCGAAACTGATCGGGGTGCCGTCGCCCGCGCCGGACTTGCCGTTGCTCTTGTCCAGTTCGACCGGGCCCCAGCCGTTCGTGGCGCTGACCCACCGCAGGTCACTCAGGTAGGAATCGGTCGTCGGCGCGGGCGGAACAAAGACATGCTTCCGCGTGAAGCTGAGCGGGCCCGCGCTCGACCCGGTCGTGGCCGTCGCGGTGAGCTGCCAGGCGACGGGGGTCGCGGGGACGGTCACCTCGAAGGTCGTGCGCAAGGACTGACCGGCGGTCAGCCGGACCGCCGTCGTCGGGCTGGTGGCGCGGACGGTCCAGCCACTGGACCCGGTGAGGGTGACCTGCGGCGCGGTCCACTCACCCGTGGAGCCATTGGCCAGGGTTGCCGTCACCTGGTACTTGCCGCCGGGTGCGACGGTCGCCGGGACCTGGAGCGTCAGGCCGAAGCCGGGGCGGGTGAACTGCGGCACCCACTCGTCCCGCATGTACTGGACGAGCCGGGCCGCGACGACGGGGTTCTGCGCGGCGACGTCGGTGGCCTCGCCGATGTCGGTCTTGAGGTTGTAGAGCTCGACCTTCCACTCGGCCTCGGTCGCGGGGCGGTTGTGGCCGGGCGCGAAGCGCAGGGCCTTCCAGTCGGACTCGCGGACCGCCTCGGCGACGCGGGTGACGCTGCCGCCGTCGGCAAGGTTGGCGCGTGAGGTGGAGCCGGGCTCGCGGCGGTACCAGTACAGGTGATCGGCCCGCGCGGATGGCTGGCCGGACAGCAGCGGCGCCGCGGACACGCCATCGATGTCGCTGGGGACCGGTGCGCCCGCCAAAGCGGAGAGAGTGGGCAGCAGATCGGTCTGCTGGGTCGGGCGGTCGCTGGTCCCGGCCTGGACGAGACCTGGCGACCAGGCGATGAGGGGGATGCGGATGCCGCCCTCGTAGAGGTTGCGCTTGTAGCCGCGCAACGGGCCGTTGGCGTCGAAGAGGTCGGGGTTGAACCCGTTCTCCTCGTGCGGGCCGTTGTCGCTGGTGACGATGACGATGGTGTTCTCAGCCAGGGAGTTGGCCCGCAGGGTGTCGACGATCGACCCGACATAGGAGTCGAGCCTGCTGACCTGGGCGGCGTGCCCCTTGTCGGCCGCCGGCCACGGCTTGGTGGCGTAGGCGCCGAGGCTGGGGACATCGCTGGGCGCGTGCGGGAGGTTGGGGGTGAAAAACAGGAGGAACGGCTCGGTCTTGTGCGCGTTGATGAACTCGACCGAGCGGTCGCGGAACAGGTCCGGCGCGAACGTGACTTTGTTCGTGCCGCTGTTCTCCGGCAGCGCGGTCCGGACCCCGTTGTTCCACAGGTAGTCCGGGTAGTAGTCGTGCGCGTGGTCGTGGGTGATGTAGCCGAAGAACTCCTCGAAACCCCGCGCGTTGGGGTGGCTCGGCTGCCCGTCCTGCTCCGGGCCGAACCCCCACTTGCCGATGCACGCCGTCCGGTAGCCGCGGGTGCGGAGCAGCTCCGCGAACGTGACGTCGGTGTCGTTGAGCGACCCCTGTGGGCCGCCCTCCGGGTTCTGTCGCACGGTCGCGTGCCCGGAGTGCAGACCGGTCAGCAGCGAGCAGCGGGACGGGGCGCACACCGCGGCACTCGCGTACGCGGAGGTGAAGCGAAGACCCGCCGCGGCCAGGCCGTCGATGACCGGCGTGGTCATGAGCTGCTGACCGTAGGCGCCCAGCTCGCCGTAGCCGAGGTCGTCGGCGAGGATCACCACGAAGTTCGGCGGTGAGGTCGCCGCCTCGGCGAATCCGCTGGGCAACGCGGCGCCGCCGATGGCGACCGCGGAACCGATTAAGAATTGGCGGCGACTGGGCTGCATAGTGAGAGCTCCTCAGGGGAAAGATCACACGAACACGCCCGAAATTTGAACACACTTGCCCCGAAGTTCAGCACTCTTGTACACAAGTTGTCATGACCCCGTCATCGTCGCCCTGCTGCGCGACCGCTCGCGCGAACGCGCCCGATGCCTACGCCACCGGCGCGGCGGGCCTGCCCGCCGTGGTCCACGGCCGGGAGTTCGGTGGCGGATCAGAACCACCGGGGAACCAAGGGATGGTGCGGCTGCCCGGCGGGACGTTCCGAATGGGGAACGACGACCAGGCCGCCAATCCCGGGGACGGCGAGAGTCCTGTCCGCGCGGTGGAAGTCGCCGCGTTCCTCATCGACCCGCACGCGGTGTCAGTCGCCAGGTTCGCGGCCTTCATCGACGCCACCGGGTACGTCACCGAGGCGGAGCGGTTCGGGTGGTCATTCGTCTTCGCCGGTCTACTCGCCCCCGAGCAGGTGTCAACCACACCGGCGGTGCCGGGGACGCCGTGGTGGCGCCGCGTGGACGGAGCGTCCTGGCGGTTGCCCGAGGGACCTGGCAGCGGCGTCGACCAGCGGTCGGACCACCCGGTCGTCCACGTGTCGTGGACCGACGCCGCGGCTTACGCCGCGTGGGCGGGGCGGCGCCTGCCCACCGAGGTCGAGTGGGAGTACGCCGCGCGCGGCGGCCTGGATCAGGCGCGCTATCCCTGGGGCGACGACCTGACGCCGAACGGGGAACGTCGGTGCAACATCTGGCAGGGCGACTTCCCGGTTGCGAGCCTCGCCGAACGGGTCGGGACCGAGCCGGTCGACGCCTACTCGCCCAACCGCTACGGCCTGCACAACGCCGTCGGCAACGTGTGGGAGTGGAACGCCGATTGGTGGACCGCCGGGCAGAGCCGTGTCCTGCGCGGCGGCTCCTACCTGTGTCATGACTCGTACTGCAACCGCTATCGGGTGGCCGCGCGCACCAGCAACACCCCGGACTCGTCGAGCGGCCACATCGGTTTCCGCTGCGCGGCCGACGTCTGATCCGGCTCATGCCGATCAGGCACCCTGCCGGGTGATGTGGTCGGCGAGTTCGTCGGCCCGGGTCCGCCAGTTCTGCCGTCGGAACTTCACCACGATCAGGTACAGCAGCCCGCTGCCGAGGAGCACGCCCATCACCACCAGGGCCACATTGCCCGCCAAGCCGCCGACCGCGACCAGGATCAGGCCGAGTGACACCGCGAGCACCGCGAGACTCACCGCGATGCCCTCCGGCCGCCATTGCCACCGCCTGCCCACGGCTACCTCGTCGAGCAGCAGTTCCGCGCCACGGCGCAACTCCAGGTCGGCGACGTCGAGCTCGATGATGCGCCGAGCCGCCGACTCGCAGATCTGGAGCTGGGTCTCGCTGGTGATGACCAGAGCCTCGTCCGCGGTTCGGCTGCGCACCTGCTCGGACACAGAGCACCACGTGCTGGCCAGGTAGTACCGCAGCACCGGGTCCGGCGACCCGCCGAACCGATCTTCCAGGTCGGCCGCGGCGCCCGCGGCGTCCCCGGCCGCCACCCGCGCCTGGGCCAGGCCCAAGTGGGCCATGATGTTCGCCGGGTCGCGCGCCTGCGCCGCCGCATAGCGCCGGGCGGCGGCGCGCCAGCGGCCGCGGGCCAGCAGCACGTCGCCGATGCCCACCTCGTCATACGGGCTCGCGCGCAACTCCGCCGCGCGCACGAACCCGGCCATCGCCTCGTCAAGACGGCCCGCGAGCAGCGCGGACCGCGCGCCGTCGAAGATCGCCCTGGGTCCCGGCGGCCCCATTACGGCATCGAGTGGCAACAGCTGCCACTTCTCGATGACGTCCTGCCAACTGCGAAGCATTGGATCACCCGGGTGAAGACGCTACCCTCAAGCAGCACCGGGGTTCAGGCAGTACGTCCCAGGGGAGTGCCCACGATCAGCCGTCCGCGACGCCGAGGACACCAGCTGAGCTCACGCTTGCTGGCGTCTTCACTGGTGGCTGGGTACGCGGCGGTGAGCGCCGTGGTCGGCGCGGTCCTACTGATCACCCCCAAGGAGCCCGCGCCGGGGACCGCGGCTCCATCGACGAGCTACATCCTCGCCCCACCACCCGCCTACGGCCCCGCCGACGTCATGACGCCGGTCGTGCCCAGCCCGGGCGGGCCCGCTGCCACGCCGAGTCCGTCGAATGTCGCCCTGCCGGTGCCGGACGGCTTCCAGCGGGTCGCGGGCCCCGGCGGCCTGATCACCACCATCCCCAAGGGCTGGATCATCACCCGCGCGTCGGGCCCCGGCGCCATGCAGGCCACCGACCCGGCCGAACCGAGCCGCCAGGTCCGCTACGGCGGCGCCCCGGCCCCGCCGACCGACCTGCTGCAGTCACATGTCGACTACGAGTCCGTGTTCTCCCGGTCGAAGGCCGCGTTCCACCGGCTGAGCCTTGGCACCACGACCTACCACGGCGTCACCGCGGTGGACTGGGAGTTCGAGCACGACACCGCCGACTCCCGCCGCCGCGCGCACTCGATGTACTGGCGCGTCGACGGATTCGAGTACTTCATCTACGCCGCGTCCGACGCCGACAAGTGGGCACAGACGCTGCCGATCTACCACGCGATGATCGACAACGCGACACCCTAGGCACTGTCCTGAAAGGACAGTGCCTAGCCGCGGCGGGCGGTGGCGAACCGGGGACGGTCCGCCAAGTCCTTGTGGTCCAACACTTCGGTCAACAGCCTGCGCGACGACAACAGCGCGGGAACGGCCTCGCCATGGGTGTCGTCGTGCTCGATCGCCACCCCACCGCCCGGCCGCAGCAGACGAACCGCGGCGGTCACCACCGACCGGATCACGTCAAGGCCGTCGGCGCCCGAGAAGACCGCGTGCGCCGGGTCGTGCTCGGCGACCTCCGGCGGCACCGGGGTGGCCGACGGAACGTACGGCGGGTTGCACAGGACCAGGTCGACCCGGCCCTCCAGTTCGGTGAACAGGGCGGAGTCGGTCACGTCACCCGAGTACAGCCGAACCGGGGTGTCCCCGGCGGTGACCCGCGCGTCGGCGTTGCGGCGGGCCCAGGCGAGGGCGCTGTGGTCGATGTCGACCGCGTGGACCTGCGCGTCCGGCCTGGCGTTGGCGACCGACAGGGCGAGTACGCCCGAGCCGGTGCAGAAGTCGACCACGATCGGGTTCCTGACGCCTTCGAGCACCGACAGGCCCCAGGCGAACAAGAGCTCGGTCTCCGGGCGCGGGACGAAGACACCAGGCCCGACCGACACCGAGATCGCGCCCATGAAGGCCATGCCGGTCAGATGCTGCAACGGCTCCCGGCGGGCGCGTCGCGCCACGAGCTTGCCCAGGGCCTCGACGACCGGAGGGTCGACCAGCGGCACCATCGGCAGCTTGCCCCGCTCCACCCCCAGCACGTGCGCGGCCAGCAGTTCGGCGTCGTTGCGGGGCGAGTCGACCCCGGCCGCGGCGAGCAGGCGCTCGGCCTCCAAGATCGCCACGCGCAGGGGTTGACGGGTCATGAGGGTCACCCTTTCACGGTCACCCGTGTGCGGCGAGCCGCTCGGACCGGTCCGCGTCGGCGAGCGCGTCGAGGACCGCGTCGAGGTCACCGTCGAGGACGGCCTCAAGGTTGTGCGCCTTGTAGCCGACGCGGTGGTCGGAGATGCGGTTCTCCGGGAAGTTGTACGTGCGGACCCGCTCGGACCGGTCGACCGTGCGCACCTGGCTGCGGCGGGCGTCGGAGGCCTGCTGGGCGGCCTCCTCCTCACGCAGCGCGAGGAGCCTGGCCTTGAGTACCTGCATGGCGCGGGCCTTGTTCTGCAGCTGCGAACGCTCGTTCTGGCAGGACGTGACGATGCCGGTCGGCAGGTGGGTGATGCGCACCGCCGAGTCGGTCGTGTTGACGCTCTGCCCGCCCTTGCCCGACGAACGGTAGACGTCGATGCGCAGGTCCTTGTCCGGGATCTCCTCGATCTCGGCGGCCTCGTCGGAGTCCGGGTAGACCAGCACGCCAGCCGCCGAGGTGTGGATGCGGCCCTGCGACTCGGTGGCGGGCACCCGCTGCACGCGGTGCACCCCGCCCTCGAACTTCAGCCGCGCCCAGACGCCGTCCGGGTCGCTGCCCTTGCTCTTGATGGCGACGGTCGCGTCCTTGACCCCGCCGAGGTCGGACTCGGTGCTGTCGAGCACCTCGGCCTTCCACCCGTGCCGCTCGGCGTAGCGCAGGTACATGCGCATCAGGTCGCCCGCGAACAGCGCGGACTCCTCGCCGCCCTCGCCGGACTTGACCTCCAGCAGCACGTCGGCGCTGTCATGCGGGTCGCGCGGGAGCAGCAGCTCGGTCAGCTTCGTCTCCAGCTGCGGGATCCGCTCGGCGAGCTCGGCGGCCTCCTCGGCGAACGCGGCGTCCTCGTCGGCCAGCTCGCGGGCGGCCCCGAGGTCGCTGCGGACGGACTCCAGCTCACGCAGCGCCCGGATCACCGGGGTCAGCTCGGCGTAGCGCTTGCCGAGCTTGCGCGCGCGGTCCTGGTCGGCGTGCACAGCTGGGTCGGCGAGGGTCTTCTCCAACTCGCCGTACTCGCTGAGCAGCTCGCCGAGACTAGATGAGTCCACCGTCCACCTCTCGCCTTGGGCCGAACATGACGACGGCGCCCGTCCCGCGAGCGGGAGGGCGCCGTCAGCGAAGCTACTTCGCGGTCTTGTCGCGCTTGCCGTACCGCGCCTCGAAGCGCGCGACCCGGCCACCGGTGTCGAGGATCTTCTGCTTGCCGGTGTAGAAGGGGTGGCAAGCCGAGCAGACCTCGACGTGGATGCTGCCGGAAGTCTTGGTGCTGTGGGTGGTGAAGGTGTTCCCGCAACCGCAGGTGACCTCGGTGGTCACGTAGGCGGGGTGGATCCCGTTCTTCACAGTCTCGCCTCTCGATAATGGCCGCCGGGTCCCCTGCTGTCTTGGGGTGAACCGGAGCCGGACTAGGCCTAACAGTGTGCCAGACGCGCTGACAGTGGATTTAACGCGGTCGAGGTGCGCCCTATTCCGCCGTTCGTCGCACCAGAGCGCCCTCCGACCGCAAGTGACCGGCCATCCACCGACCGTAGTCTCCCCAGGACCCAGGCCCGCGACGCACACTGTCGGCGTGCTGTTCACGATAGGCAGGCCATTGTCGGTGACCGCCTGGTTGGCGGCCCCGCTGCTGTTCGCCGTGTCAGTTCTAGGCCTCACGGCGATCGGCGGAGCGCTCCTCTCCGCCCCCTGGCAGGCAACTCTCTCCAGCGCGCTATGGGGCGCCGCCGCGGCCATCACCGCCGCCTTGGCAGGCGCCGTCGCCTGGCGGTCCCCCAGCCAGCGAGCGGCCTTGGCGATCCCCTACCCACTGACGCTGTTACTGGCGGGATTGGCACTGGACGACGTCCGAGTCCCGACCAGGTGGGCAGGCACCCTCGGCGTCCTGGCGATCGCCGCACTCCTGGTCTTCTACCAACGTCGGCGAACGATGTAGTTCAGGCGGACTCTCGATACACCCGTCGCGCGATTTGCTCGACCTGTTCGACCGTCAGCACCGGGGCTGTCGGCGCTCGCAAAGCTTCAGTGAGGAGCCGACGCACGAGCGCGGAGGTCGGGACGTGCTCGGCGTCGGCGCGCGCCTTCAACTCCGCCACGAGCGACGCGGGCACCCGAAGGGAAAGCGCCGCCTGCTGACTCTCGGCGATCGCCTCCGCGATCGCTTCGGCTTCCTCCTCGGCGACCTCCTCACGGAGCCGCGCGTGTCGAGCCAGCCGGTCTCGCTTGACGGGGTCCAGCTCGGTGTCAGCCTCGGCACGGGTGTCGGCGATCTGTTGGTTGATGGTCGCCAAGGCCTCATCCCTAGCGGTGCTGTCAGTCATCACGCGCCTTCCTCACGAGTGGGCCGACTTGCGGGAGTATCGAACCGGCCGGAGTTCTTTGGGGACCGAAGGTCCCTGCAGTGCCCCAGCATCCTCGTGGCAATCCCTTAGCCGGAAACAGGCGTCAAGGGGCGGCTTGCCGATCGCCGCAGGCGACGCCGTAGGCGACGC
>Ga0247823_10004166_pt1 | contig 11627 bp, 11 predicted proteins | sample 13C_PalmiticAcid_2_FD_192426 | JGI IMG/M metagenome (GOLD analysis project Ga0247823, IMG submission 192426) | Soil microbial communities from agricultural site in Penn Yan, New York, United States - 13C_PalmiticAcid_Day30 | ecosystem: Environmental > Terrestrial > Soil > Agricultural land...
TCGGTGGACTGCACCGTCTGGATCGCATTGCCCGCATAGATCGGACGCTTGAACGTGTCGGAAGAGACCACCTCGATGATCTCAGAGACCTGCGCCACGTCGAGCAGCGCTGCAACCCGCGGCAGAACGTTCTTGCCGACCGAGGTCGCAGCCGAGACGATGGCGTCATAGGAACCGGCGAGCGACACGATGAGCGCTGCCAGCGGTTCGGCAAGGTTGTTGGCAAGGCTCGCATCGTCGGCGACGAGCACCTTGGTGACGCCCGAGAGCTTTGCCGCCTGGTCGGCCGCCGCCTTGGCACCGGCGCCTGCGACGAGCACATGCACGTCGGAACCGATTTTCGAGGCCGCCGTCAGCGCCTTCGCCGTCTGGTCGGAAAGGTGCGCATTGTCGTGATCTGCCAGAAGAAGAATGGCCATGGTTTAGTTCTCCCTTTTCTGTCTCAGAGCACGCCGGCTTCGTTTTTCAGCTTGTCGACCAGTTCCGCGACCGACTTGACCTTGACGCCGGCCTTGCGGCCCGACGGTTCCTCGGTCTTCAGCACCTTCAGGCGTGGCGCCGTGTCGACGCCGAAGTCACCGGGAGTCTTCTTGTCGAGCGGCTTCTTCTTCGCCTTCATGATGTTCGGCAGCGAGGCGTAACGCGGCTCGTTCAAGCGAAGGTCCGTGGTGACGACCGCCGGAAGCTTGACTTCGATCGTCTGGAGACCGCCGTCGACTTCGCGCGTCACCTGGGCCGAACCGGAACCGATCTCGACCTTCGAGGCGAAGGTCGCCTGTGCCCAGCCGAGCAGCGCCGACAGCATCTGGCCGGTCTGGTTGGAATCATCGTCGATCGCCTGCTTGCCGACGATAACAAGGCCCGGCTGTTCGGCGTCCGCCACGCCCTTGAGGATCTTGGCGACCGCCAGCGGCTCGACGGCGTCTTCCGTCTCGACCAGCACGGCGCGGTCCGCGCCCATGGCGAGCGCCGTGCGCAGCGTCTCTTCAGCCTTGGCCGGACCGATCGACACCACGACCACTTCCTCCGCCTTGCCGGCTTCCTTCAGCCGCAGCGCCTCTTCCACCGAAATCTCGTCGAACGGGTTCATCGACATCTTGACGTTCGCAAGCTCGACGCCAGACCCATCCGACTTCACGCGGATCTTTACGTTGTAATCAACAACGCGCTTCACTGGGACCAAGATCTTCATGGCTTCCTTCCTCACCAACTCGTTACATGCGGCCGCGCAGGGCTTCAGGATCGTAGGGCGATTCCGCGATCACCCGCGCCTTGCGGCGTTCGCCGAGGATCGGCACTTCCAGCTCCGTTCCGGGCGTGCCGAGCGCAACGGGCAGCAGGGCGAAGGCGATATCGTGCCCGATCGTATAGGCGTAGCTGCCGGAGGTAACGCGCCCGACAAGTTTGCCCTCGTGATAGACGCCCTCATGGATGAGCGAGCTCGCACCGTCCGTGTCGATGGCGATCGTTACGGAGCGTTGCTTGACGCCCTCCTGCTGCTGACGCATGAGCGCCGCCTTACCGATGAAGACGCCCTTGTCGAGCCGGATGAAGCGGTCAAGGCTGCTTTCCCACGCCGTCAGTTCCGGATTCATGTCGCGATACATGGCGCGGTAGGACTTTTCGAGACGAAGCGATTCCAGGGCATGGTAGCCTATGAGGCGAAGGCCGTGCGGCTCACCCGCCGCAAGAATCGCCTGCAAGAGCTGCCGCTGGTAGGGCAGCGGATGATAGAGTTCCCAGCCAAGTTCGCCTTCATAATTGACACGCAACATGCGAACGTCAGTCGCCAGGCCCACCGTGCCCGACTTAACGCCGAACCACGGGAACGCCTCGTTGGAAAGGTCCATCTCGGTCAGGCCCTGCAACACGTCTCGCGCCTTGGGGCCGACGACGGTGAAGCAGCCGCGCTCGTTGGTGACGTTGCGAAGCTGCACGCTGCCGTCCTTCGGCAAAAGCTTCGACAGATCGTCAAAATTCCAGCGTTCGGCACGCGGTGTCGAGATCAGGTAGAAGCTGCCGTCTTCGAGGCGCGCCACGACATATTCCGCCTGCACGCCGCCGTTCTTCGTCAGGTGGTGGCTAAGATTGACGCGGCCTGCCTTCGGCAGGCGGTTGGCAAGAATGGTGTCGAGCCAGGCTTCGGCACCGGCGCCGGAGACTTCGAACTTCGTCATCGGGGTCATCTCGACGAGTCCGACCGCCTCGCGCACCGCCCGCACCTCTTCGGCCACGTAATGGCCCTTCTGCGTCCAGCGCCAGCTATACTGGTCCTTGGCTTCCACACCCTCAGGCGCAAACCAGTTCGGCACTTCCCAGCCGTTCAGAACGCCCCAGACGGCACCACGCTGCGATAGGATATCGTAGGAGGGCGCGGTCTTTTGCGGGCGGGCAGCAGGCATGTCCTGACCCGGGTAGTGCAATTCCGCATGCGTACCCCAGCTCTCCTTGACTTTGTGGCGCGTCCATTCCTTGTTGGCATAGGTGCCGAAACGACGCGGATCGAGTTCCGACGCATCGAGACTGTTGGCACCCTCGACGATGCGTTCGGAGAGATAGTAGCCGATCGCCCCGCCCCACAGGATGCCGCCCGGAACACCCTCGGCGATCCAGACATTCTCCAACCCCCAGGCCGGGCCGACGAGCGGCAGTTCGTCCGCCGTCATCTGGAAGGGGCCGCGAACATTCGCCTTGATGCCGACGCGGCCGAGTGCAGGCACCATTTCCATGGCAGCCTCCCAGTTCCAGGCGACCGCGTCGAAATCTTCCTCCACGAGATCGGCACCGAACCATTCCGGGACGCCGTTTTCGGCGAAAAGCTTGAGGTGCTCGGTCTTTTCATAGGGACCGAACATCAGGCCGTCGCCCTCCTCGCGCAGATAGCCTTCGAAACCTTCATCGCGCAGGATCGGCATTTCCGGCAGCCCCTGACGCTTGCGCTCGATGATCTCAGGGACCGCATCGGTGATCCAGTACTGGTGAAGGATCGGGATCGCAGGGATTTCCAGGCCGAGCATCACGCCCGTCTGGCGCGCGTAGTTGCCGGTCGCCGAAATGATGTGCTCGCAGATGATCTCGCCATTGTTGGTGATGATCTTCCATTCGCCGTTGGCGAGACGCTCGAAGCCCTTCACCTCGGTGTTGAGATAGATCTTCGCACCGCGGTCGCGTGCGCCCTTTGCCATAGCCTGCGTAACGTCGGCAGGGGCGATGTGGCCGTCATCGGGATGGTAGAGCGCAGCCAGCATACCCTTGTTGTTTTCGAGCAACGGCCAGAGCTCGCGCGCTTCCTGCGGCGTCACGAGTTCGGCCCGGATGCCCTGAACGGCGGCAACGCTCATATAGCTCTTGTATTCGTCTAGGCGGTCGCGCGTATTGGCGATGCGCAGCTGACCGCATTTGTGCCATCCGACATGCTGACCGGTTTCAGCCTCGAGGCCTTCATAGATCTCGATGGTCTTGGCAATCATGCGGCCGATATTGATGCTGCGTGCATAGGAGGGGATGAGACCGGCAGCATGCCAGGTCGAACCGGCAGTGAGCTGCGTGCGCTCCAGAAGCGCGACATCCGTCCAGCCGCGCTTGGTGAGACCGTAAAGAATGGCGGCGCCGACGCAGCCACCGCCGATGACGACGGCGCGAGCATGAGTTTGCATGAAAAGGTTCCCTCGAATTGGTTTTCACCAACCTACAAACGACCTTTCGGCCTGTAATCTTGCTAAAAATTGCCGAGGGGCATAACCTCAGATTATGCACAGACTCCGCTCCCTCATCCCGTCCGCCAACTACCTCTTCTGCTTCGAAGCAGCAGCCCGAAGGCGCAGCTTCACGGCTGCCGCACAGGAGTTGAATGTCAGTCAGCCGGCCGTCAGCAAGACCATCCGCCTCTTGGAAGAGGCGACCGGGCTGAAGCTCTTTCGCCGCGAACATACACGGCTGGAACTGACGGCAGAGGGGCAGCGGCTCTACAAGGAGACGCAGGAAGCCTTCGACCATCTGCACATGGTGATCTCGTCGCTACAGAAAAAACATTCCAATGATGTGGTGCGTGTTTCCTTCTCCGCATCGTTCGTACAGCTGTGGCTTCTGCCGCGACTGAAGGACTTCAAGGCCAAGCATCCAGATGTTTCGCTGCGCATCGAAGAAAGCAGTCGCGACGACCAGGATTTGGTGGAAGAGGATATCGATCTTTCCGCTCGCCTCGGCAACGGCAAGTGGCCGGGTATCCATTCCTGGCGTTTTGTGACGGAGGAAGTGCTGCCGGTATGCAGCCCGGACTATCTGAGAGACCACGGGCCAATCCATGAGCCGGCTGATCTCCTTCAGCATACGCTGCTGAACTTCGAAGAAAGGCACCGCACCCGTCTTGGCTGGCGTGAATGGCTGGAGCGCCACGCGGTTCCGGTTGCCCGCCTGAAGCAGGATTTCGTCTTCACCGATGCGCTCGGCTCCATCGAAGCGGCTGTGCTTGGCCAGGGTATCGCGCTTGGCTGGAAACATCTCGTTCACGACCATATAAGGGCCGGACGGCTGGTTCTCCCATTGCAGGAATCCTATCGGTCGGGGCACGCGATCCACATCATCATGCCGGCACAGCGCCCGCCGAAACGCGGGACGGAGCTTTTTCGCGACTGGCTGATCGAGCAGGACGCCGACGCCGGCATTCTCCAGCCCATGGGAAACGATGATGCCGGCTAAAACCTTTCACCCACGAAATGGGCGGCTTGGGCGCCCGCTTCGTAATAGAGCTCTTTCAGTGGACGCAGGGCCGGCTCCTTCGGATTGCTGAGCGGCAAGGGCAGTTCGGCGTCGGTCTTCTCGCCTAGGACCAACTGCGCCAGCGTGCGCCCAAACACGGTGCCCGGCGCGATACCGCGGCCGTTGTAGCCGGAAAAGCCGACCACCTTGTCGGCAAAGCGATAGAAGCGCGGCAGGGCATTGTCCGTCATCCCGATCTTGCCGAACCATTCACATTCGAATTCGACGGAACCAAGCTGGGGGAAGAGCCTTTTCAGCGCGCGTTTCGCCCAGGCGACGTGGATAGCGCGGCCGGTATTGCGCAGCGCGCCGACACTGCCGAAAATGAGCCTTCCGGCCTGATCCATGCGGAAGGACGACAAAATCTCCTTCGTGTCCCAGACGCCCTCGCGCCCCGGCAGGATCGACGACAGGAGGTCCGGCGACAGTGGCTGCGTTGCCAAATTGAAATACGGCAGATGCACCTGCTCGCGACGAACATCGCTCCAGGGGCCAGTGCTGTAGGCATCCGTCGAGACGATTACCCACGGCGCAGTGATGGAACCACGGTCGGTACGCACCCTCCAGCCATCCCCGGAACGTTCGCAGGCGACAACGCGCGAACCGGTGTGGATATCAGCGCCTGCAGCAATCGCGGCCTTTGCCAGACCGCGCACATAGGCGAGCGGTTGCAAAGTCCCTGCCCGCATGTCGAGCAGCGATCCAGCATAGGCCCGGCTTCCGACGCGGCGCGCCGTCTCCGCCGCGTCGAGAAGCATGACGGGTGCGCCACGTTTTTGCCACTGGCTCGCCCGTTCCGTAATCTCCTTCAGGCCTTCGGCACCCACCGCGCAGTGCAATGTCCCCTTGCGCTCCAGCTCGCAGGCAATGCCGTGTTTTTCGATGAGGTCCATGACCAGCCGTGGTGCATTGCCCAACATATCGAGCAGACGTTCGCCGTGGATATCGCCGAGCGCACCGGGCAAATCGTCCGGCATCACCCACATGCCGGCATTGATCAGCCCGACATTGCGACCGGCCCCGCCAAAGCCGATTTCCGCCCCTTCGAGCACGACCGCGCGGCGTCCTGCCTCGGCCAGATGGAGGGCCGCGGAAATCCCGGTAAACCCGCCGCCGACGATGACGACCTCTGCCTGCTGATCGCCCATCAACAGCTGTGTCGCCGGAGCAGGCCGCGCCGTTTTTTCCCAAAGTCCGTGGGAGTGCGGGTCGTTCAGCATGGTCTCGGTCCTTCCAGGTCCTTGCTATTTCTGATTTTTCGGCTGACCGAAGACATAGTCTGCCACCTTCGGCAGGAAGATGTCGGACCGATATGTCTTCGGCTTTTCGCCAACGGAGCTGCCAGTGTTGAGAATGCCCGCCTGATAATCGTCGGCAAAGAGGCTGTAGGGGTAGGGCGCTTCGGTGGCGCTGGCTGCATCGAGCGCGGCGCGTTGGTCGGCGGCTAGCTCGAAATCGAGTGCCGCCATATTGTCTTCGAGTTGCTCGAGCTTGCTCGCTCCGACGATCGCAGCAGCAACGCCCGGGCGATTGATGACCCAGTTGAGCGCCACCTGCGCCATGCTGCATCCCACCTCCGCAGCCGTTTTCTCGAGAGTGGCGACAATGCGGGCATTGCGTTCATTGAACAGACCGAGACCAGTGCCGGAGGCATCGAGCGCAAGGCGCCCCGCTTGCGCGGCGGAGCGGTACTTGCCGGACAGTAACCCCATGGCAAGCGGGCTCCAGGCGGTGATGCCGAGCCCGAGCGTTTCGGCGAGGGGAACGAACTCGTGCTCTATGCTGCGTTCGACGAGCGAATAGGGAAGCTGCAGGCTGATCGGCGGCGACAACGCGTGGGCTTCCGCCCAGGTCTGCGCCCGTGCGGCATACCAGCCGGGTACGTCGGAAAGGCCCGCATGCCGTATCTTTCCCGCGCGCACAAGATCATCGAGCGTACGCATGACCTCCTCCGCCGGGGTCATGCGATCCCAGGTGTGCAGGAGATAGAGATCGATGTAATCCGTCTTCAGGCGTTTCAGCGAGGCATCGACCGCGCGCATGATATTCTTGCGTCCATTGCCGCCGGCATTCGGATTGCCCGACGAGACATTGTTCGAGAACTTCGTGGCAATGACCAGATGGTCGCGAAGCCCGGCGTCGGCGACGAAGCTGCCGACGAGGCTCTCGCTCATACCCCCGGCATAGGAATCCGCCGTGTCGATGAAATTGCCGCCGGCCTCGACATAACGATGGAAGATCGCGCGGGCGGTCGCTTCATCACTGCCCCAAGAGCCACCGATACCACGGATACCCGCATTTCCGAATGTCATCGTGCCGAGCGCAAGGCGGGTTACTCGCAAACCGGAGCGGCCTAAAAGGTAGTATTGATCGAGCGACATCGTCGGTCCTTCATTGTGCGTGAAACACCTGCGCTACATCGCGCCCATATAGGGGCGGCGCGCGGTGCTATGCTGCACATAGTTGATCATGGTGATGAAGTCGAAGACCGGTCGGCCGGTCGCTGCCTGCACGGCATGGGCATAGGGCGGCAGGTCACTGCACTCAAGCAGAATGGAGCGGACATCGGGATTGTCCTCCACGAGACGCCGGGCAACCTCCGTCACTTCCCGCTCGATCGCAGCGGAATCCAGCGTTCCGCGCTCTTCCAGAATGGCCTCGCGAAACTCCGCCTGCCCTTCCATACCGGCAACGGCAAGAGGAACGTGGTCAGCGACGTTACAGGCGGCAAAGTGGCGCTGGGTCAATCGCGTGGCATTGGCGGTAATGACGCCGACCCGCCCACCGCACAGAGCATGCATGAACGGAATCTGCATAAGGCTCGAAAGGAAAACTGGAATTTCGACAGCGGCCGCAACTTCTTCCTGAAAATAGGCCATGAAACCGCAGGCGCCCGTGATTGCCTTGACGCCCCGATTCTGCAGCTCGACGGCAGCCTCGATGAAGACTTCCTTCAGGGCGGGATCGCGCTGATTGAGAAGGCGGTCGATCGAGGCACCCCGTACTTCCTGGAAGCGCACGGGATAGTCATAGGTCGTCGCATTGCCGACATTGCCGGGAACGCAGGGATAGGCGGCATCGAGGATCAGGATGCCGATCTGCTCACCGTACCACGACTGCGTCTTCCGCGTGACCGTATAGACAGTCATCGTTGTTCTCTCCGATTTCCATGTCAGGGAAATGCGGGAGAGCTCCCTCTCCCGCATTATTGGTTCGTTACTCGACGAGGCGCGATGCGCCCGTATCGGCGGCCGTGCCATCCAGGCCGTAGGACTTGAGGATGGTGACGATCGTGCCGTCCGCATGCATTTCGGCAATCGCGGCATCCAGCGCAACGCCGAATTCCTTGGCGTTCAGCGAATAAGGGAAAGCTGTCTGCGCGGCTTCCTTCGTCGTCTTCACACGCTCGTCCGGAGCAGCGACGTTGACTTTCACGTCGCCAAGCGCGCCCTTCTGTGCCGCGACGACGCCGGTCGAATACCCGTCGACCGCGACGTCGATGCGGCCCGACGACAGATCCTGCTGCATGTTGACGGAGTTCGGATAGAGTTTCAGCGATACGCCGAGCATCGCCTTCAAGTCGGCGACCCAGAGATAACCCTGTACCGTACCGACCTGCTTGCCTTCGAGGTCGGAAACGTTCTTGAAGCCTTCCTTCGAATAGATGCCCATCTGGTCGGTGTAGAGCGGAGCGGAAAGGCTCATCACCTTCGCGCGCTCCGCCGTGCGGTACCAGTCGCCGGTGGTGATATCGGCCTGGCCGGACAGGACATACTGGATAGCCGCCGCCGGATCGACCGCAACGGCCTTGACCTTCAAGCATTCACGCTTGGCGAATTCCGCGGCGATGTCACCGTCGATGCCCTTCATGTTGCCGCTATCATCGACGAAGGAATGAGGAACATAGGTGGTGACCGCGACGGTCAGCGTGCCCGCCTCGACCGTGGTGAACTGATGCCTCGGCGTGCACTCCTGGGCGGATGCGGCCCCGACCGACAGGGCCAAACCGGCAATGCCGGCAAGGAGGAACTGCGTGGTGGTTGTGGTTCTCGGCATGCAGGTATCCTTTCAGCTTGGTTTCAACGTTGCGCGTAGAGACCGGCACGCTGTTCGACATGATTGACGAGAAGCGCGGCGGGAATGGAAATGGCGGCGTAGAGCACCCCTGCGGCAAGCAGCGCAGGAAAGTAGCGGAAGGTGGTCGAACCGATCTCGTAGGCGCGGCTCACCAGCTCTGGTAATGCAATGGTGAAGCAGAGCGACGTACCCTGGAAAATCAGGATGGAAAAACCGAGCAGCGCGGGAAGCGCCACCCGAAGACCCTGCGGCAGGAGCACGTAGCGCAGCTCGTCGAACCGGTTGAGGCCAAGTGCTTCGGCTGCCTCCCGCTGGCCATGCGCGACAGACTGCAGGCTGGCACGAATGATCTCGCTGGTATAGGCGCCGGTGTTCCAGGCGAGGGCGATGATCGCGGCCGAGAAGGAGCCGAGCGTCAACCCGGTCGTCGGCAGGCCGAAATAGATGAACTGCAGAAGCACCAGCGCCGGTGCGCCGCGCCCAACCTCGACGAGAAAGAGGCTGACACCTTTCAGCACGCGGTTCTTGGCGAGAACGCCCAACGCCAGGAGAAGCCCAAAAGGAATGCCGATCAGCAGGCTGAGGGCTGTTACCTGGAGGCTGATGGAGAGGCCGCCCAGAAGTTCCGGCAGCCAGGCGGAGATTTCGTCTTGGGTCGGAAACATCAACGTGCCACCTTTGCCCGGAGATAACCGTCTGCGACGCGCGAAAGCCAGGCGATCGGCAGGCTCAGGAGCACGTAGAACAGCCCGACCAGCGCGAAGACCTCGAGACCGCGGAACGTCAACTGCGAAAGCTGGTTGCCCTGGTAGGCAAGCTCCGCCACGCCGATGGTGGAGGCAACCGCAGTCTCCTTCATGAGGCCGATCAGATAGCTCGCCGCCGACGGCAGCGCGACGCGGAAAGCCTGTGGCGCAACGATATCGCGGAAGATCGACCAGCGGCCGAGATCGAGCGCCGCGGAGGCCTCCCATTGACCGAAATGGATGGAAGCGACGGCACCGCGGTAAATTTCCGCCATGTTCGCGGCTGCGATCAGCCCGAGGCCCATCAGAGCTGCATTGAAGGGGCTGATGGGCATTACGCCCATGCCAAGGCCGAAGAAGATGATGAAGAGCCAGAGGATCGGCGGAATGGCGCGCACGATCTGTATAGCAGTCATGGCAAGCAAACGGAGCGGCCAGAGGCGGCTTTGGCGCGCCGCAAGCAGCGGGACAGCAAGCACAGCACCGATGAGAAACGCGCCAGCCGTAAGTGCGACCGTCCAGGTCAGACCTCGCAGGAGCGGCAGAAGGTCCGCCGCGCTCATCGGTCGTGTACCGCACGAAGGAAGCGTTTCGTCCGTTCCTGCTGCGGATTGCGCATCACGTCCTTGGACGGTCCCTTCTCAACGATGTGGCCGTCGGCCATGATCATGACCGTATCGGAGACGTTCTCGGCAAAGCCCATTTCATGGGTAACGACGATCATAGTCATGCCGCTTTCGGCAAGCTCACGCATGACCGCGAGAACCTCAAGACCGAGCTCTGGATCGAGCGCCGAGGTCGGTTCGTCGAACAGCATGATATCCGGATCAAGCGCCAGCGAGCGGGCAATGGCGATGCGCTGCTGCTGGCCGCCCGAACACCGCACCGGATATTGCTCGGCCTTGTCATCCATGCCGACACGTTTGAGCAGCTGCATGGAGCGCTCGTCAGACTCCTGGCGGCTGCGGCCGAGGACGCGCTCCTGGGCAAGGCTGACATTGCGCAACACAGACATATGCGGGAAGAGATTGAACGACTGAAATACCATGCCAACCCGCCGGCGCAGGGCGGAGAGTTCGGCACGCCCAACAGCGCGCGCTGCATCGATGGTAGTCGATCCGATCGAAATCGTCCCCCCGTCCGGCCGCTCGAGATAGTTGATGCAACGCAGGAGCGTGCTCTTGCCCGAACCACTTGGCCCGATGATCGCGAGCACCTCCCCCGAACGCACCTTGAGGTCGATGCCGTCGAGGACGGTGTGGGCTCCATAATGCTTGCTCAGGGACTTGAGACGAATGAGCACGTTGTTCGACGCGGCAGTCATCTCGGGCTGCACCTCGCGCGATCCGGCACGAGGTCGATCTTCACCTCCGATGTAGAGGATGGCACCGTCCATATCATTTGATCCCCCATGCAACAGTAATCCGCGCGCCGCTTTGCGGGCTGGTTGTTCGCGTGAACCGCTTTCGTGTGAGTTGGCCGTTGGAGTTCCGTTTTCGGCTGCGTTCCCGTTGTTATTTCGAGGAATGTTAGCATTCTGCTCTGCGCTGAGCAGGGCGAAAAAATTGCCGACTTACCAAACTTGAGGTTATGACAATGGCAGAAAGAAAGACAACGGAAGCCGCCACCCTCGCTGTACCTAAATGGAGGCCTTATCTTGTCGGCCCTCACCCGCGTTACCCGGGCCCTTCAGATCACCCCGTGCTTGCACAGGAACTTCTAGATGCCGCTGGCGCACAGGCGCAGGTTGTTAGCCCCCGAGCTCAGCATTTCGGTGAGCACGCCACCAGCCTAGGCAGCACTTTTGCAGGGGTTGTCGATGGCAGGATCGCCCGCCTTAAAGCTGACCCGGCTGCTCGAACCCCCTCGCGCGGTCACAGGGACAGAGGAAGGTGGATAACTCACTCTAGCTGTTGGAATGCTCTTGATGGGAATCGAACCCGCGCCGTGCGTCACAATTTTGGTTGAAAATCAAAGCCGTTGGGCGTTTCGATACCTCCAACGCGGAGATATTTCTGCAAAAGGCTGCATCAACGTTTATCCCAT